>Ga0308176_10000670_pt1 | contig 21524 bp, 23 predicted proteins | sample PhyCR2_3_FD_203890 | JGI IMG/M metagenome (GOLD analysis project Ga0308176, IMG submission 203890) | Soil microbial communities from UC Gill Tract Community Farm, Albany, California, United States - DLSLS.C.R2 | ecosystem: Environmental > Terrestrial > Soil > Agricultural land | place: USA... | reverse complement strand
CTGCTGCGCCTGCTGGTGCTGCCGGTCCAGCCGTGATCCCCGGCGCCGCCCACGGCGCGAGCGGGAACGAGTGGGCGGCTGGACGAGCTCAGTGGGCGGTGCCGGGATGGCCGTTCGCCGGCGCGTTCTCGCGCAGCGCGGCGAGCGCCTTGCTCCCGTAGTACGTGGCCGGGCCGCCGCCCATCAGGATGCTCACGCCGACCGCCTCCTCGACCTGGGCGGCGGTGGCCCCGGCGCCGAGCGCGCCGTGCACGTGCCAGGCGATGCAGCCCTCGCACTGGGTGCTGATGGAGATCGCGAGCGCGAGCAGTTCCTTGGTCGCACGGCTCAGTTCGCCGTCGGCCAGCGCGGCCTCGTGCAACGCGGTGAAGGCGCGCATCACCCCTTTGGTGCCCGGCTGCCGGGCCAGCTCGCCGATGCCCTGCTCGAAGTCCTTCTTGGTGACCATGCTGTCCTCTTCCATGGGGTTGTCGTCGTCGGCGTCGCCGCGCGCGATCAGGCCGGGGTGACCATGACCTTGATCGACCGCGCGGTGTCCGCCTGGGCTGCGAAGGCGTCGTTCACCTCGGTGAGCGGCAACCGGTGGGTGATCAGCGAGGTCACCTCCACCTCGCGCTCGGCCAGCAGTCGGAAGGCCTCCTGCGTGTCGGCGGTGGCGTAGGCGAAGCTGCCCAGGAGCCGCACCTCCTTCTGCACCAGAGGGTTGACGTCGAACGGCGCCGGCTCGGCGGTCAGCGCGACGACGCAGACCGTGCCGCCGGCGCGGACGGTGTCGACGGCGAACTGGAGCAGCGGCCCCGCCCCGGAGCACTCGATCACCGTGGGCAGCCCGGTGGCCTGGCGGTAGGGCGACGTCGTGGTGCCGAACCGATCGGACACCGCCGCCGCGACGTCGGTACCCGTCGGATCGAGCACCTCCACGCCGTCGACCTTCTCCGCCACCGCACGGCGCAGCGGCGAGGTGTCGGTGGCCAGGATCGTTCGAGCGCCCCACGCCGACAGCACGCGGACGACGCACTGACCGATGGTGCCGAGCCCCGTGACGAGGATCGGGGCGGTCAGGTCGGGGTCGGCGATCCGGACGGTGCGCACGGCCACGGACAGGGGCTCCAGGAAGGCGCCCTCCTCCATGCTCATCGTCTCGGGCATCACGAACACCCGTTCGCCGGCCCGTGCGTCCTGGACGAGGACCCGGTCGCCCAGGCCTCCACCGCTGCTCCGGGAGGCGTCCTCGCAGAGGTTCACCCGGCCGCGGCCGCACTGAGCGCAGGCGCGGCAGGGGCCCAGGGGATTGACCGCCACCCGGTCGCCCACGACCACGCCCTCCACGGCCGAGCCGACCTCGACGACGGTGCCGGCGAACTCGTGGCCCATCGGCATACCGGGCACGATCCAGGAGCCCTCCAGCCAGCTGTGCACGTCGGAGCCGCAGATCCCGCAGGCCCCCACATCGAGGAGGAGATCGTCCGGTCCCGGCTCGGCCGGTGCCGCGGCACCGAGCTCGACGGTCCTGATGTCCCGGTACGTCGCAACGCGCATGGGGCCCTCCCGGGGCTAGTTCGATTTTCCCGACTGGTCGGTCGGGAGACGCCGGTGGTCGCACACTGTGCCGCGCGTCACCCGACCGCGCAAGACCTCAGTTGCAGCGGCGATACCGGCCCACAGCACGGAGGGGGTTGACACCTCCGTGTGGCCTGAGCCACAGTCCCTCCCGACCGTCCGGTCGGGCGGCTCGTGGAACATCGACGACGCCTTCGTGCTCGTCCCCACCTCTCGGAAGGAGCCGGCGTGAGCGTCTCAACAGGGACGGCGCGGCCGTCGATCAAGCTCGACGGCAAGAGGCGCTGGGTTTTCTACGCCGTTCTCTACACGAACTTCGTCGTGTGGCTGGACACAGCGAAGTTCAGCATCCTGACCCCGTTCTGGGCAGCCGACCTCGGTGCGGACGCCGGACAGATCGCCGCCATCTCGGCGGCCTACCTGCTCGGCTACTTCCCGATGCTGTTCCTGGCCGGGGTGCTCGCCGACCGACTCGGCCCCCGGCTGATGCTGCTCATCTGCCTGTCCGGCGTCACGGTTCTCGGCGGCAGCATGGCCTTCGTCCACACCGCCGACGAGATGTACTGGCGCAACCTCCTGTTCGGCGTCTTCTTCGGCTTCCTCTGGGCCCCGTGTCAGCGCATGCTGGCGGTGTGGTTCCCGCCGATCGAGACGGCGAAGGTGACGGCCGCGTGGGTCGCGTCGCAGATGATCGTGGCGCTCGCTGCGCCGCTGATCGCGCTTCCGATCGCGAACGCGTTCGCATGGCAGGACGCGTTCCTGGTGATCTCCGCGCTCGGTGTCCCGGCACTGTTCGCGATCGCGCTGCTCACCCGCAACCGTCCCGAGGAGCTCCCCGGGATCACCGCTCAGGAGCTGGCGCACATCAACGTCGGCCGCGACGAGGCCGCCCGGGCCACGGTGCCCTTCCGTGACATCGTCCGGGTCTTCCGGTCACGCAGCGTGCTGTTCATGGTCATCGCCGGAGCGCTCGCGACGACGCCCACCTGGCTCATCGGCACGTGGAGCACCTACGGCCTGATCACCCTGGAGGGTGTCGACCCGAGCACGGTCACCTACCTGGTCCCGCTCGTCTCACTCCCGGTCATCCTCTACGCGTTCGGCCACGGGCGTGCCGTCGCCGGCCCCTTCCGGGGAAGGCTGCGCACGCCCATGGTGCTCGGCTCGGTCCTCAGCGCCATCGGCTTCCTCGCCGCGGGTCTGCTCGGGCTGCCGTGGCTGGGCTGGATCTTCGCCATCGGCACCCTCGGCTACATGGTCGACCCGTTGTTCTGGGGCAGCCTCAACACCTATTGGCTCGGGGTGGCGAAGCCGGAACTGACCGGCACGCTCAACGGTGTGGCCGCCGGACTGCAGGTGGCGTGCGGGTACGTGCTGGTCTCGCTCAGCGGGAGCTGGCTGAACCCGTCGAAGTCGGGTCTGGACCAGCTCGACTCCATGTGGATCATCGGTGGCGTCATCTTCGTCGTGTCGATCATCCCGGTGCTGCTGTCCAAGGACGTTCGCATCCACAGCGAGCCCGAGCCCGCACCGCTGCCTCCGCTCGCCGCCGAGGTCCAGCCGCCCACCGCGATCGTCGAGGGGCCGCACGGACGCGTGCTCCCCGAGGCGACTGCCTGATCCGTCCCCGTGCCGGCCGGCGCACCGCCGGCCGGCACGGGGCATCCCCTCCCACCGTCCCGCACTCCGAACGGAGACCCCGTGGCACTCACGACGGACACCAAGAAGGACATCTACCGCACGATGTTCCTGGCGCAGGCCTGGGAACAGGCGCTGCTGCGCCTCATGGACGAGAACCTCGCTCCCGCGAGCTACCACCCCGGCCGCGGGTCGGAGGGCACGGAGGTGGCGGCGACCGCTGCGCTCCGCCCAGACGACTACCTGCTCTACGACCATCGCGGGATGGCGCACATCATCGCCAAGGGCGTGAGCCTGGTGGAGCTGTTCGGCGACTTCCTCGGCAACGACCTGGGCACGACCGGCGGCCTCGGCGCGGGCATCGTGCACGTCTGCAAGCCCGAACTCGGGGTGCTCGGTCAGTCCGGCACCCTCGGCGGCAGCCAGCTGATCGCGGCGGGCGCGGCGCTGTCGTCGAAGCTGCGGCACACCGACCAGGTCACCATGTGCTTCTTCGGGGACGGAGCCGCCAACCGCGGCACCTTCCACGAGGCGGCCAACGCGGCCGGTGCGTGGAAGCTGCCGCTGGTCTTCGTCGTCCAGAACAACGGCTGGGCGGTATCGGTGCCCACCACCTACTCCACCGGCGGCACCTTCCACGACCGTGCCATCGGGTACGGCATGGCCGGGTACGAGGTCGACGGCCAGGACCCCTTCGCGGTCTACGAGGTCGCGGAGGAGGCAGTGGAGCGGGCGCGTTCCGGCGGCGGTCCGAGCCTGATCGAGGCGCACACCGTGCGCCTGACCGGCCACTACGCGAGTGACCCCGACGGCTACCGCAGCGCGGAGGTCCGCGCCGCCTACGCCGAGAAGGACCCGATCGTGAAGGCGCGGCTGATGCTCCTGGAGCAGGGCCTGGTCACCGAGGACGAGTTGCGCGGGATGGAGCAGACCGCCCTCGACGAGGTGGAGACGGCCCGCGACAAGGCCCTGACCGGAACCAAGCCCGGCGCCGAGCGCCTCCACCAGCGCGTCTACGTCTGAGAAGGGGAGTCATGCGCGAGATCACCTACATGCAGGCCATCAACGAGGCCATGGCCGAGGAGATGGAACGCGACGAGCGGGTCATCCTCATGGGCGAGGACGTCGGCGCCATGGGCGGCATCTTCGGTGTCACCACCGGCCTGTTCGACCGATTCGGCCCCGATCGCGTCCTGGACACCCCGATCTCGGAGATGTTCATCGTGGGCGGCGCCGTCGGCGCGGCCATGACCGGCCTCCGCCCGATCGCCGAACTGCAGTTCGCCGACTTCATCTGGAACGCCGCCGACGAGACCTACGCCAAGATGTCGAAATGGCGGTACATGCACGGTGGCCAGGTCACCGTGCCGATGGTGCTGCGGCTGCCCGAGGGAGCGACCGGGGGCGGAGGAGCAGAGCACTCAGGGTGCCCCGAGGCCTCGATGCTGCCCCACCCCGGCGCGCACATCGTCGTCCCGTCGACCCCGGCGGACGCCAAGGGCCTGCTCAAGAGCGCCATCCGCTCCGACGACCCGGTGGCCTTCTTCGAGCACAAGATGCTCTACGCCACGAAGGGACCGGTGCCCGAGGGTGACCACCTGGTGCCGATCGGGCAGGCCGACATCAAGCGCCCCGGCACCGACGTCACCGTCGTCGCCTGGGGCCGCATGGTCTCCCTGGCCCTGCAGGCGGCCGACCGTGCCGCCGCCGACGGCCACGAGGTCGAGGTGCTCGACACCCGAGGTCTGCGGCCGCTGGACGTGCCGGCGATCCTCGCGTCGGTCGAGAAGACCGGCCGGCTCCTGATCGTCCAGGAGGCCCCGAAGTCCGGCGGGGGTGCGAGCGAGATCGCCGCGATCGTCGCCGAGGAGGGCCTGGACCTGCTCGAGGCACCGATCCGGCGGATCGGCGCGGCGGACGTGCCGATCCCGCAGAACGCGGAACTGGAGCGCTTCGCCATTCCCACGGTCGACGACGTGCAGGTCGCGATCAAGGAACTCCTGGCCTGACCCCGCGCCCGCCGGCCGCGCACACCGGCCGGCGGGCGCCCGTCCCACGATCCGCCGTCACGACCGGGAGGGAACCCCGTGCACCTGCTCCACCTGCCACAGCTCGGCTACACCATGGAGAGCGGCGTCGTCACCGCGTGGCTCGTCGCCGAGGGTGACAGCTTCGAGACCGGCCAGTTGCTCTACGAGGTCGAGACCGCCAAGAACACCGTGGAGATCGAGGCGAAGCTGCCCGGCACGCTCGCGCGCGTCGTGGCGCAGGGCAACGCCGACCTCCCGGTCGGGGCCCTCCTCGCCGTCGTCGCGGACCCGGGCGAGCAGCTGAGCCCCGCCGACATCGACCGGGCGGTCGCCGAGGACACCGGACACGGAGCAGCCACCGAGCCGGCACCCGCCGCGGCCGCTGCCCTCCCGGGCGGTGGCCCCGACGTCGACCCTGAGGTCGTCGGCATGGCCGCGCTCGGACGGACGCGCGCCGTGCCGAAGGCCCGCGCGCTCGCCGCCGCCCACGACCTCGCCCTCGACACGGTCTCCGGGAGCGGACCCAACGGCACGGTGACCGTCGCCGACGTCGAGGCCGCGCTCGCCGCACGCGATTCCGGCGGGGCGGCGTCGGGAACGTCCGGGCCCGCGGTGCGGGAGCGCCGTCCCCTTCGGGGGGTCGCCCGCGCGATGGCGGAGAACGTGGCCCGCAGTTGGCGCGAGGTCCCTCAGTTCGTCCAGCAGTACCGCGTCGACGCCGGCCGGCTGGTGCAACTGAGCACGCCGACGGCGGGTGAGGCGGTGCCCTCCGTGACCGAGCTGCTGATCACCGCCGTGGCCCGGGCGGCTCTGGAGGTGCCGGAGGTCAACGCGACCTTCGGCGGGGACGAGGTGGTCATCTACGACGAGGTCAACGTGGCCGTCGCCGTCGCGACCGAGCGCGGCCTCGTGGTGCCCGTCGTCCACGGGGCCGACCGGCTGACCGGAGCGGAGATCGGGGAGCGGCTGCGTGAGGTCGTCGGCCGGGCCCGGACGTCCGGGCCGCGTCCCGAGGACACCTCCGGCGGCACGATCACGCTCTCCAACCTGGGTCAGTTCGGTGTGGAGACAGGAGTGCCGCTGGTCAATGCGCCGCAGGTGGCGATCGTCTTCACCGGCGCGGCTGTCCCGACCCCCGTGGTGGTCGACGGGGGAGTGGACGTACGCCCGGTGATGGGTGTCGCGGTCGCGTTCGACCACCGCGTGGTCGACGGGGTCACCGCGGCGAGATTCGGTGCGGCGCTCCGCCGCGAGATCGAGCAGGGGGAGCGGGCATGAGCACCGACACGACCGGCGCGGTCCTGGTGACCGGCGCGGCGATGGGCATCGGGCGGGCGGTCGCCGACCGGCTGGCCGCCGACGGCCGGCCGCTGGTCCTGCTCGACCGGGACGCCGAGCGGTTGGACAAGACGGTCACGGAGTTGTCCGGGGAGGGGGTGACGGTCACCGGGAACGCCGTCGACGTGGCCGACGCCGACGCGTTCCGCGCGACGCTGGCCGCCGTCGACGACGCGACCCCGCTCGCCGGCCTGGTGAACGTCGCCGGCGTCGGGTTGATGGCGCACTTCGCCGAGCTGCGCCTCGAGCAGTGGGACCGGACCTTCGCCGTCAACCTGCGCGCGCTGTTCGTCAGCAACCAGGAGATCGGCGGACGGATGGCGGCTCGTGGCGGTGGGCGGATCGTCAACATGGCCAGCATCGCCGGGAAGGCCGGGTCGGCGGACCTCGCCGACTACTGTGCCTCGAAGGCCGGCGTCATCTCGCTGACCCAGTCGGCGAACGCGGCCTTCGCGCCGTCCGGCGTCCGCGTGAACGCGGTCTGTCCCGGCCTGGTCTGGACCCCGATGTGGAACGAGACGGCGACGTGGCTGTCGCAGGAGCCGCCGTTCGCCGGCCAGCAGATGTCACCGCGGCAGGTGTTCGACGCCGTCGTCCAGAGCGGGACGCCGACCCGCCGTCCCACCGAGCCGTCCGACATCGCCGAGATGGTCGCCTTCCTCCTGTCGCCGGCCGCGAGCCAGGTGGCCGGGCAGGCGATCAACGTCGACGGCGGGATCGAGGTGCACTGATGGCCGCGCCCACCCTGACCACACCGTTCGACGTGGCCGAGGCCGACCGGCTGCTCACCACCACCCGGTCGGTGCGCAAGCGCCTCGATCTGGACCGCCCGGTCGACCTGCAGGTGATCCTGGACTGTCTCGAGGTCGCGGTCCACGCGCCCTCGGCCGCGAACACCCAGCTGTGGCGCTGGCTCGTGGTGACCTCACCGGACCTGAAGGCGAAGCTGGCGGAGCTGTTCCGGTCAGGGGGGCAGGACTACCTGCGCAGCCAGCTCGAGACGCCGGGCGACGACGCGGCGCGCCGCGTCTACCAGTCCGCGGCGCACCTGGTCGACGTGCTGGAGCGAGTCCCCGTGCTGCTGGTGCCGTGCGTGGCCGCGGAGGTGGACCTGGAGAACGCTCCGGCGTTGTACGGGTCGGTCTTCCCCGCGCTGTGGAACTTCATGCTCGCGCTGCGGGCGCGCGGACTCGGTTCGACCTACACCACGTTCCATCTCGCACACGCCGACGAGGCGGCCCGGCTCCTCGGCATCCCCGCCGGGATCACGCAGGTCGGGCTGGTGCCGGTGGCCTATACCGTGGGAACCGACTTCCGTCCCGCCGCGCGCCGGCCAGCGGCGGAGCTCACGTACGTCGACCGGTGGGGCGTGGCACCCGCCGAAACGAGAGGCACGTCATGAATGCGCCGAGGGAGTCGGGACTGTCCGTGGTCAGGGGTGGAGTGCCGGCTCCGGGGCAGCCGGCGGTACCGGACAGCTCGGACGCCGCGGCCGAGCGGCTGGCCCGTAGGCGGCTGACCACGGAGGAACGGCGTCAGCAGATCGTCGATGCCGCCGCGGAGCTGTTCGACAAGGCCGGGTACTCGAGCACGTCGATGGAGGACATCGCGGCGGTGGTCGGGGTCGCCAAACCGACGCTGTACCACTACTTCCCCGGCAAGGACGCCGTGCTTCTCGAGATCCACGAGGAGTTCATCGAACTGCTCACGAGACAGCATGCCGAGCGGGTGGCCGCCGAACTGGGTCCCGAACAGCTGCTGCTCGAGGTCATGGCCGACATCCTCGAGCTGATGCGCACGCACCGCGGCCACGTGCGGGTCTTCTTCGAGCACCACCGCGAGCTCCCTCCCGCGGCCCGGGCGGCGTCCCGGATCAAGCGCGACGCCTACCACCAGGCGGTCGTCGAGATCTTCCGGGAGGGAACCGAGAAGGGCGTCTTCAAGCCCGTCGATCCGGAGCTGGCCGCCAAGGCCATGTTCGGCATGTGCAACTGGGCCTACCAGTGGTACATGGACGACATGCACCTCCGGCCCCGGGACATCGCCTATCGGTTCTGGAGCTTCCTCGTGCACGGGGTCGGAGCCACCGGCTGACCCACGACCCCACCGCGGGGTCGGCTACGGACGGCTGCTGGTACTTCCCGCGGCTGCCCTCAGTCGGTCAGCAGGGCATCGATGCGGCGGGCCAGCTGCAGGTCGAGATCGGTCACGCCGCCTGCGGAATGGCTGACCAGGGTCAGGTGCAGGGTCCGCCAGCGCAGGTCGATGTCAGGGTGGTGGTCCATCTCCTCCGCAACGTCGGCGATGGCGACGATCGCGGCCACGGCGTCCCGGAAGGACGGGAGCTCGACGGTGCGGCGGATGCCGTCGCCGTCCCCGTTCCAGGACGGCAGCCCGTGCAGAGCGGCGGCGATCTCGTCGGGGGACAGGCGCGGCGGACGGGGCACCGCTTCATCCTCCACGCTGGAGCGGCCTCGTCCCAGGGGCCCGCGGCGCGCGAAGCGTGTCGAGGGGAGGGACGAGGTCCTTCTTCAGCTGTGGATGCCGCACTCGGTCTTGTTGCGGCCCGCCCAGCGTCCGGCGCGAGGGTCCTCACCGGGGGCGACGGCGCGGGTGCAGGGGGCGCAGCCGATCGACGCGAAGCCGAAGTCGACGAGCGGGTTGACCGGCACCTGATGCCGGGCGACGTAGGCGTCGACGTCCGCCTGGGTCCAGGCGGCCAGGGGGTTGATCTTGATCATGCCCCGCTTGGCGTCCCAGTCGATCAGCCGCGTGCCGGCGCGGCTGGGCGACTCGTCGCGGCGGATGCCCGAGCCCCAGGCGGTGTATCCGGCCAGCGTCTGCGCCAGCGGCTGCACCTTGCGCAGCGAGCAGCACAGATCGGGGTCGCGCTCGAACAGCCGCGGCCCGAACTCCCGGTCCTGCTCGGCGACCGTCTGCTGCGGCGTCACGTTGACCAGGGTGATCGGCAGGACGCCGGTGATCCAGTCGCGGGTGCCGACGGTCTCGGCGAAGTGGTAGCCGGTGTCGAGGAAGATCACGTGCACGCCCGGGATCGCGGTGCTCGCCAGGTGCGCCAGCAGTCCGTCGGCCATGGACGACGTCAGCGCGAAGTCGTCGCCGAACGTGCTGCCGGCCCACCTCAGCACGGTCAGCGCCTGCTCGACCGGGTCGTCGATGCCCTGGAACCAGGCGTCGGCGGCCTCGGCCAGCAGTTCCGTCGGCATGATCGACGTCGTCATCGCGTCACCCCCGTGGCGATCAGGCGAACGGTGAAGGCGCGCAGGCACGCGCCGCACCGCCAGGCGTCGGGGGAGTCCCCGTGCGGGGTGAGGTCCTCGTCGCCGCAGTACGGGCAGTGGAACGGCGGGAGCTGCCGCCCGCTTCCGGGTGCGTCCTCACTCACAGGAGCCATTCCTCGTCGGCCCGCGCGACGTAGGCCGCGAAGGACTCGCCCTGCTCGCGCCGGTCGAGGAAGCCGCGCAGCACCCGCTCGCAGTAGTCCGCCGTCTCGGACTTGGTCACCTTGTGGCCGCGGAACTTGCGGCCGAACGTCGCCTCGACGCCGAGGTGGCCGCCCAGGTGCACCTGGAAGCCCTCGACCATCTCGCCGTTCGCGTCGCGGACCATCGACCCCTTGAAGCCGATGTCGGCGGTCTGGAACCGGGCGCAGCTGTTCGGGCAGCCGTTGACGTTGATGCCGATGGGCACGTCGAAGTCCGGCAGCCGCTTCTCCAGCTCCGCGTAGAGGTCCTGCGCGTGCTGCTTGGTCTCGACGATCGCCAGCTTGCAGAACTCCAGGCCGGTGCAGGCCATCGTGCCGCGGCGGAAGGCGCTCGGGCGCACCAGCAGGTCGTGCTCGGCCAGCGCCGCCACGAGGTCCTCGACCCGCTCGTCGGGCACGTCGAGGATGACCATCTTCTGCTGGGTCGTCGTCCGGATCCGGCCCGCCGCGTACTGGTCGGCCAGGTCGGCGATCCGGGTCAGCACCGTGCCGCTGATGCGGCCCGTGCGCAGCGCGAAGCCGACGGCGTTGGCGCCGTCCTTCTGCTTGGCGACGCCGACGTGGTCGCGCTGGTCGTGCTTCGGCGGCGCGGCAGCCGGACCGTCGGGCAGCTCGGCGTGCAGGTACTCGTCCTGCATCACCTGACGGAACTTCTCCGGGCCCCAGTCGGCCATCAGGAACTTGACGCGGGCGCGGTTGCGCTGCCGGCGGTAGCCGTAGTCGCGGAAGATCGACGTCGCCGCCACCCAGACGTCGGTCACCTGGTCGGGGCGGACGAAGACGCCGATCCGCTGGGCGAACATCGGGTTGGTCGACAGGCCGCCGCCGACCCACAGGTCGTAGCCCGCCTCGCCGTCCTCGTTCACCACGCCGACGAAGGAGACGTCGTCGATCTCGGGCTCGGTGCAGTGGTCGACGCAGCCGGACATCGACGTCTTCCACTTGCGCGGCAGGTTGCTGAACGCCGGATCGCCGATGTAGCGGGCAACGGTCTCCGCCATGACGCCGCTCGCGTCGAGCACCTCGTCGGCCAGCACGCCGGCGAGCGGGCAGTTGAGCATGCCGCGCGGGGTGTCCCCGCAGGCCTCGGTCGTCGTCATGCCGACGGCGTCGAGGCGCCGCCAGATCTCGGGGACGTCCTCGACGCGGATCCAGTGGTACTGGATGTTCTGCCGGTCGGTGACGTCGGCGACGTCGCGGCCGAACTCGGTGCTGATGCCGCCCAGCGTGCGCAGCTGGGCGCTGGTCAGCGCGCCGCCGTCCGTGCGCACCCGCATCATGAAGTAGGAGTCCTCGAGCTCCTCGGGCTCCAGGACGGCGGTCTTGCCCCCGGGGATGCCCTGCGCCCGCTGGGTGTAGAGGCCCATCCAGCGGAACCGGCCGCGCAGGTCGCCGGCGTCGATGCCGTCGAAGCCGGTCTTCGCGTAGATGTCGAGGACCCGCTGACGGACCTCGAGCCCGTCGGAGTCCTTCTTCATCCGCTCGTTGGGGTTCAGCGGCTCCCGGTAACCGAGCGCCCACTGGCCCTGGCCGCGCTGCTGAGTGTCGCGACGCGGCGGTCGCGTGCTCGTGCGGGGAGTGGTCACGGCGGAGCTTCTTCCTGCGCTCACAGCCCGCGCGGCATCCAGCCGCGCGGAAGGGGCGCTGCCAGATCGGGACGCAGCAGGTGGCTGCTAGGGGACCGGTGTCAGCGCGGAGCGCGACAGGTGGCGCTGGAGACGAGCGCCAGGTCGATGTGCAGACGCGCGACGAGGAGGGAGCCGCGGTCCGTCATGGCTCGATCCTCCCATAGATGCCGCGGGATCGCGGCGTAAGCCAGGTCACACAATGGTCAGAGATCGTCCATCGCCGCGCGGATACGGGCCACCGACTCGGGCAGCGGCGTGACCGAGGTGTCGACGACGACCTCGGCGCGGGACGGCGGCTCGTACGGGTCGCTGACGCCGGTGAACTCGGGGATCTCGCCCGCGCGTGCCCGGGCGTAGAGGCCCTTCACGTCGCGCTGCTCGCAGACCTCGAGCGGGGTGGAGAGGTGGACCAGCACGAACCGGCCGTGCTTCTCCACGAGCGCGCGGGCCTCCTCGCGCGCCGCCTCGTACGGCGCGATCGCCGCGACGACGACGGTGCCCCCGTGCTTGACGATCTCGCCGGCCACCCAGCCGATCCGCCGGATGTTGAGGTCGCGGTGCTCGCGGGAGAACGTCAGCTCGCTGGAGAGGTGCGTGCGGACGACGTCGCCGTCCAGCACCGTCACCGGCCGGCCCTCCGCGTCGAGCTGGGAGATCAGGGCGTCGGCGATCGTGGACTTCCCGGCACCGGAGTAGCCGGTCAGGAAGACGGTGACGCCGGGTCGCTGTGCTGCGGACATGCGCGACAGTCTTATACAGACACCGCGGTCAGCGCGCAGATGTGCCCGCGGTCAGCGGGCGGACGCGTCGCCGAAGGACCGCCAGGCGTCCTCCAGCGCGACCAGCTCGCCCACGTGCGCGGGCAGGCGGCCGGCGACGACGTCGGCCAGCGTGACCTCCTCGAGCACCCGTCGGTAGGACGCGCGGGCGGCGACCCACACCGTGGCCAGGGCGGCTGCGGGCCCGGGGTAGTCGAGGTCCTCGGGACGCTCGCCGCGCACGTCGGCCAGGAAGCCCTGCTCCACGCGCATGACCCGGGCCAGCGAGATCTCCGATGCCGGGAGGGCCAGCCGGTAGCCGCCCTCGCGCCCGCGCTGGCTGCTGACCAGCCGGGAGTGCTGCAGGTCGCGCAGGATCGCCTGGAGGAAGCGGGCGGGGATGCCCTGCGCGACGGCGATCCGCTCCGAGGTCAGCGCCTCGGGTGCCACGGCCGCCAGTTCCAGAGCGGCTCGGACGGCGTAGTCGACCCGGGCTGTGATGCGCACTGTGTTCCCTTCCGCCGAGTACTGCAGGGTCCATCCTGCCGGGTCTGCGAAAGTTGCACCGTGTTCCAGCTGCGTTTCACCACGTTGGTGGAGGCGCCGCTGACCGTCGCGTTCGACGTCGCACGCACCCTCGGCCGCCCCTGGCGGAGCCCGCTGCGCGAGGTCGTGTCGGTGCGCCCGGAGCGGGACGTGTACGCCGGGCGCGTCGGCCGGGGGTGGGTGACGCACTCGCGGCGGTTCTCCGCCACCGGCGCCGGCACGCTGGTCGACGAGCAGGTCGACTGGGAGACCGGGCTGCCCGGCGTGCTCTGCGGGCTGGTCGACCAGGTGGTGCTGCGGCGGCGGGTCGTCCGCGCGATGCAGGCACACCTGGACGCCTACGCGGCGGCAGCGGCGCGCGGGGCGCTCGACGTCGTGCAGGTGGTCGGCGCGGCGGTGGTCGACGGACGCAGGGTCCTCGTCGCGCAGCGCTCGGGCGGGCCCTACGACGGGCTCTGGGAGTTCCCCGGCGGCAAGGTCGAGCCGGGTGAGTCCGACCTGTCCGCCCTGGTGCGCGAGTGCCGGGAGGAGCTCGGCGTCGACGTCCTGCCGCAGGCGTTCCTCGGCGAGGTGCCGTTGGCCGGCTCGGTCGCCGGCGGCCCATCAGGGACCTCGACGCTGCGCGTGTGGTGGGCGACGCTGGCCGACGGCGCGCCGCGGGCGCACGAGCACGCGGCGCTGCGCTGGGCGGAACCCGACGAGCTGGCAGGCCTCGACTGGATCGCCGCGGACCGCCCACTCCTGCCGGCCGTCCGAACGCTCCTCGGCCGCCTCTGATCCGCCCCGTCCGGATGTGCCTGTGCGGGTGTTGTCCGTGCAGTGCGCGGGCTGCGGCGCCCTCGATGCCGGAACAACACCCGCACAGCGGTGTGGCGGATGCGGAAGGGGTTACTTGAAGGCGTCCTTGACCTTCTCGCCGGCCTGCTTGAGGTTGCCCGAGGCCTGGTCCACCTGACCTTCGGCCTGCAGGTCGCGGTCGCCCGTCGCGTCTCCGACGGCTTCCTTGCCCTTGCCGGAGAGTTCCTCGGCCTTGTTCTTCATCTTGTCGATCCCGCTCATGGATCCATCCCTTCGCGATTCGTCGTGCAAGGGAAGGTCAGTACCCGCGTTGCCGATGTCCACACCCCGTGTCGCCGGGCCACAGGAAGGCCTGAAGGTGTAAGGGGGGTTGACGGGAAGAGCTGATCGTCAAGTGGGGCGCGTGGTGTGGAAGTTACGGTCGTCCTGCCGTTCGCGACGCAAGGTCACAAATGGATGACGTCAGTGGACTCCCTTCCGGACGCGTGCCTAGTGTCGCCCCGACGTATCAGGGAGGTTTCCGCCTTCAGGGTGCGTGATCTGACCAATCAGTCGTCCGACGGCCCCGATCGGGTGCGGTTCGACCTGTCCGTTCCCCCCGCCACAGGCGGGATGAGGGAGGCATTACACGTGAAGTTGAGCAGGCGCAGCGGCGCTCTCATCGCGGCCGGCCTCGCCGGCACGATGGTGCTGTCCGCATGTGGTGGCAGCGATGAGAAGAAGAGCGGTGACACCGGCGCCGAGCAGACCGGGGGCACGTTCAGCGTCTACATCGGCGAGCCGGAGAACCCGCTGATCCCGGGCAACACCACGGAGTCCGAGGGCAGCCAGGTCGTCGACGCGCTGTGGACGGGCCTCGTCCAGTACGGCGAGGACGGCTCGGTCAAGTACACGGGCGTCGCCGACTCCATCAAGTCCGACGACAACACCACCTGGACGATCAAGCTGAAGGACGGCTGGAAGTTCCACGACGGCACCCCCGTCGACGCGCAGTCGTTCGTCGACGCGTGGAACTACACGGCGCTGAGCACCAACGCGCAGGGCGCCTCCTACTTCTTCGCCAACGTCGTGGGCTACGACCAGCTGCAGGGCGAGACCGACGACGCCGGCAAGGTCACCAAGCAGCCGGCCGCGAAGGAGATGTCGGGCCTCAAGGTCGTCGACGACAAGACCTTCACCGTCACCCTCACCTCGCCGTTTGCTCAGTACCCGGTGACCGTCGGCTACACGGCGTTCGACCCGCTGCCCAAGGCGTTCTTCGACGACCCCGCCGCCTTCGGCAAGAAGCCGATCGGCAACGGCCCGTTCAAGGCCGATGAGGACTTCGTCCCCGGTCAGGGCATCACGCTGTCCCGCAACAAGGACTACAAGGGTGACAACGCCGCCCACGCCGACTCGGTCGAGTTCCGCGTGTACACCGACATCAACACGGCGTACACCGACGCCCAGGGCGGCAACCTCGACGTCCTGAACAACATCCCGCCGGACGCCATCGGCACGGCGAAGGACACGTTCGGTGACCGCTACGGCGAGACCCCGTCCTCGTCGTTCACCTACGTGGGCTTCCCGCTCTACGACCCGCGCTACGCCGACAAGCGCGTTCGCCAGGCGTTCTCGATGGCGATCGACCGCAAGGCGATCACCGACGCGATCTTCCAGGGCACCCGTACGCCGGCCAAGTCGGTCATCGCCCCGGTCGTGGACGGCTCGCGCGACGACGCCTGCAAGTACTGCGACCTGAACGTCGAGAAGGCCAACCAGCTCCTCGACGAGGCCGGCTTCGACCGGAAGCAGCCTGTCGAGCTGTGGTTCAACGCGGGCGCCGGTCACGACGCCTGGATGGAGGCCGTGGGCAACCAGCTCCGCAAGAACCTGGGCGTGGACTACAAGCTGCAGGGCAACCTGGACTTCGCGGAGTACCTGCCCAAGGGTGACCAGAAGGGGTACACCGGGCCGTTCCGCCTCGGTTGGTCGATGGACTACCCGAGCCCGCAGAACTACCTCGAGCCGCTGTACTCGACGCAGGCGCAGCCGCCGGCCGGTTCGAACTCCGCCTTCTACAGCAACCCGGAGTTCGACAAGCTGGTCAAGCAGGGCAACGAGGCCAAGTCCAACGACGAGGCCATCGACTTCTACCAGCAGGCCGAGGACGTCCTGCTGGAGGACATGCCCGTCATGCCGATGTTCTTCGGCCTCGAGCAGACCGTGTGGTCGGAGAACGTCAGCAACGTCGTCGTCGACATCTTCGGTCGCGTGGACGTCGCTCAGGTGACCGTCAACAGCTGACGGTTCCGCACCACTGCACCATCGGACGCCGGGGCGTACCTGCCGCACTCAGCAGGTGCGCCCCGGCGCTCGTCCACCCTCAACCGCGGCGCTTCCGAATCACCGGTGAACCACCGGTGGCCAGGGGCCAGCCGCGTCGGCGCATGATGTGATCCATCCCGCCGGCGTGACATCCGTTCCGACGAACCGAGGAGGGTCATGGGCCGCTACGTCGCCCGCCGCCTGCTGCTCACCATCCCCGTGCTCATCGGGGCGTCGTTCCTCATCTTCGCGATGGTCTACGCGTTGCCCGGCGACCCGATCCGCGCCCTGGCCGGGGACCGGCCGCTGTCGCCCGCCGTCGCCGCGCAGCTGCGCGCACAGTTCAACCTCGGCGACCCGCTCTTCGTGCAGTACGCGAAGTACCTCGGGAACCTGACGCACCTGGATCTGGGCACCGACTTCCACAACCGGCCGGTTCTGGAGATCATCTCCGACCGACTGCCCGTGACCGCGAAGCTGACCCTGGTCGCCGTGTTCTTCGAGGCGGTCATCGGACTGGTCGCGGGCGTCTTCGCGGGCATCCGCCGGAACGGCTACTTCGACAACCTGGTCCTGGTGTCGACCACGCTGATCATCTCGATCCCGATCCTGGTGCTCGCCTTCCTCTCCCAGTACATCTTCGGGCTGAAGCTCGGCTGGTTCCCCATCGCGGGCATCAACGAGGGTTGGTACAGCTACCTGCTGCCCGGCCTGGTGCTGGCGTCAGGGTCGCTGGCCTACGTCGCCCGGCTGACGCGCACCAGCGTCGCCGAGAACATGCGGGCCGACTACGTGCGCACGGCGCGGGCCAAGGGGCTGCCACACCGCACGGTCATCATGCGGCACACGCTGCGTAACAGCCTGATCCCCGTGGTCACCTTCATCGGCGCGGACATCGGGGCGCTGCTCGGCGGTGCGATCGTCACCGAGGCCGTGTTCAACATCCCGGGCATCGGGCGTGCCGTCTTCGACGCGGTCCGCGGTCAGGAGGGCGCGGTCGTCGTCGGCATCGTGACCCTGATGGTGTTCTTCTTCATCTTCTTCAACCTGGTCGTCGACGTGCTCTACGCCGTGCTCGACCCGAGGATCCGCTATGACTGATCAGCAGGAGCAGAGCCTCGATCCTGCCCAGATCGAGACCGATGTACGGACCGGCCTGGGCGTGCCGTCGGCGGAGGTGACCGAGGGCCGGCAGAACAGCCTCTGGAGCGATGCCTGGGGGCAGCTCCGCAGGAACCCGCTGTTCTGGATCGGTGCCTTCCTGGGCGTCTTCTTCGTGTTGATGGCCATCTTCCCGTCCTGGTTCGCCCGCGGTGCCGATCCGCGGTCGTGCTCGCTGACCGAGTCCAAGCAGCCGCCGTCGAGCGCGCACTGGATGGGCTTCGACCAGCAGGGCTGCGACTACCTCGCCAACGTGGTCTACGGAGCCCGGACGTCGTTGACGATCGGGCTGCTCTCCGTCATCGGCGTGCTGCTGCTCGGCGTCATCATCGGAGCGGTCGCGGGCTACTACGGCGGCATCGCCGACAGCCTGCTCGCGCGGCTGACCGACATCTTCTTCGCGCTTCCGTTGATCCTCGGTGCACTCATCCTGCTGCGGGTCGGTCCCTCGACCGGGCTGCCGATCCTCAGTGACCGCGGAGCCGGTGCGGTGGCCATCGCCCTGTCGGCGTTCGGCTGGATGACCGCCATGCGGCTGGTTCGTTCGCAGGTGATCGCGGTGAAGAGCCAGGACTACGTGGCCGCGGCGCGCGCCATGGGTGCCTCGAACTTCCGCATCCTGACGCGGCACATCCTGCCCAACGCGGTGGCCCCGGTGCTGGTCTACTCGACCATCACGGTCGGCGTGCTGATCGCGGCCGAGGCGACGCTGACCTACCTCGGCGTGGGCCTGCAGCGACCGGCGATCTCATGGGGGCTGCAGATCGAGAACGGGCAGTCGCTGCTGCGCACGGCTCCCCACCTCGTGCTCTTCCCCAGCATCATCCTGTCCCTGACCGTGATGGCGTTCATCATGCTCGGCGATGCGCTGCGCGACGCCCTGGACCCGAGGCAGCGTTCATGAGCAGCAGCAGCGGTTACATCTCCTCCACGCCGGCGCTCGAGCCGAATCCCACCGCGGGTCCGGTCCTCGAGGTCGAGGATCTCCACGTCGAGTTCCGCACCCGCAACGGCGTCGTCAATGCCGTCAACGGGATCAGCTACAGCGTCGACCAGGGCGAGACGCTGGCGATCCTGGGTGAGTCGGGTTCGGGCAAGTCGGTGTCGGCGCAGGCGATCATGGGGATCCTCGACTCGCCGCCCGCGGTCATCACCGGTGGCGGCATCAACTTCCAGGGTCGCGACATCCTGAAGATGGACGAGGAGGAGCAGCGCCAGATCCGCGGTCCGGGCATCGCGATGATCTTCCAGGACGCGCTGTCGGCCCTGAACCCCGTCTACAGCGTGGGCTTCCAGATCGGCGAGATGTTCCGGGCGCACCGGGGCACTTCCCGCAAGGAGGCCAAGCAGCACGCCATCGAGCTGATGGACCGGGTGCGCATCCCGGCCGCGGCCCGCCGGGTCAACGACTACCCGCACCAGTTCTCCGGCGGTATGCGCCAGCGCGTGATGATCGCGATGGCACTCGCCCTCGACCCGCGCATCCTGATCGCCGACGAGCCGACGACGGCCCTCGACGTGACGGTGCAGGCCCAGGTGATGGACCTGCTGAAGGACCTGCAGCGCGACACCGGGATGGGCCTGATCCTGATCACCCACGACCTCGGCGTGGTCAACGAGGTCGCCGACCGGGTGGCCGTCATGTACGCCGGGCGGATCGTCGAGACCGGCACGGTGGACGACGTCTTCACCCGGCCGGCCATGCCCTACACGGTCGGCCTGATGAACTCGATCCCCCAGGTCGAGGCCAAGGGCGGGCGGCTCAAGCCGATCATCGGCCAGCCGCCGAACCTGGCCCGGATCCCCAGTGGGTGTCCGTTCCACCCCCGGTGTCCCATGGCGCGCACCGGTGCGGCGGCGGCCCCCGACCGCGACTGCGTGGCCGACCTGCCGCCGCTGCGGGTCGTCACCGTGGGCCGCGAGGCGGCCTGCCACTACAGCGAGGAGCTCCTGAATGGCTGAGCCACGGCCGGGCGGGGCATCCGTCCCCGCATCGACGCAGAGCGCCCGCGGCGCCATGGGTGAGGCGCTGCTGGAGATCGTCGACCTGCAGAAGCTCTTCCCGCTGACCCAGGGCATCGTGTTCAGGAAGACCGTCGGTCACGTGCGCGCGGTCGACGGCGTCAACCTGACGCTGCACCGCGGCGAGACCGTGGGTCTCGTCGGCGAGTCCGGCTGCGGCAAGTCCACCGTCGCGAAGCTGCTCGTCGCGTTGGAGAAGCCCACCGGCGGGACCATCCGCTACAAGGGTGAGGACGTCGCCAAGATGGGCGGCCGCGCGCTCAAGCGGTACCGCCGCGAGGTCCAGATCATCTTCCAGGACCCGTACGGCTCGCTGAACCCGCGCATGACGGTCGGCGACATCGTGGCCGAGGGCTGGTCGGTGCACGCCGACGTCGCCCCGCGCAAGGGACGGCTCCATCGCACGCAGGAGCTGCTCGAGCGGGTCGGCCTCAACCCCGACTACGTCAACCGCTATCCGCACCAGTTCTCCGGCGGTCAGCGCCAGCGCATCGGGATCGCCCGGGCGCTGGCGATGCAGCCGGAGGTCATCGTCTGCGACGAGCCGGTGTCGGCCCTCGACGTGTCGGTGCAGGCCCAGGTGGTCAACCTGCTCGAGGACCTGCAGGACGACTTCGGCATGTCGTACCTGTTCATCGCGCACGACCTCTCCGTCGTCCGTCACCTCTCCGACCGGATCGCCGTCATGTACCTGGGCAGCGTGGTCGAGGAGGGCACGGAGGCGCAGGTCTACGGCTCGCCGTCGCACCCCTACACGCAGGCGCTGCTCTCGTCGGTCCCGCTGCACGAGCCGGCGCTGCGCGGCCAGAAGGACCGGATCCTGCTCCAGGGCGACGTGCCGAGCCCGGCGGATCCGCCGTCCGGCTGCCGGTTCCGGACGCGCTGCTGGAAGGCACAGGACATCTGCGCCACCGAGCCGCCCGCGCTGATCGACCGCGGCCAGGGGCACCCGGCGGCGTGCCACTTCGCCGAGGCGCGCGAGGTCGTCCCGGTCGAGGTGGCCGAGTAGGAGCCGAGGCGCGCTTGTCGCGCCGAGTGGGGCCCGGAGGGTCTCGCGTAGGCGCGACGCAGCGGCTCCACGAGGCGGGGGGACGGTAGGTGGCCGCGGTGCGGTCCGGAGGACCGCGATGTCATAGCGGTGCGATCCGGCAGGATCGCAGTGTGATCGCCGATCGACGCCTTCTTCTCGTGCACGCCCATCCCGACGACGAGACGATCAACAGCGGCGCCACCATGGCGCGCTATGTCGCCGAGGGGGCGTCGGTCACCCTGCTCACCTGCACGCTGGGTGAGGAGGGTGAGGTGCTGGTCCCCGAGCTCGCCCAGCTGGCCGCCGACCAGGCCGACCAGCTCGGCGGCTACCGGATCTGGGAGCTGCGGGGCGCGATGGCTGCGCTGGGTGTCAGCGACATCCGGTTCCTCGGCGGCGCGGGGCGTTACCGCGACTCCGGGATGATGGGCACGCCCGCCAACGAGCACCCTCGCGCGTTCTGGAACGCCGACCTCGACGAGGCCGTGGCGCACGCCGTGGCCGTCGTCCGCGAGGTACGCCCGCAGGTGCTGGTCACCTACGACGAGAACGGTGGCTACGGCCACCCCGACCACATCCAGGCGCACCGGGTCGCGATGGCTGCGGTCGAGGTCGCCGCCGATGCGACGTACCGGCCGGACCTGGGCCGGCCGTGGGACGTCGCCAAGGTGTACTGGTGCTGCGTCCCCCGGTCGGTGCTGCAGCGCGGTCTCGACGCGCTGGCCGCGACGGGGGCGGAGTCGCCCTTCGAGGGTGTCGACTCCGCGGACGACGTCCCCTTCGCGGTGTCCGACCAGGACGTGACGGCCGCGGTCGACGGCGGTGCCTACGTCGACCGCAAGGACGCGGCGATGCGGTCCCACCCCACCCAGATCACCGTGGACGGGCCGTTCTTCGCGCTCTCCAACAACCTCGGTCAGCAGGTTCTCGGCACCGAGTACTACCGGCTCGTCCGGGGACGCCGCGGACCGGCCGGCTCCGGCTCGGACGGCTGGGAGGACGACCTGTTCGCCGGCCTGCCGGGATGACCGGGCAGACCGTCGCGCCACCCGCGAGGCGACGCCCGGTGCGCGACGGACGGCGAGTCTGGCGGATCCTCGGCTGGGCCGTCGTGTTCCTCATCGTCGCCGCGTGGCTGTCGCTGGTCGAGATCTTCTGGCTGCCCCTCCGGGTGGGCGGCGTCCTCCTTCCCCTCTCCGTGCT
>Ga0308176_10000669_pt1 | contig 21530 bp, 18 predicted proteins | sample PhyCR2_3_FD_203890 | JGI IMG/M metagenome (GOLD analysis project Ga0308176, IMG submission 203890) | Soil microbial communities from UC Gill Tract Community Farm, Albany, California, United States - DLSLS.C.R2 | ecosystem: Environmental > Terrestrial > Soil > Agricultural land | place: USA... | reverse complement strand
CGAGAGCCCTCCCCCCAACGCCAGACGGGCGCTTGAACCTGTCGGGCGCTTGAACCTGCCGGGCGCTTGAACCAGACGGGCGCTTGAACCTGTCGGGCGCTTGAACCTGCCGGGCGCTTGAACCTGACGGGCGCTTGAACCTGCCGGGCGCTTGAACCAGACGGGCGCTTGAACCAGACGGGCGCTTGAACCAGACGGGCGCTTGAACCTGTCGGGCGCTTGAACCTGTCAGATCCCCTGTTTCTGAGTACTAGCTGTCCGGCGAGTATGCGAGCCCGGCGTTGCGCACTACAGTCGGAGCCATGGCAGTGACTGCGATCCAGGCCCCGGCTGCGTACGGCGGAGGTGGCGGCGGTGGGGGAGGAGGAGGCGGCGGCGGTGGTGGGGGTAGCGGGGGAGGTGGTGGCGGGGGCGCCAACGAGAAGACGGCGGCGATCGACCCGCACAAGGCGGGCCAGCAGAAGCCGCCGACCGAGCAGATCAACTGGAAGAGCTACCTCGGCGTGTTCAAGTACAGCCGGCGCGCCATCCGGCTGGTCTGGGCCACCAACCGCGCGCTGGCCGTCGGGCTCGCGCTGGGGAGCCTGATCGCCGGCATCCTGCCGAGCGGGGTCGCCGTCGTTGGCAAGTACTTGCTCAACGGGATCCTGGACGCCGCCAAGAGCCACGCGGTCGGCGATCGCAACACCGCGATCGGGTGGCTCGGCACCGAGCTCGCGCTGGTGATCGGGCTGGCGGTGATCGGCCGGCTGCTCGGCATGATGCGGAGCCTCCTGCGCCAGCAGCTCGGCCAGAAGATCAACGTCGAGATCCTCGAGAAGGCGCTGACGCTCGAGCTCACCCAGTTCGAGGACTCCGAGCTCTACGACAGCCTGACCCGGGCGCGCCGCGAGGCGTCGTCGCGCCCGCTGTCGCTGGTCTCGCAGACCTTCGAGCTCGGCCAGAGCCTCATCACCCTCGTCACGCTCGGCGCGCTGCTCGCCGGGTTCTCGCCGATCGCCCTCGCCGTGCTGATCGCCGCGGCGATCCCGCCGTTCGTCGCCGAGCTCAAGTTCTCCGGTGATGCGTTCCGGCTGTCGCGCTGGCGGACTCCGGAGACCCGCGAGCAGATCTACGTCGAGACCGTGCTCGCCCGCGAGGATCACGCCAAGGAGGTCAAGCTGTTCGGCCTGGGGCCGCGCTTCCTCGACCGCTACAAGGCGATCTTCCACAAGCTCTACGCGGGCGATCGCCAGATCACGATCCGGCGCGCGATCTGGGCGCTGATCCTCGGCACGATCGGCACGCTGGCGTTCTACGGCATGTACCTGTGGATCGCGATCGCCACGATCGACAGCACGCTGACCGCCGGCGAGTTCATCATGTACGCGGGCGTGTTCAAGGCCGCGCAGTCGGCGATGGCGAGCGCGCTCGGCGACATCGGCGGCATGTACGAGGACAACCTCTACCTGTCGAACCTCTACGAGTTCCTCGACACGCCGACCATGGCGCCCGGCGGTACCGCGACCTCGGGCACCAAGCCCGGCGACGGCGTGCGGTTCGAGGGCGTCTGGTTCTCGTACCCCGGCACCCGCGAGTCGGCGCTCTCGGCGATCGATCTGCACATCCCGCCGGGCTCGAAGCTCGCGATCGTCGGCGAGAACGGCAGCGGCAAGACCACGCTCATCAAGCTGCTCACGCGGCTCTACGAGCCGACCAAGGGCCGGATCACGCTCGACGGGCGCGACCTGCGCGAGTGGTCGCCCGCGGCGCTGCACCGCCGGATCGGCGTCATCTTCCAGGACTTCGTGCGCTACCAGCTCAAGGTCGGCGAGAACATCGGCGCCGGCGACGACCACGCCTACGACGACCGCGAGCGCTGGGACGACGCGGCCGAGCGCGGCCTCGCCAAGCCCATCATCGAGACCCTGCCCGAGCGCTACGACACCCAGCTCGGCAAGTGGTTCAAGAACGGCCGCGAGCTCTCGCTCGGCCAGTGGCAAAAAGTCGCGCTCGCGCGCTCGTTCATGCGGCGCGACGCCGACGTCCTGGTGCTCGACGAGCCGACCGCGTCGATGGACGCCGAGGCCGAGGTCAAGATCTTCGAGCGGTTCCGCGAGCTCACCGACGAGAAGATCGCGATCGTCATCTCGCACCGGTTCTCGACCGTCCGCATGGCCGATCAGATCATCGTGCTCGACCGCGGCGTCGTGATCGAGCGCGGCTCGCACGACGAGCTCGTCGCCCAGGGCGGCCGCTACGCGACCCTGTTCAACCTGCAGGCGCAGGGCTACCGTTGAGCATGGCGAGCTACGACGTGTTCGAGACCCAGGGCGTGCCGATCAAGGCGTGGACGCGCGGCGTCGCGATCGAGGACGCGGCGAAGCGCCAGCTCGAGAACGTCGCGCGGCTGCCGATCGTGTTCCACCACGTCGCGGTCATGCCCGACGTCCACTTCGGGATCGGCGCGACGGTGGGCAGCGTCGTGCCGACCGAGCGCGCGATCATCCCGGCCGCGGTCGGCGTCGACATCGGCTGCGGCATGATGGCGGTGGAGACCACGCTGCCGGCCAGCCAGCTGCCCGATACCCTGGCGCCGCTGCGCACGGCGATCGAGCACGCCGTGCCGCACGGCCGGACCGCCAACGGCGGGCGCGGGGATCGCGGCGCGTGGCACGAAGTCCCGCCGGCGGCGGCCGCGGCCTGGGAACAGCTCGGCCCCGAGTACGCGCGGCTGGTCGACAAGCACAAGAAGCTCGGCCAGGGCAACGATGTCAATCACCTCGGCACGCTCGGCACGGGCAACCACTTCATCGAGGTCTGCCTCGACGAGCGCGATCGGGTGTGGTTCATGCTGCACTCCGGGTCGCGCGGGGTCGGCAACCGGATCGGGACCTACTTCATCGAGCTCGCCAAGCAGGACATGAAGCGCCACGTCAAGGATCTGCCCGACAAGGACCTCGCGTACCTCGAGGAGGGCACCGCGCACTTCGCCGACTACGTCGCGGCCGTGGGCTGGGCGCAGCGCTACGCCCGGACCAACCGCGAGCTGATGATGCAGGCGGTGATCGCGGCCGCGCGAGGCGCCGAGGCCGGGCTGCCGGCGTTCGCGCTCGGCGAGCTGGCGGTCAACTGCCACCACAACTACGTCGAGACCGAGCACCACTTCGGCAAGGACGTGTTCGTCACGCGCAAGGGCGCGGTGCGCGCGCAGCTGGGCGATCTGGGCATCATCCCGGGCTCGATGGGCGCGCGGAGCTTCATCGTGCGCGGCAAGGGTGAGCGCGAGTCGTTCTGCTCGTGCAGCCACGGCGCCGGCCGCGCGATGTCACGCGGCGAGGCCAAGCGGCGGTTCTCCGTCGAGGATCATGTCAAGGCGACCGAGGGCATCGAGTGCCGCAAGGACGCGGCCGTGATCGATGAGACGCCGATGGCCTACAAGCCCATCGATCAGGTGATGGCGGCCCAGGCCGATCTCGTCGACATCGTGCACGAGCTGCGGCAGGTCGTGTGCGTGAAGGGCTAGCCCGCGGGCATGCCGGATCGACGTGACGACGTGGTCGAGATCGATGGCTCGCGCGGGGAAGCCGGCGGGCAGATCCTGCGCACCTCGCTCGCGCTGGCGATGATCACCGGGCGCCCGCTGCGCATGCGGCGGATCCGCGCCGGTCGCGCCAGGCCCGGCCTGCGCCGGCAACACCTCGCGTGCGTCGAGGCCGCCGCGCAGCTCTGCCACGCCGAGGTCCGCGGCGCCGAGCTCGGCTCGCAGGACCTCACGTTCGTGCCGCGCGCGATCACCGGCGGCCAGCTCGACATCTCTCCCACGGGGGAGTTCCCCCGCCCCCCCGGCAAAGCCGTCGGGGTCCCCACCCCCGGCGACCTCACTTCGTTCGTCGACTCGTTCGTCGACATCGGCACCGCCGGCTCGACGACGCTCGTCGTCCAGACGATCCTCGTGCCGGCGATCGTCGCCGGTGTGCCGTTTCGCGCCGTGATCCGCGGCGGCACGCATAACCCGCTCGCGCCGCCGTTCGACTTCCTCGATCGGGTCTACCTGCCTCACCTGCGGGCGATGGGCGCGGACGTCACGCTGGCGCTCGATCGCCACGGCTTCGCGTCCGGCGGCCATGGACGAGGTGAACGCGGTAAGCACGGTGAACGCGGCGAACCTGGCGAGCGCCACCACGGCCAGTTGACCCTCACTGTGGGAGCGAGCGCCGCCCTGCGTCCGATCGAGGTCGTCGAGGCGGGGCCGATCACCGGGCGGCACGCGACGGCGATCCTCGCGCGGCTCCCGACCCATGTCGCCGAGCGCGAGCACGCGATCGTGCAGGAGCGGCTCGGCTTCGCGCCGATCGAGTGCGAGGTTCGCGAGGTCCGGAACGGCGGCCCGGCCAACGTCCTGCTGCTCGAGATCGAGCGCGCCTCCGGCCGCGAGCTCGTCTCGGTGTTCGGCGAGCAGGGCCTGCGCGCCGAGCGGGTCGCCCAGCGCGCGTGCGACGAGCTGGCCGCGTTCCTCGCCGCTGGCGTCCCGGTCGGCGAGCACCTCGCCGATCAGCTGGTCCTGCCGCTCGCGGCCCTGGGAGGCGGCCGGTTTCGTTCGGCGCCGCTGTCGCTGCACGCCACGACGAACATCGAGACGATCCGGCACTTCCTCGAGGTCGCGATCCGGGTCGAGCCCGACGGCGACGCGGTGATCGTGGCGGTCGGCTGACCCGCCGTCGGCGACGGCCTACTCGGCCTGCGGCACCGTGGTGGCCCACGGCGGCGGCGCGAGCGACTTCGCGAGGTAATCGAGGAACAGCGACAGCCGCGGCGGCAGGTTCTGGCGCGCCGGATAGACGGCGTTGACCTCGATCGCCCGGCCGGTCCACTCGGGCAGCACGTAGGCCAGGGCGCCGCGCTCGCAATCGCTGGCGACGATGAAGTCGGTGAGCAGCGCGATCCCGGCGCCGGCGGCGACCGCCTCGTGGACCGCGCCGACGTTGTTGCTGGCGAACCGCGCCGGCCGGCCGAACTCGTAGACCTGTTCGCCGTGGGTCAAGATCCAGCTCTGCGTGCGCGGGCTCGGCGTGAACAGCACGCGGTCGTGCTCGTCGAGCTCCTCGATCGTCGTCGGGGTGCCGCGCTTGGCGAGGTAGGCCGGCGACGCGCACATCACGCCGCTGATCGAGCACAGCCGGCGCGCGATCAGCGTCGACTCGGGCAGCGTCCCGAACCGGACCGCGAGATCGAAGCCCTCCTCGATCAGGTCGACGATGCGATCGCTGGCCTCGAGCTCGATGTTGATGTCGGCGTGCAACGCCAGGAAGTCGGCGACGATCGTGCCGAGGTAGCGCATCGACAGATCGACCGGCGCGGTGATGCGGAGCCGGCCGCGCGGGGTCGACTGCATGTCGGTGACGAGCTGCTCGGCGGCGGCGACGTCGGCGACGATCCGCGAGCAGCGCTCGTAGTACGCCTGGCCGATGTCGGTCAGCGCCAGCTTGCGCGTCGTGCGCTGAACGAGCCGCACCCCGAGCCGCTCCTCGAGCTGCGCGAGCTTGCGGCTCACCGTCGATTTCGGCAGGCCGAGGAGCTCGGCCGCGCCGGTGAAGCTCTTCGTCTCGACGACCTTGGTGAACACGACGATGTCGTTGAGATCCATGGCGGGCCGATTCTACTCACACGTGGTATCGGTGGGCGGTGAGCCGGCTCGGGGAATTGACCCAAAAGGTCGATGCGTTCTTCGCGCGCGTCACCGCGCGGCACGGTACAGACATGCAGTGCCAGACCGGCTGCGCCGACTGCTGCCATGTGCGGCTGACCATCACCGCCGTCGAGGCCGCAGCGGTCCGCGCGCTGGTGACCGGCTGGCCGAGCGAGCGGCGGCGGACCCTCGCCCACACCGGTCCGACCCATGAGCCGGGGGAGATCTCGGGCGGCGGGGGGGCCCACGGGACCCACGGGATCGATCGCTGTGCGGCGCTCGATGGGGCGGGGCGATGCAAGATCTACGAGGCGCGGCCCCTGGTGTGCCGTTCGCATGGCGTACCGATCCGCCTGCGGCGAGGCTCCCTACCGGTCGTACAGGCGTGCCACCGCAACTTCACCCACACCACCGCCGATCCCGACTGCATCCTCGATCAGGCCACGCTGTCGGCGATGCTCTACGCCATCGATGCCGCCGAGGCCGCCGCCGCGGGGGCGGACCACGACGCGGGGCGCCGGATCGATCTGGCCGGTTTGCTCGCTGATCTAGCGGCGATTTGATAGACCTACCCCGGCCATGGACGAGCCCGCCGTCTCCCTCGACCACCCTCGGTTTCGCACGGTCTCGGCAGGCGTCTTCACCCGCCGGCTCGTCGCCGATTGCATGACGCATCGCTGCGCGATGGTCCCGGCCCACACCGAGAAGCTCGACGCCTGCTGCCAGTACGGCTGCGACGTCGACCTCCGGGAACGCACGGCGATCGAGGCCCGCGGCGGCGAGATCCGGGCGCTCCTCCGGCCCGAGGTTCAGGGGGCCCGGTGGTTCGATCCGGAGGAAGAGGTCGACGCCGACTACCCATCGGGCCGCGTCGTCCGCACCGAGGTCCACGAAGGCGGCTGCATCTTCCTGGCGCACGATCGCCGCGGCTGCGCGATCCACCGGGCCGCCCTCGAGGGCGGCTGGGACTTCCGTGGCGTCAAGCCGGCGATCTGCCGGCTGTTCCCGCTGTCGTACGAGGGCGATACGATCATGATCGCCGACGAGTACCCCGAGTACTCGTGCGCCCACGTCGACGGCCCGACGCTGTATCGCCTCACCCGCGATACCCTCGCGGAGCTGTTCGGCGAGCCGCTCGTCGTGGCGATGGACGCGGCCGAGGCCCAGGTGCTCGGCGCCGCGCCGCGCCGCCTGCCGGTCGCTCGCTAGGCTAGCTCGGCCGGTGCCCCGGATGAGCGCATGCGCACACGCGGACCTTCGGGGGTGGGCGGGCGGGGGCCAGGGCGGGGGGCCAGGCGAGCGGCACCGACACACGCTCCGGGTGCGGTCAGGCCCGTCGTTTCGCGCCTGGATTCGCTCGGTCGCCGGGTGCCGGGTGCCCGGTCAACCACTAGCTTGATCAGGTGGCGTCTGTACCGCTCGAGCTGGCCGTCGCGCTCCTCGCGCTGGGATCGCTGATCGCGATCGCGGCGCTGGTGACCCGTGCCAGTCGGCCGTCGGTGCCGGTCGCGCTGCTGTTCCTCGCCATCGGCATGCTCGCCGGCTCCGAGGGGATCGGCGGCATCGACTTCGACGACCACGTGCTGGCCTACCAGGTCGGAACGATCGCGCTGGTCCTGATCCTGTTCGACGGCGGGCTGAGCACGCGGTTCGCGCACGTCCGGCCGGCGCTGGGGCCGGCGATGACCCTGGCCACGGTCGGGGTGGTCGTCACCGCGGGGGGCGTCGCGGTCCTGGCGCACGCGCTCGGCCTCGCCTGGACCCAGGCGATCCTGCTCGGCGCGGTGGTCTCGCCGACCGACGCGGCGGCGGTGTTCTCGGTGCTGCGCGGTAGCGGGATCCGCCTGCGGCATCGCGTGGGGGCCACGATCGAGCTCGAGTCGGGGCTGAACGATCCGATGGCCGTGCTGCTGATGGTCGCGATGACCGAGGTCGCGCGCCACGGCAGCGGCGTCCTCTGGTCGCTGGTCTGGCGGGTCCCGATGGAGCTCGCGATCGGCGCCGCGGTCGGGGTCGGCGTCGCGCTTGGCGGTCGGGTCGCGCTGCGCCGCGTGCCGCCCACCATCGCCGGCCTCATCCCGGTGGTCACCACCGCGGTCGCCGCGATCGCCTACGGCGGGGCGACCGTGGTCCACGGCAGCGGCCTGCTCGCCGTCTACGCCGCCGGCCTCACGTTCGGCGACGAGGACCAGCTCCCCGATCGCGCCGGGGTGCGCCGGATCCACGACTTCCTCGCGTGGACCGCACAGGTCGCCATGTTCCTCACGCTCGGGCTCCTGGTCTATCCGTCGCAGCTCGTCGCCGTCGCGCCGACCGCGCTCGCGCTCGCGCTGTGCCTGCTGATCGCCGCGCGCCCCGCCGCGGTCGCGCTCTGCCTCTTGCCCTGGCGGTTCCGGCTCCACGAGGTCGGCTACATCTCATGGGTCGGCCTGCGCGGCGCGGTGCCGATCGTGCTGGCGACCTTCCCGGTGATGGTCGGCGTCGGCGGCGCGATGGACATCTTCAACCTGGTGTTCTTCGTCGTGGTGCTCGGCGTCGTGCTGCAGGGCGCGACGGTCCCCGCGCTGACGCGGCGCCTCGGGCTCGCCGAGGTCATGCCGCCGCCGCCCGCCGCGACGATCGCGCTCACCTCGCGCGGTCCGCTCGCGACCCGGATCGTCACGTTCCGCGTCGACGACCACGCGGCCGCCGCGGCCCGCCCGCTCGCCGAGCTGCCGTGCTCCGACCAGGCCGCGGTCGCGCTGGTCGTCCGCGGCGAGGAGATCTACGCCGGTCGCGGCGTCGCGCAGCTCCTGCCCGGCGATCACGTCTCGGTGGTATGCCGGCCCCAGGACGAGCCCGCCCTCGCGCGGTGGTTCGGCCAGCGCATCGACGACGACTGACCTCCCCTTCGCGATCGCTCGGGAGACCTCGCACACACTTGCTTGCGCCGCGGTTCCCGGAACGGCCGTTTCGGAAGATCGCGCACACGCTTGCTTGCGCCACGGGTCTCCCGGATGCGGAGTTCCTGGAGACCGCGCACACGCTTGCTTGCGCCGCGGGTCTGGGCCCGTCGCTCGTCCGTCGACGGCCGTATTGCTACCCACGGTCCGTGCCATCTCCACGACCGACCGGCGCATGACCACCCGACCGTGCAATTTATCTCGCGCCGAACCCAGCCCGCGTCGCTGCGCGGCGCGTTGCCGTCCTTGCGAAACACGTTGGAAGACGGCTCGCGTGCAGCCGCATTTTTCGTTCAAGGGGATGGCCGGCTGCTGGCCTCGGAGTCTCGTCCGTCGACGGATAGATTGGAAGACGACTCGCGCCGCCACATTTTCCTCTGTCAGATCGTTCACCAGCTGGTCTGCTTCCCTGTGGCGAGACACTAGTACCTCGGCGCAGTGGTTTTGATGGGTTGCCGTGGAGGTCCCGCCTAGGGGGATCTCGTCACCCGCGGGCGTGGCCGCCGAGGGCCTCGCCGTGCGAGCTCCGCAGCGCACCCACGTCCGAGCGCGTGAAACGACAAACCTCATCGAGCCCGACGGGTCGGGTTCGGGCAGCGCGAGGACTGTTTGAGCACGGCGAGGCCCATCGGCGAGCCAGCCTGCGGGGCCTCGCGCTCTCCCACCGCCACATCGAGCAACCCATCATCTTCTCTGCGCCGAGGTACTAGAATACGGGCATGGCAGACGCTCGTTCTCCCTTGATCGCCCTGGGTGCCTTGAACGCGGCGATCGCCGTCGGCGCGGGCGCGTTCGCGGCGCACGGCCTGCGCGACCGGCTCGACGCGCGCGCGCTCGAGGTGTTCGAGACCGGCGCGCGCTATCAGATGTACCACGCCGTCGCGATCATCCTCGCCGGGTTGATCGCGATGTCCGGCGCGACCGCCGGTGCGATCCGCGGTGCCCAGACCGCCGGCTGGATCTTTCAGGTTGGCATCGTGCTGTTCAGCGGCTCGCTGTATGCGCTCGCGTTGACCGGGATCAAAGGACTCGGCGCGGTCACGCCGCTCGGGGGCCTCGGGTTCCTCGCTGGCTGGCTGTGGCTCGCCTGGACCGCGTGGCGCGGATGATCGTGACCGAGGTGTGATCGGGGGCGTGACCGAGGTGATCAGGGCGTGACCGAGGATGATCGAGGCGTGTTCGAGGCCTGATCAGGGGGTGACCGCAGCGTGACCGGGGCGTGACCGAGGTGATCAGGGCGTGGCAGGGCGTGACCGGGCGTGATCAGCGCGCGTGACCGGGGGCGCGCCTGACCTCGCCGGGGTATCACTGGACCGGGGCACCCTGCTGGCGGGCCTCGAGCACCTTCTTGGCGTAGCCCTTCGGCTCGGGCGCCGGATCGTCCTTGCTGCGCACCCGCACGATCGAGCCCGGGGCCTCGACGACGCCGGCCGCCATGGTCCAGCCCGGCGGCACCTGCGGGTCGCTCCAGAAGTACAGCCAGCGGGCGTCGCGCGGCGCGAGGTTCACGCAGCCGTGGCTGCGCCGGGTGCCGAACTGATCGTGCCAGTAGGCGGTGTGCAGCGCGAGCCCCTTCTCGGGCGAGAAGAACTGCGTCCACGGTACGGTCGCGACCGAGTAGGGATCTTCGCCGTTGAGGCCCTTCATGTCGGCCTCCGACTCCTTGAGCCACATGCGATACACGCCGGTCTCGGTCGGCGTGGTCGTCCCGCCCGACGAGACCAGGGTCGCGTAGACCGCCAGCTCGCCCTCGAAGGCGACGAGGATCTGGGTGTCGAGGTCGACGTCGATCCAGCGCTCGCCGGGCTCGAGCATCGGCGGCGGCGGGGCGGGCTGAAATACGCGGACGTCCGCCGCGGCGATCCACGCGGCCGCGCCGATCCGGTAGGCGGTGGGCTTGCCGGCCTGGTCCGCCGAGGTCTCGAAGATCGGCACCGGCGTGCGGACGGCGAGCTGGCGGTTCACCCCGCCGCCGGCCGCGGTGTTGGTCGTCCACGCCAGCTGTGCGCCGTAGCGCGGCCACACGAACGCGATCGGCACCCCCCAGCCGGTGTCGTCGCCGAGCCGCGCGCCGCCGAACAGCGACGGACGGTGCGGCGTGATCGCCTGCGCGAGGACGTACTGGTTATCCTTCTTGTCGATCTTCCAGTATTGCTTGCCGCCGATCGAGATCTCCTCGTACTGCCGGACGTTGACCGAGCCGACCAGGGGCTTGTCCTCGACCATCCGGGGCAGCGCCGGCGCCGCGCCGGCCTGGTCGTCGACCTCCTCGGGGTTCGTGACCGGCCGCTTCCGATCGTCGGAGGATTTCGGGTCGCGCCTGGCGTCGGTCTTGGCGTCGGTCCTGTCGTCGCGCTTGCCATCCTTCCGGGCGTCTCGCTTGGCGTCTCGCCGGGCGGGCTTCTTCTTCTCGGGCTTCTCGAGCATGTAGGTCACCGAGCTCGGCGCCGTCACCTTGCCGTAGACCCCCGGCACGACCTCGCCGCGCTCGAGGTGCGGGACCTCCTGGCCGTAGGGCGGCTTCTTGCTCGGCTCGACGTAGTCGCCGCAGATCCACCCGCGCGGCCGGATCTCGATCCACGGCTTGTCGCAGCCGCGCGCCTTCTGGGTCTCCACCCACGCGACCCGCGTGTCGATCGCCACCGTGCCGATCCGCTTGGCGTCGTCCCCCGGCTCGAGCCGCACGCCCACGGTGCGGCGCAGCTCGAGCGAGCGCGTCCCCTCGGGGAACGCGGGCGGCGCGACGGCCGGTGGCTCCGGCGCGGGCACCACCGGTGGCGGCGAGGGTGAGGGCAACGGCGGGGCCTGATCGGGCTTGCCGCTGCAACCGACGATGGTCAGCGCGAGCACCCAGGCGCGCATGCCGTTCCGATAGCACGTCCGTGCTACCTTCGCAGGCAGATGAAGCTCGGCGAGATGCTCGTGCGAGACGGCCGACTTACCGAGACGCAGCTCGTCGCGGCGCTCGGCTACCAGGCGCGCGACGGCGCCCGCCTGGGCACGGTCCTGGTCGAGCACGGGTTCGTCGATATCGAGGCGCTCACGATCTACCTGGGGCTCGAGCTCGGGATCCCGATCGCGACCGGGGCGATGCTCGAGCGCGCCAAGCGCGCGGCGGTGCGGCTCCTCCAGCCCGCGCAGGCGTTCAAGCACAAGTGCGTGCCGCTCGTCGTGCAAGATCGTCAGCTGATCGCGGCGATCGAGGACCCTCATGACTTCGCGACGCTCGAGGCGTTGAATTCGATCACCGGTTACCGCGTGCTGCCGCGCGTCGCGCCCGAGCTGCGCATCTACTATTACATCGAGCGCTACTATGGTGTGGCGCGCCCCGCGCGGTTCAGCAAGTTCGGCGATTCGCCGCGCGGCACCGACAATGAGGTCGACGCCGGCTTGCCCGCACCCCCGTTGCCCGGGCTGCCTCCCGTACCCGCCGCGCCGATCGCCGCGCCCGGCCCCGGGCCTCACCTGCGCAGCGTGAAGCTCACCAAGATGTTCGATGACTCCGAGGCGCTCGAGCTCGAGGCCGAGGATCTGATCGATACGCTCGACGCCGACGACGCGGCTCCCGCCGAGGCCGCGCCGAGCGCGACGCCGCTCCAGCCGTCCGCGCCGATCGCGACCCGCCTGCCGAGCTCGCCGCCGGTCGCCCCGGCGCCGCTCACGCCCGCCCTCGCGCTGCGCGAGCTCACCCAGGCCGCCGACCGCAACCGGATCGTCGAGGTGCTGCTCGGCTATGCGTCCGCCACGTTCGACGCCGCCGTCGTGTTCGCCGTGCGCGACAACTTCGCGTTCGGCTGGCGGGCGATCGGCGAGCTGCCCGGCTACGCCCACGTCGAGCACCTGCTGATCCCGCTCGACGCCCCGTCGGTCGTGCAGGCGGCGATCGCCGCCGAGGACCACGTGTTCCACGGTTCGCTCGCCCCGTCGACGGTCAACTCCTACCTCTACAAGGTCCTGGGCTGCGCCGAGCCGCCGATCGTCACGGCCGGCGCGATCACGATCGGCAAGCGCATCGTCAACGTGCTGTACGGCCACGCGCCGTCGCTCACGCCGCTCCAGCTCACGGACCTGAAGCAGGTCTGCACGTCCGCCGCGGAAGCCTACGCGCGGCTGATCGCGGGCAAGAAGAAGAAGTAACCCCGGCGCGCGGGCCGCTTCGCGGGGCGTCCGCGAGGCCGGCTACTTGTCGGCGATCGTGATCCGGCTCGTCGTGCCGCCGGGGACGTGGCAACCGTTGCAGTTGTTGCCGGGGACCGTGCCGGCTTGCACGAGCTGCCCGACCATCGGCGTGAGGTTGGGGCAGACGGTGACATCGGTGTTTGCCGGGAAGGCCGGCTGCAGCGTACCTGCCATGATGCTGAAGTTCCCGGCGGTGTCGGTGATGCCGATCGCGACCTTTCCAGCTGACTTCATCTGGATCGTCACGCCCGCTTGGGGCGTCGTGCCGTCCGGCTTGTAGACCGTCCCGGCGAACTGAAAGCCAGGCGCGCCGGGGCCGGGATTACTGGCCAGGTGGCAGGCGGCGACCACGCAGCCTTCCCCGGCGTGGGTCGGCCCACCGGCGCCGCCGTGTAGATGTGGGTCGCCCGCGACCGCTCGATCGACGCACCCGTTGGCGTGCGCGCCGCCGGCATCCGTCGTGGGGGGGATCCCGGCGTCCACGCCTGGAGTGTTGTTTCCTCCGGGGTTGCCCCCACCGGTCGTGGGTAGCTCTCCCACGGTGCAAGCGGCGACGAACAGGCTGGAGAGCAGGAGGGCGGTTCGCGTCATGGGGGACCCCGTGAAAGCCATTTGTAACAGGGCTCCTCATGCAAGGCGCAGCGCACCCCCGGGACCGCCGCGCGCGCCAGGTGGAAGCTGTGGAATTACGATGGCCTACAGAGAAGGCGTGCGACGTGTGGTCGGATTACTCCCGCGAACATGGCGAGTCGGCCCCCCAGCCGGGGCGGCCCAGTACCCAGCGGCCCAGCCTGAATCACCGTGGGGATCTTGCACAGCGGCCATCACCAGCAGCGACCCGGCTCACGCGGCCGTCACAGCGCGGCGAGCAGCGCTTCGTTCTCGGCCGGGGTGCCCACGGTAATCCGGAGGCACCCGGCGAGTCGGCCGGCATCGAACAGCCGCACGGTCACTCCCGCGTCGGCGAGCCGCTGCCACAGCGCCGCGGCCCCCGTGGTGCGGACGAGCACGAGGTTCGCCTCGCTGGCAAATACCTCGAAGCCGCGCGCGGTCAGCGCCGCGGCCAGCCGCGCGCGCTCGGCGACGACCTCGGCCGCGCGGGCGGCGCACCACTCGGCGGCGTGCTCGAGCAAGAACTCCGCGGCGCGTTGATCGAGCGCGCTGACGTTGTACGGCGGCCGCAGCTTCTCGAGCAGCGCGGCGATCGCCGGGGACGACACCGTGTAGCCGACGCGCAGGCCCGCCATGCCGAGCTTGGACAGGGTCCGCATCACGACCAGGTTCGGGTGCCCGGCGAGCACCGGCAGCGAGGTCGCGCCGCTGTAGATCACGTAGGCCTCGTCGGAGACGATCACGACGTCGCGAAACCGCGCGGCGAGCTCGGTGGCAAAGCCCAGCCGCCACAGCGTCCCGGTGGGGTTGTTCGGCAGCGCCAGGAACACGACGCTCGGGTGGTGCTCCTCGATCGCGCGGATCATCGCGGGCTCGTCGAGCTCGAACGTCTCGGTCAGCGGCACCTCGACCACGCCGACCCCGCGGGCGATCGCCGCGAGCTTGTAGTAGACGAAGCTCGGTACCGGATAGAGCACGGCGCCCGGACGCCCACCGCGCGGCGCCGAGAACGCCGAGCACAGCATCGCGATCAGCTCGTCGGAGCCGTTGCCGAACACGAGCTGGTCGCCCCCGATAGGCGTGCCAGGTGTGCCGGGCGTGCCGGGCGTGCCGGGCGTCGCCGCCGACAGCTGCCGCGCGACCACCGCGCGCAACCGGCGCGCCGCCGCGTCGGGGTAGCGCTCAAGTGCGATCTCGGCGAGCACGCGGCCGAGCTCGGCGCGCAGCTCCGCCGGCAAGCCGTACGGCAGCTCGTTGGCGTCGAGCTTGGCGATCACGCGCGGCGGCACCGGCACCTGGTACGCCGCGGTCCTCTGCAATACCTCCGGCACCCGCGCGGCGAGCGGCCCGAGATCGTGAGCGCCATCGAGCTCGGCGCGGCGTTCCGTCATGGTGTCCCTCCTCGCCCCGACCGCATCAGCGCCGAGCGGCCGTGGCCCTCGAGCCCCTCGCACGACGCGAGCGCGGCGATCGCCCCGGCGTGCGCGGCTGCGGCCGCCGCGTCGTACTCGATCAGCTGGGTGCGCTTGCGAAAGTCGTGGACGCCGAGCGGCGAGGCGTAGCGCGCGGCGCCGCCGGTCGGCAGCACGTGGTTACCGCCCGCGAGGTAGTCCCCGGCGGCCTCCGACGAGTAGGCGCCGATGAAGATCGCGCCGGCCGTGGTGCACCGCGCGGCGAGCCGGCGGGCCTCGGCGCACGCGAGCTCGAGGTGCTCGGGCGCAAACCGGTTCGCGAACTCGACCGCGGCGTCGAGCGACGCGACGATCACCGCCGCGCCGTGGCCGGTCAGCGCGCGCAGGGCGATCTCGCGGCGCGGCAGATCCGCGAGCTGGCGCCCCAGCTCGGCCCCGACCGCGCCCGCCAGCGGCTCCGACGGCGTGACCAGGATCGCCCGCGCCTCCGGATCGTGCTCGGCCTGCGCGATCAGATCGGCGGCGAGCCACGCGGGGTTGGCCTCGGCGTCGGCGATGATCAAGATCTCCGACGGCCCGGCGATCGAGTCGATGTCGACCTCGCCGTAGACCTGGCGCTTGGCAGAGGCGACCCACGCGTTGCCCGGCCCGACGATCTTGTCGACCCGCGGCACGGTCTGGGTGCCGAACGCCAGGGCCGCGATCGCCTGCGCGCCGCCGAGCTCGAACACCCGATCGACTCCCGCGATCCGCGCCGCGAGCAGCGCTTCATCCGACGCGCCCGGGGTCACCATCACGATCTCGGGCACGCCCGCGAGCTTGGCCGGGATCGCCGTCATCAGCACGCTCGACGGATAGCGCGCCGTCCCGCCCGGCACGTACAGGCCGACGCGCCCGAGCGGCGTCACCCGCAGCTCGAGCCGCACGCCGCCGAGCGCGACGTCGACGTCGGGCTCGCGCTGGTGGTCGTGAAACGCGCGGATCCGCTGCGCCGCGAGCTCGAGGGCCTCGCGCACCGGTCGCGCCACGGCCGCCGCGCGCGCCTCCCAGCGGTCGCGCGGAAGCTCGTAGCTCCCGCCCACCGGCTCGCGCTGATCGAACCGCCGGGTGTACTCGGCCACCGCCTCGTCGCGCCGCTTTCGGACATCGGCGACGATCGCCGCGACGGCGTCATCGACGCCCTCGGCCATCCGCGTGGTGCGATCGAGCAGCGCCGCTACTTCAGGGGACGTCGCCCGCAGCTGTCGGAGCATCGTGAGGAGCTTGTCACGGGGTCGACCTGGCAGCGATCACGCAGACGTGGTTGTTCGCCTGCGGTGGATCATGGAGGCACGCATCGACCTGGCCGGCCGGGCACGTCAACGTCGCCTGCTGTGTGCAGGCAGGCCCGGCCTTCGCATCCTTGGCCACACACACATGGACAGAGGTCATGCCACCCGTGCAGCCGTCGGCCAGGCCGGCGTCACAGGCCAGCGTGGTCGGCGTTGCGCAGGCCACGCCCGGCGAGCTCGGCGGACTGCCGGCCGGCGCGCTGCCCGGACCCGGCGCTGCAGCCGGCGGGGCCGCGGTGCCCGGAGCTGGCGCCGGTGCCGGGGGTGCCGATGGCGCCGCGCTCCCGACCACGGCTCCCGGAGCGGCCGACTGCACCGGTTCGCGACCCTCCTCCGGCTTCTTCTTCGAGCATGCCGCGAGGCCAACCAACAACGCGATCACAGCGAGCTTGTTCACGCATCTCTCCTGAGCGAAGGACCAAACACGAGCCAGGGCACGGCGGGATTCTGGCCTGTCCGCCGCGCGCCGACTACTTCGATCGGCGAGGTTTCTTCTTGGCCGCGTCGGTGTTCTGCGGAGCCTTGGCGGCGTCGGCGTCGCTGCCCGAGCCCGCGCTCCCGGCGGCGTCGCCCTTGTGCTCGGGGATCTTCACCTTGCCGGGGTCGTAGTGGTCGATGTCCGGATGCGGGTTGTTCCCATCGTAGGCCGGCTTCTCGATCTTGCCCTTCGCCGGCGCCTCGTCGGACCCCGGCACTCCCGGCGGCAGCGCCCCCTCGAGCGCCCCACCCGGGAGCTGCGACGGGTAGCGATCGACGTAGTTCGCGACCATCGACTTGGGAACCTCGGTGCGACCCCGCCCGCCGACCTTGACCACGTGCTTGTTCGACGGCCACATCACCCAGGCCTCGCCGCGCCCGGTGATCGTCAGCGTGCGCGCCCCGGCGATCTTGTCCTCCTCGACCTGGTAGCCGCCATCCTGGGCCAGCCGGCGGGCGAGCTTCACGGTGGCGCGGACCACGCCGTCGGCGTTCTCGTAGCGCGTCACGAACACGTTCACCAGATCCTTGTCGTCGATGTGGCCGCGCGCCTCGGCATCGGCCGTGATGTAGCTGGCGCTGTAGGCCTCGGCCTTGTTGCCCTCGACCCACACCTCGACGTCCAGCAGCGGCCCCTGGAACCGCCGGAACTTCCACGTGCCGAGGTCGCTCTCCACGACCCCGCGCTTGGGGACCGGGGGGTGGCCGCCACAAGCAAACGCCGTCATTACCATGACCGCAAACAGCGCCCGCATGTTCGGCGTATCGTACCTCGTTCCGTCGTTGACAGCGGAGTGGCGTCGCTGAATAGTCCCGCCACCCATGGCCAGTTACCTGTTCTCCTCCGAATCCGTCACCGAAGGGCACCCCGACAAGCTGTGCGACCAGGTCAGCGATGCGATCCTCGATGGTTGCCTCGCCATCGACCCGCAGAGCCGCGTGGCGTGCGAGACCGTGGCCAAGACCGGCTTCGTGCTGGTCGCCGGGGAGGTCACCACCAAGGCGCAGCTCGACTTCCAGAAGATCGTGCGCGGCGTCGTCCGCGACATCGGCTTCACCAGCTCGCAGATGGGCTTCGACGCGGATACCTGCGCGGTCATGGTCGCGATCGAGCAGCAGTCGCCCGACATCGCCCAGGGCGTCGACCGTGGCGACCCGGCCAAGCAAGGCGCCGGCGATCAGGGCCTGATGTTCGGCTACGCCTGCGACGAGACCAAGGAGCTGATGCCGCTGCCGATCCAGATGGCGCACCAGCTCGCCGCCAGGCTCGCCGAGGTCCGCAAGAAGAAGTCCAAGGGCATCGACTGGCTGCGCCCCGACGGCAAGACCCAGGTCTCGGTGCGCTACGAAGACGGCGAGGTCACCGGCGTCGAGGCGATCGTCGTCTCGACGCAGCACGACGACAAGGTCAAGCAGAAGACGATCGAGGAGGCCATCCGCGAGCTCGTCATCAAGCCGGTCGTCCCGGCGAAGTTCTTCACGAACAAGACCAAGATCCACGTCAACCCCACCGGGCGGTTCGTGATCGGCGGCCCGCAGGGCGACACGGGCCTCACCGGCCGCAAGATCATCGTCGACACCTACGGCGGCTACGCGCGCCACGGCGGCGGCGCGTTCTCGGGCAAGGATCCGAGCAAGGTCGATCGCTCCGCGGCCTACTACGCACGGTTCATCGCCAAGCACGTCGTCGCCTCGGGCCTCGCCCGCCGCTGCGAGGTCCAGTTCGCCTACGCGATCGGCGTCGCCGAGCCGGTCTCGATGCTGGTCGATACATTTGGCACCGGCACGGTGTCCGACGAGAAGCTCACCAAGGCCGTGCTCGCCACGTTCGACGCGCGCCCCGGCATGCTGATCAAGGAGCTGAACCTCCGCCGCCCGATCTTCCGCAAGACGGCCGCCTACGGCCACTTCGGCCGCGAGGACGCCGACTTCACCTGGGAGAAGACGCCGCTCCTCGACAAGCTCAAGGACCACGCCAGCGCCGGCAACGGCCACGCCAACGGCCGGACCGCCGCCGACAAGCCTGCCGCCAAGAAGTCCGGCAAGGCCACGTCGACCACGCGCGTCTGATTCTCGATGCAAGGCCCGGTCGCGATCCGCGGCCGCGGCGAGCTGCCAACGCATTGGCTGCTCGGTGACCTTAACGCAAGGGTTTTGAACTTCTGGATAATCTGCAGCAGCATGAGCGGATCCTGGCTCTTGTACTCTTGGATGTATGCTTGGAGCAGCTGATCGATCTTGCCGAGCTCGCGCGTCGCGCTGCCGTCTGACTTCGTGACGTCATAGCGCTGGCCCTTCTTGCCGAGCTCGCGACTTCCACCTTCGGTCGTGGTGTCGTTGTCGTGCACGAAGCCGGGCAGCCCGGCGCGGACGTGAAACTCCGGCGCGGTCAGATCCTTGCTCGCGTGGGCCTCGAGCGTGACCACGCTGGGATGATCGGTGGCGACCACGGTGGCCGAGTGATAGCTGCAAGCGCCTTCCACGCCCCGAAAGGTGTGCGTCATCTGATCGCCGCGCTGCATCGGCGCGACCTCGGCGCCGTCGTCGAGATCGAAGTCGGTCTGCTCGCCGCCGTCCTGCAGCTGGTCCGGTCGCAGCTGCTTGGCGATCATGTAGCGCAGCTGCGTGGCCCAGCCCCGGCAATCGTTGGGGCCGACCACGCCCATGGTCGGCGAGCCGTGCTGTTGATCGATGCGATCCCGCACCGTCCGCTCGAGCCCGTCGACGAACTGGTTGATCATACCCATCTTCGTCGCACCGAACTCGGCGGTCTCGGGTGACCGCTCACGCGCGGATCGCACGGGCCGAGCAGCTTGGGGGCGCGTTCGTTGCGAAGCGGCAAGGGCCCCAAGCGCCGCGGGACGAGCGACACCTTGACGCTCAGGCCGAGCGGAGACTATCTCCCAGACCTACGTGCTCGGGATGGCGAGCTAGCGTCCCCGTACAGCTCGGCCAGACCGTGGAGCTCCACCTCCGAAGACGTGGAGGACGGCGCGCGACGGAAGAACAGGTGGCTGCGAACGGTCCGGCCGCCGGCGGGGTAGCTCGCCGACCGGCGCTGGAGCTCACGCGCGGCCTCCGCGGGCGACGCTCGACCGGACCACTTGCACTCGCCGAGGTCGATCCAGCCGTCGGAGCGGAGCCCGACGACGTCGACCTGGCTCGCCCGATCCCAGTACTCGCCGACCTGAAATCGACCGGTCACGCCCTCGGCGGTGTAGAGCAGGGGCAGCGCCTCGCGACATAGCCGTTCGAGGCCCTCGCCGCAGAACGCCTCCCACTGGGGCAGGACGAGCTGCTCGACCGCCAGCTCGGCCGGCAAGCGGCGCAGCGTGCTCGCGTGGGGCTCCACGAAGCGGAACCAGAACCGGAGCAGGGGATCAGCGATCCGGTAGATGACCGCCGTGTGCGGCGGTGGGCGGGGCGAGAGCGGCGCGACCCGCTCGAGGTAGCCGAGCCCGACCAGGTTCTTGAGATGGGGAGCCAGCGCGCTGGTGGTGAGCCCGACCGAACGTGCGATGTCGCCCTGGGTTCGCCGGCCCAGCGCGATCGCCTCGAGCACGCTCGCCGCTTGCTTGATCTCGGCCAGCTCCTCTCGCAGCAGGAAGTCGGGCTCGCGCTGGAAGAACCCGTCGATCTCGAAGAACTCGCGTGCCAGGCTCTGGATGACCGAGCGGTGGGGATCGAAGCGCTGGAGGTAGGCGGGGATCCCGCCGCACACGAAGTAGACGCGGGCCTGCTCCTCGCGCGACCATCGCGGGTGAAAGTTTGCGGCCTCGCGAAAGCCGAACGGCTCGATCCGGAGGTCTGCCGTGCGCCGGCCATGGAGCGGGGAGCGGGCGCCCAGCACTTCCCGCTCCATGAAGCCGATGAACGAGCCGCACAGGATCAGCATGACGTGGTTGCCGCGCTGCCACTCCAGATCCCACAGTCGCTGGAGCACCGACGGCAGGTCGGGGCTGGACTCGCACAGCCACTGGAACTCGTCGAGCACGAGGATCAGCTTGCGGCCCTTCGGGGCGGCGGCGACCACGAGCCGGAGCGCCGCTTCCCAGGTGTGAGGCGACGTCTCGGCCAGCTCCGGCCGAGCCAGGGCGGTCGCCGCTGCGCGCATCAGATCCGCGAGCTGCGGTCCGCGCAGCTTCTGGGTCGCGCTGAAATAGACCGCCGGCTTGTCGGCGATGAACCGCAAGAGCAGCTCCGTCTTGCCGACCCGGCGGCGTCCGTAGACCGGGACCATCGCGGATCGCTTCGACGCGTGGTGCCGCTCGAGCGCGGACAGCTCCGCACGCCGGCCGATGAACTTCGGGTGCAGATCGGGCACGGCCGCAGGATGCTCTCTCACGACTTACTAAGTCAACGCTTAGTAAGTCAGCGCTTAGTAAGTCGGTCCCACGCGGCGTGGCTCCACCGCTCCATGCGCTCGGTCGGCGGAGCGGGCAGGTCACCTACCAGCCGGTCGCTCCACAGCCATCGTCCGCGGGGGAGCGGCTCGTACCAGCCGGGGCCCGACGAAGACACCCGACGGGGTCAGTCCCGCGCGGCGCGCCTGGCCGCCAGCGCCTGCTCGAGGGCGTGGCCGTCGCGGTCGGTCTCCGAGCGCATGCCGTAGTACACGTGCGGGCCGCGTGGGTCGCTCCAGATCGTGAGCTTCAGGTCGAACGGCGCCGGCCCCGCGACGTTCTCGATCGTGAACTGGCTCGTCACCTTCTGGCGCGTCTCGGGCAGGTCGAACACGATGTGATCCCCGCGCTCGACCTTGAACATGAACAGCTCGAACGTCCCCTTGAACAGCGTGCGATCCTGGAACACGCCGCCGCCCATGCTGGGCACGAACCGGTAGACGTGCAGCCGGTCGGTCATGGTCTCCGGCATCCGGTCGATCCAGTTGCGATGGACCAGGACGGCG
>Ga0308176_10000668_pt1 | contig 21541 bp, 16 predicted proteins | sample PhyCR2_3_FD_203890 | JGI IMG/M metagenome (GOLD analysis project Ga0308176, IMG submission 203890) | Soil microbial communities from UC Gill Tract Community Farm, Albany, California, United States - DLSLS.C.R2 | ecosystem: Environmental > Terrestrial > Soil > Agricultural land | place: USA... | reverse complement strand
GTAGCCGGCGAGGGCGGAGACGCCCTCCTGGATGCGGGCGCCCGCGCCGTCGTTGAGGGAGACCAGGGGCGCGCCGGCCGCGATGGCCATGTCCATGATCTTGTGGATCTTCGTGGCGTGGGCCTCGCCCAGGGCGCCGCCGAAGATCCGGAAGTCGTGGGCGTAGACGAAGACCGTACGGCCCTCCACCGTGCCCCAGCCCGTGATGACACCGTCGGTGTAGGGCTTCTTCGCCTCCAGGCCGAAACCGCTCGCCCGGTGCCGGCGCAGCTGCTCCACCTCCTGGAAGGATCCCGGGTCCAGGAGCAGCTCGATGCGCTCCCGCGCCGTCAGCTTGCCCTTGGCGTGCTGGGCGGTGGTCGCCTTCTCGCTGGGGCCGGCCACGGCCCGGGCACGGATCTCGTGCAGCTCGGCGACTCGCCCACGCGCGTCCGCCGGCTCCGCGGTCGGCTCACCCGTCGTCTCTTCCAAAACGGTCATGTAGTGACCTTACGAAGGACACCAAGGAAAGCGAGCCGTCGACTCCGTACAGTCTCCGGACCGTTTTCCTGGTACCACTGAACAGAACCACAGCGACATGCAGCCGTTCCGACTGCTCAGAGGGCGCTTCGGTTGTAGAGGGGACACAAAGCCGTCACCCGAGAGCGACCTCACATTGGTGGGTGGCACATGCCATCCCTGGAGTGACACGGAGCCTCAGACGGCGGTCGGCGGCGAGGATCTCCACGGTGTCGTCGGCGTGGACGACCGAGCGCACCGGACGGTCCCAGACGATCTCCAGCGGCGCGCCCGTACGGGGCGGCTCACTGATCCACAGCGTAGCGCTCCGGCCCCGGCGGCGGACCAGTACGCTCGCGCCGGCGGCGGCGGACAGGCCACCGGCCGTGCCGGCCTCCCAGAAGTTGACGGCGGTCAGGCCGAGCGAGGGCACGGCGACGGCCTGGCGGCGGGCGTCGTTGGCGAGGACGCGCAGCCAGTGGCGGTCGGCGGCCCGGGCGGCGACCTCGCCGCGGTCGGCGCCTGGCATCAGCACGTAGACGTAGGCCGCGTCGGCCGGATCGGTGCCGTGGTCCAGCCAGAGGGTCTGCCAGCGGCGGGTGCGCCGCTCGTCCGTACTGGTGGTGTTGATGTCGGACCAGGCGCCGGTGCGGTCCTCGCGGAGGGTGCGCAGCACGCCGCCGCTCGGCAGCAGCCAGCCGCCGTGGTCCTCCAGATGGGCCCAGCCGGGGCCGCGCACGAAGGTCTGGGCGCCGCCCTCGCCGAGGTTGCGGTTGTCGACGACGGTCTCGACCGGGACGCCGTCGGCACAGCGGATCCCGGCGCCGAGGCAGACCACCGCGTCGGCGAGGAAGAACCAGGACTTGCGGGCCTCCAGGGTGGACTCCAGGCCCTTCAGGTGCTGGCCCACGGCCGCGTACTCGCCGTCGGTCGTGCCGCCGACCCAGCGGACGTCCGGCCTGGGCGCGCCCCACTCGCCGCCGGCCCGGTCGGCGAGGCGTCCGGTGGAGACGGTGGTGCCGGGAAGCCGGTACCAGTCGACGGTCGGCCAGTACCAGTCCGTGTACTGGTCGGACCGGGCGCCGCGCCCCGCGGGCCACCAGGAGAGCATCCCGGAGCCGGTGTGCCAGCCGCGCGGGTTCTCGCCGTTGCCGCATTCGTAGTGGGCGATGCGGTCACCGGCCATGGAGAGCGCGGCGGTGAAGCGCGGGCGGCGGTGGACGGCCCGGTCCATGGCCGGGAAGAGGCGGTGGCCGAGGGGTTCGGGGGCCGCGGGTACGGGCGAGGCGGCGACGGTGTGCAGCCGGGCCAGGTCCGCGACGCCGAACTGAGGGGCCGTCAGGATCGGTGTCACGGTGTCCCGTTCGATCCAGCCCTTGATGCGGCCGTACCAGCGCTGCCGCTCCTCCTCGCTCGCGCCGCCGGCCAGCAGGGCGACGGCCGCGATCAGCGCCTGGCCGTGGTAGTGGTCGCCGCGCATGACGTGCAGGTCGTCGCCACGCAGGTAACCCCGGCTGATGGCACGGCCGTTGACGCAGTCCATCACCAGTCCGTCGTGGATCAGCGGGGCGTAGGCGTGCTCGACGCCGTCCAGGACGTTCCGCCGGGCGGGGTCGGTGATCTCCCACTGGGAGCCGGCGAGCAGGGCGAAGAGCCGGCCCAGACCGTCCAGCAGGACCTGGCCGTAGGTGCCGGAGTAGGCGACCCAGGTGTGCTGTACGAAGGAGCCGTCGGCGTAGAGGCCGTCGCCCTCGGTGACGTACGGGAAGACCGGCGAGAGGGCGTCCCGGGCGAGCGCGAGGCGGTCGCCGGCCCGGCCGAGGATGCCGCGCAGGGCGACGGAACGGCACAGGTCGACGCGGTTGGCCCCGGTGGAGGTGCCGGAGTACTCGGTGAGCATCGTGTCCGGGATGAAGTGGTCGACGGCGGCGCAGACAGCCGCGACGCGGTCCGCGCCGAGGTGGTCGTACAGGGCGGCCGTGATGTCGGTCAGCAGCCGGGGGCTGCCGATCTGCCACTCCCACCAGTTGCCGTAACGCGTGGTGGCGGGGTTGTAGACGGCCGCGGAGAGGTGGTCGAGGCCGCGGAGCACGCCGGCGAGGAGGGCGTCGTCGCCGGTGGCACCGGTGCCGGGCTGGACGTACGCCTGGGCCATGGTCCACAGGCGGCCGTAGCTGAAGGTGATCCCGGCGGGCGGGTCGAAGGGGCGGCCGGGCCACAGGGAGCCGGCGGCGGGGGCCATGCCGGCGTGGAAGTCGCGGGCCATCGCGCCGAGTTGGGCGAGGCGGGAGGCGTACGGCTCGGTGGCCGGGTCGTATCCGGTGCCGAGGGCGATGTCGAGCCACCGGCGGCGGAGGGCGTCGAAGGGGTCGGCGCCGGCCGCCGCCGCGCGGGCCACGGGTGCCGTGGCGGCGGTGAGGGCGGCGGCCAGCAGCAGTGCGCGTCGGCTCGGTCCCGTGCTCATGCGGCCGGTCACCGCCCTCCTGACTCAGCAGCCGCCGCAGTTGTAGTACAGGACGTCCCAGTGGCTGCCCTCGTCGGCGTAGATGTTGCCGGAGCCGGACTTGTACTGCGGGGCGCCGTCCCCGCGCAGACCGATGTAACTGAAGTTGTTCTTGATGTACGAGGTGACGCAGGTGTTCTTGCCGTAGTCGAGCTTGTAGCCGTTCCAGTGCGAGTAGGTGCCCGAGGCGTGACCCGTCTCGGTGCCGCCGGTGATGTTGAGGGCGCAGCCGCTGGCCTTCTTGAGGGTCTGGGCGCCCTGGGCGGTGGCGAGGTTGAGCTGCTCGAACGAGGTGCAGGTGGAGTTGTTCCGGTCGGAGCAGTTGCCGGAGGACGACCAGGTGATGCCGACGGTGCGGAACATCCCGGTGGCGGTCGAGTGACTGATCTTGGTGACGGCGAAGGCGTCGGTGGCGGTGCCGACCACGGCGACGCCGGGGGCGACGACGAGGGCGAGCGCGGTCAGGACGGAGCGGGCCTTCAGTGCCTTCATGGGGAGAGACCTTCCTGCGGTGGGCCGTGCTTCCTGTGGTTCGGCTGTGCAGGTGGTGCGGGTGCGCAGAGAGATGGTGCCCGAGGTCTACGCGCGTTCGCCAGAGGGCGTACCCGGTTACTCTCCGTTTGCGCGAGAACACGTGGCGGATGATGTTGAAAACTCAACGGAATAGGTCTACGGTCGAAGTCGTTGGGCTAGTTGAACGTTAAACAGAAACCCCGTCGCGGCTTCCCCACGGAGTCGCGGCCGTCCCCAAGGAGCACCGCATGGGCATCTTCGGCCGCAAGGAAAGCACCCCCGAGACCACCGCCGCCCCCGCCGCCCCCGGCGCCGAACTGGCCGCGCTGACCGGCGAGTACACGATCGACCCGGCCCACACCACGATCGGCTTCGTGGCCCGCCATGCGATGGTCACCAACGTGAAGGGGAGCTTCCAGGAGTTCACCGGCGCGCTGCACCTGGACGGCGGCGACCCCGCGAAGTCCACCGCCACTCTGGACGTCCGGATGGACAGCATCGACACCGGCAACGCCGACCGTGACGGGCACCTGAAGTCCTCGGACTTCTTCAAGACCGACGAGTTCCCGGCGATGACCTTCCGCTCCACCCGGGCCGAAGCGCTCGGCGGCGACGACTACCGCATCACCGGCGACCTCTCCATTCTCGGCGTCACCAAGCCGATCACCATCGGCCTGGAGTTCAACGGCGCCGCGAAGGACCCCTTCGGCAACGAGCGCGTCGGCTTCGAGGGCAAGGCCGAGATCCTTCGCTCCGAGTGGGGCCTGACCTGGAACGCGGCCCTGGAGACCGGCGGCGTCCTCGTCTCCGACAAGATCAAGCTGGTCTTCGACATCTCGGCCATCAAGAACGCCTGAGCCCGCGGCGCCTCACCCGCGCCCAGCCTCGCACCGTCACGCCTCATCTCGTCCCCGCGGCCAGGAGTCCGGGCGAGGGTCGCGGACCGGCCTGTTCGGGCGCCGTGTTCCGGGCGCCCGAACAGGCCTTCTCCGGCTACAGGTAGGGGCGGGTGATCAGCTCGATCGCGTGACCGGCGGGGTCTTTGAAGTACACCCCTCGACCGCCGTGCTCGTCGTTGATCTCCCCCGGGCGTCGCATGTGCGGATCGGCCCAGTGCTCGACGCCGCGATCGCACAGTCGCCGATAGGCCCGGTCGAACAGTTCGTCGTCGACCAGGAACGCGTAGTGCTGCATCTGGATCTCCACCGGCGGCTCGGCGAACTGGAGCAGCACGCCGTCGTGGAGCTGGATGTTGATGAACGGGCCCCAGGACGGCGCTTCCGGCAGTTCCAGCAGCTCCCGGAAGAACCGGGCCGACTCGTCGCGGTCCTTGGCGGCGATGATGGTGTGGTTGAACGTGACTGTCATATGGCTGACCTCGCTGTTGCTCGGGCACGAAGAATGGACTCGTGGTGCGCGAGCGCGGGGGAGGTCCGCGTGCGGAGCCGGGGTGCCTTCTGCGCACCCTCCGTGCGGTCAGCCCTCCACCGGGTGGCCGATCCGTGTGTGGCGCAGCGCCGGTCCGGTGTTCACGTCGGCTGACGTTACTTGATCACACCGGCCGCGACAACGGCGTGGCGAAGACCCGCGATCGTGCCCGCCGGGGCGGTCGGTGAGCGGGGTCAGAAGCCGCCGCCGAAGTCGCCGCCGCCTCCTCCGCCGTCGAAGCCGCCGCCGTCGCCGAAGCCGCCGCCGAAGTCGCCCGGGTCGAAGTCGGCGCCGGAGATGTCGCCGCCCTGGTAGCCGGCGGCGCCGAAGTCGCCGTAGTCGGTGCCGTAGTCGGAGGCGTAGGACGGGGTGGACATCATGCTGCCGAGCAGGGTGCCGACCAGGAGGCCGGGGAGGATGCCGCCGCCGAAGTAGCCGCCGGCCCAGGGGCCGTAGGCGGGGCCGGCGTCCCAGTAGGGGCGGCGGCCGTAGTCGGTGTCGACCTCGCGGATCACCGGGTCGCGGCCGTCGGTCAGGCGAGTGGCGTCGGCGGCGCAGACCGGGACCTCGCGGAGGCTGCCGCCGGGCGGGGTCCAGGCCGCGTCGGTGACGGAGGGGCCGTGGCGGGGGTCGAAGAAGCAGGGCGGGCGGCGCTCCGGCAGGGGGCGGCCCTCGCGGCGGGCGGCCAGCTGGGCGAGGGAGAAACGGCCGTCCTCCAGGGCCTCGGTGACCGGCCGGACGTCCTCGGGTCTGCGCGCCTCGGCCATGTCCTGCTTGGCCTTGTCGTAGGCGTCGAGGGCCCGTTCGTAGTCCGCGCGCATCGCGTCGTCGGCGCCCGGCTCGGCCGGGTGGAAGTCCAGACGGTCGAGCTCCTCGCCGAAGGCGGTGATGTCCTCGTCCACGACCACCCGCAGCCGGTCCAGCGCGGCCCGCTGCTCCTCGGCGTGACGGCGGCGGTTGCGGTGGACCAGGGTGTAGGCGCCCGCGCCGCCGGCCACCAGGATGACGCCCGCCGTGATCAGCGCCGTGCTCGACGCCCCTGACCCGCCGCCGTGACCGCCCCAGCTCGCGGGGGCACGGCCGCCCATGTTGGCCAGGGCGCGGTCGGTGAAGTCGGTGAGCTGGGTCTTGGCGTCCTCGCCCTGCACGCTGGCCACCAGGTTCCGCACGGCGGTGCGGGAGAGGACCGAGGAGTCCGCGCGGGCGTCGAAACGGTCGCCGAGCCGGATGGCGTACAGGCCGGTGATGCCGGTGGCCGTGCGCAGGTCGGAGAAGAGGTTCGCGGTGGGGTAGCCGGCGGGCAGGACCGTGACGAAGAGGGGCTTGCCGGCGCCCTTGACCTGCTTGGCGAGCCCGTCGGCGTCGGCCCTGGACAACTGGCCGGCGGCCGCCGGGTCGACGTAGACCGGGCTCTTGCGCAGGGCCTGGGCGATGCCGGACACACTGGTGGCCGCCATCGCGCCTGGGGCCAGGGTGGTCGCGACGAGCAGCGCCAGTGCGGCCAGCAGCAGCGCCGGGAGGCTTCGGGTCCGAGGGACGGCCTTCACCCTTCGAAACTACCCGAAGCCTCCCAAAAGAGTCAGGTACGCGGCTCGCCGGGGGGACTCACGCGGCCCGGTAGGCCTCCGTGAGCTTCTGCACCGCCTTTCCGTAGTGGCCGGTCAGCAGCAGGTGGTCCGCGTCGGCGAAGGGCTTCGCCACCGCCGCCGTCATCCGGTCGCCCACCTCGCGCTGGACGATCAGCCGCGCCCGGGTGACCAGCTCCCGTCCGGCCCGGTCGGCGCCCGTCCGCTCCGCCGCCGCTGCCGCCGTCCGGAGCGCCCGCAGCGTGGCCGCGCCGCCCCGCGGGACACGGGTGAGCGTGGTCAGGCCCCAGCCGTAGGGGAACTGCGGGTCGTACGACGCGTCACCGACGTTGATCGGCAGCTGGGACTCCGAGCGGGGCCAGGTGACGGGGAGCTGTCCGGTGAAGGGCCGCCTGCCGTAGAGGACGTCGGCGACGCCGGCGCCCTCGGTGCCCGGCAGCCAGGAGGCGACCAGCGCGTCGACCCGGCCGAGCCGGTCACCGATCAGCTGCGGGCGCCCGGAGACGATCAGCACCGCGCACTTCATGGCCGCGCAGACCTTGTCCACGGCGGCCTGGTCGGCGGCCGACAGGGTGAGCCGGTGACCGTTGCCGACGTCGCCGACCCCCTCCGCGTACGGGGTCTCGCCGACGACGACCACACCGGCGTCGTAGCCGCCGGTCGGTGCGGAGGCGTCCTTGGAGTACGTGACGTCCCCGCCCGCATCGCGCATGCCGTCGAGAATCGTCGTACCCGGGACGGTGTTCCCGGAGCCGCCCTGCCAGGTGACGGTCCAGCCGCCGGTCTGGTTGCCGATGTCGTCGGCGTTCGACCCGGCGACGTAGACCTTCTCGCCCTTCTTCAGGGGCAGCAGCCCGCCGCTGTTCTTCAGCAGCACCTGGGACTCGGCCGCCGCCTGGCGGGCCACCGTCCGGTGCGCCGGGGAGCCGATGGCGGCGGCGCCGCGGGTGTCGGCGTACGGGTGCTCGAAGAGGCCGAGCCGGAACTTCTGGGTGAGGATGCGGGAGACGGCATCGTCGATCCGCCGCTCACTGATCCGGCCGGCCCGCACCTCGTCGGCGAGCGTGCCGGTGAAGTCCTTGTACGTGTACGGCACCATCATCATGTCCAGGCCCGCGTTGACCGAGGTGCGGACATGGGAGGCGTAGTCGCCGGGGAGCTGGTCGATGGCGTTCCAGTCGCTGATGACGAACCCGTCGAAGCCCATGCGGCCCTTGAGCACGCCGTTGATCATGTCGGCCCGGGCGTGCATCTTCACCGGGCCCTGTCCGTCGCCGAGGATGTCGAGCGAGGAGTACGACGGCATGACCGTGCCGATGCCCCGGTCGACGGCGCTCTCGAACGGTGCCAGGTGGACGGCCTCGAGCTGCTTCCGGGTGACCTTGGTGACGCCCTGGTCGATCGTGTAGGTGCCGGTGGTCGAGGAGCCGTACCCGGTGCCGCCGTCACCGACGAAGTGCTTGGCGGTGGCGAGCACCTTGTCGCCGCGGCTCAGGTCCCTGCCGTCGGCCCGGCCCTGCAGTCCCTGGATGACGGTCTCCATCGACTCGACCAGCGCCGGGTCCTCGCCGAAGGACTCGTAGGAGCGTCCCCAGCGTTCGTCGCGGCTCACGCACAGGCAGGGCGCGAAGTCCCAGGGGATGCCGGTGGCCCGGACCTCGGCCGCCGTCACCGCGCCGGTCCGCTCCGCGAGTCGGGGATCACGGGTGGCACCGAGGCCGACGTTGTGCGGCATGATCGTGGCGCCGACCAGGTTGTTGTGGCCGTGGACCGCGTCGACCCCGTAGATCAGCGGGATCTGGAAGCGGGTCGCCCGCGCCCGCGACTGGAAGGCGTCGATCATCTTCGCCCAGGCGTCCGGGGTGTTGGGCGTGGGGGTCGAGCCGCCGCCGGACAGGAGCGAGCCGAGCGCGTATCCGGCGATGTCCCCCTGGTCGGTCAGGGCGCCGCGCTCGGCCTGGGTCATCTGGCCGGCCTTCTCCGCCAGGGACATACGGCTCACCAGGTCCGCCACCCGCTTGCGCACGGGCAACTTGGCGTCCAGGTAGGGCAGTCCGTGGGCGTCGATGACGACCTGCGGCGTCTCGGCGGGCGCCTTGGCGCCGGTCACCGTGAGCTTCAGCGGGATGGTCTCGGCGGGCTCGGCGGCCTTGTCCCGGAGGGTGGGCACCCGGACGGTCCGCGCGGTGCCGGAGGCGGTGCCCGCCGGGAAGGTGAGGGTGCCGGAGACCGGGGTGTAGTCGCTGCCGGGGCCGGCGGTGCCGCCCGCCGTCGTGTACGTGACGGTCACGGGTTCGTCGAGGGGCCGGGCACCGGTGGTGGCCACGGTGACCCCGACCTTCGCCGTACCGCCCTCCTCGACCGGGTACACGGCCGCGCCGGTGCTCACCGAGGCGCGCAGCGACTGGTCGGCCCGGCCGTACAACTCCACGTCGTCCATGGCGAAGTGGCCCTTGACGCCGGTCGGCAGCGTGACCGCGTAACCCCACATCCGGTCCAGGCCGAGGACGTGGTCGATGCCGCCGACGGGCTGGTAGTCCGTGCGATAGGTGAAGTCGGTGAAGGGGATCTCGATCTGTTTCCAGCCGGTGAAGTCGTCGGTGAAGGAGGTGGTCCACAGTTCGGAGGCCTCGCCGTGGGCGCCGCCGTCCTTGATCTCGAAGGCGATCTTCCCGCCGTTGTCCTGGCCGTCCCACCAGAACCGGATGCCCCGGTGGGCGGACCAGTCGTGGCCGGGCTCGGTGGCGGCGAAGTCGTGGGTGAACCCGCCGTAGCCGCTGATGTCGTAGGAGCCGGTGAGGACCTGGGCGCCCTCGGGGGCATCGGTGCGGGTGGCCGTCTGGAGGGCCGGCGGGTCGTCCGTGTCGCCGCCCCAGGTGAAGATGCCCTCGGCGGGCTGGGCGGCGAACGGGACCTCGCCCTCGAAGCGGTCGACGGGGACGGGGGCGGGATCGTCGGCGGCTCGCGCGGTCGCCCAGGGGAGCAGCCCGGTGAGGAGTGCGGCGGAGACGAGCAGGGCGGTTCTTCGCATGTACCTTCCCTCGGCTCTTGATTCACTCATGACTTAGATCACGTCGTGAGTTAACTGGCTCCCCACGACGCCGTCAATACTTCACGTCAGAAGTGGTACGGGACCAACGGGCGGCCGGATGACGGCGGTTGTGCGTTCGGAAGCTGAATGCGCAACCTCTTGACGCGCCCTCGAAGCCGTCATTTACTCACGGCTCGCACGCCCCCATCCCCCACCTCCCGAAGGGCGGCGCTCCATGAGACGACCCCTGCGCACGGCCAGGCTGCTGCTCGCCGGCCTGCTCACCACCGCCGGGCTCACGACCCTCGGCATGCCCTCCGCGCACGCGGCCGACGAGCAGGTCACGGCCTGGCTCACCACCACCGACGACTCCGGCGGACGGCACGTCGTGCGCGGTCTCCAGGCGCAGACGCCGTTCGCCTTCCAGTCCGGGGCCGGCGGCAGCGGCGAGAACATCACCGTCGACGAGAACACCCGGTACCAGACGTTCACCGGCGGCGGTGCGTCGTTCACGGACACCGCGGCCTGGCTGATGAACGGCAGCGGCGCGCTCTCGCAGGCGACGCGGGACGCGACCATGAAGAAGCTGTTCTCGCCCACGGACGGCATCGGGCTGTCGTTCCTGCGCAATCCGATGGGCGCCTCGGACCTGGCGCGGTACGGGTACACGTACGACGACGTGCCGGCCGGGCAGACGGACCCGAACCTGAACAGCTTCTCCATCTCGCACGACCTCGCGGACGTCGTCCCGCTGACCAAACAGGCCCTCCGGCTCAACCCCTCCCTGACTGTCATGGCCTCGCCATGGACGGCTCCGGCCTGGATGAAGGACAGCGGCTCGCTCAACGGCGGCTGGCTGAAGGCGGAGGACTACGGGGCCTACGCCTCGTACTTCGTGAAGTACCTCCAGGCGTACGAGAACCAGGGCATCGACGTCTCGTACGTCACCCCGCAGAACGAGCCGACGTGCTGCTCCGGCTATCCGTCGATGAGCTGGAACGCCTCCGGCATCCAGTACTTCCTCAAGAGCGAGCTGCTGCCCAGGCTCCAGTCCGCCGGACTCGGGACCAAGGTGCTGGCGCACGACTGGAACTGGGACGTCTACGACTCCTACGCGGCCCAGAGCGTCGACGACGCGGCCATCCGCAACCATCCCAACTTCGGCGGCATCGCCTGGCACGGCTACGGCGGTGACATCGCCAAGCAGACCTCGGTCCACAACCAGTACCCGAACCTGGACGCGTTCGGGACCGAGCACTCCGGCGGCACCTGGATCGCCAACCAGCAGCGCGAGGACATGAACAACATCATCGACTACACCCGCAACTGGGCGAAGTCGGTGACCAAGTGGTCCCTCGCGGTGGACCAGAACATGGGCCCGCACAACGGAGGTTGCGGCACCTGCACCGGTCTGGTCACCGTGCACAACGGCGACGGGGCGAGCGGGACCGTCGACTACACCGTCGAGTACTACACCATGGGCCACCTGACCAAGTTCGTCCGGCCGGGCGCCCAGCGCATCGCCTCGACCGCGTCGAGCGCCGTGCCCAACGTGGCGTGGCGCAACCCCGACGGGAGCAAGGCGCTGATCGCGTACAACGACTCGGCGTCGGCGAAGACGGTGACCATCGACTGGGGTGCACAGCACGCCACTTACTCGCTGCCCGGCAGGACCTCGGCCACGTTCACCTGGTCCGGCACCCAGTCCGGCGGCTCCGCCGTCAGCGGCTCGTTCGTCGGGCCGGCCGGCAAGTGCCTTGACGTGGCGGGCGGTTCGAGCGCGAACGGCACCGCGGTGCAGCTCTACGACTGCAACGGCAGCGCGGCGCAGAAGTGGACGGTCGCGGCCGACGGCTCGGTACAGGCGCTCGGCAAGTGCCTCGACGTCACGTCCGGCTCGACGGCCGACGGGGCGAAGGTGCAGTTGTACGACTGCAATGGAACCGGTGCCCAGCGGTGGTCGTACAACTCCGCCACCGGTGATGTGGTGAACACGGCGGCCGACAAGTGCCTCGACGTCACCGACAACTCGTCGGCGAACGGTGCCCGGGCCCAGATCTGGTCGTGCACCGGTGCCGCCAACCAGAAGTGGAAGCTGCAGTAGGGCGGGACACCTCCCGCCCGTGAGGGGGCGGGGCACGCGCAGGAGTGCCGTACTGGCGACGGTCGCCGGGTGTCTGCTGCTCGGCGGCTGTACGGCGGTCGATCTGCCGCTGGCCGGGGTGGGGGTCGGCGCGGACGGTGCGCCGTACGCGCTGATCCGGCCGTGTGGCGACGACGGCTACCAGGGGCCCCACCTGGACGGGCGGGCGCGCGGCGGTGGTGCCGGGCCCGTCACCGCGGGATGGGACGTGCGGAAGGAGGATCTGCACGGCGACGCCGACTTCCCCCTGTTCACGCCGCCGGGGAGCTGGCGGGCCCGGCACCGGGGCGAGCGGCGGCTGCTCCCCCGCCACCGGTACGAGCTGGGCTTCGGGCACTACGTGACCGGCGACTCGTACAACGGGAAGGTGGAGTTCACCGGGGAGCGGATCGGGCGGCTGAGGCCCGGGCAGGTCTGGGCCGACGGCCGGGTGATGAGCCGGGCCGGCTTCGAGAAGCTCGCGGCGGATTCCTGCTGAGCGGCACGCCTTGTCGCGGATCGGCTTTCCACGCTTCATGGTGGTCGTAGGGAAAGCCGTCCGGGACCGGGAGTGCGCCACATGACCACAGCACGGGATCTGTTCATCGTCGGCACCGACGTCCCCGGCGACCGCCCCGTGGAACAGGGCGACCTGTCGCTGGCGCTCGCGGGTGCCGAGCTCGTCGACCTGCTCGGCGCCCGTGCCGTGACCCTGGAGGGTGAGCGCATGGTGCCGGGGCCGCCGCTGGCCCTGGATGACCGGCTGCTGGACGAGGCGGGCTCGGCGCTGGTCCGGCAGGAGCCGTACGAGACGGTCGGGGACTGGCTGTGGCGCCGGGGCGAGGGGCTGGCCTCGGCCTACTTCGACGTCCTGGACACCGAGGGGCAGCTCACCGGCGAGCGCAGGCCCTGGTTCCCGCGCCGGCCGCGGACCGCCGCGGCCGCCGACACCGCGGCCCGGCGGCAGGCCACCGACCGCTGGGAGTCCCGCGAGCCGGTCCTCGCCACGCTCGCGGCCGCCCTGGGCATCGGGGGCGGGGAAGAGGCCGGGGAGGAGTTCACCGACGAGCCGGTCGTGACCGTGCTGGCCGCGGTCGGCGACGCGGTGACGGAGCTGACCGCCGTGCGGCAGCGCCGGGAGATCGAGAACGCGGCCTTCGACAACATCTGGCGCGCGCCCTGACTCAGCGCACCGGCTGCCCGATCCCCAGCAGGTTGCCCTCGCTGTCCCGGAACCAGGCGCCGCGCTCCCCGCGGGCGCCCTTGCTCGGGTAGTTGCCCTCGATCTCGGCGATGCCGTCCCGGGTGCGGAGCCCGGGCGCGTCGACCTCCTCGAAGACCACCCCACGCCGCCTCAGCTCCGCGACGACGGCCTCGAGGTCGCCGTCGGTCTCGAAGCCCATCTGGGTGAAGGTGCCGGGCGAGGCCCCGGTGGAGCGGAACAGCACGAAGTCCGTTCCGCCGCACCGGTACAGCAGCCCGCCGGGACGTTCGTCGACGGGCCGCAGTCCGAGTTTCTCGGCGTAGAAGCGGCGGGCCCGGTCCAGGTCCCCGGCGGGCAGCCGGGTCGCCACGCGAGCGCCGGACAGGAGAGCGCTGTCGTCTTCGGTCATGCCTCCACTGTGGCTACTCGGCCGGCTCCACGCCCGCCCGCAGCAGCCCGTAGGTGTAGGCGTCCTCCAGGGCCTGCCAGGACGCGGCGATGACGTTCTCCGCGACGCCGACCGTGGACCACTCGGCGCCGCCGTCGGAGGTGGAGATCAGGACCCGGGTGGTGGAGGAGGTGCCGTGCACGCCCTCCAGGATGCGGACCTTGTAGTCCACCAGGTCCAGCTTGGCGAGCTGCGGGTAGATCTTCTCCAGCGCCACCCGCAGGGCGCGGTCCAGGGCGTTGACCGGGCCGTTGCCCTCCGCGGTGGCGACGATCCGCTCGCTCTTGGCCCACAGCTTGACGGTGGCCTCGTTGGCGTGGGTGCCGTCGGGGCGGTCCTCGACGATGGCCCGCCAGGACTCGACCTCGAAGTACTTCAGCGGCCTGCCCTCGACCTCGGCCCTGAGCAGCAGCTCGAAGGAGGCGTCGGCGGCCTCGTAGGTGTAGCCCTCTAGCTCGCGCTCCTTCACCCGCTCGACCACCCGGCCGACCAGCTCCCGGTCGCCGCCGAGGTCGATGCCGAGCTCCTTGCCCTTCAGTTCGATGGAGGCCCGGCCCGCCATGTCGGAGACCAGCATGCGCATGGTGTTGCCGACCAGCTCGGGGGCGATGTGCTGGTACAGATCGGGGTCGACCTTGATCGCGGAGGCGTGCAGGCCCGCCTTGTGGGCGAAGGCGGAGACGCCGACGTACGGCTGGTGCGTGGAGGGCGTGAGGTTGACGACCTCGGCGATCGCGTGCGAGATCCGGGTGGTCTCGCGCAGCCGGCCCTCCGGCAGCACCTTCTTGCCGTACTTCAGCTCCAGGGCCGCGACCACCGGGAACAGGTTGGCGTTGCCGACGCGCTCGCCGTAGCCGTTGGCCGTGCACTGCACGTGGGTAACACCGGCGTCGACGGCGGCCAGGGTGTTGGCGACCGCGCAGCCGGTGTCGTCCTGGGCGTGGATGCCCAGCCGGGCACCGGTGTCGGCGAGGACCGTGGAGACCACCGCGTGGACCTGGGCGGGCAGCATGCCGCCGTTGGTGTCGCAGAGGATGACGACGTCGGCGCCGGCCCTTGCGGCCGTGCGCACGACCGCCTTCGCGTACTCGGGATTGGCGCGGTAGCCGTCGAAGAAGTGCTCGCAGTCCACGAAGACCCGGCGGCCCTGTTCGCACAGGTATGACACGGTGTCCCGGACCATCTCCAGGTTCTCGTCCAGCGTGGTGCGCAGCGCCAGCTCGACATGCCGGTCGTGCGACTTGGCGACCAGCGTGATCACCGGGGCGCCGGAGTCGAGCAGTGCCTTGACCTGGGGGTCGTCCGCCGCCTTGGATCCGGCGCGGCGGGTGGCGCCGAAGGCGACCAGCTTGGCGTGCCGGAAGTCGATCTCCTGCTGGGCCCGCGCGAAGAACTCGGTGTCCCGCGGGTTGGCGCCGGGCCAGCCGCCCTCGATGAAGCCCACGCCGAAGTCGTCCAGGTGCCGTGCGATGGCGAGCTTGTCCGCGACCGTGAGGTTGATGCCCTCGCGCTGCGCGCCGTCGCGCAGCGTGGTGTCGAAGACGTGGAACGAGTCGTCGAGCTCGCTGGTTACCGTCTCGGTCATGAGTTCAAGGCTCCTGATTGTGAATCTTCGGTCTTACCGGAATGTCCGGCTCCACCGCCCCTGCGATACTCCTCGCGCCGCGCCTCCCGGCCGTGGGTGAGCCGGAAAACGAAAAGACCCCTCGCGGGTGCGAGAGGTCTGCGCGCGGGTCTGAGACGACGATGGCCATCCGCACCTGGTAGTACGAGATGGTCACTGCGGACCGGCGCGCCTGCTGCCGATAATCATGGCGAACGAGGGCACGGAGGAAGTTTCGCACAGTCCCGGCCCCGGCCGGCCGGCCGTCTCAGCATCCGGTCGCCGCGGTGGACGGGGCACGGTCCCGGGCCCGCCCGCGACGTCAGGCGTCCGGCACCCGCGGTGCGTGCAGCGCTTCGGCGAGGAACTCCCGCACGTGGGAGATCACCTGCTCGCGGTCCGTGCCGCGCAGGCCGATGGCCACATGGATGGAGAAGCCGTCCAGCAGGGCGCGCAGCCGGGCGGCGAAGCGGTCCGCGTCGACCGGCCGGAACTCACCGCGCGAGACGCCCTCGGCGATCAGCGCGACCAGGTCGCGGTGCCAGGCGCCCTCGATGGCGGCCTGCCGCTCCCGGGCGTCCTCGGCGGCGTTCTGCGAGCGGTTCCAGACCTCCAGCCACAGGGTCCAGTGCGGGTCGCGGTGGCCGTCGGGGACGTACAGGCCGACGTACGCCTCCAGCCGCTCGCGGGCGGAGCCCGGGCGGGTGAGCAGCCGGCCGCGCTCGGCGCCGAGCCGGCCCTCGCTCCATTCCAGGGTGCGCAGCAGCAGCTCGTCCTTGGAACGGAAGTAGTACAGCAGGTGGCCGCTGCTCATCCCGACCTCACGGCCGAGCGCCGCCATGGTGAGCTTCTCCAGACCGCGCTCGGCGATCATGTCCATGGCGGCTGCGAGCACGTCCTCGCGTGGCGGCGCGTTCCGGCGCGCACCGGCCATCGGCTGCTCCTAGCTCTTCGGCTGCTGTTGTGTGATGCAGTGGATGCCTCCCCCGCCGGCGAAGATCGTACGGGCGTCCACCGGCGTCACCTCCCGGTCGGGGAACAGGCGGCGGAGGACGCCGGCCGCGACCTCGTCGTTCGGGTCGCCGAAGGCGCAGAGCACGACGCCGCCGTTGCACAGGTAGTGGTTGATGTAGGAGTAGTCGACCCAGTCGCCCTCCTCGTCCTTCAGGACGGTGGGAGCGGGCACCTCGACGACCTCCAGGGGGCGCCCCCGGGCGTCGGTCTCGCCGCGCAGGATCTCCAGGTACGTCCTCGAGCGGGCGTGGTCCGGGTGGGCGGGGTCCCGCTGGCTGTGCACGAGGACCGTGCCGGGCCGGGCGAAGGCCGCGACGATGTCGACATGGCCCTGGGTGCCGTACCTGCCGTAGTCGCCGGACAGGCCGTGCGGGAGCCAGATCGCCTTGCTGGTGCCGAGCCTGGCGTGGATCTCCGCCTCGACCCGCTCGCGGCTCCACCCGGGGTTGCGGCCGGCGCCGAGCTGGACGGTCTCGGTGAGCAGCACCGTGCCCTCGCCGTCGACGTGGATCGCGCCGCCCTCGTTGACGAGTTCGCTGCTCAGCACCGGCACCCCGGCCAGGTCCGCGACCTGGCGGGCGATCTTGGAGTCGTGCTCCCAGCGGGCCCAGTCCTGCCCGCCCCAGCCGTTGAACACCCAGTCCACGGCGGCCGGCCGGCCCTGCTCGTCGATCACGAAGGTCGGTCCGATGTCGCGCATCCACGCGTCGTCGAGCTCGCGCTCCACCAGCTCGACGTCCGGGCCGAGCAGCGCGCGCGCCGACTCGCCCTGGCCGGGGCCGTGCACCATCGTCACCGGCTCGAAGCGGCGCACCGCGCGGGCCACCCGCGCCCAGGCGGCGCGGGCCGCGGCCAGCTCCTCACCGTCGGCGAAGGTCGGGTTGGGGCCCGGCCAGGCCATCCAGGTGCGCTCGTGCGGGGCCCACTCGGGGGGCATGCGGTAGGTCATGGACAGGTCCTTGGATCAGAGGAAGTAGAGCCGGTTGAGGGACACGGACTCGGCGGGTCCGGAGCGCAGCGGGTCGCCGTCGAGGGTGACCAGGCCGGTACGCCGGTCGACGTCGACCGCTCCCGTGCGGGAGTTGAGCCGCAGATCGGCCGGGCCGATGCCGCGGGTGCCGCGGACGGCGACCCGGCGGCGCCGGGTGGGCATCGTGTCGCTCCCCTGCTCGGCGGCGGCGCGGGCGACGAAGGCGACCGAGAGGTCGGCGGCGGTGGCGCCGTACGAGCCGAACTGCGGTCCCAGTACGAGGGGTTCGCAGGTGTCGGTGGCCGCGTTGGGGTCACCGGTCACGCCGTAGGCCGGGAAGCCGGACTTGAGGACGAGCTGCGGCTTGGCGCCGAAGTACTCCGGACGCCACAGCACGATGTCGGCGAGCTTGCCGGCCTCGATCGAGCCGACCTCGTGCGAAAGGCCGTGCGCGATGGCCGGGTTGATGGTCAGTTTGGCGATGTAGCGCAGGACGCGGGCGTTGTCGTCGCCCTCGCCGTCACCCTCCAGCGGGCCCAGCTCGGCCTTCATCTTGCCGGCCATGGCGAAGGTGCGCCGGACCGTCTCACCGGCCCGGCCCATGCCCTGCGCGTCGGACGAGGTGATGCCGATCGCGCCCAGGTCGTGCAGGACGTCCTCGGCGCCCATGGTGCCGGCCCGGATGCGGTCGCGGGCCATGGCGGCGTCGCCGGGCAGGTCGGTCTTCAGGTCGTGGACGGAGACGATCATGCCGTAGTGCTCGGCGACCGCGTCCCGGCCGAAGGGCAGGGTGGGGTTTGTGGAGGAGCCGATGACGTTCGGGACGCCGGCCATCTTGAGCACGTTCGGCACATGGCCGCCGCCGCAGCCCTCGATGTGGAAGGCGTGGATCGTACGTCCCTCCAGCACCCGCAGGGTGTCCTCCACGGACAGGCACTCGTTCAGGCCGTCGCTGTGCAGGGCGACCTGGACGTCGTGCTCCTCGGCCACCCGCAGGGCCGTGTCGAGCGCGCGTGTGTGGGCGCCCATGTCCTCGTGCACCTTGAAGCCGCTCGCCCCGCCCTCGGCCAGTGCCTCGACGAGCGGTGCCTCGTGGGACGACGAACCCCGGCCCAGGAAACCGATGTTGACCGGCCAGGCGTCGAAGGCGCCGAACGCGTGCCGAAGCGCCCAGGGCGAGTTGACGCCCACGCCCCACACCGGGCCGAACTCCTGCCCGATGATCGTGGTCACGCCGGAGGCGAGGGAGGCCTCCATGATCCGCGGCGACAGCAGGTGCACATGGGTGTCGACGGCACCGGCGGTGGCGATCAGCCCCTCCCCGGACACGATGGACGTGCCGGTGCCGACGACGACGTCGACGCCGTCCAGGGTGTCGGGGTTGCCGGCCCGGCCGATGGCGTGGACGCGCCCCTCGCGGATGCCGATGGACACCTTGCGGATGCCCTGGACCGCGTCGATCACGACGACGTTGCTGATCACGACGTCGCACGTGTCACGGACGGCGGCGGCCTTCAGGTGCAGCCCGTCGCGGGCGGTCTTGCCGAACCCGGCGAGGAACTCGTCGCCGTACCGCTGGGCGTCCGACTCGACCCGGACGGTGAGCCCGGAGTCGCCCAGGCGGACGCGGTCGCCGGCGCGGGGGCCGTGGGTGGCCGCGTAGGCGTGCGGGTCGACGTGGACCGACCTGCTCACCTCTCGCCCCTTCGAGCGGCTCATCGCTCCTCGCCTCCGTCCTCTGTGCCCTGGTGCGCGACGCCCAGGTATCCGCAGGCGGCGGCTCTGCGCAGCGCCTCCCGCCTCGCGCCGGGCGCGTCCAGCGGGCCGTCGACCAGACCGGCGAAGCCGATCGCGATCCGCTCGCCGCCGATGGGCACCAGGCCGACCTCCTCGCTCTCGCCCGGCCCGAACCGCACCGAGGAACCCGCCGGTACGGCGAGCCGCATGCCGTAGGACCTCTCGCGGTCGAAGTCGAGCCGCGGGTTGGCCTCGAAGAAGTGGAAGTGGGAGGTGACGGAGACCGGCACGGACGCGGTGTTGGTGACCTGGAGCCGGACGGCCGGTTCGGGGTCGGCGTGCCCGGGACCCGGCAGCAGCGCGCCCGGCGCCCGCTCCGCCAGGCCGCCGCCGATGGGGTCGGAGACCACCGCCAGCCGGGAGCCGTCGTCGAAGACGGCCTCGACCATCACCTCGGTGACGATGTCGGCGACACCCGGCAGCACGTCCTCGGGGCCGAGCACCGAGCGGGCCGCCTCGACGGCCTCCGTGAGCCGCCGGCCGTCGCGGGCCGCCTCGCAGACCGTGTCCGCGATCAGCGCGGTGGCCTCCGGCACGTTCAGCCGGAGACCGCGCGCCCGGCGGGCCCGGGCCAGCTCGGCGGCCCCGAAGAGCAGCAGCCGGTCTCGCTCGGTGGGGGTCAGTCTCACGACACCGCACCTCCTTGTCGTCCGTCATTTAGAGCATCACTCTAAACCGAACCATCGGGCAGGAGGGGAATGTGCCGGTGGCTCAATCAATGTCACATTGAGCGTCGCTCGAACTCATCGGGGTGAGGTGGCAGGGCAAAGGACCCCTGAACGCACCGGGGCCGCCCCGGACGCGGAGTCCGGGGCGGCCCCTGGGCGTGCCGGGCGGGCGTCAGCCCAGCTTGTGCATCCAGCCGTGCTGGTCCTCGGCCTTGCCGCGCTGGATGTCGAGGAGGGTCTGGCGGAGGCGGACGGTGACCTCGCCGGGCTCGCCACCGCTCTGCCGCCACTCGGCACCGGCCCGCTTGACGGTGCCGACCGGGGTGATCACGGCCGCGGTGCCGCAGGCGAAGACCTCGGTGAGGGTGCCGTTCTCGGAGTCGCGCTGCCACTGCTCGACCGAGACCCGGCCCTCCTCGGACTTGTAGCCGAGGTCGCGGGCGACGGCGAGCAGGGAGTCACGGGTGACGCCCTCCAGGATGGAGCCGGTCAGGGTGGGCGTGACGATCTTGTCGCCGTACACGAAGTACAGGTTCATGCCGCCCAGTTCCTCGACCCACTTGTGGTCCACGGCGTCGAGGTAGCAGACCTGGTCGCAGCCCTTGGCGGCGGCCTCGGCCTGGGCGAGCAGGGAGGCGGCGTAGTTGCCGCCGGTCTTGGCGTCGCCCATGCCGCCGGGGACGGCGCGGACGCGGTCCTCGGAGACCCAGATCGACACCGGCCGGACCCCGCCCGGGAAGTACGCGCCGGCCGGGGAGGCGATGACGATGAACAGGTACTCGTTGGCGGGCTTGACGCCCAGGCCGACCTCGGTGGCGATCATGAACGGGCGCAGGTAGAGGGACTCCTCGCCGCCGTGCGCGGGCACCCAGTCCCGGTCCTGCTGCACCAGGACGTCACAGGCCTCGACGAACGTCTCGACCGGCAGCTCCGGCATGGCGAGACGGCGCGCGGAACGCTGGAAGCGCTTGGCGTTCTGGTCCGGGCGGAACGTGGCGACCGAGCCGTCGGGCTGGCGGTAGGCCTTCAGGCCCTCGAAGATCTCCTGGGCGTAGTGCAGGACGTTGGTGGCCGGGTCGAGGGGGATCGGCGCGTACGGAACGAGCTGGCCGTCGTGCCAGCCGCGCCCCTCGGTCCACTTGATCGTCACCATGTGGTCGGTGAAGTGGCGGCCGAATCCGGGGCTGGCCAGGATCGCCTCGCGCTCCGCGGCGGCGAGCGGGTGGGCGGAGGGCTTGAGCTCGATCGTGGGCGTCGTCATGAGTGGTTGTCCTTCACCGGTGAGTAGTGACCGGGCCGCGCTCACGCCCCTCACCGGCCGGTGGCCGGTGCTAGGACGTCCGAGCTTTCCCTCATGTCGCGGCTCCGCGTTCGATTATCGCGCGCGGGCCACGCCGGACGGAATCGGGGTGAAAGCGGCCCAGTGGATGATGGTGGCACCCGGCGAGGCACAACAAAAGCCGCCGGGTGCGGATGCGACCCGACGGCTTGTGCGCGGCGCGGCGGGTCAGCCGGCTACGCGTACGGCGAGGGCGTCGCCGATCTCGGAGGTGCTGCGGGCCGGCCTGCCCACCCGCTCGGTGAGGTCGGCGGCGACCGCGGCGTCGATGCGGTCGGCCTCGGCGTCGTGGCCGAGGTGGCGCAGCAGCAGCGCGACGGACAGCACCGTGGCGCTGGGGTCGGCCTTGCCCTGGCCCGCGATGTCCGGGGCCGAGCCGTGGACCGGCTCGAACATGGACGGGAACTTGCGGCCGGGGTTGATGTTGCCGGAGGCGGCCACACCGATGCCACCGGAGACGGCCGCGGCGAGGTCGGTGATGATGTCGCCGAAGAGGTTGTCGGTGACGATCACGTCGAAGCGGGCGGGGTCGGTGACCAGGTAGATGGTCGCCGCGTCCACGTGGACGTAGTCGGTGGTGACCTCGGGGTACTCCTCGGCCACCTTGTTGAAGACGTTCGTCCACAGGTGTCCGGCGAAGGTCAGCACGTTGTTCTTGTGGACCAGCGTGAGCTTCTTGCGCGGGCGGGCCTGGGCGCGGGCGAAGGCGTCGCGGACGACGCGCTCGACGCCGTAGGCCGTGTTGACGGAGACCTCGGTGGCGACCTCGTGCTCGGTGCCCTTGCGGATGGTGCCGCCGTTGCCGGTGTACGGGCCC
>Ga0308176_10000667_pt1 | contig 21554 bp, 22 predicted proteins | sample PhyCR2_3_FD_203890 | JGI IMG/M metagenome (GOLD analysis project Ga0308176, IMG submission 203890) | Soil microbial communities from UC Gill Tract Community Farm, Albany, California, United States - DLSLS.C.R2 | ecosystem: Environmental > Terrestrial > Soil > Agricultural land | place: USA... | reverse complement strand
CTGGGGCCTCGCCGCGGGGCTCGGCGCCGTCGCCGGCGCGCTGGTCGCCCCGCAGCTCACGCTGACGCCGGGGATGCTGGACAACGCCCTGGTGTACGCCCTGGCCGCCGTCATCCTCGGCGGTCTCACCAGCCCGGTCGGGGTGGTCGTCGCGGCCTGGATCATCGGCGTCCTGGAGAACCTGGCCGCGGTCTACATCGACTTCATCGGCTTCGACCTGAAGGTCGCCGTGCCGTTCATCCTCATCTTCGTCGTGCTCATCGTCCGACCCCAGGGCCTGTTCGGCCGGAAAACCGTGGTGCGCGTGTGATGGCCCGTGGAACCGCCCCTGCCTCGTCCTCCACGGCCTCGTCCTGGATGCAGCGGCCTTCGGTGCGCTGGACAGCTCTGCTGCTGCTCCTGGTCGTGCTCGTCCTGGCGCCGCTGCAGCTGTCGGAGTTCACCAACCAGACGCTCGCCCGGATCGGCGTCTTCGCCGTCGCCGTGCTCGGCCTCAACGTGGTGATGGGCTACACCGGGCAGGTTTCGCTCGGCCAGATCTTCTTCCTCGGCCTCGGCGCGTACGTCACCGCGTACGGCGTCACGAACGGCTGGAACGTCGTCCTGACCTTCGCGCTGGCCTGCCTGATCCCCGCCGTCGCGGGGCTGCTGGTGGCACTCGCCGCCGCACGCCTGGGCGGACTCGCGATCGCGATGGTCACGGTCGCGCTGCCCATCGTCGGCGTACCGCTGGCGAAGCGGCTGAGCGATTTCACCGGCGGCTCAGAAGGCATGTCCACGAGCTTCGCGACATCGCCGCCCGGGAGCGGGCTGTTCGACGACCAGTTCCAGCTGTACGTCGTGCTGGTCATCGGCGGCATCGTGTTCCTGCTGACCCGCAGCCTCGTCCGCGGCAAGTACGGCCGGGCGTTCGCGATCGTCAAGGGCAACGAGGCCGTGGCGTCGTCCATGGGCATCTCGCCGTACCGCTACAAGGTGCTGGCGTTCACGATCGCGTCGCTCATCGGCGGCGTGAGCGGGTTCCTGTACATGCTCGTCATCCAGTACACGTCTCCGGAGACCATGAGCTTCGGGCACTCGATCAACCTGGTCGCCGCGATGGTGATCGGCGGCTCGGCCAGCATCGTGGGCTCGATCCTCGGCGGCCTGTACTACGTGCTGGTTCCACAGCTCACGAACGCGGTCGACCCCAGCCTCACGGCGCTGCTCCAGGGCGCGATCCTGCTGGTCGTGCTCTTCCTGCTCCCCGGCGGCCTCGTGTCGCTGCCCCGCGCGCTGACCCGCGGACGGCGGCGCTCCTCCGCCGCGCGCGGTCCTGCCGCGCCACCGACCATTCCGTCGTCGACCACCGGGTCGGGCACCGCGACGGAGGAAAAAGAGACAGAGAGGCAAGGTCACGCATGAACTCCCACCTTCGAGTGCGGACGGCGGTCCGCGTCGTCGCAGGCGCATCGGCGCTGGCGCTGATGCTCGCCGGCTGCGGCGGCAACAGCGGCAACGGCGGCCGCAGCGGCGATGCGGCCAAGGGCGCGCCCAGCCCCGGCATCACCGACACGACGCTCACGCTCGGCATCACCACCCCGCTCAGCGGTGCCACGGCGGGACCGGGCACCTGCACGGTTGCCGGCGTCAAGGCGTACTTCGGAGCGAAGAATGCCGCGGGCGGCGTCAAGTTCGGCGACGGGAAGACCCGCACCGTCGAGATCAAGGCGCTGGACGACACCTATGACCCGCAGAAGGCGAAGGCGAACTACGACCAGTTGAAGGGCGACGTCTTCGCGATGACCGCCGGGCTGGGCACACCGACGAACCGTGCCTGGCGGCAGGCAGCCATCGCCGACAAGGTGCCCCAGGTCCTGATCATGACCGGCGACCCGATCTTCAGCGACCCCAAGCAGAGCCCCTGGCAGCTCGGCTTCGTGCCGAAGTACCAGAACGAGGGCGAGGCCATGGGGAAGCTCCTGGCCACGGCCACCGGATCGCACAAGGTCGCGATCCTGTCGCAGAACGACGACTACGGTAAGGGTTACGTCGAGGGCTTCAAGTCCGGCATCAAGGGCAAGGACAACATCTCGGTCGTCAAGGAGCTCACCTACGAGGCGACGGACACCTCCGTCGACGCGCAGATCACCGAGCTCGCCTCGAGCGGCGCCGATGTGTTCTTCAACGCGATGTCGGTGACCCCACTCATGATCTCGTCGCTGCAGAAGGCGCAGCAGCTCAACTGGAAGCCGAGCTGGTTCCTGCCCTCCAACACGTCGAGCCCGGGGGCCATCCTGACGCCCGGCGGTGCCGCGGCGTACCCCGGCATCTACTCCGTCGCGTTCAGCAAGGCGCCGCAGAGCCCGGCGTTCGCCGCGGACCCGGACGTCGTGGAGTACCTGGCGGCCCTCAAGCAGTACGGCGACTACCAGGACCCGCCGGCGTTCCCGCACTGCCAGTGGAGCTGGATGGTCGGCGCGACGCTCGAGCAGGCCTTCAAGAAGATGACCGACCCGACCCGGGACAGCTTCATGAAGGCGCTGCGCTCGATCAAGGACTACCAGGCCCCGCTCATGCTGCCCGACACGTCGGTGAACACCAGCAAGGACGGTCAGCCAGCGGTGTCGACCGTGGTCGTGCAGAAGTTCAACGGCAAGGGTTACGAGACGGTCACCGAGTTCAAGTGACACCTGCGTGATCCGGAGGGACGGCCCGACCTGGAACGAGCCGTCCCTCCGGCCGCCCGACAGTGCCTGCGGCCCGGGACGTCCGAGGACATCCCGGGCCGCTGCCCGTTCCGGGCCCCGCAGACCGGCCTCATGAGGAGTTCCATGGACGACACGACCGACTACCTGTTCCGCGGCCCGCGCAGCACGCCCGAGTCGCGCGGCGGGCGCCCGCCCGAGCACCGGTTCGAGAACCGGCCCGGCATGGTCATCGAGAAGGACATCGCCGTACCGTTCGGGGACCAGGGACACGTCATGTACGTCGACGTCTACCGACCCGAGGGCGATGTGCCGGCGGCGCCGCTGGTGAGCTGGTCGCCGTACGGCAAGCACAACCCGGCGCCGATCGGCCAGATCTACCCGAACAGCGGGGTCCGGCCGGAGTGGACGTCGGACCTGACCACGTTCGAGGCACCGGATCCGGAGTACTGGGTGCCGCACGGCTACGCCATCGTCCTCGTCGACGTGCCGGGCACCTGGTACTCGGAGGGGCGGGCCACCTATCACTCGCCGGAGGAGGCGCGCGCCTTCGCCGACCTGGTGGAGTGGGCGGGCACCCAGCCGTGGAGCGCGGGGAAGGTCGGGCTGTCCGGGGTCTCCTACCTGTCGAGCCTGCAGTGGTTCGTCGCCGCCCTCAACCCGCCGCACCTGGCCGCGATCAACCCGTGGGAGGGGTGGAACGACACCTATCGAGAGGTCGCCCGGCACGGCGGCATCCCGGAGACCTCGTTCTGGCCCTACATCTGGGAGCGCTGGGGGGCCAGCACCACCGAGATCGAGGACCTGGAGTCCGAGACAGCGGCGCATCCCTGGTACGACGAGTTCTGGGCGAGCAAGGCCGCGGACCTCGAGGCCATCCACGTGCCGGCTTTCGTGGTGGCGAGCTGGGCGGACCAGGGGCTGCACAGCCGCGGCACGCTGGAGGGCTTCCGGCGCATGGGGTCGGCACAGAAGTGGCTCGACGTCCATGGCCGCAAGAAGTGGGCCTACTACTACGAGCCGGAGAACGTGGAACGCCAGCGCGCCTTCTTCGACTGCTTCCTGCTCGGGAAGGACACCGGCATCGAGTCCTGGCCGCGCGTGCGCGCGGAGGTGCGTGAGCGGTACAACGAGGGCACCTGGCGGACAGCCCGGGAATGGCCGCTCGAGGACGTCGAGTACTCCCAGCTCCACCTGGATGCCAGCAGCGGCTCGCTGGGCTGGGAGCCGGTCGCCGTCGAGGGCACTGCCTCCTACGACGGGCTGGGCAGCGGGTTGGCGCCCCGCCGGGCCACGTTCGCGATGACCTTCGATGAGCCGGTGGAGCTGGTCGGCCACGTGCGCGCGGTGCTGCACATGTCCGCCGAGGACGCCGAGGACATGGACGTCTTCGTGGCGCTGTTCAAGCTCGACGCCGACGGCAACCAGATCGGGTTTCCCTACTACGGTCAGTTCGAGGACGGCCCCGTGGCGGTCGGCTGGCTGCGTGCCTCGCACCGGGAGCTCGACCCGGAGCGCTCGACGGACTACCTGCCGGTGCTGGCGCACCGGCGTGCGCTGCCGCTGACTCCCGGCGAGCCGGCCCGGCTGGACATCGAGGTCTGGCCGTCGGGCACCCGCTTCGAGGCGGGGGAGCGGCTGCTGCTGGTCGTGCAGGGCAGCGACGTGATGCGCTACCCCGAGCCGCTGACCTACGCCCGGCACGCCCGATCGGTGAACGTCGGCCGCAGCGTCGTGCACACCGGCGGCCGCTTCGACTCCCACCTGGTGGTGCCGGTGCTGCCGCCGCGCAGGTGAGGGCGGTCAGGTCGACGGCCGACGTGCGGCACCCCACGACCTCGTGGGGTGCCGTCTTCGCCCTCGTGGCGGCCGGGGTGGTGGGGGCGGCGCAGATCGGCAAGGGCTCCGCCGCCCTGCCGGTCCTGCAGGACGAGTTCGGGCTCAGCTCCGCGGGTGCCGCCTGGTTCCTCTCGGTCGTGAGCCTGATCGGGGCGGTGGCCGGCGGCGTCCTCGGCTGGCTCGGTCAGGCACTCGGTTTCCGCCGGCAGGTCCTGCTGGGGCTGGCCGCGATCGTCGTGACGAACCTCCTCGGCGCGGCCGCGGGGTCAGCCGGGTGGCTGCTGGCCGCCCGCGCCGGGGAGGGGCTGGGGTTCGTGCTCGTCGTGCTGGCCGCGCCGGGCCTGCTGACCGAAGTCACGGCGCCGGCTCATCGGCGGCTGGTCGTCGGGGCCTGGGGGGTGTACATGCCGCTCGGCACCGGGTTGGCCACCCTGCTCGTGCCGGTCGCGATCACGCTGCTGGGCTGGCGGACCGCCTGGCTGGTCGACGCCGGGGTGACCGCGTGCGTGCTGCTGGCCGTGGCGCGGTGGGTGCCGCCGAGCCCTGCGCGGCGGCCGCCGGGGCTCAGCGGCCTGACGCGAGCGCTCCGGTCGCCGGGCGTGATGTGCCTGGCCATCGCCTTCGGGTTCTACGCCGGTGCGTATCTAGCGGTCGTCGGGCTGCTGCCCACCATGCTGGTCGACGGTGGGCTGACGCTCGCGGCCGCCGGGCTCGTCACCAGCATCGTCTCGCTGGCCAACGTCCCGGCCAACCTGCTCGGCGCTTTCCTCCAGCACCGCGGCGTACCGCGATGGGTGCTGATCGTGGCCGGCAGCGCGTGGCTCGCCGCGACGGCATGGGCAGTGCTCGACCCAGGGCTGCCCCTGGCGGCCCGCATCGCGTCCGCTTTGGCCTTCACGCTCGTCGTCGGGATCGTTCCCTCCGCCGCCTTCAGCGGCGTGGTGGCGATGTCGGCGGGTACCGCCTCCGCCGGGGCGGCGGTCGGCCTGCTGGTCCAGGGCTCGAGCATCGGCCAGTTGCTCGGTCCGCCGCTGGTCGTGGGCATGAGCTCGGTCGTCGGTTCCTGGGTGGGCGGCGCTGCGACGCTGACCTGCCTGGCCGGGTGTCTGCTGGTCGGTGGGCTGCTGTACCGGTCGCTGGAGAAGCCGCTCGAGCCGGCGCCCGACGGTCCGGCAGCCGCAGCGGGTCGAGGCCTGTGACTTGTTGACGGAATTGTTGACAATCTCGATGCTGAGTCGATAGCGTCGGAACACGTCGTGAGGGGAGTGGCGCGTGGTCGGATCGGGACGGCTCGCCGCCGAGAGCGCGCTGCGCGCAGCGATCGCCGACGGCGACCTGCTTCCTGGCGCCCGACTCGTGGAGGCCGATCTCGTCGCGATGCTGGGCGTCAGTCGCGGCAACATCCGGCTGGCCATCGAGGCGCTGGCCGCCGAGGGACTCGTCGAGCGGATCCCGAACCGCGGTGCGCGCGTCCGCGTGATCTCCGCGGAGGAGGCGGTCGCGATCACCGAGGCGCGGATGGCCCTGGAGGCGCTGATCGCCCGCAAGGCGGCCGAGCGGATCACGTCGGCGCAGGCCGAGCTGCTCGGCGCCCAGCTCGCCACCCTGGGCGGCGCGCTCGACGCCGGTGACCTGCTGAAGTACTCGGCGCTGATCCAGACGCTGCACGAGCTGGTCCGCGACATCGCCGCTCAGCCGGTGGCAGGAGGCCTCATCGACCGGCTGCAGGCCCAGCTGGTGCGCCATCAGTTCCAGCTGTCGCTGCGGCCCGGGCGGCCGCAGGTCAGCCTCGGCGAGCTCGCCGACCTGGTCGAGGCGATCGTCGCCCGCGACCCCGACCGGGCCGAGGCCGCCGCCGTCACCCACTTCCGCAGCGTCATCGCCGCGTTGTCCGAGACCACCCCTGGAGGACTCGCATGAGGACCGTCGTCGTCACCGACCCGCCCCGCGCCGACGCCGGCGATGCCGAGCAGCTCGGCGGGTTCGGCGTCGCCACCGTCCACGAGGCGCTCGGCCGGGTCGGCTATCTGGGCCCCGAGTTCCGGCCCGCCTGGTCCGGCGCCCGGATCGGCGGCACCGCTGTCACCGTGCTGTGCTGGCCCGGGGACAACCTGATGATCCACGTCGCCGTCGAGCAGTGCCGCCCCGGCGACGTCCTCGTCGTCGCCACGAACTCCCCGTCGACCGACGGGCTCTTCGGCGAACTGTTCGCGACCGCGCTGGCGTACCGCGGGGTGCGCGGGGTCGTGCTGGGGTGCGGCGTGCGCGACGTGGCCGAGCTGCGCGAGATGGGCTTCCCGGCCTGGTCAGCAGCGGTCAGCGCGCAGGGCTCGGTGAAGGCGACGGCCGGCGCGGTGAACGTGCCGATCGTGCTCGGTGGCCAGACCATCCATCCCGGGGACGTCGTGCTCGGCGACGACGACGGCGTCATGGTCGTGCCGCGCGCCGACGTCCCCCGAGCGCTCAGCGCCGGGCAGGCGCGGATCGACAAGGAGGCGGCCAGCCGCGCTGCCTTCCAGCAGGGCGAGCTGGGGCTGGACCGCTACGGACTGCGCGACAAGCTGCCCGACTTCGGCGTCGAGTACGTCACCCACGAGAAATGGGCGGAGGGGCAGAGGTGAGCGGACCGGAGAGCTTCGACGAGACCGGCGTCCGCGCGACCATGCTGCGCGGCGGCACCTCCCGGGGGCTGTACTTCGAGCGCGGCGACCTGCCCGCCGACGAGGCGGAGCGCAACGACCTGCTGCTACGGCTCATGGGCACGCCCGACCCGCGCCAGATCGACGGCCTGGGGGGCGCGACGACGCTGACCAGCAAGGTTGCGGTCGTGTCGCCGTCGGACGATCCCGAGGTCGACGTCGACTATCTCTTCCTGCAGCTGGGCGTCGACCAGCCGACCGTCAGCGACCGGCAGAACTGCGGCAACATCCTCGCCGGCGTCGGGCCGTTCGCGGTGGAGCGCGGGCTGGTGCCGGCCTCGGACGGCGAGACGAGTGTGCGCATCCGCATGGTCAACTCCGACAGCGTCGCCGTCGCCACCTTCCCCACGCCGGGTGGTCACGTGGAGTACCGCGGCGAGGTCGCGATCGCCGGGGTGCCCGGTGCGGCCGCGCCTGTGGTCCTCGCGTTCACCGACACCGAGGGGTCGGCGACCGGCGCGCTGCTGCCCACGGGGCACGTCCGCGACACGGTCGAGGGCATCGAGGTCACCTGCGTCGACAACGGCATGCCGGTCGTGCTGGCTCTCGCCGAGTCGTTCGGGGTCACCGGCTACGAGACGCACGAGGAGCTCGCCGCCGATTCCGCCCTCCTGAGGCGGATCGACGCCTTCCGCCGCAAGACCGCCGAGCTGATGGGCATGGGGGACGTGTCGTCGGCCTCGGTGCCCAAGACGGTGCTGCTGGCCGCGCCCCAGGACGGCGGGCAGGTCTGCACGAGGTCGTTCATCCCGGTGCAGCCGCACACCTCGATCGGTGTCCTGGGCGCGGTCAGCGTCGTCACCGGGATGCTGCTGCCCGATGCCGTCGGACACGAGTTGACGCGCGAGTGGCCTCGGGACAGCTCGCAGGTCGACGTGGAGCACCCGACCGGCCACCTGCTGGTCGACGTCGTCGTCGACAGCTCGACCGAGCCGCCTCGCGTCGTCCGCTCGGGCGTCGTCCGCACCGCCCGCAAGCTGTTCGACGGCACTGCCTACCCCCGCTGAGACGGAACAAGGACCCTCCTGCCCCCATCGCTCGCAGGCTCGCCCTGCAGGAGGGCTGACCAACAAACCCGAAGGAGAGGCCCCCGTGCCCCCGTTGCACGACATCGCGCACCTCGCCCACGTCGAGGTGCTCACCCACAAGCCGGAGGAGAGCCTCGACTTCTTCGTCCGCTACCTGGGCATGACCGAGAACGGCTCGGCCGGCGACTCGGTGTTCCTGCGCGCGTGGGACGACTACGAGAACGCCACCATCAAGCTCACCGCCGCACCGCGACCGGGCGTGGGGCGGACCAACTTCCGGGCGAGCACGCCCGAGGCGCTGCAGCGGCGGGTGGCCGCGATCGAGGCGGCCGGGCTCGGCCGCGGCTGGGAGGACGGCGACCCCGGCTACGGCCCGGTGTACGTCTTCACCGACCCGGACGGCCACGAGATGGGCGTCTACTACGAGACGGAGTGGTACCGGCCGACCGGCGATCTCGTGCCGGCGCTGAAGAATCAGGCGCAGGCCTACCCCGGTCGTGGGGTGAGCGTGCGGCGGATCGACCACATCAACTACCTCGCCGTCGACCCGGTCGCCAACCGCGACTTCGCCGTCGACGCCCTCGGCGGGATGGTCACCGAGCAGATCGTGCTGGACGACGGTGTGGCCGGCAGCTGGACGACGTTCACGAACAAGGGCTACGACGCGGTCTGGACCCGGGACCACACCGGCACCTCCGGCCGGCTGCACCACCTGTCGTTCGCCGTCGACAGCCGCGACGACATCATCCGGGCCGCCGACATCGCGCTCGAGCAGGGCGTGCACATCGAGACCGGCCCGCACAAGCACACCATCCAGCAGAGCTTCTTCCTCTACGTCTGGGAGCCGGCCGGCAACCGGATCGAGCTGGACAACCCCGGTGCCCGGCTGGTGTTCGCCCCCGACTGGCAGCCGATCGACTGGTCGGCGCAGGAGCGGGCCAAGGGCCAGGCGTGGGGCCTGCAGACCATCTCCACGTTCCACACGCACGGCACGCCGCCGGTCGAGGAGGCGCAGTGAGCCTGCGGATCGCGGTCCTGGGGCTCGGTGAGGCGGGGTCGGAGATCGCGCGCGACCTGGTCGCGGCCGGTGCCGACGTGCGGGGTTACGACCCGAAGGCGATCTCGGTCGCCGGCGTGCAGTCGCGCGGCAGCGAGGCAGACGCGGTGGCCGACGCCGATCTCGTGCTCAGCGTCAACAGTTCCCACGACGCCATGACGGCCCTGGAGAACGCCCTGCCTGCGCTGGCCGCCGGCACGCTCTGGGCCGACCTCAACACCGCGAGCCCAGGACTGAAGAAGTCGCTGGCCGACCGGGCGGCCGGGCAGGCGGTCGCGGTTGTCGACGTGGCGCTGATGTCGCCGGTGCCGGGCAAGGGCCTGCGCACACCGATGCTCGTCTCGGGGGAGGCGGCCGAGCGATACGTCGAGCTGGTCTCCGGCCTGGGTGCCCGGGCCGAGGTGCAGCCCGGCCCGGTCGGGACGGCGATCTCCCGCAAGCTGCTGCGCAGCGTCTTCTACAAGGGGCTGGCCGCCGCCGTCGTGGAGGCGCTGCGCGGCGCGGAGGCGGCCGGTTGCGCGGACTGGCTGCGCGGCAACATCGCGGCCGAGCTGGCCGGTTTCGACGAGCGCACCGTCGACCGCCTGATCGACGGCACGCACGCACACGCCCGGCGGCGGGCGGACGAGATGGAGGCCGCGACCGAGCAGCTGGAGGAGCTGGGCGTTCCGGCCCGCATCGCCGCGGCCGCGCGCGACCTGCTCGTCGAGCTGCGCGACGCCAACGGCAACAGCCTGCAGGCCGTCGCCGAGGTCGCCACCGACGCGCCCGAGCGTTACGCGAAGCAGCTGGTCAGCCACCTGGGCCGGCGGCTGAACTGGCAGACCGACGGGGACACCTCGCGGGCAGCGATCGGTGACGGGGTCGGGACCGTCGTGGTCGGTGCGGGCCTGCTGACCCTCCGCGCCGAGGCTCCGGATGCGGAGACCCTCGGGCGCATCCAGCACGTGCTCGGCAGTCACCTGGAGCGCTTCGGCCAGCGGAACGAACTGACCGTCACCTGGCGAGGAGAGCCGTCGTGATCATCGACTGCCACGGGCACTACACGACCGCGCCGGCCGCCCACACCGCCTGGCGCGAGCAGCAGGTGGCGGCATGGGAGGCGGGGACGACGCCGCCGTCCTACCCCTCGATCAGCGACGACGAGATCCGGCAGACCATCGAGGCCAGCCAGCTCCGGCTGATGGACGAACGGGGCATCGACGTCACCCTGTTCTCTCCGCGGGCGTCGGCGATGGCCCCCCACGTCGGCGATCCGGCGGTCAGCCTGGAGTGGTCGCGCCGCTGCAACGACCTGATCCACCGCGTGACCACCCTGTACCCGAACCGCTTCATCGGCGTCGCCCAGCTGCCGCAGTCGCCCGGCGCCGACCTCGGCGCGTCGATCGCCGAGCTGCGCCGGTGCGTCGACGAGCTGGGGTTCGTCGGCTGCAACCTCAACCCCGATCCCAGCGGCGGCTACTGGACCGCACCGCCGCTGACCGATCGCAGCTGGTACCCGTTCTACGAGGCGATGATCTCCCTCGACGTGCCGGCGATGGTGCACGTGTCCGCGTCGGCCACCCCGGTGTTCCACGGCACCGGCGCGTACTACATCAATGCCGACACGACGGCCTTCATGCAGCTCGTGCAGGGCAATCTCTTCGCCGACCTGCCGGACCTGCGGCTGGTCATCCCGCACGGCGGGGGAGCGGTGCCCTACCACTGGGGCCGCTACCGGGGGCTGGCCGACATGCTGAAGCAGCCGCCTGTCGAGTCCAACGTCATGGGCAACGTCTTCTTCGACACCTGCGTCTACCACCAGCCGGGGATCGACCTCCTGCTGGACGTGATCGACACGTCCAACATCCTTTTCGGGTCGGAGATGGTGGGGGCGGTCCGCGGCATCGACGAGCGCACCGGTCACCACTACGACGACACCCGCCGGTACATCGAGGCCGCGTTCGACAAGGGGACGCTGGACGACGAGGCCCGCGCGGCCGTGTTCGAGCACAACGTGCGGCGCGTCTACCCGAGGCTGGCCGCGGCACTCGGAGGGTGAGCGGGCGTCGCGGGGGGAGTCAGTTCGTCTCGGGAATCCGTAGGTGGGCGACGGCGACGTCGAACTCGGCGGTGTCGGTGACCTCGATCCCCATGGTGGGCGCGAACTCCTCCCGGAACTCGCGCGCGTCGTCGTTCGCCCGCTCGAGGTCGGCACGGCTGTCGTAGGACACGGCCGCCACGGTCAGTCCGTCGTTCCGGCGCACCATGACGCTGACGCTGCAGAACCCGGCCAGGTCGTCGAGTTTCGGCATCAGGGACAGGCGGACGGCGTCCACGGCGCGGTTCACCGAGCCCGGGTCGGTGCGCAGCCAGGTGACGCGGGCGGCCGCCTCGTGGTGCGCCTCGTGCACCCGGTGCATCGCGGCGATCTCCCACTCCTGCAAGTCGGGCCGGCCGCCCAGGACCTCGACCGTCCGCTCCGCGGCCGACCGCACGCCGTCCTGGCTCGAGCGCAACGTCGCCTCGTCCCGCCACGAGGTGGTGACGATGCAGTGGCCGGTGGAGCGATCCGCGAGCATGGAGAGACCGACGCAGCCGTCCAGCTCGTGGACCATCGGCATGACCTCGTCGCGCACGTAGGCGATCCCCTGGTCCACCGACTGACGGTCTCCGTGGATCGTCGTCGATCGGGCGTACATCGCAGCCACTCGTCCTCCAGGTGATCGCGGGGGTGGCGGGTGCCGTGCGGCAACGCTGCCCGGCACAGGCTGTCCGTCCTGCGGGCGAGGGGCAAGTCCTGTCAGGCCCCGACCTCCCGGGTGCCGAACATGAGCACCCGCCGCTCGAGGTCGTAATAGACGTCGGTGCTCGCATGCAACCAGTCGAAGAGGTTCTCGGCGTCCTCGGCCGTGACACTCAGGATGTGCTCGTCGGCACCGTTGTCCAGGATGAGCTGGAAGGTGTACAGCCCGGCATGGCCGGACTCCCGGTGGGTGAAGGTCGGCTGCCAGTGAGTGACCTTGCGGACCTTGATCTGTTGCGCGCTCACGGTCATCGCGGGTTCCTCTCGTCGCGCTGTCAGCGACGATTCCCACCCGGGGGGTGGCAGAAACCCGGGCGGCCTTCCTCGTGCGGTGACCGGGTGGACGACGCGCCGCCCGGGTCCACCTGCGTCGATTGTCGCGGCAGGGGCGGCACCTCTGCCGTTCGGGAGAGCGTCATCTGCGGCATTGAGCGCTCTCGATCCGGCGCATAGGTTCAGGCGGAACCGTCCTCGAGCAGCGGCTCGGTCGTTTCTCTGCGGGGACGGCGGAACGCCCCTGCTGCGGCCGACCGGCCACGGCGACCGATCCGGAGGAAGAGGCGCGATGACGCGACCCGTCGACGGTCAGCACGGCGTCCTGGTGCTGTCCTGCGAGGACCGTCCGGGCATCGTGCACGCGGTATCCGGCCTGCTCGTGCAGGAGCGGTGCACGATCCTGGAGAGCCACCAGTTCGACAGCCTCACGAGCGGCATGTTCTACATGCGCGTCGAGTTCGCCCATGCCGACGGCACGTCGCTGGACTTCCCGGCTCTGCGGGCCGCTTTCGAGGAGACCGCTCAGCGATTCGGGATGAACTGGCGCCTCGCCGACGCCGCCGAGCGCCAGCGGGTGCTCATCATGGTCAGCCAGTACGCGCACTGCCTCAACGACCTGCTCTTCCGCAACTCGATCGGCGAGCTCAACCTCGATGTCGTCGCGGTCGTGTCCAACCACCCGACCCTCGAGAGCACGGCCAAGTTCTACGGCGTCCCCTTCCGGCACATCCCGGTGACCCGCGACACCAAGGCCGCGGCGGAAGAGGCGCTGCTGGACATCGTGCGCGAGGAACGGGTCGAGCTGGTCATCCTCGCGCGTTACATGCAGATCCTCTCCGACCCGCTGTGCCGACAGCTCGAGGGCCGGGCGATCAACATCCACCACTCGATGCTGCCGAGCTTCAAGGGCGCCCGCCCCTACCACCAGGCACATGCCCGCGGCGTCAAGTTCATCGGTGCGACCGCGCACTACGTCACCGCGGACCTGGACGAGGGCCCGATCATCGAGCAGGAGATGCTCCGCGTGAACCACTCCTCGACCCCGGAGCAGCTCGCCGCCCGTGGCCGGGAGGCCGAGACCCGGGCACTCGCCCACGCGGTCCGGTGGCACACCGAGAACCGGGTCATCATCCACGGCAACCGGACGGTCGTCTTCGAGTGAGCTGAGCGGCCCTGGCGGGCCCGTGCGAGCGTCGGTCCGGTATGTCGTGGGACATCACCGACTACTCGTCGGTCCGGGCTCCTGCTGGTGCGGCGGGGCCTCTCGCGGCAGGTCCACGACGCCAGCCGTCGCTGGGATCGAAGGAGGCGAGGCCCAGGCGCTGGAACTCGGTCAACCAGCCAGTCATGGGCCACCAGCCCCATCGCCGGAAGAAGACCTGGGCGTTGGCGAGGATGTCGTCGACGTGCTCGACCGGCGGGTCGCCCGACGGATGGAACTGGTGGTAGGCGTGTGCGCCCCCTGTCCAATCGAGCCGCACGCCGGCCGCCGCGGCGAGCTGACCGAAGTCCGTGTCCTCGCCGCCGTAGCCGCGGTACTCCTCGCAGAATCCACCGACGCGCGTCCAGACGTCAGGACGCACCGCGAACGACAATGACCAGAACAGCTGCGGGTCCCCGCCGCGCAGGGTCTCGTTCTCGGCCGGCCAGGGGCGTGCCGGATGCGGGTCGGCCAGCTCGTTCAGGCGGTCGAGGTCGTAACCGCTCGGCGGCGGCGGGGGCAAGTACGCGACCGGCCCGCACAGCAGTCGCGGTACCCGGTCGTCCTCTGCGCAGGCGACGTACCGCCGCACCATGTCGGGCGCGGGTATGCAGTCGACGTCCAGGAACACCAGCAGGTCCGCGTCGGATTCGATCGCGCGCTCGGCGCCTGCGTTGCGCGCCCGCGCCAACGGCAGCCGCGAGTCCGACACCTCGACGTGGACCACCCTTGTCGGAGGTTCCGCCTGGGCGACGGCTACGTCAGCCGCCCTGCGGTCACCCATGGAGACGACGACGTGGGAGTCGACCGGCAGCGTGCTCAGGAGTAGTCCTTGCCGTTGCATCCTCAGATGGCCGTGCCGGCCCGCGACGGGCGTGATCACCGCTACGCGCATGAGGTGGACTGCCGGTAGGTGCGATCGAAGGCCACGGCTTCGATGACCCGGGCGGCTCGCTCGGCGGCGCCGTCCGTCTGCCATCGATGCCATCCCGAGCCGGCGTCCAATGCCTGCTCCAGCAGGCGCGGCCACTCGCGGGCGTCCGGCCACGTCCCCGAGGTGACGGCCAGTCCGGCGGCGGCGAGGGCGCGGGCGGTGGCGCATTGTTCGTCGTGCGGTCGGCCTTCGGGAACGACCACCGCAGGTCGGGCCGCCGCCGCCACATCGGCGAGGGCGCCCAGCCCGGCGTGGGTGACGACCACGTCGGCCGCGCAGAGTTCGGGCCAGGGATCCTCGGTCCACGCACCGGGCCCCAGGCGGTGCCAGTCCCACTCAGGTGTGGTCGCGGCAGCGGCAGCGACGTGCGCGGGACCCACGCTGGTGCCGCCACAGCCCTGGAGGACGAGGACCCGGCGGCGCGGTCCGCCGGCAGGCCGGGACGGGCGTCGGCCCTCGAACCGGGAGAGCCCGCCGATGTGGTGGAGCCGGTCCGTCCAGGGGTGCAGGTCGCGGTCCATGTCCGCCGAGCCCGCGGGCCAGGGGGCGAGAATCGCATCGGCCAGCGAGTACCCCAGCTGGTGGGCGGCATCGCTGCGGTCGCCCGGGAGCGCCATCACGACGACCGGGATCCCCATCAGGCGTCCGAAGGCCGCGACCTCGACCGAGACGTCGACGACCAGAGCCGCGGGGCGCGTCGCTGCGACCCAGGCCGCGATGCGTGCCATCCGGGTTGCCAGGCCCTGGTCGTGCAGCGGCGCCCAGTGCAGGGCCCCGTGTGCGCTGGGGTCGGCAGCAGGACCGGTGTCGTCGCGGTCGAGTTCGATCCACGGGCCCGACCACTCGACCGGCCGGGCCAACGACGAGAGCCCGGTCACCTCGTGGTCGAGGGCGGATGCGATGCAGACGGCGTTGCGCAGATGCCCCCTCCCGACATGGTGGACGTAGTAGCCGATCACGCGACGTCGTCCCTGACGATGAGCCGGGCGTAGAGCCTCTCGTAGGCGTCGATCATCGCGTCCAGGGAACAGGCGCTGACCGCGTGGGCACGGGCGCGGGCGCGCGACAGGGCCCCCGCACGCACCGCAGCCTCCGCCAGCCCGGAGACGTCGTCGGCATCGACCAGGACCCCGCAGTCCGGAGCCAGGATCTCAGCCACCCCGCCGCGGTCGAACCCGGCGACCGGAGTGCCGCACGCGAGCGACTCGGCCACGACGAGGCCGTAGGGCTCGTCCCACCGCGGGGTCACGAGAGTGACGGTCGCGGCGCCCACCCGTGCCGCCAGTGCGCTGTGGTCGAGATGGCCGAGATAGCGGATTGTCGGGCCGAGTTGCGGGCGGATGTGTTCCTCGAAGTAGCCGGCGTCGGCGACGGGCCCGACCAGGTCGAGTTCCAGGCCGGCCTGCCGGGCCGCCCGGATCGCGAGGTCGGGACCTTTCTCGGGCACCAGCCGCCCGAACCAGATCGCGGGACCGCCCCCTGGGCCGGCGGGCCAGATGTCGAGGTCGATGCCGTTCCGGATGACCATCGCCGAGGCGCTGTGGCGCCACGCGCGGGCGGTGTGGGCGCTGACCGCGACGAACGTGACCGGGCAGGGCCCCGCCTGGATCGCGGACTCCAACCACGGGGTGGGTGGTGTGTGCAGCGTCGTGACCATCGGAGTCGCGACGGCCGCAGCCATGGCGACCGGCAGGTGGTGGAGGGAGTTGTTGTGCACCACGTCGAACTCCCCCGAGCGGGAGAGGTGGAGCATGAGGGTGAGGTACGCGTGGTGCTCCTCGAGCCATCGTTCCGCCGTCATGCTCACGTCGGCGCGGGCTGCCTGGCTGATCCGTGGCCACTGGGCCGGGATCTCGCGCACGTCCAGCGCTGGGTCGCAGCCTGGTCCGGCGAAGACGGTCACCTCATGACCGCGCTGCCGGAGGGCGCGGGCGAGTGTCCAGGTGTGGGCCTCCAGCCCTCCGGCGAAGGGCTGCCGGATGGCGAAACGAGCCGAGGCGATGATCGCGATGCGGGTGGGGGTCATCGCAGCACCGCGTCGTAGATCGCGCGATGAGCGGCCGCCAGGTCCGTCCGCTCCTGTCGCCGATCGGCCAGGCTCGCCTGCCACAGCGGGCGTTGCTCGTAGGCGGTGCGGATCGCCGCCTGCAGGGATCCCGTGTCCAGACCGTGCTCGTCGTGCCGGTAGGTGAGACATGGGCGTTGCTCGGCGATGTAGCCGCAGGTCGGAGCCAGGACCGTCGTCCCGAGGTCGTAGCAGGCCTCGAGCCATCCCGAGTGGGTGCCGAACCGATAGGGCAGGACCGACACATCCAGTGACTCGAGGTACTGCCAGAGTTCCTCGTCGCTGAAGCAGTCGTGCACCACCAGCGTGAGGACGCCCGACGACTCCGCGTCGCGTAGCCACCCCATCAGCACCGGGTCGTGCCGGGCGCCGTCGGCATCGGCCACGTCATGGTGGACGTTGACCTGCAGACGAGCCCCGGGCAGGAGGGGCACGACGTCCGCCAGTGCGGCGATGACCGGGAGCGGGGCCATGCTCGCGCGCACGCTCTTCGCGTGGACCCCCACCGTCCAGCCGTCCCCGTCGTTCCGTCGGGGGCGGAAGCGCTCGAACTCGATGACGTGGGGGTGGGGGAGGACGACGGGCTCCCGCCCCCACCGCTGCCTGATCTCGGCCGCCGCACCCTCGGTCAGGGTGATCACCTCGTCGGCCGCCGGCACCAGCACGTCGAGGTGTGCGTCGTGCGCCCGCCGGTCGACGTGGTGCGGATTGCGCAGGTCGTGCGCGGTGTAGACGAGCCGCTTGCCGCACCGCCGCAGTTCGGCCACCAGTTCGGCGAGCGCCGAGGCGTCCTGCGCGTCGAAGCCGAACTGCACGTGCATCACGTCGAAGTCCGCCGCGTGCTCCCGGACCCACCCTGGAGAGAGCATCCGCGGCGGCCACCACTGTCCCGGCGCCGGATCCGGCTCGTCGGGCATCGGGTCGGCCAGCCGGTGGACCCGGTCCGCGCCGTCCGGGTCCCCGAGGTGACGCACGTAGACGTGCTCGGCGGGCACCGACGCGATGCGCAGCGTCGGCACCGGCGGCCTCGGGACCGTCGCGGTCACCGCCACCCCCTCTCCTGCGGCTCTCCCTTCTCTCTATGGCAGCAACGAGGGTGATCGAAACAACAACGATCGAATACTGGCAGAACGACCTACCCGGGATCGGCCTCGTGACGTGCGGGGACGGCGCGGAGCAGCCCGCGGTAGGCGTCCGCGGCCTTCAGCTTGCCGCTGACGACGTCGTGGATCGTCCGCGCGATCGGCATCTCCAGGCCGTGCTCGTCCGCGAGTTCGACGACCGTGGACACCGTCTTCACGCCCTCGGCGACCATGCGCATCTCGCCCAGCACCTCGTCGAGCGACCGGCCCAGGCCCAGCTGCTCGCCGACGTGCCGGTTGCGGCTCTGCGGGCTCATGCACGTGGCCATGAGATCGCCCATGCCGGCCAGGCCGGCCAGGGTCGGCGCCTCGCCGCCCATGGCGACGGCGAGCGTGGTGAGCTCGGCCAGACCGCGGGACATCACCGCCGCGCGGGTGTTGTCGCCGACCCCGAGTCCCTCCGCCATGCCGGTGGCGATGGCGACGACGTTCTTCAGCGCGCCGCCGATCTCGCAGCCGATGACGTCGTGGTGGGTGTAGACGCGGAACATGCCGCGGCGCACGACCCGCTGGAGCGCCGTGGCCACCGAGAGGTCGTCGGTCGCGATCACGCTCGCCGCCGCCTGGCCGGCCATGATCTCCTTCGCCAGGTTCGGGCCGGTCAGCGTGGCGGCGGGGCGGCCCGGGAGCACCTGCTTGACCACCTCGGTCATGCGCAGGTGGGTGTCGCGCTCGAGGCCCTTGCTGAGGCTGATCACCGGGATCCACGGCATCAGGTGCGGGCGGACCTGCTGCAACGTGTCCCGGAAGGCGCCGGTCGGCACCCCGACGACCAGCAGCTCGGCGTGCCGGGCGGCCTCCTCGAGGTCGGCGGTGGCGCGCAACTGCCGGGGCAGCTCGGCGTCGGGCAGGTACGCCTCGTTGGTGTGCTGATCGGTGACCTCCCCGGCCACGTCCGGATTGCGCGCCCACAGCAGCACCTCGTGGTCGCGGCGGCACAGCAGCGAGGCGACCGTCGTCCCCCAGGAGCCTGCTCCGAGCACGGTGACCCTCATCGTCGTCCCTTCTGCGGGCCGACGTCCCGGGCACGGGCCGCGCCCGTGCCGATCGCCCAGCGGGCACAGGATCGCCGGTGGCGGGCGGCTCGGCCAGTCGTACCCGCCACCGTCGGCCGGCCCGTCACCCCTCGGGGACGATGCGCGGTCATCGTCGTGCGACCGACAGTGCGGGGCGGATGGCGCCAGCCCGGGAGGTGGACCGGATGCATCCGGGAACGCCGATCACCCTGGCGGCCGCCGGCTACGACAGCCTGCCGGCCGCCCTGCTGGACCATGACGCGGTGTGGGGCGCGCGGCGTGCGGGGACGTTCCACCACACCTCGCTCGCCGTCGTGGTGCAGCGCGCCGACGGGACGTTCTACCTCGAGCGCACCAGCAACACCGCGAGCTTCCTCTCCTGGGGCCCCGGTCTCCTGCGGGCCGCGCTCGCCGTCCTGATGCCGCGGGTCTGGCACCGGATGCTGCCGCCGGCCGATCTCGACGGCAGCGGCGCGATCAGCCGCCACTTCTACCGGCACGTTCCGCTCGACGATCTCGTCGCCGCCGCCGAGTTGCTCGAGGGCAGCCCCGTCGGTCTCGTGGCCGTCGCGGTGAACCGGGTGAGCGGCGACGTCCGGCGCCAGTTGGGGGGTGCCGACCGGGTCCACGCCGTCGGCACGGCGTGGGGCGATCTGGAGGAGGGGCTGGGCCGGGACCTGGTCCTGCAGCTGCGCGTCGCCGCGCCCCGGGCATCCCGGGACGAGGCCTGCCAGGACGACTACGTCGACGACCTGATCCGCACCGCCTGGCGGCAGGTCTCGGTCCGGCCCGCGCACCTGTGACCTCAGTCCGATGTCCGGTGGGCCGGGGCCGTGCCGAGGCGGCCGCGCCGGACCGCCAGCGGGAGGACGTACCAGGTGAGCACGCCGACGACGGCGGTGAGGCCGCTGCCGAGGATCGCCCAGCCGCGGCCGAGGACGACGTCGAGGACGAGCAGGACGGAGCCGGTGATGGCGGTGACGACGAGCGCGAGACCGACGGCCAGGAACCGGTCGGCGACGACCACGAGCGCTGCCTTCTGCCGGCGCCGGAAGATCATCCGGTGGAACGGCACTGGTGCGATCAGCACGATGGCCGCCAGGGCGGCCGACAGCAGCGCCACCAGGTAGGCCCCGACCTGGAAACCGTCCAGTTCCCGGAACCGTTGCGAGAAGGCCAGCCCGAGCAGGAACGCGAAGAGCAGCTGGACGCCCGTGAAGACGACGCGCACCTCCTGCAGCAGCTCGGCCACGTTGCGGTCGAGCAGGGCGTCGAGCGACTCGCCGCGGCGCTCGGCCGCCCGGATGGCGGGGGTCGGATCGAATGCCGTGCCTACCTGCGCGCCGGCCGCGGGGGCAGGCTCATCGGTCATTCCTCCGTGACCTTGCGGGTCCAGACCGGCTCGACGGCGGCCCATTCCTCGCCCCAGCTGTGGAATCGGCTCCGGTCCAGCAGCAGGCAGAAGAGCTCGTAGCCCAGGACGGTCATCACGGTGAACGCCAGGAACGCGACGATCCCGACGGAGACGCCTTCCCGGGCGGCATCAGCGGCGGCACGAGGAGGGCGGGTGAGCTGTCCGGCACCGTCCACCCACACCCGGACCGGGGAGTCGGCGCGCGCCCCGGCGGGCACGGCGACGACCGCCTCGCGCGTGCCGCCCGAGGGAGCGAGCCAGGTGATCCGGGCACGTGCCGGCTGCCAGGTGCCGTCCGCCGACTGGGTGGGGGCGGAGGCGTCCGCCAGCAGGTGCGCCGTCGTCCGATGCCAGGCTGCGGCTTCCACGGCGCCATCCGCCCGGCCCTGCGTGTAGACGGCGGTGCCGACGGCCAGCCCGACGGGGACGGCGAGGGCGAGCAGCATCGCCACCAGGAGGAGCCGGGCGCCGAACTGCAGGCGGTCGGAGCGCCGTTTGAGCGGACCGGAACCCATCGCGAACCGCCGCAGCAAAGCCCGCGTCGTCCGCGCGCCCTCGGCCATACGTCGCCTCCGGGGGCAGCGTCGCGTGGTGGGCCGCCGGTCGCCTCCTCCCCGCGGGGTGAGTGGACCGCGCACGGGCCCCGGGTGACGGGAGCGGCCACGCCTCATGCGTTCCGGATGAGGCGGGCGCCGTCACCGGTCCCCGACGCTGCGTGCTCGCGTGGGTTCCTGACCATCCAGGGCGTCGAGCGGTCGGCGAGAAGGAGGGCCGGGTGCTCTGGCTCCTGATCTGCCTCGGCGGTCTCCTCGCCGAGACGTGGCTGATCGTCGTCCTGGGGCGGCAGGCGACCGGCGCCGACGACGACCCCGGAGCCGGTCGGGTCGACGGCGGACCAGGCGTCAGCGGCCGCCACCGGGCGTCCTGATGCCGGCCCTCAGGCGTCGAAGTCGACCGTGACCGCCTCGGAGACCGGCAGCGTCTGGCAGGTCAGCACGTATCCCGCGTCCACCTCGGCGGGTTCGAGGGCGTAATTGCGCCGCATGGTCACCTCGCCGTCCGTGACCCGGGCGCGGCACGTGCCGCACACGCCGCCCTTGCAGGCGAAGGGAAGGTCGCTGCGCACCTTCTGGGCCGAGTCCAGCACCGGCACGCCCTGGGGGAGGGCGAGCGTGGTGGACCGGCCGTCGAGGACGATCGTCACCTGGCTGCTCGGCCCGACGACGGTCTCCTCGTCGCCGCGCACCGGCTCCGGCGGGACGTCGTCGACGTAGAACAGCTCCTGGTGCACCTTCTCCGTCGGCACGCCCAGCTCGGCGAGCAGGGCGCGGGCGTCGTCGACCATGCCGTGCGGCCCGCACAGCCACCAGTGGTCGACCCGCTCGGCGTCGACCAGGTTCTCGACCAGGGT
>Ga0308176_10000666_pt1 | contig 21557 bp, 23 predicted proteins | sample PhyCR2_3_FD_203890 | JGI IMG/M metagenome (GOLD analysis project Ga0308176, IMG submission 203890) | Soil microbial communities from UC Gill Tract Community Farm, Albany, California, United States - DLSLS.C.R2 | ecosystem: Environmental > Terrestrial > Soil > Agricultural land | place: USA... | reverse complement strand
GGCCCGAGCATCAGGTGGAGGATCGGGCAGGTCGGGTCGGCCGCGTTTGGCGAAGCCGTCAGTGTCAGCGGCAGGCTGATCGGCACGTTCCCGATCGTCCCGATCGCCACCAACTGCCCGGCCTGATTCACGACGCCGGTGATGTTCAGGTTCAGCATCTGGCTGGCCTTCGCCTGGACGTTGCCCGGCAGAGCGGCGTGCAGGCCGTGCTGCGCGGGCGTGGCGGAGGCGGCGTGCGCCAGCGACAGCGTCGCCGACATCAACCGCCGGTCTTCCAGCGACTCGAACATGGTGGAGGGACCTGAGGCGGGCAGGGCCGAACGAGTCCTGCCGAAACGAGACAGCGAAAGGAGCATATTTCTCCTCCATTAAGCGGACTGTTTTCCCGGGGGGGCCTCCGCACCCGGGAATGGATTGGTACACGATGCCGAGACGATGTAATCGCCCCCGTGGTCACACGTCGTGCCACGATTCAACGACCCGAAAGCCATACGTCTCTGCACCCACAGGCGAAGACGGGATTCAAAATGCCGAAATGCGTCCGACTCCTTGACCCGAGTTTGACCCGATCGCCGCGGCTTGCAACGGCCGTTCCCGAAAGGTTGCGGGAGATGAGCCGAGGATGAGAGCGGCCGGCGCACGCGCAAGAAAAAAGGTGCGGCTACTGCCGCACCTTCACTGAGCTTGACTGGAGTTGATGAGCCCGCCCGCTTACGCCAATTCCTTATGCCGCTCCGGCGTGATCTCGAAGAGGTGTCCCCGCCCTTCTACCACGTCCTCGTTGATGACGTACTTCCCGCCCTGCTGCTGGTCCGGCAGTTTGTACATCAGGTCGAGCATGATTTCCTCGCACACCGCCCGCAGCGCCCGCGCCCGGGTGTCGCGCTTCATCGCCCGCCTTCTCCTTGCTCGGGCCGGCCCGCGGCTACGCCTTCCTGATCACCAGCAGCACGACGAGGACGATCAGCACCAGCCCGACGAGGCCGCTGGGGTAATACCCCCAACCCGTGCTGTATGGCCAAGCCGGTAGAAACCCGAGCAGCAGCAGCACGAGGACGACGAGCAGAACAATCTGGGCGGTCCGGTTCATGAGGCCTTTCCGGCCGCGTCCTGCGGCCTGGGGGAAATTCCTTCGCCGCCATCGTACATTCCGGCGTCCGTTCCGGGAGCCGCGGTTCCGTCCGCTTCGTCGTAAATCGGATAACTCGTGGTCATGCGACTGTAATCCGCCGCCAACGCCCCCCCGACAAACTGAGACAGGTGGCCGACATTCTCCGTGGCGACAACAGCGCCGCTTTCCAGCGCCCGTGCGGCGAGGATACTGTCCCCGCTGCTCCGACGTGCCGTGGACGTAGAAGACCCCCTCGTCCCGCGAGGACGTTCGGACGGCAGCGATTTCGGTTTGCGTGCCGTCTTTCCGACGGCGGTGCTCCGCCGGCCCCCTACGCGGATTCCTTCCGCCGCTCCGGCCGGATCTCGAAGAGGTGCTCCCGCCCTTCGACGACGTCCTCGTTGATGACGTACTTCCCGCCCTGCTGCTGGTCCGGCAGTTTGTACATCAGGTCCAGCATGATCTCCTCGCACACGGCCCGAAGCGCACGCGCGCCGGTGTCGCGCTTCAGCGCCCGCTGGGCAATCAGTTGCAGGGCGCCGGGCGTGAACTCCAGTTCCCCGCCTTCGAGGCGGAAGAACTTCTGGTACTGCTTGACCAGCGCGTTCTTCGGCTCGGTGAGGATGTTGACCAGCGTCCGCACGTCCAGCGGCTCCAGCGTCGCCGTCAGCGGCAGCCGCCCGACGAACTCGGGGATCATGCCGAACTCGACCAGGTCCTCCGGCTGCACCTGCGCCAGGATCTCGGCGCGGTCGCGGGCAGTCTCGGCCGGGCTGTTTTCCGAGTTGAACCCGATCTGCCGCTTGCCCAGGCGCTTGCGGATGATGTCTTCCAGGCCGACGAACGTCCCGCCGCAGATGAACAGGATCTGCGTCGTGTCCATCTGAATGTACTGCTGCTCGGGGTGCTTGCGGCCGCCTTGCGGGGGGATGTTGCTGATGGTGCCTTCGAGCATCTTCAGCAGCGCCTGCTGCACGCCTTCGCCGGACACGTCGCGGGTGATCGAGACGTTGTTCTGGGTCTTGCCGATCTTGTCGATCTCGTCGATGTAAACGATCCCGCGCTGGGCGGCTTCGAGGTCGTAGTCGGCGTTCTGGAGGAGCTTGAGGAGGATGTTCTCGACGTCCTCGCCGACGTAGCCGGCCTCGGTGAGCGTCGTCGCGTCGCCGATGGCGAAGGGGACGTTGAGGATGCGGGCCAACGTCTTGGCGAGCAGGGTCTTGCCGCTGCCGGTGGGGCCGATCAGGAGGACGTTGGACTTGTCGATCTCGATGTCGGATTCCGCCGCGGCCTTGGCGGCGCCCTCCCCGCCGGTCTCGACGGTGCCGAGGCGCTTGTAATGGTTGTGGACGGCCACGGAGAGCGCCTTCTTGGCGTAATCCTGGCCGACGACGTAGGCGTCTAGGAATTCCTTGATCTGCCGCGGGCTGGGGATGGAGTTGAACAGCGGCTGTGCGGCGGTGAGCTTGCGCTTTTCCTGGCGGATGATGTTGTGGGCCAGGTCAACGCAGTTGGCGCAGATGTAGACGTCGCTGGGCCCTTCGACCATGGGGCCGACGTCACGGGAGCTTTTGCCGCAGAAGCTGCAAGTAGTCACGCGTCGTCCTCGGAAGCCGCCGGTCGGCGGTGCGGTGTTGGAACTGGAGCCGGAGGAGCCGGCGTTGTTGGACGTACCCGTCCCGTTGCCGGGCGGGTTCCCTCCCGTGCCGCCACCACCGGGTCCGGAGCGATTCGAACTGGCCATCGGCTCGCCTTCCTATTGCCTGTGCACGTTTCCTGCCAAGGTGCAGGCGGTGACGCGAGGGTGCGTTCGACGCGGCGGGTCACGGTTGGGGCCGTTGACAGGACCTCTGGCAGGTCCGAGAAACCGCCACACCGGTGCGCCGCGCCGGAGGGCGCAGCGCCCACCGCTTGCTTGGGTTATCGAACAACTTGCGGGAGGGACTTGACCGACAATCCGCGGCCCGCCCGAGCCCGCCGCTCGCCTCGTCTTCCTGACCCTTCGAGCGCTTCTACGACCAGTCGCCGCAAAGAGTTTGGCTCGTTTCCGCAAGGCCGGATCGCCGGGGGCGCGTCCGGGGCACCGCCCGGACGGATCGCCGTCGAAGCGGCCCCCTATCTTACTATGACTTACGAGCCCGGTGGGCAGCGCAAAAAAGATTTTTCCCGCCGGACCTCCGGGGCACATCCGCGCCTGCGTTTATCCGAGCAAATGGGGGTCGCAACAGGGATTACCGGATGTTGATACGCCTCACGGCCCAAACCGCCCCAGGTCCTGCGGCGTGTCCACCCCCTCCTTGGTCTGCCGTTCGGCGGCGGCCCTGGCGGCGGACACGATCGCCAGCTTCGCCTTCTCGTATTCCTCCGTGCTCATCTTGCCTGAGCGGTGCAACGCCCGCAGGTCGCCGAGGGTGAAGCCCGCCCCGCTCGGTTCGTCGGCCTGTTTGGCCCAGCGCCGCACCCAGCTCGCCGCCAGGAACAGGATCAGGATCGCCCCCACCAGGCACAGAGACCAGACCAGGATCCCGGAGTAATTGGTGCCGTCTTCCGCCGCAACGCTCGACGACGCAAGCAGTAGCGGCGCGAATACGGCAGCCTTGTTCCGCCATGCGACGGCGATCATACAAAACCATGCTATGGACGGGCGCCGGAGCGGTCAATCGACCGGATTGAGCCGGATTGAGCCTGATCGCCACCCGCCTTCGACCCGGCGCGGCCTGAATCGGGCGGTCAGACGGCCCGCGCAGGCACGGGTGGGCCTGACCGTTGACGAGGATCGGCCCCTAAATGTTCTGCGCCGTCTCAGGCCCGGACACGGGATACGTCGTGGTCCCCGCGTCGCGCTCGACTTCGAGATTGGACTCGGGGGCCATCGGGTCGGCCTCCTCGGTGTAGCCGGAGGGGACGCTCGTCTCCGTCAGGGGGGCGGCGATGATGTCGAATGCGCCCAGCGCGGCGCAGGTGCCGATGGCGGCCGGGTCCTCCTCCCCGCACAGGAATGGCAGCGATGCCAGGGTCGCCCCGCCGACGGCGTCCAGGATGAGGTGGGCCTGCATCGGCAGGACTTTGACCGCGCCGAGCTCGTGTTCGGTGAAGAGCGTGTAGCCGAGCTTGCCGACGGCGAGGCACGTCATGGCGTTGGTCAGGCGGCGATTAAAGCCGAGCACGCGCGGCACGGCGAGGAAGGCGCCGACCGTGACGTAGTCCAGAACGCCGTGCATTCTCGTGGAGATCGGCTTGCTGCGCGTAATCTCTCGCGTCCCCCGCACGCCGGGACGGGACGTGCCGGCCTGATAGTTCATCGGGTTGGCCGGGTTCGTCGCGGGGCCTTCAGAGGCATTGGGATAACTGGTCGGATTGGCGGGCTGGATCATGGCGGCACTCCTTTCGGTCAACGTCCGGTTTGACCCTAATCGGTGCGCCGCGGGCGGAGAAGGTCGAAAATACGGGCGGAAAGCGGCTACTTTCCGGCAGGGGCACGCCACTCGTGACCCTGGGCGAGGAGGAACGCCTCGCAGCCGGCGAGGTCGTCCGTGTTGAGCAGATCGACGCCGGCGGCTCGAAGGGTTTTCCACCCCTCCACGTTATCCGGCGCGTCCCAGAAGCGGATGCGGCGCTTCTGCGCGTGGGCCTTGTCCACGAGCTGGCGCAGCTTGGTTCGATCGGCCTCCCGAAGCGGGCCTTCGCCGCGCCAGGCGAAGAGCTTCCGCCACTGCGCGCTAATCACCGGCACAAGGTCCGGCGGATCGGCGGGCGTCAGGTCCAGGTCCTCGGGAAGCCCGTCGTAGGTGGTGCAGCGGGTCGGCTCGTCGGCGATGAGGGATTTGATGCGGTTGCCCGTAATGATGACCGTGACCGCGCGCAGATCGATCGTCGTCGTGCCCGGGCCGCCTTCCCCGGGGCGGCGGAAGGTGGTGAGCATGGGCTCGTACGGCTTGAGCACGTCTCGCAACGCGGCGTAGGTCGCGTGGGCTTCGGTCTTGATGTCGATCCAGAGCAGGACGGTGGGGCCGTCCTTGTACACGCGCCCGCCGTTGGCGTTCACGCAGTCGCGCAGCGGGTCGAGGTACAGGCTCTGGAGCGTGCGGCGGGGGTCCAGGTGCTTGCGGTCGTGGGCCACGAGGAGCTGCGGTCCATTCGCTGATGGGACCAGGTGAATGTCGGCTTCGATGCTGGTGAAGCCGTGGTCGAGTGCGTCAAAGAGCGGCCGCGGGTGCTCGTAATCGTTGTGGGCGTGGGCGTGAATCAGGGGCGTAGGGTCGGCGGCGCGGGCGAGGGGGGCGGTTGCCAGGACGAGGGCGAGAAGGATGCGAGGCATGTCAGTTGTTAGTTGTTAATTGTCAGTTGTTAGTAGTGGAACCCGTTGCCGCGCTGGTGCATGAAGGAGTTGCCTTCGCGGAGCAGCTCGCCGGAAATCACCTCGGCGACGTAAAGGTCGTGGTCGCCGCCGAATTCGCAGACGCTGCGGAGCCGGCACTCCATGTACGCCAGCGCATCGGCCAGCACCGGCAGCCCCTGCGGCGTGCGGCGGACGTTCATGCCGGTCAGTGCCTCGGCCGGCGCGACGCCGCGGGCGTACTTTTTCATCAGGGCCGAGTCGTGCTCGCCGAGGACCGACAGCGCGAAGAGCTTTGTCTGTCGAATCATCTCGACGGCGGGGCGGTCGCGGGCGATGGCGATCGAGACGGCAGGCGGGTTGAACCCCGCCTGCTGCACCCAACTGGCCAGCATGGCGGTCGCTTCCCCGCCGTTCTGCGCCGTGAGGATAAAGATGCCGCTGGGAATTCGGCCAATGGCGCGGCCGACCGTGTGCTTCAGGTGTTCGTCAACGGGACCGGGGGCGTGTGCGCTGGACATGATTGTATTTGTAGCCGAGTCGCGGCCGCGGTGCTACGGTGGGATTGTGGCGGAAGAATTGACGTATGCGTGCCCGACCTGCGGCTCCGCGGTGGCGCTCGCCATTGACGAGCACGCCCGCCTCGTCGCCTGCCCGCATTGCGCGGCGGAGTTCCTCCTCCCGGCGTCGGACGGATCGACCGAGCTCCCCGAAGACCGCGAGGCGTGTGAGGCGGCCGAGCGCGACGCCGAACTGCGCCACGAGGCGGAGCTGAGCGCCGCCAGGATCCGCGCGCTGGCCGTCGCGCGCCGGGCGGCGTACCGGCAGCAGTCGTACTTCGTCGTGGCGGCGGTCGTGAACGCCGTCGCGGTGGTGCAGCTTGCGATCAACACGGCCCGCCGAGTGCGGCTGGAAGGATGGGGCTGGAAACCGACGAGCTACGTGCTGTTCGCCGCCCTCGCGATTTGGGGGCTGACGTACTTCGCGCGGCGCGCGACCGGGATGAGGCGCGAAACGCAGCGGCGCGGCGATCAGGTCCCGGCGGCGGAGCCGGACTTTTCAACCCTCAGCGACGGCAGCCAGCATTGGAAGAACCTGGACCAGATGCGAGGAGGACCCAGTGGCCAATAACCCCAAGCGTGAGGACCTGACGAGCCTGCCTCCGCGAGACGAGCAGTCCGGTCTGTGGAACGTCGTCATCGAAACGCCCAAGGGCTGTCGAAACAAGTTCAATTACGACGAAAAAAGCGGCCTCTTTGCGCTCGGCGGCGTGCTCCCGATGGGCGCGAGCTTCCCGTTCGATTTCGGCTTCATCCCCTCCACCCGCGGCGGCGACGGCGACCCGCTGGACGTGCTGGTGCTCATGGACGAGCCGGCGTTTGCCGGCTGCCTCGTGCCGTCGCGCCTGATCGGCGTCATCGAAGCCGAACAGACCGAGCGGGACGGCAAGAAAGAACGCAACGACCGCCTGATCGCGGTGGCGGAGAAGTGTCGGACGTACGGGGAGGTCAAGTCGCTCGACGACCTGAACGGACAGGTCGTGAAGGAGATTGAACATTTCTTCGTCTCGTACAACCAGGTGAAGGGAAAGGTCTTCAAGCCGCTGGACCGCGGCGGGCCCCGGCGTGCCGAGGAACTGGTGCGGGCGGCGATGAAAGTGGCGAGAAAGCCGAAGAGATCCCGCTGAGCGACGGCTTTATCCGACGACTTCCAGCCGCGCTAGCCGGAGGACCAGCGTCTTCCGCCCGGCGGTATTGAACTCGATGACCGCCGTCGCGTTCTGCCCCATGTCGCGCACCTCGGCGACCCGGCCCAGCCCGAACTGCGGGTGCCGAACGAGCTGCCCCTTGCGGAACTGCTGCGCCAGGGCCTGCGATTCCTCGCGCAGGCGCTGCCGCTGCTCCTCGCGGTCCTCGTCATCGCCCCAGCCGATCTCGGTGCGGTCAGTGACGAGCACTGCGTCCTGCGGCACCTCCGCGAGGAATTGCGACGTGACCGTCCGCTCGCGCAGGCCGCGGATCGTGCGATAGGCGGCCTTTGAGAGGAGCAGGCATTCCTCGGCGCGGGTGATGCCGACGAAGCACAGCCGCCGTTCTTCTTCCAGGTCATTGATGCTCTCGCGGGCTCGCGCGTGCGGCAGCACGCCATCCTCCATGCCGACCATCGCAACCACGGGAAATTCCAACCCCTTCGCGGCGTGCAGCGTCATCAGCGTGATCGCCCCGCCGGCCCCTTCCATGTGGTCCGCGTCGCTGACGAGGCTCACGATCGACAGGTAATCGTCCAGCGACCCCTCCGGGTTTTCCTGGTCGTACTCGGCCGCGGCGCTGATGAGTTGGTTGACGTTCTCCAGCGGCGATTCGCCGCGCTCCTCGGCCTCCTTGTCCTTCTTCAGCACCTGCTCCATGCCGCTGCGCTGCACGACGTCTTCCATGATCGCCTGGACCCGGCCGCCCTTGGCCGCCACCCCCCGCCAGCCGTTGACCAGCGCCACGAACGCCTTAATCGAGTTAGCCGCGCGGGACGAGAGCCCCTGTACGAGCGCGGCGTCCTCCATCGCCTGCCAAAGGCCCTGCCCGTGCCCGGCAGCGTAGGTCTGGAGCTGTTTCACGGTGCTGTCGCCGATGCCTCGCGCCGGCGTGTTGACGATGCGCGTGAGGCTGACCTCGTCGTTGGGGTTGGCGACGACGCGCAGATAGGCCAGAACGTCCTTGATCTCCTTGCGGTTGTAGAACTCGACGCCGCGGGCGATCTGGTACGGCAGGTTCAGCCGCCGCAGCGCGTCCTCCATCACGCGCGACAGCGCGTTGATTCGGTAGAAGACCGCCATCTGGTTCCACTGGTACCCGGCCTTGTCGTGCAACTGCTTGAGCTGCTCGGCAATCGCCTTCGCCTCGTCGTGCTCGTCCTGGCAAAGGAATAGCCGCGCCGGGGCGCCGGCGTCGTTCTCGGTCCACAGGGCCTTGTCCTTCCGCTGCTTGTTGTTGGCGATGAGCTGCGAGGCAATGCGGAGGATGGTCTTGGTCGAGCGGTAATTCTGCTCCAGCCGGACGACGCGGGCGTCGGGATAGTCGGTTTCGAAGTCGAGGATGTTCCTTATGTCGGCACCGCGCCATGCGTAAATAGATTGATCCGGGTCTCCCACGACGCACAAGTTTCGATGCTTCTGCGCCAGCGCATGCGCGATGATGTACTGGGCGTGGTTGGTGTCCTGGTACTCGTCGATCAGAATGTACTGGAAGCGCTCCTGGAGCTCGCCCAGCACCTCGGGAAAATCGCGGAAGGCGTGCGCCGTGCGCAGCAGAAGATCGTCGAAATCCAGGGCGTTGTTCTGCGTGAGCAGCGCCTGGTATTTCGTGAAAATCCTCGCGACGTTGCGCTCGTAGAAGTCGCCGGCGCGGCCGGCGTAATGATCGGGCGACAGGAGCTGGTTCTTGGCGTTGCTGATCGTGCCGTGGACGCTGCCCGGCGAGAAGTTCGTGGTGGACAGGTCCAGCGATTTGATCGCCTCCTTGATCAGCTTCGTCTGGTCCGAAGAGTCGTAGATCGTGAAGTTGGCCGCAAGGCCTATCTTCCCGGCGTAATGGCGGAGGATGCGCAAACAGAGCGAGTGGAACGTGCAGATGGTGGCCCACGGGGTGTCGAGCCGGCCCCAGTCGCGAACCTCCCTGCCGAGGATCGCCCCCACGCGGGACTTCATCTCGCCCGCCGCCTTGTTCGTAAACGTGATCGCCAGGATCGCCGACGGCGCAATGCCGAGGCTCATCAGGTAGGCGACGCGGCGCGTGATGACCCGGGTCTTTCCGCTCCCGGCGCCGGCGACGATCAGCAGCGGGCCGTCCACGTGCGTGACGGCCTCGCGCTGCGGCTGAGTCAGGTCCTGCAACAACTGCTCCGGCGTTAGCACGGGGGAACTATAGCAGGGCTCCCGTGTCGGTGAAGCCCGGCGTAAGTCCGGCGCACGCCGCTTGTTCGCGGGTCAGCGGATCGGCTAGACTTCACCCAGAAATCATCTCAAACCGGAAAGGAGAATCGAATGTTGCGAGTCACACGAATTCCACTGGCCTGGGCCGCCGTCGCGTGCGTGATGCTGGGCGTGCGCGCCCCGCGCGCCGGCGCCGCCAAGTCGGACCTGTCCAACCCGAAGGCCGCGATCATCACGATGGGAAGGGCAATGATCGACGACGACGTCAAGACGGCCACCGACGCGACGAACGTGACCGACGAACAGAAGCCGATGTTCGAGCAGGTGGTCCACATGACCCACGCGATGCACCTGATGGAGCAGGCGGCGGTGAAGAAATGGGGCGACGAGGGCAAGCAGGTCGTGCAGGCGCCTCAACGTCCGGGGCAGAAGGGCGCGCCCGCCGGCTACCAGGACCCCGAGCAGCGGATCAAGGAGGTCGAGGGCGCCGACGTGAAGATCGAAGGCGACACCGCGACCGTCACGCCGAAAGGCGACACTCAGAAGCCGATTACTTGCAAGAAGGTCGGCGGGGACTGGAAGGTGGACATGAGCTCCCTGCGCCCCCCGGGAGGGCAGGGGCAGATGGCGGCGCAGATGCTGAGCGCGATGGTGAAGGCGGCGAACGAGACCTCCGACGAGATTAAGTCCGACAAGTTCAAGACGCCGGCCGAGGCGCGCTCCGCGCACCAGACGAAGATCCAGTCGGCGATCATGGAGATGTACCAGGCGAATCCGGGCGCCTTCCAGCAGCGGGGACAGAAGGGTGCCCCGAAGGATTAACGGAACGACCCCTTTAGCAGGGGAGCGCGCCGCGCGTAGCACGGCGGCTTTGCGCTCCCTCATCAACCTAAACGGGACGGTGGACATCATTCGTCCGCCGTCCCGTTGCCTTGGGTTCTTGAATTGTGGCCGGGCGTTACAGGTCCGGCGGGCAGTACGCGCCCAGCTCGCTGAGAAATTCGTACAGCGCCGTGGCGGTGTTGTGCTGCGGGTCTTCGCCCTCGTACAGCAGCGTGAAGTTCTCCATCCGGCCGGCGCAGGCGAGCTTCTGGAGGGCGGCCTTGTAAGGGCCCTTGGAGAGAAAGTCGTGGTACCGGGCGCGGAAGAAGTCGTATCCGTCGCCGCAGCCGTTGGCGTGCTCCTCGTACCACTCCCACAGCGCCATCGGGGGGCCCAGGTGCGATAGGACGTGCGAGACGGCGCACCATTCACGGAGGTCGCGGGTCACGCCGAACGGCTCGACCCAGATCCTCTGCCCGTCGTCGCCTTCGACCGCGTCCATCAGGTGCTTGATCTTGATCATGGCCTCTGCTCCGCAGCTTCTGCCCGCGGCCGCTCGTTTCGCGAAACCTTGCCGCTCAGCAGAATCATCGGCCTGATTCTCGGTCCGTTGCAGTGCGTCCTATCTATTAGAACTATACGATGGGAGCGACGGGGTAGATTGTGAATCCGTACACGAGGTCGGTTGGAATTTATCGCCGCGGACGGGAGCCCCTCCGGTCGGTATTAAATTCAGAATCCATTTAGGCTTACAATCGATACGCGGCCACCGGTTTTGGGGAAACGCTACCGGACGGCGCAGTCCACGGGCGAGTAGAAATACCGGCCGGCGGCGTACGGTCTGAACCGCCTGACGGTATGATGAACCCGCCAAATCAACAGCCGGAGGATGTCGCATGTCCATCGCCACAACGCCCGACACGATTCCCATTTCCGAATCCGATCCGGTTGCCGAACGGACGGTGCTCACCCCCGAAGCACCGCCGGCGCTTCCCGATACCCGGCCGGGGCTGGACGAGGGTGCGGCGGCGGAGCACCTGGATGCCGCCAGGCCGGTCGCGTCGCAGCGGCTGATGTCGCTGGACGCATACCGCGGGCTGGTCATGGTGCTGATGATCTCCGCGGGGCTGGGCATCCCGCGCGTCGTCAAGTCCTTCGAGCAGAACCCGAGTCTGTATCACCTGAAGACGCCGCTGTGGGAGCGGCTGGCGTACCAGACGGAGCACACCGACTGGATCGGCTGCTCGCTCTGGGACCTGATCCAGCCGTCGTTCATGTTCATGGTCGGGGCGGCCGTCGCGTTTTCCGTCGCCAGCCGCAGGGCCAAGGGTCAATCGTTCTCGCGGATGCTGGTCCACGCGATCTGGCGTTCGATCGCGCTGGTGCTGCTGGCCGTCTTCCTGACCTCGAGCTGGAGCGCCAAGACCGAGTGGATTTTCACCAACGTGCTGGCGCAGATCGGCCTGGGGTACACGTTCCTGTTCCTGGTCGCCTGGCTGAAGCCGCGGTGGCAGCTCGCTACGGCGGCCGCGATCCTGGTGCTGTACTGGGGCGCGTTCGCCGTCTATCCCAAGCCGCCGGCCGACACGGACCCGGCGAAGGTCCACCTGCCGGCCGACTGGCCGCGCCTCCAGGGGTTCGCCTCCCACTGGGAGAAGCACACAAACCTGGCGGCGCGGTTCGACGGCTGGTTCCTGAACCTCTTCCCGCATTACGACAAGAAAGGCGCCACGCGTATCCGCTATGAATACAATGAAGGCGGCTACACGACGCTGAATTTCGTCCCGTCCCTGGCGACGATGATCCTGGGACTGCTCGCCGGCGAGCTGATCCGAAGCCGCCTCAAATCCGCGGCAAAGTTCGGCATCCTCCTGGCGGCAGGATTGGCGGGACTCGGGTTGGGGTGGCTGTTCCTCCACCAACTCGCCTGGATTTGTCCCGTCGTGAAGCGAATCTGGACCCCGACGTGGGTGATCCACAGCGCCGGGTGGGCATTCCTGCTGCTGGCCGTGTTCTTCCTGGTGATCGACGTGATCCGCATACGCTTCTGGGCGATGCCCCTGGTGTGGGTCGGAATGAACTCGATCGCGGCCTACTGCATGTCGCAACTGCTCAAGCCCTGGTTCCGCGAAAACATGCAGCGCCACTTCGGCAAGGAGGTCTTCAACGCCTTCGGCCACACCTGGTCGCCGATCACCGAGACCGCCTTCTTCCTCCTTATCGTCTGGGCGGCGTGCTGGTGGATGTACCGGAAGAAGTTCTTTGTGAAGATTTGAGGCTCAACCGGCGCTGGCGAGGAGCATTTCGATGCCGCGGGCAAATAGCAGGGAGCGGCTGACACCCTCCTTCTTCGCCAGGGCGTCGGCTCGGCGCAGCAGTTCCCGCTCCACTCCGATTGACACGACCTTGGACCCGCGGCCAATTTTCGGGCGGCCGGGGCGCCGGCGGCGGACGCGCTCCCACTCCCGCCGCTGCGCCGCCGTCAGCGGTTCGAACTTCCGCGCGGCGAAAGGCTTGTCCAAATCCTTGGTCGCCTCGCGCAATTCGGAAGTGCTGAGCTTCGTCCACTCGTCGAAGGTTTTCGGCTGCTTCATCTTCTTCTCCGGCCGTATTTCCGTTTTTCGTCTTCGTTCAGCGGCCTGGCGTGGATCACGTAAACGACCTTAGCCGGACTGAACACGTAACTGACCTGCAGGTAATGCCCGTTCTCGGTCCGGCCCCACACGAGGTACCTGCCGTCCCTGGCGCGATGCGGCCAAGGGGAATGCGCGTGATTCACCACATACTCCGCCTCCGGCGGCGTGACGCCGTGCTCGGCAATGTGCTGCTCGTTCCATTCATTCCAGCGGAATTCCGCCACAGAATATATTAATAACAAATATCGTGCCGGGGGTCCAGACCGCGACTCCACGATGGGTGCCTGTTGCAGAAATCACGGCGGGGGCAACGACTGGCGTATCATCATGATATGGCATCCGCTCGTTTCCATTTCGGCGTCGTCGCGGCGGCTTTGACGGACCAGGTCCGGGACGCCGGCCGGCTGGCTCGTGTTGCGGGGTTCGACGGCGTGCTCGTCGAGGCGTACTCGCCGGCCTTGGACCTGCCGGCGCTTTCGGTGACCGGCCGCCGCGAGTTCCTTCGGACGCTCTCCTCCCAGGACCGCCAGCTCGTCGGCCTGCGCGTCGAACTCGGACGCAAGGGGCTGGGGCCGGCGGCGGACGTGGACCAGGCGCTCGTCCGCGTCGATCGCGTCTTGGAAGCCGCCAAAGGCCTCGCCGCGCCGCGGGTGTGCCTGGACTTGGGGCCCCTCCCGGCGCCGCCGGCGGCCCCCAGGCCGAAACCGAACGTAACGCCGCAGCAGGCCGGCCTCATCATCATTCCGCAAACATCAGCCGAGCCGCAGGAGCGGCCGACACCGTCCCCGCCGCCGGACACGGCCGCCATGTCGCAGGTGGACGCCGCCCTCGTCGAACTCGGCCGCCGCGCCGACCGCTACGGCGTTTCCGTCGCGATGCGCAGTGATCTTTCCTCGCTGGCCGCGCTCGAGCGCGCGCTGCGGGCGGCGGATTGCCCCTGGTTCGGCGTGGACCTCGACCCCGTCGCCGTTCTTCAGGACGCCTGGGACCAGGACGAGGCGTTCTCCCGGCTGGGCGCGCTCGTCCGGCACGTGCGCGGCCGCGACGCCGTCCGCGGGTCCGACCGCCGCACCCGCCCGGCCGTCGTCGGCAACGGGGACACCGAATGGGAAGACTTCCTCGCCGACCTCGACGCCGCCGGTTACGCCGGCTGGATCACCCTCGACCCGCTGGAACTTTCCGACCGCGCCGACGCGGCGTCGGCGGGGCTCCGGCACCTGCGGTCACTGAGCGGGGCGGCTTGACGGCCGCGCGGCCTTGAGCGCGTCCAGGTCGTACACCGGCGTGCAGTGGCCGATCACATCCACGGGCGGGACGCCCTTGAGAAACCCGTAACGGTTGCCCTCCTCGTAAATGCCGTACTCCCAGACGGGGCTGAGGATGAGCAGGCCTTCGGTCGGCGGGGGCAAGTCGGCGCGCAGCGTCAGGGCACGATCCGCCCCGAGGTAATACGACACGCTCTGGGGCACGCTCGCCAGCCACGGCGAGCTGGGCGTGAGGCCGAGGTACACCTTCCTCCCGGGCTGCGGGTGCGCGTCCATCCACGCCTTGATCTGCTTCAGCCCCTGGCCCCAGTCGATGTTCGAATCGTTGATCGCCCAGTAGGGCTTGTCGGCCGACCCGGCCCGCAGGCGGGGGAAGTTCACGTAGCTGAGGTAATCCGGGTGGTACGACAGGACATGCACCGTCGCGAAGGCAACGCCGCCCCACGCAACGACCAGCCGCAGACCGTTCCACCCCGCCGAGCCCGCCGGCGCCACGCACCGCGCCGCCAGCATCATCCACATCACGTAGGCGGGCAGCGCATGGCGGAAGCCGATGTTAATGTGCGAAGTGAGCAGGAGCAACGACCACACCACCGCCGGCGCCAGGAGCGACACCTCCGCCCATCGAACCCGCCGCCACGCCAGCGAAGCCAGGCCGAGCAGCAGCACCGGCCAGAACCCCATCGGCACCTTGTACACCGCCACGCACGGGAAGTAATACCACCACCCGAGCTGGCTCTTCTCGCCGAACAGCAAGGCCGGATGTCCGCTGCGATTGTGGTGGACGGCTTCGACGATCGAGCCGAGATAGCTCCCCGCCGGCCACGGGACCTCCGCCGCCCGGTACAACAGCTCGGTCAGCCACGAGAAGTGCACCCGAATCCCCGGCGTCGCGGCGCGGAAGTATTCGTTCGGCGCGGAAATGTCGAACAGCGTGAACGCCCAGATCGCGCCGCACGCGACGATCGCGCCCAGCCCAATCGCATTCAGCCGCGGCCGCACGCGCGACCACCATTCCCGCCGGCGGATTTCGCGCTTCCACCACGGGCGCACCACCCACTGGAGCAACCCGATCAGCGCCACGAATCCCGGCATGATGATCGCGGTGTGCTTGATCGACATCGCCACCGCCGCGGCGCCCCCCGCCCAGACGACCCGCCGCGTGCTCGGCGCCGCGAAGTACCGCCAGATCAGCAGGCTCGCCAGCAGGATCGACTCCGCCGAGATCAGGTCAAACGCCGGCGTAGGCGTCTGCGACGTGACCGTCGGATCGATCAGCAACATCGCCGTCGCCAGCCACGCCGCCTTCAGCCCGTACAGCGCCCGCACCCATTGGAAGATCATCGCGATACACGGCAGCAGCAGCAGGCACTTCCAGGCGGCGATGAGCTGGAGGATCGTCTCCGGCCGCAGCCAGTGCCCATACAGCATCCCCGAGCGAAACGGCTGCACCCGCGGCACAATGAATTCGTGCACCGGCTGGTCCGGCTCGTTGACCGCGTACCGCATCGGCGCCCCCCAGGTCGCCGGGTTGATCGGCTCCTGCGGCCAGCAGCCGGTGACGAACATCGGAAAAGCCCCGATCATCTGACCCAGCGGCGGGTGGTCGTCCCACGTGGTCTGGTGCCAATGCGTCAGGTAATACAGACCCTTGCGGACGTGGAACGGGTCGTCGAAATACTCGGTATGCGCCTCTTTGATGAGGAACGACCGCGGGAAGATCACGCAAGCGGCGACGAGCAGCGCGAGCCACACGTGGCGGTCGATCCGCGGCAGGCGCAGGTCGTCCCCCGCCGGCTGCGGCACCGGGGCAGTCGCTGCTTCGGTAATCGGAGCGGCCGCGCCCTTCATGGGCGTTATGTACCACCCTTGGACACGACGTGAAAGCCGGCCGAATCCGGCTACTTCGGCTTGCGGTCGTCCTTGCGGTCGTCCTTCTCGTCGGCGGGCAGGTCATTGGGATCGAACAGCGTCTCGTCCCCCACCGGCTCCTTCGGCGGCTTGTATTTCAGCCCCAGGTGCTCGTACGCCGTCTTGGTCGCGCGGCGCCCCTGGCGCGTGCGCGTCACCAGCGACGTCTGGAGCAGGTACGGCTCGATCACGTCCACCAGCGTGTCCACCTCATCGCCCATGGTCGCCGCCAGCGCCTCGATGCCCGCCGGCCCGCCGTCGTACGTCTCGATCAGCGTGCGGAGGAATCGCCGGTCCTGCTCGTCCAGCCCACGGTCGTCCACGCCGTCGAGCTGCAGCGCCGCCTTGGTGACCGGCATTGTGAGCTTGTCCTGCGCCTCCACCGACGCGTAATCCCGCGCGCTGCGCAGAAGGCGGTTCGCTATCCGGGGCGTCCCGCGTGACCGTCGCGCGATCTCCCACAACGCCGCGTCCTCGTACTCCAGTTTCAGGAGCTTTGCGTTCTGCTTGAGGATCTCGTGCAGGTCTTGCGGCGCGTAAAAGGTGAGGTTCAGCGGGATCCCGAACCGCCCTCGCATCGGACCCGTGATCAGCCCCATGCGCGTCGTCGCGCCGATCAGCGTAAACCGCGGGATCGGCATCGTGATCGTCCGCGCGTGCATGCCGGCGTCGAGCGTAATGTCCACCTTGTAGTCTTCCATCGCCGGATAGAGGTACTCCTCGACCACGGCCGGCAGGCGGTGGACCTCATCAATAAACAGCACGTCCCCCTCGTTCAGCTTCGTCAGGATCCCGACCAGGTCGGCCCCCTTGGTCAGCGCCGGCCCGTTGGTCACGTGCACCTGCGCCCCCATCTCGTTGGCTATCACGTGCGCGAGCGTCGTCTTGCCCAGCCCGGGCGGGCCGTGCAGGAGGACGTGCTCGACAGGCTCGGACCGCTTCTTGGCCGCCTCGACGGAAATCCGCAGCTTGCGAATCAAACCCGGCTGCCCGATGTACTGCGCGAATCGCTGCGGCCTCAGCGCGTAATTGAACCGGTTCTCCTCCTCGCCGCTGGATTGGCCGGACACGACGCGCTCGCGGGGCATGACGACAGTTTTAGCGACCGACATCAACATCACAAGCAACCCTTTCCGCCCGGCAAGTTCTCCCGCCGAATTCCGTGGGGGCGTCTTTCACTAACCCCTAACCCCTAACCCCTAGCCCCTCTTTAGGGCACGGGTAGGGGCTTGGCATTCGCCATCGCTCCGAAGGCGCAGGGGACGCGGAGGGCAAAGCATCTCAACGAAACATCACCCGGCCGCTTGCTCGCCTTCGCGCCACGCTCCGTCATGAACGCCGGCCAGGTTCAAACACGAAACCTGCTGCTCCCGCTCCGCGTCCCCTGCGCCTCCGGAAAGTAAGGCCATAGACGATATACCTAAAGTTTACCGAACATTATACCGCCTCCGGTGTGTTCCGTCTCGCCAAAAATCCATGTTTCCTGCCGACAAATGAACCCCCGTCCCTCCTGCCGTGCTTCACCCTCATGAGGCAAGCCGTCTTATCGCGCGTGGCGTGCCTCACGCTCGCGACCGGCCCGCTGGCCGGCTGTGCGAACCGCGTCGTCCCGCCGGAGCACGTCGCAGACCCGGTCCCCGTGTACATCGTCGATTACGGCCGCCATTCCAGCCTTCTCCTGCCCGCCGGCCCAGATCGCCTTACCGAGTACGCCTACGGCGACTGGGACTGGTTCGCCAGCAACAGCACCGCGTGGACGCAGGCCATCAAGGCCCTGTTCTTCTCCGCCGGCGCAACCATCGGCCGCCGCGACCTCGATGACCCGCGCGACGGCCTGCCCGGACTGCTGTCGCGGATCGGCGCCATTCGCCTCGTGAGAGTCAACGTCGAACGCACCCGCGCCGCCGCCTTGCGCGAGCAACTGAACCGCCGCTGGGACCGCGGCCGCGACACGATGATCTACAACCCCGCCGCCGAACTCTTCCTCGTCCGCGATTCGCAGCACTACGCCCTCTGGCACGACTGCAACCACGAAACCGCCCGCTGGCTCCGCGAGGTGGGCTGCTCGATATGGGGCCTGAACGTGACCTCGGATTTCGTCGTGAAAGGCCCCGCCGCCGCGGCGGCGACGACGCGCATTGCCGCCGCCGCGCAACACTCAGACCCGCACCGTCCGCAGCCGCAGCATCTCGCGCAATAACGCGTCGGTCGTCTTCAGCCCCGGATTCCCCTGCTTCGCCCGCTCCAGCAGCCGCTCGGCGTCCGGCCTCCGCTCGCCCAAAGCCATCAGACCCGCGATCGCATCCTCCTCCACCGGCACCCGAACGCCGGTCATCGCCCCCGCCCCGCCGCCGGGCGCGGCGGCGTAACCGGCGGCGAAATCCTTCACCTTGCCCGCCAGTTCCGCCACGATCAGCTCCGCCGTCCGCTTCCCGATGCCGGGAAGCTGCGTCAGCGCCCGCGCGTCCTTCGCCTCGATCGCCTGCGCGATCTGGCCTATCGGAGCGCTCAGCGCCTTCAGGGCCGTCTTCACACCGATCCCTTTCACCGTCGTGAACTTGTCAAAAAACTGGCGGTCTTCGGGCCGGAGAAAACCGATAAGCGTCGGCTCCAGCCCCCCGCGCGTCGGGTCGCCGCCGAGGTAGAAGACGGTGTGCAACGTGAGCGTCTCGCCGAGGTTCACCTGAAGCTCGGTGACGTCCGACGCCGGCACCAGCAATTCGTACAGGACCGGCCCGGCCTGCAGGTGCACACGGTCCTCTTCCACGCGGCGAAGCTCTCCGGTCAGGGCGGAAATCATGGTGATCGATGTTTGAATGACACTGTAATCAATACAACAGAACGCCACGCAACCAAAGTTTAGCGATCATTGTACGGCGGAAGTTCGGGCTTGTCGCGGCCTCTTTACGCCATCAAATCACGGGCGTCGGCACTCAACTGGGGCGCCAGCCCAAGATGCCTCCCACAGCACAGCGCGATCGCCAGCGCGTCCGCCACGTCCGGCGGTTCCGGCGGGTCCTTCAGGTTCCACATCGACTGGATCGCCCGCTGCACCTGGTGCTTACCCGCGTGCCCGTGGCCGGTGACCGACTGCTTGATCCGGTTCGCCGCGAACTGCTCGATCCGCACGCCGCGCCGCTGCGCGACCAGGAGGATCACCCCCCGCGCGTGCCCCATCAGAATCGCGGTACGCGGGTGCGCGTAATGCGCATAAAGCTGCTCCACCGCGCAAACATCTGGCCGGTGCTCTTCAAACACAGCCTCCAGGTCCTTCTCCAACTCGCCAAGCCGCGACGCCAGCGCCGACTTCTCCTTCAGCCGAATCACCCCCCCGTCGATCAGATCCGGCCGCGGCAATTTCCACGCGATCACCCCATATCCGGTCAGCCGCAGCCCGGGATCAATACCAATGATGCGCATCCCACAGTCCCGGCTCCGCCACTAGCCCCTGATCCCCAACCCCTGACCCTATTCCTTCCTCCACGTCGTCCCCTCCGCCCGATCTTCCAGCGTAACGCCGATCCTCTTCAGCCCGTCCCGCACCGCATCCGCCATCGCAAAACTCTTATTCTTACGCGCGTCGTTGCGGATCTGGATCAGCAGCGACATCAGCTCGTCGGCCAGTCCCGTGTCCGCCCCCGCCGCGCGCGGCACGCGAACGCGGAACATGCCCAGCACCGACAGCAGGTTGCGCAACGTCATCGCCGCCGCCGTCACCGCCGTCACCAGCTCCGGCCGCTTCTCCCGTTCCCCCGCCTTCTCCGCCCCGGTGCGCTCCACGAACGAATTCACCTCCCCCGCCAGCTCGTGCATCACCGCGATCGCGCCGGCCGTGTTGAAGTCGTCGTCCATCGCCTCCAGAAATTTCATCTTGTACGCCAGCACATTCCGCGCGAAATCCGCGTGCGGCCCGTCGAGCAGGTTGTTGGCCGCCCGGTCCATGTCATCCCCCTTCTCCGGCAGCGGCTGGCCCGTGAGCCGCTCCACGCGCTCCAGCAGCCGCAGGAACGTGTTGAACCCCTTCTTCGCCGCCGCGATCACGTCGTCCTCGAAGTCGATCGGCCGCCGGTAGTGCGTCGAGAGAATGAAGTACCGGAACAGGTCCGCCCCCAGTTCATCGATGAGCTGCCGCGCGCGGACGACATTCCCGGTCGTCTCGTGCATGTCCTCCTGCTGCCACTCGCCGCTCTTGGACTTCGTCTTCACCCGCGTCAGCCCGTTGTGCATCCAGTACCGGACGAACGGCCGGTCCGTCGCCGTCTCCGACTGGGCCAGCTCGTTCTCGTGGTGCGGGAACATCAGGTCCATCCCCCCGCCGTGTACGTCAAACGTCGGCCCCAAATACTTCATCGACATGGCCGAGCACTCAATGTGCCACCCCGGCCGCCCCTTGCCCCACGGCGAATCCCACGCCGGCTCGCCCGCCTTGGCCGCCTTCCATAACGCAAAATCCGCCGGGTGCCGCTTCCCCGCCCCTTCCAGGTCGCGCGTGCCCGACTCCTGCTCCTCCACCTTCCGCTTGGAGAGCTTGCCGTAATCGGCGTCTTTGGTCACGTCGAACCAGACGTTCCCGTCCACGGCGTACGCCGCCCCCTTCTCGATCAGGTCCTTGCAAAGGTCGATGATCTCCGCGATGTGGTCCGAAGCCTTGGGGAAGCGGTCGATCGTGTCGATGCCCAGCGCCGCGAGGCAGTCGAGGTACTCGCGCGTGTGCTTGCGGGCCAGGTCCTCGATCGTGGTCCCCAGCTTGTTCGCCGCCGCGATCAACTTGTCGTCCACGTCGGTGATGTTCACCACCCACGTCACCTCGTACCCCTTGTACTGGAGGTAACGCTTGACCGCGTCAAAAATGACCGGCCCCACCATGTGCCCGATGTGCGGCGACTTGTACACCGTCGGCCCGCACACGTAGATCCCCACCTTCCCCGGCTGCACCGGCTGAAACAGCTCCTTCTCGCGGCTGAGGGTGTTGTAAACGCGAAGACTCATCGCCCGCATGATAAGCGAACGACCGGCGGCTGTCGAAATCGTCGCATCGCACGCCCGCGTCTACTGATCTCTGTGGTCTTAGTAACGGAGGTGGGTACAATGACCTGACATGGCACAGGCCACCGTGGAAGACCGGCTCTCCAAGCTCGAAACAGAGCTGGACCAGTTGAAGCGCTCGATGGCAACCCTGCGCCCCTCGCCGCAATGGCCGCAGGTCATCGCCGGCTCGCTAGAACACGAACCAGAGTTTGACGAGGTCCTGCGGCTCGGCCGTGCCCTCCGCCAAGCCGATCGCCCGCATGACGATCCTTCGCATCCGGGCTGAACATGCCGCCCTGTTGACCGCCCATGTTCGTGCTCGACACCGATCACCTCGGCATCATCCAGCGCAGGACGCGTCCGGAATTTGACCGCTTGTGGCCGCGCATCGCCGCCGGAGCGCCTGGTACTTTTTACGCGTCATACGCTTTCTGGTTAATTCCCGCGCGCAAAGTTCGGCGCTCGTTCGGTAGCGCCCGCCCCTGGGACATGGCATGATGGTGCCTCCTCAAACATGGAGGTG
>Ga0308176_10000665_pt1 | contig 21595 bp, 19 predicted proteins | sample PhyCR2_3_FD_203890 | JGI IMG/M metagenome (GOLD analysis project Ga0308176, IMG submission 203890) | Soil microbial communities from UC Gill Tract Community Farm, Albany, California, United States - DLSLS.C.R2 | ecosystem: Environmental > Terrestrial > Soil > Agricultural land | place: USA... | reverse complement strand
GAAGGTCGCCGCCGGCGTCCAGCTGCCCACCGGCTACGACCTCCTGTGGGGCGGCGAGTTCGAGAACCAGGAGCGCGCGATGAAGCGGCTCACCCTCGTCCTGCCGCTGTCGATCCTGCTCACCTTCCTGCTCCTGTTCTCGGCGTTCGGCTCGGTGTGGGACGCGACGATCATCCTCGTCAACATGCCGGTCGCGCTGCTCGGGGGCCTCGTCGGCCTCGGCGTCGTCGGCATGACCCTCTCGGTGTCGGCCGCGGTCGGCTTCATCGCGCTGCTCGGCCAGGCCGTGCTCAACGGCGTCCTCGTCGTCAGCGCGATCCGCGCCCGGCTCGATCGCGGCGAGAACCTGTGGACCGCGACGATCGAAGGCGCCCGCGAGCGGCTGCGCGCGATCCTGATGACCGCGATGCTCGCCTCGCTGGGCCTCCTGCCGGCGGCGATGTCCCACGCGATCGGCAGCGAGACGCAGCGGCCGATCGCCGTCGTGGTCGTCGGCGGCACGATCTCGTCGGCGCTCCTCACCCTGATCGTCCTGCCGGTCAGCTACTACTGGGCCGGCGCCGCCCGCGCCTGGTTCCGCCGCCGCCGCGCCACCGCTATGGCATCGTGAACGAGCCGCCGCGGATCGACGCCCTTGCCTCGGTTTCTCCGTCGACCTCCCAGCTGTCCATCGATGGAATCGTGCGACGCGACTGCGTCGACACAGCTTGCTGACGATCGGCGGGTCGCGGTCCAGACCTTCTTGCCGTCGTGCTTCACACGTGCTCGATATTGCCCTCGCCGTTGGTGATGCGCGCAAGCGTCAGACCTGCGATCCACGATGGCCTCACGTGCACCGATGGCTAACGACGATCATGCGCTGACGGTCTCCGAGTTCCTCCTTTACCAGACCGAGGATGGGCTCGCGCGACCACCCCGCGATCACCGCGCGCAGTCAGAGACCTCCAACCCGCGCTCCACCAGCGACGGAGTCACGGCACCGTAGGCCGAGGTCGCCTGCTTGGCGAGCGCGCTCCCCCATGGCGTGGCCTTCTGCGCGCGGCGGGCCCACGCGCTCACGCGGGTTGGTGCCGGTTCGCGCCGCCGCGAGCGCCGCGTCATCGCGCGGTGTGCAGCAGGCGCTCAGGGCGTCAGGCGGGCGCGCGGGTTACTCGCGACGATGTGGCTGTTGAGGTATGTCGCGAACCCGATCCAGCCGAGGTACGGCGCCACCGAGACGGCCGCCGGGCGATCGACCTTGGCGGCCGACAGGGCGTACGCGGTCGCGGCCGCGTCGAGCGCGAGCAGATCCGCCAGCGCCGCAACCGGGCGTCGCGCCCCGAAGAAGATCGGCGTCCAGGCGCCGTTGAGCGCGAGCTGCGCGCCCCACAGCGCGAGGGCCCGCGTGCGCTCCGGCGAGGCCGGCGCCTTCCAGATCTTGTAGCCGGAGTAGGCGATCGCGGCGTAGAGCACCGTCCACACCGGCGCGAACACCCGGTCGGGCGGCTGGAGCGGCGACTTCTCGAGGCTACGGAACCAGAGGCCGCCGGGCCGGCCGCGACCGCGCATCGTCAAAGCCCCGAGCGCACCGACGCCGAAGCAGAGCGCACCGAATCCGAGTGCTGCGAGCACGCGCCTCGGCCGCGAAGAGGTTTCCACTGTTTGCGTTGTCTGCATGCCCTGGAGATCTGCAAGATCCGCGCATCGGAATGCTTGCTGCAAGCCGTCGATCCATGTGGATCCATGTTGATGCGACGCGCACGGGAGCTCACTGAGGTCATGAGGCACGGGCGCTCGCCGTGAGTGAACGCCGCATCACGGTCTACGCCGCGATCGCGGCGAACGTCGCGATCGCGATCACGAAGTTCATCGCGGCCGGCCTGTCGGGAAGCTCGGCGCTCCTGTCCGAGGGGCTACACTCGGTCATCGATACCGGCGATGGCCTCCTGCTGTTGCTCGGGATCCGGCTGAGTCACCGCCCCGCGTCACGCCGTCACCCGTACGGTCACGCTGCCGAGACGTACTTCTGGTCGATGATCGTGGCGATGTGCATCTTCGGGATGGGCGGCGGGGTCTCGATCTACGAGGGCATTCACCACATCATCGAACCGCACCCGCCCCGCGCGCTCGCGTGGAGCTACGCCACGCTCGCGATCGCGTTCGTGTTCGAGGGCGCGTCGTGGCTGATCTCGCTGCGCGGGTTCCGGCGCATGCGCGGCCGGCGCGGCGTCTGGGAGGCGATCCAGCGCAGCAAGGATCCGACGTCGTTCGTCGTCGTGCTCGAGGACTCGGCGGCGCTGATCGGCCTCCTGATCGCCGCGGCTGGCTTGACGCTCGCGTGGCTGCTCCACGCGCCGATCTACGACGGGATGGCGTCGATCCTGATCGGCGTTCTACTCGTCGCGACCGGCGCGATCCTCGGCCGCGAGACCTGGAGCCTCCTGCTCGGCGAGAGCGCCTCGAGCGAGGTGGTCGACAGCATCCACACGATCGCGCGGGCACAACCCGGCGTGGTCGCGGCCCGCACGCCGCGCACGCGGCACCTCGGGCCCGAGCTCATCCATGTCGACATCGATATCCAGCTCGCGCCCGAGGCCTCCGGAGTCGATGCCTCACGACGGATCGAGGCCGCGGTGCGGCAGAAGCATCCCGAGGTGCAGCGCGTCTCGCTGCGCTTCCCCGACGAAGCCCTGACCTAGGCCGGTTCGGCATTTGCACGACGAGCCGTGGCTACTGGATCGTGAACGAGACCGTGCCGATCGACGCTCCGGCCTCGGTCTGGACCTCGACCTCCCAGCTGCCCGCCGACGGGATGGTGCGGCGCGATTGCGTCGACCACAGCTTGCTGCCGACCGGCAAGGTCGCCGACCAGACCTCCTTGCCGTCGTGCTTCCAGACGTGCTTGATGTTGCCCTCGCCGTTGGTGATGCGCGACCACACCCACACCGTGGTGCCGGCCGGGAAGCTCGTCGCCTCGCCGGCGATCTCGTGCTTCTCGACCCCGGTGCCGGCCTTCACTTCGGCCGACGCGCCGCTGGTGTCCTTGGGCGTGGTATCTGCCGCCGTCGGCGGCTTGGCGTCGTCGGCATAGCCGGTCCCCGCCGCGAGCGCGATCACGAGTAGAACAGTCGATTTCATCATGGGTCTCCCTCCGTGCCTGTCAAACGCCGAACCCCGGCATCGTCATCCCGCAAATATTGTATTGGAGCTACATGCGTCGCTCGGCGCCGCCACCGTAGCGCACACGCGACGGCGCCGCCCTGGAGTCCCCGGGAATAGCACCGTGAGAAACCCGCGCTACTCCCGCGCGATCAGCCGGGCCAGCGTGCGCATGCCCTCGGCGATCCGCTCCGACCACGGCGACCCCGCCGAGATCCGGATGAAGTTGGTGAACCGCTGGCGGGCCGAGAACAGCGGCCCCGGGGCGACGACGATCCGGCGGCGCAGCGCCTGATCGTGGAGCTGCAGGGCGTCCACTCCCGGCGGCAGCTCGACCCACAGGACGAACCCGCCGCGCGGCGCCGAGACCCGCGTGCCTTCGGGGAAATCCGTCGCGATCGCCTCGCGGTAGCGCTCGAGGTTGCCGGCGAGCGCGGCGCGCAACCGGCGCAGGTGGCGATCGTAGCCGCCGCTGGCGAGGAACTCGGCGACCGCCATGCCGGGCAAGGTCGGGCACGCCAGCGTGCTCGAGTACTTGAGCCGCACGATCTGATCGTGCCAGCGGCCCCCGGCGAGCCAGCCGACCCGGTAGCCGGGCGCGAGCGTCTTGGACACCGAGCTGACGAGCAGGACGTGGCTGTCCTCGCTGGGGCCCGCGAACGCGCGCAGCGGCCGCGGCCGCGAGCCATCGAACACGAGCTCGCCGTAGACGTCGTCCTCGATGATCGGCACGTCGTGGCGCCGGGTGATCCGCACCAGCCGCTCGCGCTCCTCGTCCGGCATGATCGATCCGAGCGGGTTTGACACCGTCGGTGTCACCACGACCGCCCGGACCGGCTGGCCGCGCAGCGTCTCCTCGAACGCCGAGACGTCGAGCCCGGTCCGCGGGTTCGCCGGCACCTCCAGCGCGCGCAGCCCCAGGCCCTCGATCGTCTGCAGGACGCCGAAGTACGCCGGCGATTCGACCGCGATCACGTCGCCGGGCTTGGCGACGGCCCGCAGCGCGAGCGACAGCGCCTCGGTGGCCCCGACCGTGGTGCACACGTCGTTCTCGCCGAGCGCGACCCCGACCTCGTTCGCCCGCCGCGCGATCTGGCGGCGTAGCGTGAGCAGCCCCGGAGCGCCCTCGTAGCGCGCCCCCACCGTGGTCATCTCGCGCGTCACCTGGATCACCAGCCGGTTCAGCGCCTGGATCGGGAGATATGCTTGATCGACGGTGGCGCAGCCCAGCGGCAACAGCTCCGGATCGCGCATCGCGGCGAGGATCTTGGTGTACGCGTCGGACACGGTGACGCGCGACGGCGCCTTGCAGGTGCGCGGCGTGCGCGGCTCCGCGGTCAGCGCGCTGCGCCGGCGGACGAAGTGCCCCGATTTCGGCCGGACCTCGATGAGGCCCGCGTTCTCGAGCCGCATGTACGCCTCGAGCACGGTCGCGACGCTGACGCTGCGCTCCTGGGCGAGCCGGCGGACCGACGGGAGCCGATCCCCCGCTCGCAGGGCGCCGCGATCGATGGCCTGGCCCAGCTCGTCCGCCAGGTGCTCGTACAGAAACCCACTGGAGGTTGCCACCACACGACAAGTGTACTCGTCGACCTCGAGATCGACCATCACAGTTCCAGATCGCCCAACCGGCACAGCATGGCATGTGCTGGTACAGTCGCTCATTCTGTGTCTCTGTGCTGATGGCGGGGAGACGTCATGGTGAAGCCCGTGGTGACGCAGAATTCGACGACCGTTGCACCGACCGTGCTGAGCGGTGCTTCCGCCGCGACCAGATCCACGACCAGGCCGCGGATCGATCCGCGGAGCAAGATCGCGGGGGGTGGGGACCTCGACGGCTTCGCCGGCGGGGCGGGACGCCTCCCCCGTGGGATCAATCCGCGGCTGATCGCGTGCCTTGCCGCGGTTTACCTGATCTGGAGCTCGACCTACCTCGCGATGCGGATCGCGGTCGCCGAGCTGCCGCCGCTGTACATGGCGGGCTTCCGGTACACCGTAGCGGGCCTGGTGATGCTCGCGATCGCGAAGCGGCGCGGCGCGGCGTGGCCGAGCGCGGCCGAGTGGCTGCGGGTGGTCCCCGCCGGGGCGCTGCTGTTCCTCGGCGGCAACGGGTTCGTCGCGATCGCCGAGCGGACGGTGTCATCGGGCGGCGCCGCGGTGGTGTGCGCGACGATGCCGCTGTGGGCTGGGGTGTTCGCGGCGGCAACGGGCGAGCGTCCGAGCCGGCGGGAGTGGCTGGCGCTGCTCGTCGGGTTCGTCGGCGTCCTTGTCCTCATGGGCGGCCCATCGCTCGCGGGCGAGCCCCGGCACATCGTCTACATCCTGCTCGCCCCGGTGTGCTGGGCGGCCGGCTCGATCCTCGCGCGGCGGCAGGCAAGGGCGGCGAACGCCGATACGTTCCTGTCGTCCGCGATGCAGATGCTCACCGGCGGCGCGACGCTGGCCGTCGTGGCAGTCGTGCGCGGCGAGCAGCTCCCGACCCATGCCAGCACCACGTCGTGGCTCGCGCTCGGCTACCTGCTCGTGTTCGGTTCGCTCGTCGGGTTCACGGCGTACAACTGGCTCCTGCGCCACACACGCCCGGTCATCGCGACCAGCTACGCGTACGTGAACCCCATTCTCGCGGTCCTGATCGGCGCCGCGGTGTCCGGCGAGGCGCTCGGAGTGAGCACGTTCGTCGCGAACGCCCTGATCGTCGGCGCCGTGGCGCTCGCGCTCGGCAAGCCGCGCCCCCACTGACTCGACATCCACCGCGCAGCCGGTGGCCACCGAAGTGGCATGAAACGCGTGGTTTCGCTACGCTTCACGCAATGTTCACGGTCCTCCTCCGGCTCGCCCTGGCCGGGTCGCTCCTCCTCGCGGCGCCGAGCTGCGGCGGCGAAACGATCGTCAAGACCGTCAAGAAGGACAAGAAGAAGACCGCCAAGCAGCTGCTGGCCGATGCGCGCGACCAGGCGTCGGCGGGCAAGACCGATGACGCCGATCGGTCGTACGGCGAGGCCTACGCGAACGCCGACGAAGCGCCGAAGCTCGCCTGGGACATCCTCGCCGAGTGGGTCGAGTTCCTCGCCCACGCCGGCCGTCCGAGCCGCGCCCATGACGTCGCCAAGCAGTACTTCGACGCCAACCAGGAAGATCTGAAGGGCTACCACCTCTATGCCGAGGCCTGCCTCGCCGGCAACCGCGGCCAGGAGGCGTTCACCATCACGGGCCAGCTCGTCGAGCTCGACAACGACAACCCGAGCACGCACGACCAGCGCGGGCGCGCCCTGATCCTGCTCGAGCGGACGGAGGAGGGCATCGAGGAGCTCCGCAAGGCCGTGCAGCTCGACTCGGCGAACGCGAAGTACCACATGTCGCTCGGCACGGCGCTGCTGAAGATCAACGATGCCAACAAGGCGGCGCTCGAGTTCCGTGCGGCGCTCAAGGCCGCGCCCAACGATCCCGAGGTCCACGTCATGCTCGGCGCCGCGCTGCGCGATCAGGAAGAGTTCGACGAGTCCCGGTCGTACCTCGACAAGGCGCTCGAGCTCGATCCGAAGAACGGCCGCGCCTACTTCGAGCTCGGCCGGCTTTACAACCGCCTGCGCAAGCAGGCCGAGGCGGAGGCCGCGTTCGGCAAGGCCGTGAAGTACTCACCGAACGACTCGCTGTTCTGGTACGCGTACGGGGAGATCTACCGGGTGCAGAATCGCAACGACGAGGCGATCGCAGCGTACCAGCGGGCGCTCGCGATCGACCCGCCGTACGCCAAGGCCACCGGCAAGCTCGGCTGCACGCTCGTCGACACCAAGCAGTACGACGACGCGGAGCCGTACCTGATCCAGGCGATCCGCAAGGAGACCAAGAACGCCCAGAATTACTGGTGTCTGGGCAACGCCTACGCCGCCAAGCGCAAGTACCGCGCGGCGATCGACAACTACGAGCTGTTCCTCAAGTACGCGTCGAGGGACGACAACGAACGCGAGCGAGCCAGGGAGCTCATCAACCAGCTCAAGCGCAAGTGATCGCTGGCCAAGCCAGCGCCGGCAGCGCCCGATACCCGTGACCCGCGTCCGTTATAGTTGACAATCCATCCGTCCAGGATATAGACATGTATCCGTTATGGCGGACGCATGAGCGGTATCATTGACGTCGTCACCGCGGCGCGCGAGCTCGAGGGGGAATCCGCCGTCGAGATCCTGCGCTGGGCAAGCCAGCACATCGGCCCGAAGCTGACCTTCGCGACCGGCTTTGGCGCGGAGGGCTGCGTGATCATCGACCTGATCGGCCGCCACCAGCTGCCGATCGACGTGTTCACGCTCGATACGGGCCTCCTGTTCCCCGAGACCTACGAGCTGTGGCGGCGGCTCGAGGCCAAGTACGGCATCACGATCCGCGCCGTGCGGCCGACCCACACGGTCGAACAGCAGGCGCTCGAGCACGGCCCCACCCTCTGGGAGCGCGATCCGGATCGCTGCTGCGAGCTGCGCAAGGTGCTCCCGCTGCGGAGCGCGCTCACCGGCTTCGAGGCGTGGATCACGGCGATCCGGCGCGACCAGACCGCCGAGCGCGCCTACGCGCGGGTCGTCGAGAACGATCGCAAGTTCGGCCTCATCAAGGTCAACCCGCTCGTCACCTGGACCCACGACGAGGTGTGGGGGCACCTGTACGCCCACGACGTCCCCTATAACCCGCTGCACGAGCAAGGCTATCCGTCGATCGGCTGCCATCCGTGCACGGCGGCGATCCAGCCCGGGGAAGATGCGCGCGCCGGCCGCTGGCGCGGCAAGTCGAAGAAGGAATGCGGCCTCCACGTCATCCAGCCCGAGCGGCTCGCCCAGCACCTGCCCCAAAGGAAGACCGATGCAGCCTAGCGCCCCCCGCCTCTATCCGGTGTTCTTGAAGCTCGCCGGGTTGCCGGTCGTCGTTGTGGGCGGCGGCACCGTCGCGGCGAGCAAGCTGACCGGCCTCCTCGAGGCCGGCGCGCAGGTCACGGTGATCGCGCCGTCGATCAGCGAGGCGATCCGCGCGCGCGACCCCGCGGGCTCGATCACCCTCGTCGAGCGCGGCTTCGCGCCCGGCGATCTCGACGGCGCCCGCTGGGTCGTCGCGGCGGCCACCCCCGAGGTCAACCGCGCGGTCGCCGAGGCTGCCGCCGTGCGCGGCCTGTTCGTCAACGCCGTCGACGACGTCGCCGCGGCGAGCGCCTACCTCGGCGCGGTGATCGAGCGCGGACCCACCGTCCTGGCGATCTCGACCGGCGGCCTCGCCCCGGCGCTCGCGGGCCTCGTTCGCGAGGCGCTCGAGGCGGTGCTCCCCGACGAGCTCGAGCGCTGGATCGATGTCGCCGTCGCGGTGCGCGCCGAGTGGCGATCGTCCGGCACGCCGATCGCGCTGCGCCGGCCGCTGCTCCTGCGCGCGCTCGATCGCATCTACCGGCACCGGGAAGACAGCTACGATCCGGTTCCCGCGGAGAGCCTGTCATGACCGGCTTCGTCTCGCTCGTCGGTGCCGGTCCCGGCGATCCCGAGCTCCTCACGCTTCGGGCGCTGCGCCGGCTCGGCGAGGCCGACCTCGTGCTGAACGACGCGCTCGTGCACACCGACCTGCTCGCGCTCGCGCCCAAGGCGCAGCGGTTCTACGTCGGCAAGCGCGCCGGGCGGCACTCGATCGATCAGGCCGGCATCCACCACCTGATGATCCGCGCCGCGCACCGCGGGCAGCGCGTCGTGCGGCTCAAGGCCGGCGATCCGTTCGTGTTCGGCCGCGGCGGTGAAGAGGCGCTCGCGCTCGAGGCCGCCGGGATCGCCTACGAGGTCGTGCCCGGCCTCAGCTCGGCGACCGCCGCGCCCCTGCTCGCCGGCATCCCGGTCACCCATCGCGGCCTCGCGTCGGGCTTCGCGGTGATCTCGGGGCACGCCGAGGCGGCCTACGCGCCGATCCTCGACGGCATCGCGCCCGGCTCGCTCACCCTGGTCGTCCTCATGGGTGTCGCCCGCCGCGCCCAGATCGCCGCGCGCCTGATCGCCCGCGGCTGGGCGCCGCACACCCCCGCGGCGCTGCTCTACGGGGCGTCGCAGCCCGGCAGCTTCACGCAGATCACGACCCTCGGAGAGCTGCGTGGGCTGGGCGAGCTACCCGGCACCGAGTCCCCCGAGCCCGCCACCGAGCTCCCCGCCGTCCTCGTGATCGGCGAGGTCGTCTCGCTCGCCGACGTCATCGGTCACGTGCACCCCGTTCCGCTTGCAGAGAGGTCGCTATGAGCGTCATCGAGCTTCCGCCTCCGGGCCCGTCCATTCCTCCCTTCCAGGCCCCGCCGCCGGGCCGCCTCGGGTTCGCCCGCAAGGCCGATGTCGACCTGTTCGTCGAGCGCCTCGAGGCGTTCGAGAACGGCGAGCTGTCCGCCGACGACTGGCGGTCGTTTCGCCTGCTGAACGGCGTCTACGGCCAGCGCCAGGACGGCGTCATGATGCTCCGCGCGAAGCTGCCGGGGGGCTTCGTCACCCCGGCGCAGCTCGAGGCGCTCGCCGACGTCGCCGAGACCTACGGCGGCGGCAAGGGCCACGTCACGACCCGGCAGAACGTCCAGTACCACTTCGTGCCGATGGCCGATGTCGAGGCCGCGCTGCGCCGGCTCGCCGATGCCGGCATCACCACCAAGGAAGCCTGCGGCCACTCGGTGCGCAACTGGACCTGCTGTCCGTTCGCCGGCGTCGCCAAGGACGAGCCGTTCGATCCCACGCCCTACGTCGAGGCGCTCGCGCGCCACCTGCTCCGCGGCCCGTACTCGTCGAGCTTGCCGCGCAAGTTAAAGCCGTCGCTCGGCGGCTGCTGCGGCACCGACTGCTCGCAGGCGTTCATCAATGACCTGGGCTTCCTCGCGCGCAAGCGCACCCGCGCCGACGGAAGCGCCGAGCTCGGCTTCCAGCTGCTCGCCGGCGGCGGCCTGTCGACCCTGCGGCGCAGCGCGCTCACCGTCGAGGACTTCGTCCCGGCGGGCGAGCTGCTCGAGGCCGCCGACGCCATCGTCCGCGTGTTCCACCGGATCGGCAACCGCCACAACCGGGCCAAGGCGCGCCTCAAGTGGGCGATCGACAAGATCGGCCCCCAGGCGTTCCTCGCCGAGTATCACGCCGAGCGCGACAAGATCCGCGCCGAGGGCGGCGTGCCCCTGGTCCTGCCGCCGCAACCGGCGGTCCCGCTGCGCCGCGCCCCGCTCGCCCAGATCAGCCACCCCGAGCCCGGCTACGACGCGTGGGCCGCGCACAACGTCCGGCCGCAGAAGCAGGCCGGGTTCTCGTCGGTCGTGATCCGCCTCATCCTCGGCGACATCACCGCCGCGCAGCTCCGCGCGCTCGCCACGCTCGTCGTCCAGTTCGGCGAGGGCGAGCTGCGCACCACCAACGAGCAGAACCTCGTCCTGCGCTACGTCCCGAACGCCCGGCTCCCGGCGCTCCACCGCGAGCTGGTCCGCGCCGGCCTCGCCCTCAAGGACGCCAACACGCTCGCCGACGTCACCAGCTGCCCGGGCGCGTCGAGCTGCAAGCTCGCCGTCACCGCGTCGCGCGGCCTGGGCAGCCAGCTCACCGACCTGCTCGATCGCCGCCCCGACCTCGTCACGGCCGCCCGCGGCCTCGACGTCAAGGTCTCGGGCTGCCCCCACGGCTGCGGCCAGCACTACATCGCCGGCATCGGCTTTCAAGGTGGCATGCGCAAGGTCGGCGGCCGGCCCGCGCCGCAGTACCTCGTCTACGTCGGCGGCGGCATCCGCGCCGATGGCGCCGACTTCGGCCGCCTGGTCAGCAAGGTCCCCGCGCGCCGCGCCGCGGCCGCCCTCGAGCGCCTGCTCGACTTCTACATCCGCGAAGGTGGGACCAGCCACGCGTTCTGGACCACCGTCCCGATCGATACGCTGCGCGCCCTGATCGCCGACCTCACCGAGCTCCGTGACGACGAGGCCGTCGAGTCCGACTTCGTCGATCTGGGCGAGACCACCGCCTTCGAGGTCGTCAGCGGCGAAGGCGAGTGCGCCAGCTAGTACTTCAGACAGAGGTCTTGATCGGTTGCGGAGCTCGGGAAGAACGCGCACACGCGCGCTGGCGACGCGGGTCTGGGTCCGTCGCTCGTCCGTTGACCGCCGACTCGAGAATGTATGGTGGCGCCATCTCCACGACCCGCCGACGATCGACCGCCCGGCCGTGCAATTTATCTCGCGCCGTGACCCAGCCCGCGTCGCTGCGCTGCGCGTTGCCATCCTCGCGTGGCTAGATAGGGCGTTCTAACTGTCGTCGCCTCAGTAGCTCGAGATCGGTCATCTGCTCCTTCGCTGAGCGCTCGTGCGAGGCAGGGCTGCGGAGAAGAATCCGGACCCATCCCAAGGAATGCTTATATAAATTGGGATGTTAGCTCAGTAACCGTGACCCGAGAAAAAGATCAACTACTGGTTGATCTTTTTCGGTCGCATCAAGAAAAAGATCAACTACTGGTTGATCTTTTTAGTGATATACCTGAAAAAGATCATCTTCTGGTTTACTTTTTCCGACCTAAGAAGGCACGCCTACAAGGGCTAGGTCTTCCCGATGACGAAAACTTTGATCCGGCCCTCAACTGGCTGACCCTGTGACCCTGATGCCACGACCCGCTCGGGAATCGCCCTGGCGGGCCCTTTTCAAGTTAGCGGCGAAACAAGAAGGGATCTTCAGCGCTCACCAGGCAGCCAGCGTGGGCTGTTCCCAGCAACTGCTCTCGAAGTACGTCGTGAGCGGACGCATCGAGCGCATCCAACGTGCCCTGTACCGGATCCCCGATTTCCCCGCTGGCGAACACGAAGGGCTCATCGCGGTCTGGCTCTGGAGCCGCAATGAGGGGGTGTTCTCGCACGAGACCGCGCTCTTCCTCCACAACCTCTCCGATGCGCTGCCCATCCGTGCTCACATCACGCTGCCAACGGCCTGGAAGATGCGCGAGATCCAGATCCCCGAGGATGTCGCGACCTACTACGGCGATATCACCGAGGGTGACCGCACCTGGGTGGGCCCGCTTCCCGTGACGGGTGTCCGGCGAACTCTGGCTGACTGCCTGCGTGCGCCCGTCGCGCCGGAGTTGGTTGCTCAAGCCTCCGCGCAAGCCGCGGAGCGCGGACTCATTACAGCCGCCGAGATCTGGACGGCCCCCAGCGTGGACCTCCTGCGGAGGAGCCTGCAGCCTTGACACGGCGTTACTCTTCCGCAGTCGATTTCAAGCAAGCGCTGGAAGAGCGGCTGCGGCGGGGTGCAACGGGCTCCGAGATCTCACGGCGCCGTCAATTGCTGGCGTTCCAGCGCCTCCTCGCGCGCGTCCTGCCCAACCTCGGACGCAACGTCGTGCTCAAGGGCGGGCTCGCACTCGAGGTCCGGCTAGGCGCAGCACGAACGACGGGCGACATCGATCTCGTTCTGTTTGGTACCGAGGACGCGCTCCTCGAACGGCTTCAAGCGTTGGGACAGCTGGATCTGGGTGACTTCATGACCTTCGAGATCCAGCCCAAGAAAACCACACCTGACGTCGCTGGTGACGGTGTGCTCTACGGAGGCAAGCGGTTTCGGGTCGAGTGCAGGCTCGCGGGAAAGCTCTTCGGTAACCCCTTCGGGCTCGACATCGTGTTCGGCGGTCACATGCTGGGCGACGGAACGGCGGTCCAGGGCGAAGACTACCTCGGGTTCGCAGGAATCGAGGCCCCCATGCTTCCGCTGGTCCCGATCGAGACGCACCTCGCGGAGAAGCTGCACGCATACACGCTTCCGCGCATATCGCCGAACTCACGCGTGCGCGATCTCCCCGACATGGCTCTCCTGGCCACCGCCCCGGACCCGCTGCACGCCCGTCGAATCACCGAAGCGATCCAGCAGACGTTTCGTGCACGCGCAACCCATGATGCACCGGCCGTCTTGCCCGCGCCGCCGCCCGCATGGCGAACGTCCTACGCGGCGCTCGCGTCTGAACAACGGCTCCGCTGGAAGACGCTGGAGGAGATACTCGGCGCCGTCCAGGCGTTCCTCGATCCCATTTTGGCCGGAGATGACTGTGGAACCTGGAGCCGCGAGCGCTGGAGCTGGTCTGCTAACGCGACGTCTTGACGTTGTCGCGGGTGGCGTTGAACAGGATTCCGAAAATTCCGGCGGCGGCCAGGACGACCCCGGCAACCACCGCGCCGTGGATGGACGACTGGTAGGTGCAGCCGTTGTTCATGGCGTCGGGCATGCAGGGCGCGGTCTTGGTCGTGACATCGCTTGCAATGGCGGCGCCCCCGCCGAGAATCAGCACGGTATCGCCGACATACGCCCAGCGCTTCGCCGACTTGTTGTAGCCAAAGCAACCCGCCAGCAAGGTGGTCGCCGCGATCAGCGCCAGCGCGCCGCGTGAGAACCCCATTCGTGCGAAGCGTACAGGTTTTCGGCGAAACCGGGACAGCGGGATTTCAGTTTTCGTCGGTTTTCGCGATCCTGCGCCCTCGTGAAGCGGTCCCCGCTCCTGCCGATCTTCCTGGTCGTCCTCGTGGACGTCCTCGGGTTCACCATCGTGTACCCGCTCCTGCCGTTCTACGCGGAGAAGTTCGGGGCCGGGCCGCTCGTCGCGACGACGCTGGTGTCGGTGTACGCGTTGTGCTCGCTGATCTCGACGCCCGTCATCGGCCGGTTGTCGGATCAGTTCGGCCGGCGCCGGCTGTTGCTACTCAGCCAGGCCGGCACGTGCGCCGGGTTCATCGTGCTCGGGTTCTCCGGTGCCCTGTGGATGGTGTTCCTCGGCCGGATCCTCGATGGCATCACCGCGGGCAACCTGTCGCTCGCGCAGGCTTACATCTCGGATCACACCCAGCCGCAGGATCGCGCGAAGTCGTTCGGGGTGATCGGCATCGCGTTCGGGATCGGGTTCTTCTTCGGACCGGCGATGGCGGGCTGGCTCGTGGGCTACGGACAACACGTGCCGTTCATGGTCGCCGCGTGCCTGTCGGCCGGGTCGATGATCTGCACGTACACGCTGCTCGAGCCGGGCGCGGGTCAGCCGCAGCTCAAGGGCTTGCCCGAGCAGAAGCTGGTGCGCGAGGCGAATGGCGGTGGCCCCGGTGGCAAGCGGCCGGGCGCGTTCGATCTGGCGACGTATCTCGAGTACTTCCGGCGACCGACGCTCGGCCCGCTGTACCTGCAGTTCTTCCTGTTCTCGTTCGCGTTCTCGGCGTTCATGAGCGGCTTCGCGCTGTTCGCCGAGCGACGGTTCACGACCGCTGATGGCCACCCCTGGACGGCACGCGAGGTCGGCTTCCTGTTCGCGTACTCAGGCTTCCTGGGGATCATCCTGCAGGGCGGCATCCTGGGACGCCTGGTCAAGCGGTTCGGCGAGGCGCGCCTCGTGCTCGCGGGCTTCACCGCGGCCGTGATCGCCTACGCCCTGCTCGGCTTCGCCGAGGTGCTCGCGGTGCTCCTCGTGGCCTCGACGATCTCGGCGTTCGGTAATGGCGTGCTGCGCCCGGCGATCACGAGCATGCTCACGCAGCGCGCTGGTCGCCACGAGCAAGGGATCGCGCTCGGGATCTCGGGCTCGCTGAACTCGCTCGCGATGATGCTGGCGCCGCCGACCGGCGGCAAGCTCCTCGATCTGCACTGGCTCTTCGCATGGACGCTCGTGCCGGCGACCGCCGCGTTGCTCGGCTTGATCGTCGCGCTGTCCAACCGATCGAGCTCGGCCGCGGCTGCCGCGGCCAGCGCGCCCGCGCCCGATCACGTCGCCGACCCGGTGGAGGATCGGCGCGCCAGCGAAGGCTAGGGTGGTGTTCGCGTATCGCAGCTGCCCCCACAGCGTGCGAACACGACCTGGAAGCAAAAGCGGGCGCGGTCACCGGCGCTGACCGGCGCTTTGCGAATAACGCCCGATGAGGCTGCGTTGTTCGGCGGGGGAACCGCATGTCGACCTCGCGTTATCTCGCAATCGTCCTCGCAGCATGCTCGGGCTCGACGGCGCCCAGGCCTTGGCCCATCACGCCGCCCGAGACGGCGACGGCGAGCGCGACCGCACCGGCGGCCGAACCGCGGGTGCCGGTGGCCGATCCGGCCTGTGTCCAGGAGCCGGCACCCGACGGAGCGGGCGAAGCGGGCGAAGCGGGCGATGCGAGCGAAGCGAGCGATCCCGGCGATGCCGCCGCGATCAGCGACGACGAGCCCCGGAGACGGCATCCACCCAGGCCGACCAACGCGTGCACCGTCAACGACGGCAACCTCGCACGCGAGGCCGCCGCGATCCTCGCCGCGCCGCGTGCTGGCGGCAAGCCCATCCCGCGAACCGCGTGGAACCACAAGACGCCTCCGGAGCGCCTCGATCTGATCCAGCGGCGCTTCGAGCTCGCCAGGCCCGAGCTCGACTTCTTGAACAAGACCGGCGTCGTGGTGCCCGCGCGGCTCGAGCTGCCGAGCTATGCGTACGGCTATCACGAGATCTTCCAGTCGCAGCTACCGGTCTACACCACGGCCGACTCGCTGTTCCACGCGATCTTCGCGTCGCACGATGCGGCCGTCGCGCAGCTCGAGCGCTCGTCGATCGCCCCGGCGCTCGCCAGCGCGCTCGATCGCATGCACTGCGCGCTGCCCGCCGCGTCGGTCGACTACCCCGCCGAGACCGCGCACGACCTCGACCTGTACCTGACCGTCGCGCGCAGCCTCGCCGGCACGGACGCCGTGCGGAGCATCCGCGGTGACGCGAGCATCGACCGCGAGGCCGCCGACCTCGTCGCGAAGGTCCACGCCGCCGCGGGCGCCGAGACCATCATGATGTTCGGCCGGCCGCGGCTCGTCGACTTCACGCAGTACACACCGCGCGGCCACTACACCAGCTCCGAGGAGCTGACCCGCTACTTCCTCACGGCGATGTGGGCGTCGCGGATCGAGTTCAACCTGGTGTCGCGGTCGTCGCGTAGCTCGGCGCCCGGCCCCGAGCCCGATCCGAGCGAGACGCCGCGGGAGGCGATCGACGCCCTCGCGCTCGCAGATCTCGCGGCCGCAAGCGGCGCGGCGGCCGGCATCGACACCGTGGATCGAGCGTGGACGCTGCTCGCCGGACGCCGCGAGGATGTCTCGATCGGCCAGCTCGCGGCGCTGCGCGCACAGGGAACATCGCAAAGCTCCAGGATGCGCAGGCGTTCGCGGCGCTCAAGCGCGCGATCGGCGACCGCTTCCAGCGCACCACGCGGCTGCACCCCATGCCCGAGGGGTCCACCGTGCTGCCGGCGATCGCGACCTTGATCGGCCCGCGCGTCGTCCCCGATGCCCAGGCGCTCATGCCGATCGTGAGCAGCGCGGTCCCCGACCGCAACACCGTCCACGCGGCCGACGTCGTCTACAGCATGGGCTGGGACCGCGCCAAGCACTACCTCGCGAAGGACCTCGCCGCGTTCCCCAAGCTCTCCGCCCAGCTCGAGATCGCCCGCACGACCGAGCACACCATCCCGCTCGGCGACGACCTCTACAGCGCGTGGTTCGCCGCGATCCGCGCGCTCGCCGTCACGCCGGCCGGCGCCCTGCCGTCGTTCGCGACCACCGACGCCGGCGCCGACCTCCGGTTCAATACGATCACCGCGGCGTACGGCCAGCTCAAGCACAACTACGTGCTGATGGCCGGACAGCCCTACTCCGAGTTCGGCTGCGAGATCCCCGACGGCTACATCGAGCCCGCGCCCGCCGCCTACGATGCGCTGATCGAGTACGCCGCCCGCGGCGCCAAGGTCACGGCGCTGCTCGATCCGCGGGACCAGAGTGGCATCAAGGCGCACTTCGAGCGCGTCGCGCACACGCTCCACGTGATCCGCGCGATCGTCGACGACGAGCTCGCCAACCGGCCGCTGACCGCGACGCAGAAGCGCTGGATCGGCATGGTGTCCGAGCTCTCGGTCGACGACAGCCAGGACATCACCGGCTACCCGCCGGTCTACTCGGGCTGGTACTTCGACCTGTTCCTCGGCGCGCAGGACGACGGCATGCGCGGCGCGGACTACATCGCCGACTACTTCACGTCCGTCGAGGACGGCATCGCCTACGTCGGGGCCTCGGCGCCGCGGATCGGCGTGTTCGTCGTCGATACCAACGGCGCCCCGCGCGCGTTCGTCGGGCCGGTCGCGCGCGGCTACGAGACCCACACGCCGCTCGGCACGCGGCTCAACGACGCGGACGCGGCGAAGCTCACCACCGTCGACGATCCGTGGGCGGCGAGCTACACGATCGCCAACCCGGCGACGGCCCCCGCGCTGGCCCTGCGCTATGACCCCGAGACCGGCGACGTCATCGTGAAGGCCGACCACGCCCTCGGCCCGGCGACCGTCAAGCTCCTCGATCACCACCGCGTGCCGCTCACCACCAAGAAGCAGGCCGTGAAGGCAGGCGAGACCGTGTTCGTGTTCCACAAGAAGTCGAACGTCGGCGCGGTCTACCTCCAGATCGGCGCCTTCCGCGACTGGGTCGTTGGCGACTCCTACGGCCAGATCTCTGCAGAGTGGGGCAAGCTGCCCGAGTCCGACGAATGACGGGCTGTGCGTTGGCGAGCTTCTGGCCGGCCCTACGGCGCTGAGGGCGCGGCACAGAGGGGAACAAGACGCTCGACGATCTCATCGAGGAAGTCCGCAAGGCCGCTGCCGGTACCACGTTCGCGCAGGGTAGCGAGCGCGGCCTGCGTCCAGCACTGCTCTTCACGGTCCCAATCTCCACCTGTCAAGACGGCGAGAACCCGTTTGGCGCTACGCTTCGCGCCTTCATTGGCCGCGGTGAGGAGGTGGGCATGAAGATTCGGGTCGAATCCGAGCTGCTGCCGTTCGTTATCGAGCCGATGCCGCTCGTCTTGCGACTGTGGATCAAAGCCCGCCAAGACCCACGCCTCGCGCACGCGATCCGGCCGCCCCAGGATGATTTGAAACGGCACGAGCTTCTGGGCTTCTGTTCGTGCCTGTTCCATCCCGAGTTTTCGACTGTTGGCCTGGCCATCCATGTCCCAGATGAGGACAATGCGGTCGATCTTATCGGCCTCATCGACGTTCGGCGCATGGTTCAGTGCTCTGACAATGCTGAAGGCCGTGCGCGCCATCAAGGCTCCCGGCGCTCCCGGCCGACCGTTGAAATTCCCCTGAGGCACACGAACCAGGTGCTGCAGCGCATATGCGCGGACCTGGTGAAGGTCAAAGAAGTCGCGACCGCGACCATCGCCGAGCCAGGTTCGGATCCCATCCGGAGCCACATCCAAAACATCCGAGATCCACGTCGCATGCGCGCGCAACACGCGATCGATCAGCGCAGACGTGAGCAGAAAGTCCGATCGAGCCTCGCAGAACGCGATCAATCGCATGTCGCCGCCTACGCCAGGACCCAGGTCCGCTCTTCATCGAGGCTCCACAGCTGCCCCGCGGTCAGGCTGCCTTTCATCTTCTCGGCATCGGGATGCTCGGACAGGCGCTTCGAGGCAACCGTGCCGTCCTCCCGCACGGCGAAGGCGTAGACCTCCGACGGATCCAGCAGATCGAGCGCGTAGGGGGAGTGGGTCGTCGCGACGATTTGCAAGTCACTGAACTCCGGACGCGCGATCAGATCTTTTAGCAGCTGCACCAGTTCCCGCTGTGCTCTCGGGTGCAGCGCTTGTTCGATATCATCGATGAGGACAAGGTGCGGCCGATCGGGCCCGTACAGGGTTGTCAACAGGGCCAGCAAGATCAGCGTTCCGTGGCTCGCACCATCGGCTGGAATGTCCTTTGCGCCATGAAAGTCAAAGTAGATCTTGCTCCCATTGCGACTGACATCGGCGACATCGTCCCTGACCAATTCAGGGCGAATCCGAACTCGGTCCAGCGAGGGTACCAGTCGTCGCATCGCCTCCTCGATGATCTCAAATCGCTCATCATCTCCCAGTTTCATCGCTGCGAGCACGATCGCGGTATTTGTGCCGTCCGGTTCGATGCGAACCTCCGGATTATTACTATAGGCGGCAGTCGCGATCCGCTCCGCGCGCAAGCGGTACACCGCCGCAGAACCGGTGATTGCGCGAATTGGATTCCAATCACCGCCCTGTGTGGCCCCCTGGCGTGCGTTTGCGACATGTTTTAACTGACCTACCTGGGCCGATGCATCGATGGCATATTTCTGTTCATCGGCTTGTGTCAGGTGAAGCGTTGACGTCCAGACCTCGGCGCCACGAGAGCCTGACGAAACAAGCGTGATTCGATTCGACGAGGCGCCGCGGCGGAGCAGGTTAGGTATCGACCAGGCCCCTCGAAGGACATCCTCGAGGGGGGGACGAAGAGCTCCTTGCAACGCAAGCGCATCGAGCACGCTGGTCTTACCGCTCGCGTTGTCCCCGACCAGCATCGTGAGACGGCTGAACCGAAGCTCCGTCGAGCGATGCGCCTTGAACTCGTGAAGGCTGAGGTGCTCGAGCGTCCAAGTAGGCGGCGAACGCAACGGCTTGGGTGCGTAGAGGTCGGGTCCGACCCAGATCGCGCCAGCGTCCATGAGCGCGCGCGCCTCGCCTTCGGTCACCATCATCGAGATGGTCTCCTCGAATTCCGGAGCCTCGTAAAGACTAGCCGCGCGTGTTCCCCGAGTGATCGCGATCCGCCGCTCGCGTGCGAGCTGCGCGGCGATCTCGATGCTGGCAGAGCCCTGTGTCGGCGGCAGATCCAGCTCGACGCGCCCGGTGCCTTCGCGCAGGTGTTTGATCAGCGTTGCGAGGTCGGCGCTCATTCGGCGTGCCGCCTCACTGTACCCGAACTCCGCGGCACGGTTCCGGTGCGCTCCGCGGTCAGTTCTTGATCTCGAACTTCCAGTCGGTGCTCTCGGTGCCGATGCCGGTGCCGCCACCCGGGGCGTCGTAGCCGAACCGGAGCTCGCCGCGGCCCTCGTAGATGCCCTTGGGGCCGCTGCAGGTGACGGTGGCGGTGAGCAGCTTGTCGGCGATCTTGAGCTTGTCGTCCTTGAGCGTGGTCGCGTCGCACTTGATGTCGGGCGGCAGGGTGACCTGGAACGACCTGGGGGTCTTGTTGCTGTACGCCAGCCAGCTCGCGAGCTTGATTGCGAGCGAGAGCTGGAACTTGTCGCCCGGCTTGACCACCTTGGGGCCGTCCGACATCGCGACGTACTCCTTGATCGCGGCGGCGGCCGCGTTGACCTTGGCGTCGCGGGCGTCGAGATCGGCCGGGGTTACCCCGGTGGCGATGAGCTGCACCTTGCCATCGACGTCGACGACGATCGACGCCGGGCCGATGACGCCGAGGTCCTTCATCAGCTTGGTCGCGCCGCGGCCGAACGCCACGGTGCCACGGCCAACGCCTTCGCTCTCGCGGATCGGATCGAGCTTCTTGGCCTGCGCCTTGCTGCCGTTGATGTACGCGATCACGTAGACGCGCCCGGTGTTCCTGAGCGCGATCATGCGCGTGAGATCGTCGGTGCAGGCCGCCACCTTGGGGCTGCAGAACCAGTGGATCACGACCTTGCCCGCGGCGTCGTTCGGCGCGGGGACATCGTACAGCCAGTCGAGCTTCGGCCACGACGCGGTGCCGGTGAGGCCGAGCGCCTCGCCCGGCGCCGGAAAGCTCGCCGGGGCCGCTGGCGGCGGCTTGGCCGATTTGGCGGGCTTGGCCGACTTGGCGGTCTGGGCCCGCGCGGCAACAACCAGGGAACCAAGGACGACGGCCGCAATCACTAGTCGCTTCATGAGCGCTGACCATAGCGCGAGGGAAACCCGCCGGGGGATCACAGCGGGGGGTCTCGTGCGCAGGGTCGGACGGCGCCGCGGGCCGGCTATTCATGTCGCCGGATGCGCCGGCCGGGCTTGACCGGTGCGAGACCAATCTCGACGACCAGCTGGCCGGCGTCGGCCGTGCTCGCGCCCGGTGCTCAGGCGCCTCGGGCGCCTCAGGCGCCGATGAGGTACAGGAAGATCGACGCGAACACCGCGACGAGCGCCTCGCCGGCGATCAGGCCCGAGGCGAGCGGCAGGAGGTAGACGTCGGCCGAGGTCTTGGATTTCTTCTCCCACACATAACCGGCGAGGCCGCCGAGGAACATCGTGAACACCACGCTGAACGGCACGATGATGCCGATGCCGATCCCGGTGGGCGACGGCACGTACTTCTTGAGGCTCGGCCGGCTCTCGAGGATCGTGAACACGACGCCGAGCACCGAGAAGATCACCAGCGCGTACAGCGCCGACGTGGGCAGCGCGCTGACGCCGTCCTTGAGGATCTGCGCGAACCCGGCCCACTTGTTCGAGATCGGCGAGGTCAGCTGCGCCTTGACGAGCTTGCCGGTCACCGGATCCGTGGTGTCGAACAGGTGATAGTTGTTGACGAAGATCGGGTACATCCACGACACCGCCGCCGCGCCGACCGGCACGGCGAGGAGCTGCATGATCGTCAGGTTGCGGGGCTTGCTGCCGATGATCTGGCCGCACCGGTAGTCCTGCATGATCGCCTGGG
>Ga0308176_10000662_pt1 | contig 21709 bp, 25 predicted proteins | sample PhyCR2_3_FD_203890 | JGI IMG/M metagenome (GOLD analysis project Ga0308176, IMG submission 203890) | Soil microbial communities from UC Gill Tract Community Farm, Albany, California, United States - DLSLS.C.R2 | ecosystem: Environmental > Terrestrial > Soil > Agricultural land | place: USA... | reverse complement strand
GTGCGCGACCTTGCACAGGGACTCGTAGCTGGGGAGCAGCACGACGAACGGCGCGCGCGCCTCCAGCGCCGCGGGTGTCCCGTGCAGCTGCGTGATCGCCACGTCCGGGGGCGGCTCGCCGCGCACGGCCGCCGACAACACGGCGCGACGCGCGCCGATCGCCTCCCAGTAGCGCGCCGCGTCGCGCGGCGGGGCCGGCAGCTCGCGGCCGTCGACGCCCGCTGGCAGTTCGCGCACCGCCGACGCGGCCCCTGCGCCGCCGGACAGCCAGAGCGCGCGGACCCGATGCCCGCGGCGCGCCAGTGCATCGAGCAGTTCCAGCGCGAAGCGCTCGGCCCCGCCGCGCGCCGGCAGCAGCGACTCGGCGGCGAACAGGATGTCCAGGCTCACGGCTCGAGCAGCGGCGCGAGCGCCTCCCAGTTGCTCGCGTGGTCGCGGCCGAGCGTCAGGCGCCAGACCCGCGCGCGCCGGGCCGCGGCGGCGCAGCAGCGCGCGCGGGTGAGCGCCTCGCCGGCCTTGCCGGCCACGTCGCGCATGCCGCGCTGCAGCACGAACTCCATGCCCTGGTAGACGCCGACGCCGACGACGCCCTCGCGCAGCAGCGCACCGGCCGCCGCGCGCCGCGGCAGCGGCTCGAGCCGGCCGGCGCGACCGAGCGAGCGCTGCCCGACGATCAGGTCGCTCATCGGCTGCGGGGAGCCCTCGACGCGATCGCGGAAGCCGTCGAGGTCGAGCACGAGCTTGTCGTGGAACTCCATGCGCTCGATCCGCCGGACGGAGCCCTGGGGCATGCGCTCGGCGTCCGTCGGGTTGACGCCGATCCGCAGCGGGAACGGGTGCACGTACCCGCGCGAGTCGAGCAGCGGCGTGTCCTCGGCGAGGATCTTCACGCGCTCGTCCGCCAGCGCCGTCACCGCGAGCGTGCTCTTGCCGCCGCCCGACGGGAGCAGCACGCAGATCGCGCCGCGCGGGCCCGACAGCGCCAGCGCATGCAGCCGCGGCAGGCCGCGCGCGTCGAGATGCTCGCCGATCCGCGACAGCAGGAACAGGTACGCGGCCTCGTGGGCGAGATGCGGATGCTCGCTGCGGATGACAATCCGCGCCGCCGCCCGGTCGAGCTCCGCCGACGCGCGCCCGAAGTAGTCGAGGATCGTGCGCGAGCCGTTCTGGTAGACGACGTTGCGCGGCGTCACGAACGCCGCCGTCAGATCGCCGTAGCCGTCCCAGTGCGGCGCGCCGCGCTGCAGCTCCACGGTGACGTCGGCCGGCCCGTCCCCATTCGTCTCGAACCACAGGAAGTCGCGCACGACCTCCTGGGCGACCTCGGGCCACCCGCGCACGTCGAACCGCAGCCCGTGGACGTCGAGCACGGGCGAGAGGCTATTAGTCGCGCTCGACCCGGATCTGCCGCTTCGCCGGTACCAGGTCCGTCGTGCCGCGGTAGGGCACGATCTCGGCGCGGAAGGAGCGGCGGACCGACTCGATCTCGCGCTCCATCTCGTCGCGCATCTGCGCCGAGCGGTTCTCGAGCTCCTGCAGGCGGCGCATCGCGCGCGCGAGCTGCTGTTCGAGCTCCAGCACGCGCTCGACGCCCGCCAGGTTCAGCCCGAGCTCGGTCGTCATCTCCTGGATGCGCCGCAGCATGTCCACGTCGCGCTGGGAGTACAGGCGCGTGCCCTTCGGCGAGCGCTTGGGCTCGATCAGCCCGCGCGCCTCGTACATCCGCAGCGTCTGCGGGTGCATGTCGGCCAGCTCGGCAGCGACCGAGATCATGAACACGCCGCGGTCGGCGGAGACCTCGATGCGCGTGACCTTGCGCCGCGTGGCCATCACGCCTCACCGGCGAAGAGCTTCGCCCTGGGGTTGCCGTTCATGACCTGCGAAAGCTTGTCGACCGCCTCGGACTGCTCCTTGCTCAGGGAGGCCGGCACGTCGATGACGAAGCGGTAGTGGATGTCGCCGCGCGCATGCGAGCCGCGGCCGCCGCCGAGCTTCGGCGGGCCCTCGCCGCGCAGCCGCTGCACCGTGCCGCTCTTCGTTCCGGGCGGCACGCGCAGCTTCTTGCGGCCGTTGAGCGTCGGCACCTCGACGTCCGCGCCGCGGATCGCCTCCGGAATTGTCAGCGGCACCTCGACCTCGAGGTTGTCGCCGCGGCGATGGAAGACCGGCGAGGCGCTGACGTGCGTGATCACGTAGAGGTCGCCCGGCGACCCGCCGTTGCGGCCCGCCTCGCCCTTGCCGGCCAGGCGCACGCGTGAGCCCTCCTTCACGCCGGCCGGGATGTTCACGCGGTACTTCTTGATCGTCCGCTGCGCGCCGCTGCCCTTGCAGGTCGGACACGGGTCGTCGATGACGGTGCCGGCGCCGTTGCAGCGCGAGCATGGCTGCGAGATCGAGAACAGGCCCTGGCCCTGGGACTCGATGCCACGGCCCTGGCACTTCGGGCAGACGGTCGGCGACGTGCCCGGCTTGGCGCCGGTCCCGTGGCAGGTCGGGCATGGCGCGCTCGTCGGGACCGACAGCGGGATCTGCGCGCCCTCCATCGCCTGGGCGAACGAGATCGACACCTCGGCCTCCAGGTCGCGCCCGCGTTCCTGGCGCGGCCTGCGAGCGCCGGCCGCGCCACCGCCACCGCCGCCCCCTCCGAAGAGGTTGGACAGGATGTCGCCGAAGCCGCCGACGTCGAAGTTGAAGCTCGCGTCGCCGGCCGGGCCGCCGCGCCCGCCCATGCCGAACATCGCGCCGCGGTCGTACTGCTTGCGCTTCTCGGCGTCGCCGACGATGTCGTAGGCCGATTGGATCTCCTTGAAGCGCTCCTCGGCCTTCTCGTCGCCGGGATTGCGGTCCGGGTGGTACTGGCGAGCCAGCTTGCGGTAGGCCTTCTTGATCTCCTCGGGCGAGGCCTTCTTGTCGACCCCGAGGACCTGGTACGGGTTCACCCTGCCACCACCACGCGGGCCGGGCGCAACACGTCGTCGCCCAGCCGGTAGCCGTTCTGCACCACCTCGAGCACGGTGCCCTGCTGGGCGCCGTCGGACGCGGGCTGCTGGGCGACCGCCTCGTGCTGGTGGGGATCGAACGGCTCGCCCTTCGGCGAGAACTGCTCGATCCCGGTGCGCCGCAGTGCGTCGAGCATCTTCTGCTGCACGAGCCGGATGCCGGCCGTCAGGTGGTGCTCCTCGTCGCCCTCCTCGGCCTCGGCGTGCGCGAGCGCGCGCTCGAAGTCGTCCAGGGCGGGCAGCAGCTCGGCCGCCACGCGGCGCATGCCGTCGCGCGAGGCCTTCTGCACCCGCTGGGCGCCCTGCTTGCGCAGGTTCTCGAGCTCGGCCGCCTTGCGCAGCGCGAGGTCCTTCCAGTCGGGCTCGACCGGCGCCTCAGGAGCCTCGCCGGCGGCGTCCTCGGCGAGCAGCTCCTCGTCGGGGGCGGGGTCGCCCGCCGTGGTCTCCTCCACGGCGGGCGTCTCCTGCGCGATGTCTCGCTCCTCGGACATGGCCTACTGGCCCTCGTCCACGACCTCGGCGTCGACGACGTCCTCCTCGGCCGCGCCGGCGCCGTCGGCGTGCGGCGCGCCGTTGCCCGACGCCGCCGCGCCCTCGGCCGCGGCCTGCTGCTGGGCGCGCTCGTACATGGCCTCGGAGACCTTGTGGAACGCGGACTGGAGGGCCTCGGTCTTGACGTTGATCTCGTTCGCGTCCTCGGAGGTCAGCGCCTCGCGGACCTCCTTGATCGCGGCCTCGATCTGGTCCTTGGACGCCGCGTCCACCTGCTCGCCCAGGTCCTTGAGCTGGCGCTCGGCCTGGTAGGCGGCGTTCTCGCCGTTGTTGCGGGCCTCGGCCAGCTCGCGGGCGCGCTTGTCCTCGTCCGCGTGCGACTCGGCGTCGGACACCATGCGCTTGATCTCCTCGTCGCTGAGGCCGCCGCCGGCGCGGATCTCGATCTTCTGCTCCTTGCCGGTGCCGAGGTCCTTCGCCGACACGTTGAGGATGCCGTTGGCGTCGATGTCGAACGCGACCTCGATCTGCGGGATGCCGCGCGGCGCCGGCGGAATGCCGGTCAGCTGGAACTTGCCCAGCGACTTGTTGTACGCGGCCATCTCGCGCTCGCCCTGCAGCACGTGGATCTCCACCGACGGCTGGTTGTCCTCGGCGGTCGAGAAGACCTCGCCCTTGCGGGTCGGGATCGTCGTGTTGCGCTCGATGAGCTTCGTCATGACGCCGCCCTTGGTCTCGATGCCCAGCGTCAGCGGGGTCACGTCGAGCAGCAGGACGTCCTTGACGTCGCCGGCCAGGACGCCCGCCTGGATGGCGGCGCCGACCGCCACGACCTCATCGGGGTTGACGCCGCGGTGCGGGTCCTTGCCCGTGAGCTCCTTGACCTTCTCCTGGACGGCCGGCATGCGGGTCATGCCGCCGACGAGGACGACGTGATCGACCTCCTTGACGCCCTTGTCCTTGGCGTCGTTCAGGGCCTGGCGGACCGGCGCGACCACGCGGTCGAGCAGGTCGGCGGTCAGCTCGTTGAACTTCGAGCGGGTGAGGCGCACGTCGAGGTGCTTGGGGCCGCTCTGGTCGGCCGTGATGAACGGCAGGTTGATCTGCGACTCCTGCGCGGTCGACAGCTCGATCTTGGCCTTCTCGGCCGCCTCGTAGAGGCGCTGCAGCGCCATCGGGTCCTGGGTCAGGTCGATCGCCTGGTCGCGCTTGAACTCCGCGGCGAGCCAGTCGACGACGGCCTTGTCCCAGTTGTCGCCGCCGAGGTGGTTGTCGCCGGCGGTCGACTTGACCTCGAAGACGCCGTCGCCGATCTCGAGCACCGACACGTCGAACGTGCCGCCGCCGAGGTCGAAGACGAGGATCGTCTGGTCGCTCTCCTTGTCGAGCCCGTACGCGAGCGAGGCCGCGGTCGGCTCGTTGATGATGCGCTTGACGTCGAGGCCGGCGATCTTGCCGGCGTCCTTCGTCGCCTGGCGCTGATCGTCGTTGAAGTACGCGGGGACGGTGATGACCGCGCTGTCCACGGTGTCGCCGAGGTAGGCCTCGGCGTCGGCCTTGAGCTTGCCGAGGATCATCGCGCTGATCTCCGGCGGGCTGAACTCCTGGCCGCCGGCGTCCACGCGGGCGTCGCCGTTGGTGCCGGACACGACCTTGTAGGGAACGATCGACTCCTCCTCGCGCACCTCGGCCTCCTTGCGGCCCATGAAGCGCTTGATGGAGAAGACGGTGTTCTGCGGATTGGTGACGGCCTGGCGCTTGGCGACCGTGCCGACGAGACGCTCGCCCGACTGGGCGAATGCGACGACCGAGGGGGTGGTACGGCCGCCCTCGGCGTTCTCGATCACGGTCGGCTCGCCGCCTTCGAGGACGGCCATGCACGAGTTCGTCGTGCCGAGGTCGATGCCGATGGTCTTTGCCATAAGGGTGTGGGTCTCCTTCGTTCCAGCGGAAGAAATCTGAGTCCCAGTATGGCAGATCTTCCACGGGCCACAAGGCCGCCCTCACCCTCAGCCCACGGTCACGTGCTCGCAGTCGCGGTAGGAGGACGTGTCGTCGAGCGGATCGGCCAGGACGGTGTCCTCGCCAGGGCCGCACATGACGGTGTTCGCCACGCCGTTGCGGACATCGATCGTGTCGTCGCCGCCCGTCGTGCTCGAGCCGTCACCGGAGGCGAAGCCGCCACCCGTCACCGTGATCGTGTCGTTCCCGAGACCGCCGGTGGCGCTGCCGCCGCGCGTCGTCACGAGATCGTCTCCGGAGCCCGCGTCGGCGTCACCGTCGCCGGTCAGCTCGATCCGGTCGCCGAACGGCGTGCCCTCGACGCCGCTGCCGCCGACCACATCGTCGCCTTCGCCGGGCGCGCCGTCATCCGCGACACCGTCGTCGGTTGCCGCGATCCCGGCCGCCTCGTCGTCGTAGAGGACGAAACCGTGGAGCCGGTCGGCGCCCGCGCCGCCATGGACGTAGCGCGCGTCGATGTCGTCGTCACCGGGGCCGCCGTAGGCGTAGTCGAAGGTCGCGCCCGCGAGGTCGAACGGGATGACGATGCGGTCGTCGCCGGCGCCGCCGTCGGCCGTGATCCCCACCAATTGCGGCACGGCTCCGCTGTTGGTAGGCGAGAGGGAGCAGGTCGCCGATCCGAGCCCGCTCGTGCACGCCAGCGGCGCGTCGACACACGTGCGCGTGCCCCGCTCGTCGGTGCAGACCAGGTTGGGCACTCCGGCCGGAACCCACGTCGTGTCGGCGACTCCCGCGATCACGACACCGGGATCGTGAACGGTGATCCCCGGCAGCGTCTCCGCGAAGCTGATGTCGTCGCGGCCGTCGCCGCCGGTGACGTCGATCGCCTGGTAGTCCCAGACGCCCCGGTCGCTGTAGACGTTGCCGCTCACCGTCGCCGTGCTCAGGGCCTCCGCGCCGGCCGGCGCGGCAAGGAGCACGGCGACGCCCCCCGCCAGGATCAGTCGTCGCATGGTCGCGACGCTACACCTGGATCCGGTGCTATGGCAAACGTGAACGGATCGCCGCCGCGAAGCGCTCCGCGGCGCCCTCGCCCTGGGCGAAGAACAGCGAAGGCTCGGTGAGCTCGAGCTCGAGGAGAAGAGGAACCCCACCCGCTCCGTCCGGGCCGCGGACGACGTCGACGCGCGCGTACGCGAGGCCGCCGAGGCGCGCGACGACCGCGTCGGCGAGCGCGCGCTCGTCGGCGGGCGGGTCGCGTGGCTCGATCTCCTCGGTGGCGAAGACCTCGCTCGTCGGCTCAGCGCCGGGGCGCAGGATCGGGCCCTTGCGGGCCGCGTGGCTGTAGACGCCGTCGAAGTAGAGGAGCGCGGTCTCGCCGTGCTCGTCGACGGCGTGCAGATACGGCTGGACCATCGCGGTGCGCCCGCCGGCGTGGATATCGGCGACCAGCGCCGCGGCGCGCGCCTCCTCGCCGGCGCCGAACCGGGCGGTGTGGCGCGAGCCGGCGCTGACGGTCGGCTTGACGACGTACTCGCCCTCCGGCGCGACGAACGCGGCGCCCGGGGCGAGGTAGTCCGTGTGCACGGCCCCCGGCAGATCGCCCAGGTAGCGCTTGTCGGTGTTCCACTCGACGACCTCGGGCGGGTTGACGATCCGCGGCACCGAGCGCACCCAGGCGAGGAACTCGTCGCGGCGCTCCTGGTAGTCCCAGGTCGAGCGGATCACGACGAGGTCGAACGTGTCCCAGTCGACGGACGGGTCGTCCCAGATCGCGAACCGCGCCTCCGGCAGCGCGGCCGTCAGCAGCGCGTCGTCGGGGTCGCCGTCCGGGAACGCGGCGCACGTGGCGAGCGCGATCCGGCTCAAGCGAACAACCCCGCCGACGGGCACATCCGGCGCAGCTCGCAGCGCGGGCATGCCGGGCGCTGCGCGTGACAGGTCCGGCGGCCGTGGCGCAGGAGGTTGACGTGCAGCTCGAGCTCGGTGCCCGGCGGGGAGATCCGCAGCATCTCGTCGTGCAGGCGCTCGAAGGGCGCCTTGACGGGCAGGATCGCCAGGCGGCCGCCGACCCGCGACACGTGCGTGTCGACCGGGACCTCGCGCAGGCCGAAGGCGAACAGCAGCACGCAGGCCGCCGTCTTGCGGCCGACGCCCGGGAGCGCCACGAGGTAGTCGCGCGACTCCTCGACCGGCGCATGCTCCATCCAGTCGAGGTCCAGATCCCGCCCGCCCTCGCCGATCGCCTCGAGGATCGCCTTGATCCGCACCGACTTGACCTTCGAGATCCCGCCGGGCCGGATCGCCTCCTCGATCTCGTCGACCGGGGCGTCGCGCACCGCCTGCCAGTCTTCGAAGCGGTCGCGCAGCCGCAGGTACGCCACGTCGCGGTTGCGGTCGTTCGTCGACTGGCTCAGCACGGTCAGGATCAACTCCGCGATCGGGTGGCCGTGCGGGGCCATCGCGGGGATCCCGTAGACCTCGGCGAGCCGGGTGCGGATCGCCCGGACGCGCCGGGCGCTCACGCGATCGCCCCGAACTGCTCGGTCACGCGCGCGGCGGCCGCGACGGCCTCCTCCAGCGCGCCGGGCAGGACCGCGAGGTCGAAGCCCGCCGCGCCGAGCCGCGCGAGCAGCACGCCGCTGACGGCATCGCCCGCGCCCGTCGTGTCGACCGGGCTCGCCGGCACCGCGGGCACGTCGCGGTCGCCGCCCGCGCCGCGCAGCAGCGCGCCATCCGCGCCGAGCGTCACCACGACGGCCCGCGCGCCGAGCTCGAGCAGCGCATCCGCGGCCGCCCGCGGGTCGTCGCGGCCCGTGAGCAGCTGCGCCTCCGCGCGGTTGCACTTCAGCACCGCCGTCCCGGGAACGCAGCCCTGCACGGTGGCCACCGCGGCGTCGGCCGTCGCCCAGCGCGCCGGCCGCAGGTTCGCGTCGAAGACGACCGGCTTGCCCTCGTCCAGCGCCTGGCGGCGCGCGGTCAGCCCGAGCATCCGCTCCTGCTCGCCCAGCAGCGTGTTCGACGTGAGGAACAGCGCATCGCACGCGCCCAGCGCCTGCGGCACGTGCTCCGGCATCACGCCGTCGCCATAGAACGTGAAGCTCGGCTCGCCGCCGCTGCCGATGGTCACGAACGCCAGCTTCGTCTGCGCGGTTGCGAGCAGCTCGAACCACTCGAGCCCCACTCGCTCGGTGGCCAGCCGGTCACGCAGCCAGGCGCCCCAGTCGTCGTCGCCCGCGCCGCCTGCGATCGCGACGTCCCCGCCATGCCGCGCGGCGGTCACCGCCGCGTTGGCGACGTCGCCGCCGAAGTGCGGGTGCAACGCGCCGGCCGGGTCGCCGACCAGGTCCACGAGCACTTCTCCGAGGCAGAGGGTCCGCATGGCGGCCAACGGTATCCTCCGGCGCTCTTGTGCCCGAGGTGACCGAACACACGGGCCTGGTCGGCGACAGCGAGGTGCTCTGGCGAGAGGCTCCCACCTCGGACGGCCGCGCCCCCGTGCTCTACCTCCACGGCGTGCCGACCGACGGCGACGACTGGCTGCCCTTCCTCGAGCACACGGGCGGCCTCGCTCCCGACCTGCCGGGCTTCGGCCGCAGCGCCAAGCGCGGCGACCTGGACTACTCGATGGAGGGCCTGGGCCGCTTCGTCGAGGCGTTCGCGGACGCCCGCGGGCTCGACCGGCTGCGGCTGGCCGTGCACGACTGGGGCGTCGTCGGGCTGCTGTTCGCGATGCGCGCGCCGGAGCGGATCGAGCGGCTGGTCGTGATCAACGGCGTCCCGCTGCTGCCCGGCTTCCGCTGGCACCGCGTCGCCCGCGTGTGGCGCCGGCGCGGCGCGGGCGAGCTGATGATGGGCAGCACGTCGGCCGGGTCGATCGGGCTGCTGGCGCCAGACCTCAAGCCTCGGGCGCGCGTGATCGCGAAGCGCTTCGACCAGGGCACCCAGCGCGCGATCCTGCGCCTGTACCGAAGCGCGCCGGAGGACGCGCTGGCGCGCGCCGGCGAGCAGCTCGAGCGCATCGCCTGCCCGGCGCTGGTCGTCTGGGGCGACCGCGACCAGTACATCCCGGTCCGCTTCGCGCAGGCCTACGCCGACGCGCTGCCCGGCGCGACGGTGCGCATCGCCGAGGGCGCCGGCCACTGGCCCTGGCTGCAGCAGCCCGACCTTGTGCGAGAAGTCTCCAGCTGGCTCGACCGCTAACTTGACGGCCTTCCGTTTCCGCCCGGAAGGATCGTTCCATGCCCGTCGCATCGCCACCCCCCGTGGCGCACGACGCTGCCGCGAGTCGACTCGACCGCGCGATCGTGCGCGAGATCAACCACGCCCGCGCCTCCGCAGGCCTGAGGCCGCTGCGGCGCAGCGCCCGGCTGCGCCGCCTCGCCCGGCACCACACGCTGGACATGCTGCGCCACGACAGCTTCAGCCACGACGGCGACGGCACCACGTTCTCGCAGCGCATCAACGCCCGCGTGCACTACCGCAAGGTCGGCGAGACGCTGGCGTCGATGCCTCGCCGCACGGGCGCGAGGCGGATCGTGCGCGCGTGGGTGAACTCCCCGTCGCACCGCGCGGTCATGCTCGACCCGGCCTACCACCGCATCGGCGTCAGCGGCAAGCGCGGCCACATGGCCCACGGCGGCGCGTTCCTCGTGACCGCGGACTTCGCGACCTGGCGCTAGCGCGACTGGGGGGACAGTCCCCTCAGTCGCACGTCGCCGACTAGGGTGCGGCGCGATGCTCGCGCGGATCGAACGGACGCCCGCATGGGTGGTCGCAGCGGTCCTCGCCGCGCTGTACCTGATCATCGACCCGCCGAGCGCGGACCTGGCGGCGCAGGTCTACCGGTCGGACTACTTCGGCAAGGAGGGCCTCGCGCTGTGGGACAACGCGTGGTACGCGGGGCATCACATGCCCGGCTACAGCGTGGTGTTCCCGCCGCTGGGCTCGCTGCTCGGGCCGCGGGTGGTCGGGGCACTGAGCGCGGTGGCGTCCGCGTTCCTCTTCGAGCGCATCGCCGACGAGCACTTCCACCAGGCCGAGGGGCGGCCGGGGGTCATCTGGTTCGCCGCCGCGACATCGCTGAACCTGATCACCGGGAGGCTCGCGTTCGGGCTCGGCGTGACGGTCGGGCTCGCGACGATCCTCGCCGTCACGCACCACCGCGAGGTCCTCGCCCTCGTCCTGGCGATCGCGACGACGCTGGCGAGCCCCGTCGCCGGCCTGTTCCTGGCGATGGGCGCCGCGGCATGGTGGTTGGCCTCGCGCAGCAACCGCGCGCTCGCGCTGGCGGCCGCGGCGCTGATCCCGGCGGCATTCCTGTCGCTCGCGTTTCCCGAGGGCGGGCCCGAGCCGTTCGTCGCGTCGAGCTTCTGGCCGACGCTGATCACGATCGCGTTCGTGCTCGCCGCCCTGCCCTCCGAGGAACGCGAGCTGCGCATCGGCTGCGGCCTGTACGCGCTGGCGACGATCGCCGCCTACGTGATCGCTTCGCCGATGGGCGGCAACGTCACGCGCCTCGGCGGCCTGCTCGGCGGCCCGCTGCTCGCGTGCCTGATCTGGCGCCGGCGCCCGCTGATCCTGGCGGCGCTCGCGCTGCCGCTGCTGTACTGGCAGTGGAATGCACCGGTGCGCGACTGGATCCGCGCGCACGGCGACCCGTCGATCGAGGCCGCCTACTACAAGCCGCTGCTGGGGTTCCTCGGCCGTGGCCACGGCGAGCCGTTCCGCGTCGAGATCCCGTTCACCGCGAATCACTGGGAGTCGGCACGCGTCGCCCCGCACTACCCGCTCGCGCGCGGCTGGGAGCGTCAGCTCGACAAGAAGTACAACGCGCTCTTCTACGACGACGAGCTCGACCCCGACCGCTATAAGCGCTGGCTGGACGCCAACGCCGTGCGCTACGTCGCGCTGTCCGACGCGCGCCTCGACGGCTCGGCCAAGCAGGAGGACGCGCTGGTGCGATCGGGGAGGCTGCCGTGGCTGCGCGAGGTCTGGTCGGGGCCCCATTGGCGCGTGTACGCGGTGGGTGCCGCGGCGGCCTTCGCCGAGGGGCCGGCAACCGTCACGCGCGTGGGCTCGGACTCGATCGACCTCCTCGCCGCCCGCGCGGGCGATGTGCGCCTGCGCGTGCACTTCACCCCGTACTGGGCCATCGTGCGCGGCAGCGGCTGTGTGCAGCGCGACGGCGCCTGGACCCGCGTGCGACTGCGCGAGCCCGGCCCGGTGCGAATCGTCACGCGGTTCGCATTCGGACGAATCGTGTCCCGCGGACCTCGCTGTACCGGTTGAAGCGCTCGATAGGATGGGGGCCCCATGCCCGCGCGCGTCAGAGCCCTCACGACGCGCCTGTTCCCGCACGGACCGCTCGACGTCCTACGACAGGTGCTCCTCTTCGCTGCCGCGTACTACGCGTACCGGCTCACGCGCGGCTGGATCGACGACGGGCAGGGCGCGGCGGTCGCGTTCGAGAACGCCCGCCACCTGATCAACATCGAACAGAACACCCACCTGTTCTTCGAGCGCGACGTGCAGGAGTTCACAAGCGGCTGGTCGGTCGCGCGCGACGTGGCGAGCCTGCTCTACATGAACGCCCAGGTCGGGGTCACGCTCGCGGCGCTCGTGTTCATCTACCTGTTCCACAACGAGCGCTTCTACTTCGTGCGCAACATGTTCATGGTCTCCATGCTGATCGCGCTCGTCGGCTACACCGTCTACCCGACCGCTCCGCCGCGCTTCTTCTTCCCCGAGTACGGCTTCCAGGACACCGTCGCGCAGTTCTCGGGCATCGGCCACGACGACAGCGTCAACGCGCTCTTCAACCCGTATGCGGCGGTGCCGTCGATGCACTGCTGCTTCGCGATCTTCGTGGGCCTGACGCTGGCGCGCAGCTGCAAGCGCCGCTGGGCGCGCATCGCCTGGGCGCTGTGGCCGCTCGTGATGACCTGGGTGGTCGTGACCACCGCCAACCACTGGCTCGCCGACGCCGTCCTCGGCGCCGGCACCGCCGGTGTCTCCTACGGCGCCGCCGTGTGGCTGGCGCGCGTCCGCCCGACCGCCTGGTCGTTCTCCCGCGTCCCGGCGCGCGCGACCGCCTGATGGTCGCAGCCGAACGCCGCGAGCTGGTGCGCAACCGGCTCATCGAGTCGCGCCTGACGCCGAACGCGATCTCGCTGACGGGCTTCGTGCTGAACGTCGTCGCGGCGGTGCTCGTGTGGCAGCGCTACTTCTTCCTCGCCGGCGTCGCGTTCGTCGTCGGCTCGGTCTGCGACACGCTCGACGGGCGCTACTCGCGCATGTCGGGCAAGGGCACGCCGTTCGGCGCGTTCCTCGACTCGACGCTCGACCGCATGGAGGAGGGCATCGTGCTCACGGCGGTCGGCGCGTACTTCGCCGCCAAGCACGACGAGCTCGCGGTCGCGGCCGTCGTGGCGGCGGTCCTGTTCTCGCTGATGGTGTCCTACACGCGCGCCCGCGCCGAGGCGCTGGGCGTCGAGTGCAAGGTCGGCATCGCCAGCCGCGCCGTGCGCGTCGTGATCCTGTCGATCGGGCTGCTCTTCGCGCGCGGCGCCTCTCTGGGAGACTTCCAGCTCCTGGAAGCGTCGGTGTACGTGCTCGCCGGACTGGCGATCATCACCACGTTCCAGCGCATCTTCCACGTCCGCGCGCAGCTGAACGCCCCCGTTCCGCTGTAACTGCGCAGCCGGCCAGGGGTTCGTAGACCTGGACTTCCGAGAAGGGACAGACAACCTGTGAGCAAGAACGGCAACGGCGCCGCCGCGACCAACGGCAAGGCCCGCTACCAGCACGACAAGGTCCGCGTCGCCATCATCGGCGTGGGCAACTGCGCGAACTCGTTCGTGCAGGGCGTCTACCACTACGCCGACGCGGACCCGAAGGAACGGGTCCCCGGCCTGATGCACGTCGACCTCGGCGGCTACCACGTGAACGACATCGAGTTCACGTGCGCCTTCGACATCAACAAGACGAAGGTCGGCAAGGACCTCGGGAAGGCCATCTGGGCCGACCCGAACAACACGATCAAGTTCACCAACAAGGTCCCGAAGGAGCTCGGGGTCCCCGTCTACCGCGGGATGACCCACGACGGCCTCGGCAAGTACCTCAAGCAGAAGATCACGAAGGCGCCCGGCGAGACCGCCGACATCGTCTCGATCCTCAAGGAGACGCACACCGACGTCGTCGTCTCCTACCTGCCGGTCGGCTCCGAGGACGCGACCAAGTGGTACGTCGAGCAGGTGCTCGAGGCCGGCTGCGGCTTCGTGAATTGCATCCCGGTGTTCATCGCGTCCGAGGACTACTGGGACAAGCGCTTCAAGAAGGCCGGCCTGCCGATCATCGGCGACGACATCAAGTCGCAGGTCGGCGCGACGATCGTGCACCGCCAGCTCGCCCGCCTGATGCACGAGCGCGGCGTGAAGATGCAGCGCACGTCGCAGCTGAACGTCGGCGGCAACATGGACTTCTTCAACATGCTCGAGCGCGAGCGCCTGGAGTCCAAGAAGATCTCCAAGACCAACGCGGTCACTTCGATCATGGGCCACACGCTGCCCGCCGACGACGTCTACATCGGCCCGTCGGACTACGTTCCGTGGCTGACCGACCGCAAGTGGGCGCACATCCGCCTGGAGGCCGAGGCCTTCGGCGACGTGCCGCTCAACATGGAGGTCAAGCTCGAGGTCTGGGACTCGCCGAACTCGGCGGGCATCGTCACCGACGCGGTGCGCTGCTGCAAGCTGGCGCTCAACCACGGCATCGGCGGCCAGATCGACGGCCCGAGCTCGTACCTCATGAAGTCGCCGCACAACCAGCGCCCCGACGACGAGGCGCGCGAGGCGACCGAGAAGTTCATCGCCAGGTACTCGGGCAAGACGGTCAAGAGCCGTCCGGTCGGGCGCAAGGCGCCCAAGAAGGCCCCCGCGAAGGCCTAGCCCCGACCGCGTGGGGCATCATGCCCTGAGCTGATGCCCCACGCGATCGCCCACGTGACGCCGTTCCCATGGGAGGACGGCCACGAGGTCAACGTCCACATCGCGCGCGTCGCCGACGAGCTGGCGAGCCGTGGGCACGCCGTGCTGGTCGTGGCCCCGTCGCGCACCGCCGCGCGCGTGCGCGACGGCCGCAGGGCTGTCCGCGCCGGCCTCGCGCCGAAGCCGGGCGCGGTGCAGGTCGTCGCCGTCGGCGAGGCCCTGGGTCAACCCCTCGGCTCCCGCTCGCGCGCGACGCTGCCGATCGACGTCTCGCGCACCGTCGAGCAGCTCTTCACCGAGACCGCGCTGGACATCTGCCACGTCCACGAGCCGTGGGCGCCCAGCGTCGCGAGCGTCGCGCTGCGCCATTCGCGCACGCTGAACGTCGGCACCTTCCACGCGCCCGCCGAGCGGCTGGTCGCCACGCAGGTGGCGCGCAAGCTGGTGGAGCTCGTCTTCGGGCGCCTCGACGCGCGGCTGGCGAGCTTCGAGGCCACGCGGGACCTGCTCGCGCGCGCGTTCCCGGCCCAGTACGAGGTGGTGGGACCCGGCGCCGACGTCGTCGACGACGCGCGGCCGGAGGGCCGCGTTCGGATCGGCTTCGCCGACGACGAGGAGCGCGGGGCGCTGCGGCTGTTCCTGCGCGCACTGCGGCGGCTCGACGACGGCGGCCCGTTCGATGTCGTCGTGCGCAGCGCGCGCGGGCCGTCGAACTCGACGCCGCTGCGCGCGGGCCTGCGCGATCAGGTGCGCTTCATCGAGCGCGGCGACCCGTTCGCGGGCGCACACCTGGCCGTCGCCGGCTCCGATGGCGCGCGGCCGGCGCCGGGGATGCTGCTGCGCGCGATGGGCGCGGGCGCGGTGCCGCTGGCGCCGTCGCTGGCGGTGTACGAGGAGGTGCTCGCCGAGGGCGAGCGCGGGCTGCTCTTCGCGGCCGACGATGCGCACACGATGGGCGCGCAGCTGCGCCGCCTGATCGAGGACGCGCCGCTGCGCGAGCGGCTACATGACGCGGCGGCGCCGCTGCGCGAGCAGCTGAGCTGGGGCTCGGTCGCCGACCGGCTCGAGGCGGTCTACGAGCGCGTGCTCTCCCGCCGCCACCCCGTGGAGGGCGACGCGGCCGTCGCCAGGCGCATCGCCGGGCGGCGCATCATCGACGTCGACCTGCACATGCACACCGACCACAGCCACGACTGCGCGACGCCGGTCGAGGTGCTGCTGGCGACCGCTCGCGACCAGGGCCTGGGCGCGATCGCCGTCACCGACCACAACGTCGTCACCGGCGCGCACGAGGCGGCCGCGAAGGCGGAGGACTTCGGCGTGAAGGTGATCGTCGCCGAAGAGGTCAAGACCGCCCACCAGGGCGAGGTGATCGGGCTCTTCATCGACGAGCAGATCCCGCGCGGGCTGACGCTGGCCGAGACCGTCGCCGAGATCAAGCGCCAGGGCGGGCTCGTCTACGTCCCGCACCCGTTCGATCGCATGCACGCGGTCCCCGACTACGAGCACCTGCTCACGATCATCGAGGACATCGACCTGATGGAGGTCTACAACCCGCGCGTCGCGATCGGGTCCTTCAACGAGGAGGCCGCGCGCTTCGCCGCCAAGTACCGGATCCTCGCGGCGGCCGGCTCGGATTCGCACGTGGCGCAGGGGCTCGGGTCGGTCCGCGTGCGGATGCGCGACTTCGACGGGCCGCGGGAGTTCCTGGAGTCGCTGCGCACGGCGGAGATCGTCACGAAGCCGTCGTCGCTGCTGTACGTGCAGGCGCTCAAGTTCCTCGAGACGAAGGCCACGCCGCCGGCTGCCCGCAAGGCCCGCCGGGCGCGCCGCGTGCGCCGCGCCACGCGCAAGGGCTGATGCAGGCGGAAGGTCAACCCGGCTCGGCGTCCAACATTGGGGGACCGATGCCCCAGACCGACGACGAGATCCGCGAGAAGTACCTGGAGCGGGCGATCCGCGAGCTCAACGCGCTGACCCGCGACCTGCAGGGCTGCTCGCACTGCCCGCGCGGCAACCTCATGCCGGTCCTGGGATCGGGCCACCCGCAGGCCGACGTCTTCCTGCTCAAGTTCGCGCCGGTCATGAGCGAGATCGAGGAGGGCGTGGCGTTCTACGGTCGCGCGGGGACAGCGCTGATGAAGTCCTTCAAGCGCCTGGGCATCGACCCGCTCGCCGTCTACGGGACGCTGTGTGTGAAATGCCCCGTGGGCGACGGCTCGCTCGCGGACCCCGGCTGTGTCGCGCGCGTCGTCGAGGAGCTCGCGATCGTGCAGCCGCGCATCGTCGTGGTCATGGGCGAGGACGCGCTGACCGTCCTCAACGACCTCGACATCCCGCTGTCAAAGCCGGTGCAGGCGACGCCTGCGGTGGTCCAGCAGCTCACGCCGTCGATCGACTGCCTCTACGTCCCGAACATCGACGAGGCGCTCGACGAGGAGGCTTCCAAGCGGGCCTTCTGGAAGGCGTTCAAGGCGCTGGGCGAGTGGTACGCGGACCTGCCGCCGTACTAGTCGTCGCTGCAGCGGCCTGGATCTACTTCCTGATCCCGAAGCTGCTGCCCGCCATTCACGACGACGACACCTCGCGCATCGTCGCGGGCGTGGTCGCGACGATCCTGATCGTGGTCGTGGCCGCCGGGGTGGCGACGCTCGCCGACGCGCCGTTCGCGGTGCCCCTGGTGCTGCTCGGCGCGGCGCTGGTCGCAGGCGCGATGAACGCCGCGGGCGTCGGCGCCGCCGCAACGGTCCCCGAGACGGCGGTCTACGCCTGCGTCGGGATCCTGTTCGGGCTCTGGCTCGAGGCGCCCGCGCTCGTGCTGGCGATCCCCGTGTTCGTCGCCGGCATCGAGGTGATCGGCACGCTGGGCGGAAGCGCGCACGGCGTCGCCCACGGCGCGCTGCGCGGCGGCGACCCGCTCAGCCTGGAGCTGCCCGACTGGCACAACGGGCTGTCGGCCGCCCGCCTCGGCCTCGCCGACATCGTCTTCACCGGCATCTACGCCACCTATGCGCGCCGCATGGGGCTGCGGTTCGTCGCCGGGGCGATCGGGATGGCGGCGGGCCTTGCGCTCGGGCTGGCGCTGAGCATCGCGCAGAACAGCGCGCTGCCCGAGCTCGGCTTCCTGGGAGCGGGCTTCCTGCTGCCGAACGCCGATCGCGTCGTGGCCCTGTTTCGGCCCGGCGGCGAGGGGTAAAGTCGCTGCACATGTCCGGCCTCGAAGAACACACCCTGGAGTCGGCGGGCGATCGCTGCGAGGAGTGCGGCGCGAAGCTCACCGAGCAGGAGCTGAAGGTCGTGATGGAGAACGGCGGCCCGACGCTCTGCGCCATTCATGCCGACGAGGTCATGGACGTGACCGAGGACCCGTCGGTCGACCCCGACGCGGCCTAGCTCCAGATCTCCACGCCCGCGGCGATCCGGCCCTGCTGGAGGTCGTAGAAGCCGCCGACCGCACGGTCGTCGACGGCGGCGTGGATCGCGACGCGCTCGTCGTCGACCAGGACCCGCAGGATCCGCACGTCGCGCTCGCCGGCGAGGCGCTGGCGCACGACGTACTCGGTCGCGCTGAGGTGCTCGCCGGTGTGCGGCCAGTCGATCCTGCAGTGCTCGTGCAGCTGGGCTGCGATCGCCGGGTAGTCGCGCCGCGCGATGCCGCGCCAGAGCCGCTCGACCGAGTTCACGTCAGCAGCACGACCTTGCCGAGCTTGCCGCCCGCGGCGAAGCGCTCATAGGCATCGTGGACCGAATCGAGCCCGAACGTCTCGGCGACCGGGACCGTGACGTCGCCGCGCGCGAGCAGCGGCAGGACGCTGCGCTCCATCGCCCGGGCCGTCAGCGCCTTCTCCTCCAGCGGCCGCGTCCGGAGAGTCGACGCCATGATGCTCGCGCGCCTGCCCATCAGCGCGAGCAGGTTCAGCTCGGCCTTGAAGCCCGCGCCGACGCCGATGACGACGATCCGCCCGGCGGTGTTCAGGGCATTGAGCGAATCGGGGATGTTCGGGGCGCCGACGAGCTCGAGCACGACGTCGTAGGGGCCCTGGCCGGCGTAGGCGTCGGGCGCGAGCACCTCGTGGGCGCCGAGCTTCGCCACGCCGCCGCGCAGCTGCTCGTTGCGGACGGTCGCCGTCACGTGCGCGCCCGCCGCGCGGCCGAGCTGGACCGCGGCGGTGCCGACGCCGCCGGCGGCGCCGTGGACGAGCAGGCGCTCGCCGGCGCGCAGGCCGGCCTGCGTGAAGACCGCGTCGTGGGCCGTGGTGAAGACCTCCGGCACGCCACCGGCGGCCGGCCAGTCGAGCCCGTCGGGCACCGGCATCAGCTGGCGCTCGTGCACGACGCACAGCTCCGCCTGGCCGCCGCCGCCGGTGATCGCCATCACGCGATCGCCCTCGGCGAAGCGCTGCGCGCCCGGGCCCAGCGCGGCGACCTCGCCCGCGAGCTCGAGGCCGGGGATGTCCGGCGGCGAGCCCGGCGGCGCCGGGTAGGCGCCCTTGCGCTGGAGCATGTCGGCGCCGTTGAGCCCCGCGGCGCGCACGCGGACGAGCACCTCGCCCGTGCCAGGCTCCGGGTCGGGACGCTCCTGGACGGCGACGTCGCCGTCGGCGATCACGGCTGCCCGCATGGCGCCGGAGTCTAGTGTTGGGGTTCGTGCGGCCGATCTCCGAGAGCACGATCCTCGTCACCGGGGCGACCGACGGACTGGGGCGAGCGCTGGCCGGCCGTCTGCACGCCGACGGCGCGCGGCTGCTGGCGCACGGGCGCGACCCGGCAAAGCTCGATGCCGTGGCGCAGGAGCTGCCCGGTGCGCGGACGCTGCAGGCGGACTTCGCGTCGCTGGACGAGGTCCGCCGGCTGGCCGGCGAGGTCGAGCGGGTCGACGTCCTCGTCAACAACGCGGGCATCGGCTCGGGGATGCCCGAGGGGCGCGAGCGCGCCGAGTCGCGCGACGGGCACGAGCTGCGCTTCCAGGTCAACTACCTCAGCGGCTACCTGCTCACCGAGCTGCTGCTCGACAGGCTGCGCGCGTCCGCGCCGGCGCGAGTCGTCTTCGTCGCGTCGCTGGGCCAGATGGCGATCGACTTCGACAACGTGATGCTCGAGCGCAATTACTCGGGCATCCAGGCCTACTGCCAGAGCAAGCTGGCGCAGATCGCCTACACGATCGCGCTGGCCGAGCGGTTGAATCCGGACGAGGTGACCGTCAACAGCCTGCACCCCTCCACGTTCATGCCGACCAAGATGGTCCTGGCCGAGCGCGGTTCCGCCGAGGACCCGCTCGAAAGCGGCGTCGAGGCGACGTACCGGCTCGTCGCCGACCCGGCCCTCGACGGCGTGAGCGGGCGGTTCTTCGACCGCGAGGAGGAGTCGGCGCCGCACCCGTGGGCGCTTGACCGCGGCAACCGCGAACGGCTCGTGGCGCTGAGCACGGAGCTGACCGGATGAGCGGCGACGTCGCCGAGCGCCCGCGCCTGGAGGGCATCTCCCCGCGCGCCTACGAGCATCCCGCCGACCGCGCCGCCACGGCAGCGCTCGCGTCGGTCCCCTACCTCGACCAGATCGTGCGCAAGCTCATCGAGCTGGGCTACGAGCGCGCGCTGCGCACGGCGCTGCTGGGCGACGCGGTGCGGCTGGGGCAGGACCAGCTGCCGCGCGTGTGGGCACTGCACCACGAGGCGTTCCATGTGCTCGACGTCGAGCCGCTGCCGGCGCTGTACCTGACGCAGTTCCCGTTCGCCAACGCGGCCGCGGTCGGCGCAGGGAAGCCGTTCGTCGTCATCAACTCCGAGGCGGTCACGCTGCTCGGCGACGACGGGCTGCGCGCGGTCTTCGCCCACGAGGCCGGCCACATCCTCGCCGACCACGTCCTGTACCGGACCGCCCTGCTCGTCCTGCTCAGCGCGACGCCGCTGCGCGGCCCGCTGGTGGCGCTGCCGCTCGCTGCGGTCCGGCTCGCGCTGGGCGAGTGGTTCCGCGCTGCCGAGCTGAGCTGCGACCGCGCGGCCGCGCTCGTGACCCGCGACCCGCTCGCCGTCTGCCGGACGCTGATGGCGCTGGCCGCCGGCACCGCGGCGCCGGAGCTCGACCTCGACGCGTTCCTGCGCCAGGCCCAGGACTTCGACGAGGGCGGCAAGGGCCTGGACTGGCTCTCCCGCCGCGGCCTGGAGCTGCGCGGCGGCCACCCGCTCGCCGTGCGCCGCGTGAAGGAGCTGATGGCCTGGGTGCGCGGCGGCGACTACGACCGCATCCTCGCCGGCGAGTACCTGCGCCGCGGCGAGGAGCCGCCGCCCCGCCAGGAGGCCGGCGCCGCCGCCGATCACTACGCCGAGCGCTTCAAGGACATCGCACGCGACGCGGGCGAGCAGCTCGAGGCCGCCGGCAAGCAGGTCGGCGAATGGCTGCGTGCCGGCAGCGACCGGCTGCGCGGCAAGGACGAGGACGGCGACTAGATCGCCATCGGCGCGAGCACCGTGCGCTCGCGGTGCTCGAGTCGCGGCAGCGCGTCCTCGATGGCGTGGCGGCGGGTGTGGTCGGCGGCGACGTGCGCGTCGTGGGCGGCCTGGTCGCGGAAGCGCTCGACGAGGACGAAGACGCGCGGGTCGGCCGGGTCGCGGTAGACGTCGAAGGCAAGGACGCCCGGTTCGCCGCGGGCGGCCGGCACGAGCTTCGCGAGCGCCGCCTCGACGGCCCCGACCTCATCGCTGCGCGCGACCCAGCGGGCGATGACGAGCATGGCCGGTGACGCTACCGTCCCGTCCCATGCGCACGGTCCTTGCCTCCGCCCTCGCCCTCGCCGCCATCGCCGTCCCGGCCGCCGCCGCACCCGAGGTGCGCCACTGCGGCAACGTCGACAGATCGGATCGCTTCGGCCGGCCGAGCGCCCACGGCGCCTTCGGGATCTTCGGCGTCCGCGCCCAGGGCACCGGCTGTCGCCCCGCGCGCCGTCTCGCGCACCGCTGGCTGGGCTGGGCGCAGAAGGCCTCGAACCCGTCGAAGCCGCACACTGTCGGCGGCTACCTCTGCCGCTCGCACGCGCCGGCCGCCCAGCAGCTCGCGGTCCGCTGCAGCTCGAAAACCGCGCTCGTTCGCTTCACCTGGAAGATCGCCAACGGGTAGGCGTAGTTCCGCAGGACGTTGTGCATGCTCTTGCCGAGAAGCGGGGCGTTCAGTTCGGTGCGTTTCGTTGGGTGCGTGGCGTGGTTCGGGTCATTGAGGGAGGCGGGTGAACCAGCCCGGCTGGCGGACGCGAGCCTGACGTTAGTGTCGCTGAGC
>Ga0308176_10000661_pt1 | contig 21714 bp, 17 predicted proteins | sample PhyCR2_3_FD_203890 | JGI IMG/M metagenome (GOLD analysis project Ga0308176, IMG submission 203890) | Soil microbial communities from UC Gill Tract Community Farm, Albany, California, United States - DLSLS.C.R2 | ecosystem: Environmental > Terrestrial > Soil > Agricultural land | place: USA... | reverse complement strand
CACTGCCCCAGCTTTTCACCTGACTCGGGGTCATCCTGCATTTGCGAGAGATGGTCCCTCGACCCGCCTGTCCGCTCCCGCCGCAATCCCAGCTGCCGCTTTCGTCGGGCCTGCCACCGTTGAGGAGATTCATGCTGAACGCAGGCGTAACGCCATCGGCTTTCGCCCGACTCAGCACGGCACTCCGCCAAGCCTTGATGTCACCGTCCGTTGTCGGGTACTGATACTGGTAGAGCACGTAATCGAGCTTGTGATAGTGCTCCGATGCACGCCATTTGTAGCCGGGACCGCCATGGTTGATCCCCACGGGGAGCGACGGAAAAATGTTCTTGGCGTAGGTGGCCATCTGATCGATGAGGGCCTTGGTGACGTTGCCGCCCCATTTCGGCGTCTCCGGCTCGTCCATCATGGTATTGCCGACGATCACGCCATCGCGAACGGCCGCCGCTACGGCATTCCGAATGGCCGAGGTGTTGAACGAGTTCATCCGGCGCTTCCATTTGGAAAAGTCGAACTTCCCGTTGGTCTTGAACTGGCTCGCATCTCCGCCTGTCATGGCCGTGACGAGCCGCTGGTTCCGCTGCCGCGCGGTGTTGATGCGGGTGATGATGGTGTTGGAGTAGGTATTGTCCTGGCTCAGCGTAAAAGGCTTGGGCCCCCATTCAAAATTGGTGGCCCCGGCCCACAGGCCGATGGGACCGTAGGGCTGGCCCGAGTAGCTCACGCTGGCCAGCGTGGCGAGGGTGTCGGTGGTGACGGCGGTATCGCCCACGGCCACCGGGCCGGTGTTGTCGGCCGGCGTCTCGACCGGCGCGATCGGGTTTTCGGTATCGTGGCAGGCGGAGCCCGCGACCAGCGCGAGCGCCGCCAGGCCGGAGCGGACGGCAGAAGAGAGGCATGCGCGAATCATGTGACGAGGTCTCTGTTCCCAGATGCAGTGGTCGTCACGCGCGCCAGCGAGGGGCCAGCGCGCGGCACGGCCGCAGCGATGGCTCGTCGTCAGATAACCCGACGCGCGGGGGTCTGGCGCTCTTCGCGCGCACGCGCTCGAGCGGGTCAGCCCCGATGAATGTGAAGAGAGGGTGGTGTGCTGGGACGAACCGGAGTGTTACCCAGAGCGAGGGAATGGCCGCCGGACGAACGCCATCTCTTTTCCGTATTGCCTCGCGCAGGCAAAGTGGGAAGCTCGAGCCCTACTGTCAAGAGTTTTTGGCCCGCGAGTTTTGGCGGGTTTCCTCCCGCGGGGTTCCAGTCCCCCGGGGGGCTCAAATCTCCCAATTGGAGAGCACCACCCCCTGGCGCGGGGGCGCCGGAAAGCCGCGCAGAATCATACGCAGGTCGGTCCAGTGGACCCGATACCCTTCGGCGATGAGCCGGAGATAGGCGTCGGCATACTCGGTCTGACAGCGGATGGCCAGGCGGCCGACCCGCTCCGCCGCGGCGGTGCCGTGCAGGGCCTCCAGCAGGCGGTCGAAGGCCGCGACCGACACCGCCACGAGCTTGAGCACTCGTACCTCGTCCTTGGCGCGTCCGGCCGCCAGGGGGGTCGAGTGCCACAACGCAAAGGCGATGAGCTCACCGCCCTCCCGAACCAGCGTGGTGTCGCCGATACCAAGCTCCCGGGTGAGCGTGATCTCACGGTTGAAGTTCACCCCGGGCGCGAGCTGATCGGTGAGCCGGCGGCACTCTTCCAGCCGCTGGCCGAGCTGGGCCCCGGCCGCGGAGAGGAGCTCCGGCGCGCGGCCGACCCGCCGAGGCACGTCGTGCACCAGGGTCACGGTGAGCGGGCCCGGCACCAGGCCGATCCGGCTGTAGAACCCGATGTTTTCCACCGTGCGCGGCATGGTCTCGAGCCCGATGGTGCGCGCGCCTTCGGCTTTCAGCCAATCGACGCCCAGCCGCACCATGGTGGAGCCCAGACCCTCGCCCTGGCGATCGGGCCGGACCGCGAGCGGCCCCATCCACCCCTCGACCCCCGACTGATGCACCATGTTGAACGCCACGACCTGTCCGTCCGCGTCGCGCCAGATCATGGCGCCGGGCCCCGCATCCTCGAGGGCGTAGCGCCACACCTGCGTGTTCAGATGCGGCACCCGCACACCGACCAGACCATCGCGACTGTAGCGATCGGTAAAGGCGTCGGCGAACACGCGGTTCAGCGCCTCGATGTCGCGCACGGTGGGCCGGTCGGGGCCGTGCACGCTTCGGTCAGGCCGCCACATCGTGCCCGCCGATGGGCTCGTCGTGCACGGTGGCCACGCCGCGCGCGACATCGTAGCCCACTCGCACCACCCGGTCGAAGCCCTCGCGTACCGAGTCGATGTGGGTGATGAGGATGACCTGCGGAAAGCGGTCGGCCAGGCTCCGCAGCAGGTCCACCACGGCGGCGCGCCGGTCCTCGTCGAGCGATCCGAAGATCTCGTCCAGGATCAGGAGCGAGAGCGGCTGGCCGGCGCGCTCGGCGATCATCTGGCTGATGGCCAACCGCAGGGCGAGATTGGCCACGTCCTCCTCGCCCCCCGAGATGACGGCCTTGGGGTCGCCGTCGTCCAGCAGGGTCGCGCCGTAATCCTCGTCCAGCTCGAGATCGGTGTAGCGGCCGTTGGTGAGGTCGCGCAGGAATCCCGAGGCGAGGTCGCTCAGATCCGGCCGCAGGGTCGCGTTGAGCTCGGTGCGGAGATCGGAGAGCGCGCGATCGAGCTCCTGGTGCATGGCGAGGTCCACGGCCGTGGCCTGCGCCTCGCGCTCGCGCTCGGCCCGCTCGGCCCGACGCCGCGCGGCCACCTCCACAGCTTCGACCGCGGCCGCCGATTCCGCCCGGGCGCGCACCAGCGCGAGCTCGGTTTCGCGGCGCACGCGCTCCGCCTCGGCCTCGGCGGCCCGAGCCGCCCGGAAGGCCGTCTCGGTGAACCCCAGCCCCGTGAGGCGGTCCCTGAGCTCGGTCACGACGCCTGTCAGGCGAGCGTGCTCGGCGGACAACGACGCGAGCTCCGCCGCCGCGGCCGCGCGCCGATCGGCCGCCGCCCCGAGCCGCTCAGCCTGCAAGGCCAGCGGCTCGAGGTCGCGGATGGCGGCGAGCACCTGCTCATGCCGGGCCTGATCATAGGCGCCGGCCACCCGACTCAGCGCCGCGTCGAGCTCGGCCACGCGCCGGGTCAACCGGTCGCGCTCATCGCGGAGCGCCGGACCGTCCTGCGCCAGCGCCGCCAGCCGACCCGCTTCCGCAGTAGCGTCGGACAGCTCGCGCTCGAGCCCGAGCCGCCGGCGATCCGCATCCTCCAGCTCCCGGGGCTCGAGCTGAAGCTGCTCGATGCGCTGCTTGTAGAAGTTGCCGTTGGCCACCACGTCCTCGAGCTGACGATCGAGGACGCCGAGCACCTTCTCATACTCGGCCCCCAGCGGCCGCGCGCAGGTGGGGCAATCGCCTTCGGGCCCGGCGGTGACGATGCGCTGACGCTGGTCCCGGAGCTCCTGGTACTGATCCAGCAGGCCCTGCCGTTTGGTGCGGGCATCCTGCGCGTCGCGGACCCACGCAGTGCGCAGCTGCTCGCCGTCGAGGGTGACCCCGGTCAGCGTCGCGCGAACGTCGGTGACCCGGATGCGCACGGCCTCCAGCGTATCCGGCGGGGGAAGGCGGCCCAAGCGCTCGTCCACCGAGCTCAGGTGACGCCGCACATCGTCGACCTGCGCGAGCAGACTCTTCCTTGCCGCGTGCGCCTCGGCATCGCGCTCGAGCGACGCGGCCTCGGCCTTGAGCCCGTCCAGCGGGGCGAGCCTCCGGCACACCTGCTCCAGCTGGCGCGCCGCCTCGTCCGCCTCGGCGACCTCGCGGGTGAGCCGCTCGGTCCGCTCCCCCGCGGCGCGGGCCTGATGCTCCACGACCCGGAGCTCCGCCTCCAGCTTGACCGCGACCTCGCGTTGGCGCTGCAGCTCCTCCCAGCGGGGGCGCACCGAGGCCAGGGCGGCATCGGCGGCCTCGAACGCGGCGGCCGACGCCGCCTCCGCGTCAGTGGCGGCCTCCACTCTTCGCTGAGCCTGAGCCTCCGCGGCCTCGAGCTCGGCCAGATCGCCGAGGTTGGCGCGAAGCGCGTCGAGCCGCGCGCGGAGTGCCGAACGCCGCTCCTTCAATCGGTCCTGGGCGGCGCGGATCCGTTCGTAGCCGAGCACCCGGGAGAGGAACTGGGCGCGCTCAGGGGCCGACATGGCCGCCATGACCGCGAGCTCCTTCTGGCCGGTGAAGTACGTGTTGAAGAACTCCTCGCGCGTCATGCCGAGCAGTCGGGTGATCCGCTCGGTCACGGCACCGATCGAGTTGGCGATGGGAGCCGGGTCGCCGTCCTGATACAGCTCCGCACCGTTGAGCGTGCGGACCACGCGGTACTGGTGCGCGCCGAGGCTGAACTCCAGCTCGACTTCGACGCGGGAGCGGGCCGGCGCCCCGCGCCGACGGATGGTCTCCCGGCTGCCACGCGCGGCCGGCATGCCGTACATCGCCCACGCAATGGCCTCGAGAATGGTGGTCTTCCCCGCCCCGTTGGGCCCGACGATCCCGGTCAGCCCGGCGCCCAGCACCAGCTCGGTATGCTCGTGCTGTCGAAAGTTGGCCAATCGCAGGCGGTGGATCTGCATCAGCCGGCGTACTCCCGCTCGATACCATCCATCAGGGTCTCGCCCAGGCGCACGAACGCGTCGCGGTCGAGCTCGGCCGGCAGCGGCCGGCGCTCGAGGTACGAGCGCACCAACTCGGGCAGGGTCTGGCGCCGGCCCGGGGCGCCGGTCCCCACCACGCGGTGGACCTCGGGCCGCCGGAGGTCCAGGTGAAAGTGCAGTGCGGCGGTCTTGAGCGCGCGGATGGCGGTATGGTTCAACTCACGCGCCACATGGCGGGGGACGTTCTGCACCCGGAGCCGTACGACTTTGTCGGTCACGCCGCCCGGCACCGCCGCTACCCTCTGGGCGATGAGGGCATCGACCGCCGCGGCCTGGAGTCCGTCGGCCTCGATGGGCTCCAGATCGAGCACCTCGCGCGCCTGCGGCACCGGGCGGCGCTCGACGGCCCCGCTGTCCACGTCGACCAGCAGCCAGCCCTTGCCGTGGAACCCGTGGTCGGCCTCGTCCACCAGCTCACCCCAGAGATTTGGGCTCACGTAGTCGAGCGAGCCGGCGTACCAGACCCGGGGAGCGACCCGATGCTGCACGTGATAATGACCGAGCGCGACGTAACTCCACTCGCTGGCTCCCAACTGCTCGAAGGGCAGGACCGCGCCGCCGTATTCGGCCCCGCTCCGGTCGAACGGGAAGACGCCCTCGATTTCTCCATGCAGCACCAGGATCCGGCGACGCTCCTCGCCCTCCGGGCGTAACACCGGCCGCTCGGCACCGGTCAGCGCCTGGTGGGGCACGGCCAGCACGCTGAGATCCAGGGCCGGATAGGCCAACCGCCGCGGCTCCTCACTCGCCACGTCGATGCCCAGCTCCTCGAACAGCCGCAGAATGGACCCGGTCTCGGTGGAGCGCGGCGTGTCGTGGTTGCCGGCGATCAGGACGATCGGAGCCTGGGGCAGCGCCTCACGAAGTCGTTGAAACTGCCGGAACGCGAAGACGATCGCGGCGTTGGTGGGGCGGACCGAGTGGAACAGGTCGCCCGCCACCACAACCGCGTCGGGACGGGCCTCGATGACCGCGTCCACGCAGGCCCGGAACGCGTGAGCGACATCGGCCTCGCGCTGATTGATGCCGGAGGGAGTCTGCCGGTGGTACTGCCGAATGCCGAGATGCGGGTCGGCGATGTGGGCCAGTTTCACCCATGAAATGTCTCGCCGCGGGCCGATTAATCAAGCCCCGCGGCGAGCACGAAACGGGCGACCTGGCAAGGAGTTAGAGCCTGGGCCCGGGCTCAGGGCGCGTCGGAAAGGACGCGGCGCACCTTGCGCCGGAGGAGCCGGGCCTGGCTGGTGATCCAGCCGGCTTCCCGCACCTGGTCCTCCTCCCGCAACCCTTCCCAGGCTTCGGCGATTCCCTTCCGTCCGAGATAGCCCAGCAGCCTGGTCGGATGCTCGCGATCGACCACGGGCAGCCGGCCCACCCCGCGCCGAAGCATCTTGTCCACGGCTTCCTCCAACAGCTCGTCGGGATAGGCCACCACCGGCGGCGAGGTGCCCGCCACCAGCAGACTATCGGCCGGTCCGCTGGGCCGTCCCATGGCACGAATGACATCGCCGCGCGTGATCAGGCCGAGGAGGGCGCCCTTGTCGTCCACGATGGGCCAGGCATAGTGCGGCGCCAGCAAGGGATCGTAGGCCGCCAGTCGGGTGAAGAGATCCTGCACGCTCATGCTGGCGGACACCGGCGGCACGTCACGCTGCATGACATCCTCCACCCGCACCCGGGTGAGCGGATTCACGATGTACTCCCGCATCACGTGGTACCCGCGGCGCGCCACCTTCTCGGTGAGGATCGACCGTTTCATGATCAGCACGGTCACGGCCTGCGCACCCACGCAGGCGATGAACAGGGCCGGCAGCACCTGGATGTCGTCGGTCAGCTCGAGCATGAAGGCGACCGCCGTGAGCGGCGAGCGCATGGTGCCGCCCATGATGGAGGCCATGCTGATCATGGCCCAGAGCCCGGTGTCGCCGGCGTGGATCCACTGCGCCTCGATGGCTCCCAGCGATCCACCCATGATGAGGAGCGGCGCGAGCACGCCGCCCGACGTGCCGGAGCCAAGCGCGATGGCCCAGATGAGCGCCTTGGTAACCGCCAGCCCCAGGAGGAAGCCGCCTACCAGGTGGCCATTGATGAGGTCGGCGATGGTGTCGTAGCCCACGCCCAGCGATCGGGGGAACATGAGGCCGCCAATGCCGATGCAAAGCCCGCCGATGACGGGCCACCACATATAGTGGAAGGGCAGCTTGGCGAACGCGTCCTCGAAGAAATAGACCAGCCAGGTGAGGGCCCCGGAGGCGAAACCGGCCGCGATGCCCACGGCCAGCGCGAGCAGCAGTTCCTCCCACGCCAGCGCGCTATGAGGCGTGACCGGGAAGATCGGTCCCGCCCCAAGCAGCGGGACGCGAACGGCGCCAGCAACCGCCGCGGCCGCGGCGACGGGGATGAAGCTTCGCGGCTTCCACTCGAACAGGAGCAACTCGACCGCCAGCAGGACGGCCGCGAGGGGCGTCGCGAAGATCGCGGCCATGCCCCCTGCCGCGCCGGCCACGAGAAGCGTCTTTCGCTCGGAGGCCGAAAGGTGAAACGCCTGGGCGAACAGCGATCCGAACGCTCCGCCGGTCATGATGATGGGACCTTCCGCCCCGAACGGCCCGCCGCTCCCGATCGAGATGGCCGAAGAGAGCGGCTTGAGCAGCGCGACCTTGGCGCTCATCCGGCTCCGGCCGATGAGGATCGCCTCCATGGCCTCGGGAATGCCGTGGCCTCGGATCTTCTCCGATCCGTACCGGGCCATCAGGCCCACCGCCAGCCCGCCCACCACCGGAACGAGGACCGCCCATACCCCGAGCTGGTTCGCCGCCGGCGAGACCAGGGCCGAGCTGAGGCGGTGATAATAGAACAGATTGGTCAACGACCCGATCAGCCATACCAGCGCCACCGCGACGAACGCGCTGATGACCCCGACCACAGCGGCCATCGGCGTGATGATCAGCAATCGGGAGTCGGCGGTGAAATCCCCGAGGCGGTCGTCACGGGGAAGCGGTGGGGGGGTAGAAAGGGGGTCGGCTGCGGGTGCGGTCTGGGATGGGGGAGGTGGATTCATGAATCCAACGTAACGGCGCATCGCGCCGGACCACAAGCAACCCGGAACGCTAGGCGGTCCGAGGGCCGGACGCGACGCGCTTCGCCTCGGGCGAGCCCTTCCATTGTTCGAGCAGGTCCCGGACGGTGGCCCAGGAGAAATCCTCGAGCAGCGACCGGAAGCGCGGCTCGCAGCGAGCCAAATTGACGTAGTGCCGGAAGTACCCGACGCGACCCAGGCCGGATACCCGCGGCTGACCGGGGTCGATCTCCCAAGGGTGGAGATAGAACACGTAAGGGCTCCCCGCGCCGAGGATCCGGCTCACCCCTCCGCTCCATACCCGGTACGGGAGCATCCGGAAATAGCCTCCGCCTCCCCACGGGAGACCGCGCCCCCCGAGCGGCAGGCAGGAGATGCATACCTCGTAGAAGCCGGGTCGGAGCTCGACCACGGGCTGCCCTGCCCCGACGCCGGTGAGGCGTCCGTAGCGATCGTGGGCGACGGTGGGAAATACCGAGGAGTCGTACTCGAAGCCCAGCTCCTGCAGGACGGTGACCGCCCAGTCGGTGATCGAGAAGCAGGGTGCGCGATACCCCCGGACGGCCTGACCGGTAAGGTCCTCGAGGATACGCTTGCTGCGCCCGACATCGTCCCGGAACTGCTGCTCGGTCAGTTCGTACACCAGATCGTGGCCATACCCATGCGACGCGATCTCGTGGCCGGCGTCCGCGATGCGGCGAATCAGCGCCGGGTAACGGTCGGCGACCCATCCCAAAATGAAGAAGGTGCCACGCTGGTGGCGCTGCGCGAGCAGCTCCAGGATCCGGTCGGTGTTGCGCTCCACCCGCCGCTCCCTGCCCTCCCAGCTGTCGCGCGCGACCACCGGCTTCAGGTTCTCGACCTGAAACCAGTCTTCGACGTCCACCGACATGGCGGCGACCGGGCGGGACGAAACCGCCATCAGCCGATCCTCACAGGAGCCGGTAGCCGCGCTTGACGAACTCGCGCACGTGCTGCTCGCCGGGAAACGAAAAGTAGCTCGCGCCCGCCATATCGAGCGGCGTGCGAGCGGTCGTGCCGAGGCGGAGCTGATCCAGCACCTGGATGAGGAGCCTGGCGCCCGCCTGCTTGGAAACCGTAATGACCCGGTCGAGGGAGTCGCGCGGCGTGATGGGAACGGTCGCCGTCCCGAGTACCGCCCCGGCGTCGAGCCGCTCGGCCATCTCATGCACGGTGACGGTGACTTCGGACTCGCCGCTCATCATCTGCCAGAAGGTGGGCATCATGCCGCGGTAGACCGGCAGCCGACCCGAATGGATGTTGATGCAGCCGAGCCGCGGCACCCGGAGGATATCGGCACGGAAGATTTCCGGCGCCGCGACAGACACAACCACATCGGGCGCGAGCCGCTGAACCTCGGCGACGTAGGCGGGGGAGTTGACGGAGGTCGTGGGCACCATGGGGATGGACCGCCGGTGGGCCAGCCGCGCAATGGAACGGCCGCTGAGCCGCGCGCGAAGAAAGCGCGTGCCCAGCCTGGCTACGCCCGTTGCGCCATACAACCCGGTGAGCCGACGGAGCGTCTTCCAGATCGGCTCGTGCCAGGGACGGTCGATGGTGATGCCGCAGATGTCCATACTCCGGGCCGGATACTCGGCGAGGAACACCTCGAAGAAGCGGATGACGTAGAGAGGATCGTCCTCGGTGACGAACAGGATGCGAAGGCGATCGGGCATGCCGGCCGTCATCCTCCAGTGCGGGTACGGGACGGCCGCGGACCAGATGCCGCCGTGCGATGGAAGGTAACCAGGGTCAGAAGCCGTAGTCCTGATCGTCGCCCCGCCGCATGGCGGGGATCGGACGGCGGGACGTCACCACCTCGGCGCCCACCCGGCGGCCGAGGCAGGCGCGGAAGAAGGCGAGCGCATCGTCGGGACGCTCTCTGCGGGTGGCGGCGAGCGCGCGGCGCACGTCATCTTCGCGGCGCCCCTCCACCAACGCCCGCACGGCGTCGGTGCCGGCGCGGCGATCCAGCGCCCTGAGCTGGCGGGCAACGGCGTCCGCGAACGGTAGGTCGGGCGCGGGCGGGAACCGGTCCATGCCCTCGCGGCTGCCGAGCACCGCCGGCCGAGGGAACCGTACGAAGATCGGCTGGGTAAAATGCGGGTGCCGGAGCATGAGCTCGCCCTTGGGCAGGGTCGCGAGCTTGATCTTGGTGGCCGGTGAGAGCGTCGCGTAGGACGGTGTGGCGAGCTCGTCCATGTCCATGCGCCCAAACACGCCGGTACCGGCGTTCCCCACGACGCGGCGCTGCACCTGGGACCGGAACTGCTGGGCCGAGAACAGCACCAGGCCGAGGTAGCGGCCGCGCTCCGAGAGGTCCAGCAGCATCTTTCGCACGTAGGTCTCGGCGCCGTCGGCCGGGGCGTACTTGTTGAGCTCGTCGACGAACACCACCACGTGGTCGACGCCGAGGTCGCGGCGCTCCAGGTGCTCGCGCAGCTTGGAGACCACGCGCGCGAAGACCAGATCCTGCGCCAGCGGGTCGAGGCCGGCCACGTCCACCACGTGCACGCTGCGGTCGGCGAAGGCGCCCCACGGCAGGTCCTGCGCCACGCCGTCGTCGGTGACCAGCCCCTTGGACCGAGTCGAGATGTTGCTCAGCCGGTTCCGCACCTTCCGAATGGTGGCGAGGTGGTGCGTCTTCCAGACCTCGCCGCCCTTCCCCAGCGCTTCCATGAAATCGAAGATGGCCCGGAAGAACTCCTCCAGATCGGCGAAGCTCTGCACCTGGAACGGGCGGCCGCGCAGCATGTCATCCTGGTAGTCGCGGCCGACCACCCGGTCGGCGAGGAAGTCGATGAACGCGTCGGCCTTGGCGTCCACGTCATCCCGGTTGAGCACCACCTCGGCGTAGTCGAGCACCTCACGCAGGCCCCACACGAGCGCCTGGGTGTTGGCGGCCAGCGCGTCATTGGTACGCAGGGTGTTGAGGTTCACCCCGTCGGCCTTGAACGGCGCGTAGTAGCGCACGTCGCCGAACGGCTCCGGACGGAGGCCCAGCCGGGCGTACTGGCGGCGGTCCTCGTCGGTGAGCACGGCGGCCCGATCGAGAAAGCAGAGATCGGGGCCCTTCACGTTGAAGCAGAGGGCCGCGACCGTGCCTTTGTGACGGGGGAAGGTCTGAAAGATGCTGCCCAGCAGGAACTCGACGGCGCTGGTCTTGGTCGCAAGGCCGGACACGCCGGTGATGTTCAGATGGGCCGCCTCGGGGCCGAGCAGGAAGTCGCAGTCGAGATAGACCGGCGATTCGAGGCCGCCGGCTGCATAGAGCCCGACCGGCACCCCGGTAGGCCGTTCGCCACCGGTATAGGCATCCATGCGAAGGGCCAGCACCACGTCCGCGTCGCTGGCCAGCCAGACCGGACCGAGGGGGACCGGCTGGAGCGGCTCTTCGGGGATCTGCCGCAGCACGGCCGCGGTGAACAGGCGGATCTCCGGTCGCACGCTCGGCTCGGCGCCGGCGGCGACCGGATCGCCGTCGGCCCCGATCACCGCGTGCATGGGCGTCACCAGATCGGAGTAGGCGAAGCCGTCCGTCACCACGCCGTACACCACGCGGCCGCCCTCCTCCACCCGCACGATGGCGCCGATGCCGATCGGCGTGTCGCGCGCGGTCCAGAAGTGGAATTGATGCGGGGTCGACGGCTTGAGCTCGGTGGCGACGACGCGGCCGAGCGGCGGCGGGGGATGAGCCATGTCGCAATGTGGCGAGTTCGGGTCGCTCACGCGAGGCTCCCGGCAGCGGCGCGGAGGTAGCGCTCGACCGAGTGGATCCCGTACACCAGCCGGTCCCAGCGGTGATCGGGAGTGCTGATCGGTGCGCGCTCGGCCAGGAGCCGGCGGGAGAACATGTCCGCCAGCTCGGGTGTCGCGTTCTCGGGCGCGACCTCGACCCGCACCAGGCCGTGAAACACGTCCTTTCCTTCCCAGGGCCAGAGCCGGAGCGCCCACTGCCGGACCGGCGCGAGACTCCTGGTTTGCGGCGCGTAGATCGAGGTCCGGTGGCTCATGGGGAGCCGAAGGAAGCGCTCGAGATCGGAGCCATCGAACGGAAGGGTGGCATGGCTTTTCGACACTGCGATCATGCGCCGGTCGGCGGCCCAGACAGGGCTGTCGCTCAGCGCGCCGTCGATGAGCAGCCAGCCGTCCGAGCGGGAGCGGTACCGATCGCCCAGCGTAAGCTCGAGTGCGCCCCGGGCCCGGTCGAGGGCCCGGGCGGCGTTCACCAGATCGCGCACCGGATGCGGCGGCTCGTCAGTCGGGAGCGCGACGGTGTCGAGCCCGGACGGCAGGTCGCCCGCCGCGGCGATGGCTTCGGGACGACCGAGGAGCAGGGTGCGGCGGGCTTCGAGTACGGTGGCGAGCCGGCGGTCGCGGCGCTCGCGGACCGCCGCGGCGACTTGGGCCACCACCAGGGGCGCTGCCCCAGCGTACGCCACCAGCTCGGAGCGCTGCACCCCGTCGAGAAACGCCAGTGGATCGGGCCACGCCTCCGGACGGGCCACCGGGTGCCAGGCAAGCTCGGCGTCCTCGACCAGACGAGCCTGCCGAATGCAGGCCTCCTCCACCCGGCCTCCACTGGCTTCAGGCACCGCCGACGCCGGGGTGAGCCCCCGGGCGGCGAGCGACCGTCGCAAATGGTGTAAATTGACTATGGGAGTCGGCACAGGAAGAATTGTAGCGGGACCGATGCGGAGGCTACAGTGATCTACCATCGCCCGGCAGCTTACTCGACCAATGGCGCGCGGGCCGCGCCGATTACCCAAGATCAGGTCTCGGCCCTTCGGCGCTCGTTTCAGGAGCTCCGCGACCAGCGGCGTTCCCTGCTCGCCAGCATGCGCGCGCTGGTGGATGAGACCGCCTCGTCGAGCCAGCGACTGCGCGACGAGTGGCAAAATCGTTCGTCGCCTCCGACGGGGGTTCCGGCCGCGCTTCGGCTGCAGGATGAGTATGGCATGACCCCGCGCGAGGTCGAAGTGGCGCTGCTGCTCGCGGAGGGGCTCCCGAACAGCGTCCTCGCACGACAGCTGGGCATCAGCCCGCACACCGCCCGCCATCATACCCAACGCGTACTCGGCAAGCTCGGCGTCCACTCGCGCGCCGAAGCGGGCGCGCGCCTTCGCCGCTGACGTACGTCGCGTAGGCACTAGTGCCTATGCGACGTCACACCTCCGCATGTTGTTCCGCCGATATGAACGTCTCGTGAGTGTCGTTACAGACACGTAAGTAGCTCGATCGTCAGACTGACTCATCGAACATACCCGCCGCCGCGCGCACGATGCGTCCGGCCGGCGGTGCACGATCAGCCTGACCGCCCTCGCGGGCGGGGTCACATCTCGTCTTCGAACGCGGTAAAGGGCGGCACATTGGCCAGCCAGAAGCCGGCGAGCCCGCCTTGCTGGTCGACCTCGACGTAGAAGTTGTCGGCCACGCGGACCACCTCGACGGGGCGGCGCGGGCCGATGCGGAGGTGGAACAGGCTCTCGGCGGCGTTGGTCTCGACCGACAGCGTGGTATCCACCTCCATCGAGGCGACGCCCGGCCGGGAAGGACGCGACGGCAGCACCACCCGGCCATCGGTCAGGCGAGCGGGGACCTGAAGGTTGGAGCTGGTGGTCACCTCGGGCCATACCACGACGTCGAGCCCGCAGATCACGCCGTTGTTGACGTCGAGCACCGCGATGGATCCTTCGGCGTCGGTCAGCTCGACGGTGCCGGTCAGGCCCCCGCTCTTCCGGTTTCCCTTGAACGCGCCGGAGAGGATGTCGGTCTCGGGGTCCCACCGCCACCCGATCGACGGCAACCCTCCGGTGAGCGGCTCGACTCGCGCTTCGACGTTCACCGTCCCGGCCTCAGGCCGCACGCGCGGATGCGAGCCGATGGATCAATCCGAAGATCTTTTCCAGGGCCCGCTCCAGCTCGGCGTCCGAGACCGCATAGCTCAGCCGCACCCAGCGATCGTCGGCGAAGGCCCCGCCAGGCACCAGTGCCACCCCCTCCTGCCTCATGAGCTGCTCGCAGAAGGCGCTTCCGGTGAGCGGCTCCTTCTCGCGGATGCCGTCCACCCGGAAAAAGAAGTAGAACGCGCCGTGCGGCTCGACGAACTCCACCCCGGGCGCCTCCCGCCTGAACCGCTCCACCAACAGGTCGCGCCGGCGACGGAACGCGGCGACCATGCGGGTGACTTCCGCGTCCACCTTCTCGTCGGTGAACGCCGTGGCCGCCGCCCACATGGCCGGCTGGTTGGCGCCGGTGGTGGTGTGCGACTGAAACGCGGCCATGGCCTTGGTGAGATGCGGCGGAGCGAGCGCCGCCCCGATGCGCCAGCCCGTCATCGCGTAGGCCTTGCTCGCGCCATAGATGATGACCGTGCGCTCGAGCAGATCATCGGGCAGGTCGAGCAGCGAAGGCGCGGGGCCGGGGCCGTAGTTGATGCGGCGGTAGATCTCGTCGGAGATGATCCACACGTCGTTGGCCTTGGCCCATTCCGCGATGGAGCGGAGCTCCGCCAGCGTGTACACGGCGCCGGTCGGGTTGCACGGCGAGCATAGGATCAGGCCGCGGGTGAGCTTGTTGCTGGCCCGGTCGAGATCGCGCGCGCTCACCTTGAGTCCCCAATCGAGATCGCCCGGCACCAGCACGGGCTCGGCCCGGCACAGGTGGACGATCTGGGGATACGACACCCAGGCCGGGGCCGGAATCAGCACCCGATCCTTGGGGCCAAACAGCGTGTAGCAGGCATTGAAGATGGATTGCTTCGAGCCCGAGCTCACGATGATCTGGTCGGGGTCGATGGCGCGCCCGCCCGACATCCGGCTCAGGTTCTGCGCCATGCCCTTCCGCAGCTCGGCGATGCCGACGTTGGGCGGATAGCGGGTCAGGCCCTTCTGAATCGCCTGGATGCCCGCCTGCGCCGCTTGCGCCGGAGTGTCGAAGTCGGGCTCGCCCACGCCGAGGTCGAGGACGTCTTCGCCGGCTGCCTTGCGACGCTTGGCCTCGTTGCTGATAGCCACCGTCTCGGAGGCCTTCAGGTGCTGGACGTTGGGCGACAGGGGGTCGGGCATTTCGGTGATCCGGGTGAGAGAAGCGGCGCGAAAGTCGGGCGAAAATTCAGGCTTCGGGAGGGGGATGTCAACCCGAAAGGCGGTGCGGCGCATTGCCGCGACCCGAGCGCTCCCTTACCTTCGCCGGGGCCGGATCCATCCTACCTCGAGGCTCGCGTGGCCGTGCTCGACGCGCTCCATATCACTCCGCCGATCGCCGAAGGGCTGTCGCGGCTCGGCTGGACGGCCGACGACGCGCTGATGCGCGAGGCGGCCCCGACGGCAGCACGCGGCCACAATCTCGTGCTGGTGCTTCCCCCGTCGCCCGCGGCGGCCACGCCCGCCATCGCGGGGATGCTGTCGCGCCTGGGCGAGGGAAAGGTGGGCCTGGTGCTGGCCCCGGGGGGCCAATTGGAGGAGTGGGGCCGAGTCGTGCACGGGCTCGTTTCCGGCACCGGGCTCCGGGTCCAAGTCGCCACGGGCGCGTCGCGGGCCACCCGGCGGCTGCGGGACGGCTCGCTCGATCTGCTGATCACCACACCGGATACCGCCCTGGCTCTGCAGCGCCGGTCCGCGCTTCCCGCGGACCGCGTCACCGGATTGCTGCTTGCGTGGCCCGAGTCCTGGGACGACGAGGATGCGGTCACTCCGCTCATGCAGGATCTCAAGGACACGCAGCGCATCGTGCTCACATCCGAGCCGGATCGAGCGGCGGGGTTGGTGGAGCGCTACGCCCGCCGAGCCCTCACCCTGGGGGCCGGCACCGCCGACGGCAGTCCGGTGGGGCCGGTGCGCGTGGTGCACGTTCCCTGGAGCCGCCGGGTGGCCGCGCTGAGCGACCTGCTCGAGCTGCTCGACCCGTCCTCACTGGTGATCTGGACGGCCGATCGCGGGCTCCACGGGGCGATCGCCGCGGCGGTCAGTCTGGATCCGCGCGACACGCAGGTCGTCACCGGCTCGGCGCCCGCCGCCGGGACGATCATCGCGTTCGACCTTCCCGATCCCGCGCAGCTTCGGCAGCTCGCGGCGTCGGGCGAGCTGGTGCTTCTGGTCCCCCCGGGGGGCGAGCGCTACGTAGCGCGTCAGGCGTCGCCGCGGCGGCCCCTCCGACTTCCGGGCGCGCTCGAGGCGGCCACGACGGCGGCCGCCGCACGGCGAGCCGCAATCGTGCGAGCGCTGGAAACCGGGAACCCCGAGCGCGCCCTGCTCACGCTCGCGCCGCTGTTCGAGCGGCACGATCCGGCCACGGTGGCCGCCGCGCTGTACGAGCTCTGGACCAGCGCGGCGGGCGCGAGCGCCCCGGCCCCGCTGCCCGACATCCCGGCGACGGCCCGGGTGTACGTCGGCGTGGGCAAGAAGGACGGTGCGACGGCCAACGATCTGGTGGCGGTGCTGACCAAGGAAGTGCGAGTGGAGCGGGGTAAGATCGGGCGGGTGGAGCTGCGGGATGGATTCTCGCTGGTGGAGGTGCCGGCGCAGGATGCGGAACGGATCGCGGCCGCGCTCACCGGCACCACCATCCGACGCCGGCGTGTCACCGCCCGGGTGGACCGTGGCGCCCCGACAGGGCCACCGGTGCGCCGAACCGGCCCCCCGACCCGATCAGGCCCGTCCGCGCGATCCGGCTCGCCAGCCCGATCCGGCCCGTCCGCGCGATCGGGCCCGCCCGCACCCCGGCGGCCCAAACCGACAGACTGATCGGCCCACGGCTACCGCTTCCGATTCACGACTTCCTTGAGCGCCCGACCGGCGCGAAAGGCCGGCGCGAGCGATCCGCGGATGCTCATGGCCTTCCCGGTCCGCGGGTTCTTCCCTTCCCGCGGGGCCCGGCGCCGAAGCTCGAAGCTGCCGAAGCCGCTGATCGCCACCTTGCCGCCCCGCTTGAGCTCGCTCGCGATCACTCCTTCCGCCGCGAAGAACAGGTCGGTGATCTCGGCCGCGCGCGCGCGCGTCACGTCGAGCCGGCTGGCCACGACGCCGATCAGCTCCTGTTTGTTCACGGAATCTCCTTGAGGCGGGACGGGCGACGAATATCACCGCGCGCGGCGACGGGCCGCAAGGCCGCTGGCGCGGTGGCGGCCGTCGCCTAGATTGCGTCCTCATTCCCGACGCAACGGAGATTCTGGATGCACTATGGCTCACACCCCGGCCGGGTCGAGGTGATCAGCGGCGTCATGTTCGCCGGCAAGAGCGAGGAGCTGATCCGGCGGGTTCGACGAGGCATCATCGCGCGGCGGCGGGTGCAAGTGTTCAAGTCGCATCTCGACGCCCGCTATACGGGCCTCTACTCGGTCTCGAGTCACGACGGCACCGAGCTCGACGCGTCGCCGGTCGATTCGGCCGCCGAGATCTTCCGGCTGGTGCGGCCCGAGTCGCAGCTGGTAGCCATCGACGAAGCCCAGTTCCTCGACCCCGACATCGTGCCGGTGGCCACCATGCTGGCCCGACGGGGCGTACGGGTCATCCTGGCCGGCACCGACACGGATTTCCGGGGTGAGCCGTTCGGCGCGATGGGGGACCTCATGGCGATCGCCGAACTGGTTGACAAGCTGCAGGCCATCTGCGTCGTGTGCGGCGACCCGGCCTGCCGCAATCAGCGGCTGATCAACGGCAAGCCGGCGCGGTACGACTCCCCAACGATCATGGTCGGGGGCCGGGAGAGCTACGAGGCCCGCTGCCGGCATTGCCACCAGGTGCCTCGGCGTGACGAGGACCAGACCGCGCTGCTCTAGCGCGCCCGCCGATGCTCAACGTCGCGCTGACCGGCAACATCGCCGCCGGCAAGTCCGCGGTGGCCGCGCTGTTCGGCCAGTGGGGCGCCACCCTGATCGACGCCGACCAGCTGGTGCGCGAGGTTCAGGCACCCGGCACCGCCGTGCTCGCCGCCATCGCCCGGCGGTTCGGCGATCATCTCCTCGACAGCTCCGGCCGGCTCGACCGGGACGCCCTCCGCGCGCTGGTGCTGACCGACCCGGCCGCGCTGGCCGATCTCAACCGGCTGGTGCATCCCGCGGTATGGGCGCGGCGCGCGGCGCTCGAGGCCGAGGCGCGCGCCCGCGGCGATCGCATCGTGATCAGCGAGATCCCGCTGCTGTTCGAGGCCTCGGACCCCAAGGCGTTCGACGTGGTGATCCTGGTGGATGCACCGCCCGAGATCCGGCGCGCCCGCCTGCTGACCGCCCGCGGGCTTTCCGCCGAGGAAGCCGACCGCATGCTGGCGGCTCAGGCGCCGAGCGGGCCCAAGCGCGCGGGCAGTACCTTCGTGATCGATAACGACGCCGACCACGCAACGCTCGAAGCGCGTACCCGCGCGGTATGGAACGGGCTGCTGCGCTTGACCTGAGTGTTCCCTGCCCCTATCCTCCCACCCGCGTCCCCAGCCCACGAGTCCTCCGTGTCCAATATCCCCGACGACCTGCAATACACCGGCGAGCACGAGTACGTGGCGCGCACGGGCGACCCGTCGGTGGTCCGGGTCGGCATCACCGACTACGCGCAGGGCGAGCTGGGCGACGTGGTGTACGTGAACCTGCCCAAGCCCGGCCAGCGGCTGGCGACGCACGAAGCGTTCGGCACCATCGAAGCGGTCAAGGCCGTGTCGGAGCTGTACAGCCCGCTGGCCGGTGAGGTCGTCGAGGTCAATGCCGCACTTGACGGCGATCCCGCCGTCGTCAATCGCGATCCCTACGGCGACGGCTGGATGGTCACCCTGCGGCTCGCCGATGCCGCGTCGCTCGATGGGCTGCTCTCGCCTTCCGCGTACCGGGCCCACATCGGGGAGTGATGGTCGTGAGCAGGAACTGCCACTGTCACATCCGAGCGCCCAACAATGCCCCGAGCGTGTGGTCTCGGGGCTTTTTTGTGGTCGGGCGCCGCCCGACCAGGTCCATCTTCCGGAGCACGCCCTGCCGATGACTACCGCCGCGCCTGCCACGCAGGCCTCTCCCGAGACCGACGTCCTGCACCCGGGGCACTTCGCCTACCGTCACATCGGGCCCCGGCGCGAGGACCTGGCCGAGATGCTGCAGACGGTCGGATATCAGTCGCTCGACGAGTTCATCGATGCGGTGGTGCCGTCCGAGATCCGGTTGCGGCGTCCGCTGGCGCTGCCACCCGGCAGGAGCGAGCGGGAGGTGCTCCAGGCGCTGCGCGGCCTGGCCGGCATGAACCGGGTGTTTCGTTCCTACATCGGCCTGGGCTACGCCGGCACCTTCACGCCACAGGTGGTTCAGCGGAACGTGCTCGAGAACCCCGGCTGGTACACGGCGTACACGCCCTATCAGGCGGAGATCGCGCAGGGGCGGCTGGAGGCGCTGCTCAACTTTCAGACCATGGTCTCGGATCTGACCGGGCTCCCGATCGCCAACGCGTCGCTGCTCGACGAGGCCACGGCGGCCGCGGAGGCCATGCATCTCACCCATGCGGTGAGCGCGACGAAGGAGCCGCCCGTCTACCTGGTGGACGAGTACTGCCACCCGCAGACGATCGCGGTGGTGCGCACCCGGGCGGAGGCGCGCGGCGTGCGGGTGGAGCTGGGGGAGCCGGAGACGTTCGCCTTCGGCCCCGGAGTGATCGGCGCGCTGGTGCAGTACCCGGCCACCGACGGGGCCGTTCGCGACTTCCGCAGTCTGTGCGAGCGGGCCCACGCGGCCGGCGCGCTGGTCACGGCGGCCACCGACCTGCTGAGCCTCACGATGCTGGCGCCTCCCGGCGAATGGGGCGCCGACATCGCGGTCGGCAACAGCCAGCGGTTCGGGGTCCCGATGGGATACGGCGGGCCGCACGCGGCCTTCTTCGCGACCAAGGAGGCATACAAGCGCGTCCTCCCGGGCCGCATCATCGGGGTGTCGCGCGACCGTGACGGCCGCCCGGCGCTCCGGATGGCGCTGCAGACCCGGGAGCAGCACATCCGCCGCGACAAGGCCACCAGCAACGTCTGCACCGCGCAGGTGCTGCTGGCCGTGATGGCGAGCATGTACGCGGTGTATCACGGGCCGGGGGGCTTGAGGCGCATTGCGGAGCGGGTGCATGCCCGTACGGTCACGCTGGCCAATGCGCTGCGCCGGCTGCGCTACCGGGTGGTGCACGATTCCTTCTTCGACACCATCTGCGTGGAGGTGCCCGAATGGGCCCTCCCGCGGCTGCTGGACGCGGCGCGGGCCCGGATGATCAACCTGCGGCCGCTTCCGCCCACCCGGCTCTGCATCGCGCTCGACGAGACGGTAACCCTGGGCGACCTGGCCGATCTGATCTCGGTGTTCTCGCTGAACGAGGCGCTGCCGTTCATGCTGGAGGACATCGGCCAGCACGCGAACCGCGCCATTCCCGCCGCGCTGGAGCGCCAGTCCGCGTATCTCAGTCATCCGGTCTTCCATCTGCATCACTCGGAGACCGAGATGCTGCGCTACATCAAGCGCCTGGAGGCCCGCGACCTGTCGCTCACCAGCGCGATGATCCCGCTCGGCTCGTGCACCATGAAGCTCAATGCCACGACGGAGATGATGCCGGTGAGCTGGCGCGAGTTCAACCGCCTGCATCCCTTCGCGCCGCGCGACCAGGCGGCCGGCTATGACCTGCTGTTCAAGCAGCTCGAGTATCAGCTGGCCGAGATCACGGGATTCGCGGCGGTGTCGCTGCAACCCAACGCCGGCTCGCAGGGCGAGTACGCCGGTCTCCTGGTGATCCGCGCCTGGCACCACTCGCGTGGCGACCGGCACCGGACCACGTGCCTCATTCCGATGTCGGCCCACGGCACCAATCCCGCGAGCGCGGTGATGGCGGGCATGCAGGTGGTGGTGGTCAAGAGCGACCCGCACGGGAACGTGGACCTGGCCGACCTCGAGGCCAAAGCCAAAGCCCACCGCGACACGCTCGCGGCCCTGATGGTCACCTACCCGTCGACCCACGGCGTCTTCGAGGGCTCGATCCGGGAGATCTGCCGCCTCGTCCACGAACACGGCGGCCAGGTATACATGGACGGCGCCAACATGAACGCGCAGGTGGGATTGTGCCGGCCGGGGGACATCGGCGCGGATGTGTGCCACCTGAATCTGCACAAGACCTTCTGCATTCCGCACGGCGGCGGCGGCCCGGGCATGGGCCCGATCGGTGTGGCCAAGCACCTGGCCCCGTTCCTCCCCGGGCACCCCATCGTCGACCTCGATCACGACCAGGCGTGCGGCACGATCAGCGCCGCCCCATGGGGCAGCGCCGCCATTCTGCCGATCTCCTGGGCGTACATCGCGCTGATGGGCTACGACGGCCTCACCGAGGCGACCAAGATCGCGATCCTCAACGCCAACTATATCGCGCGACGGCTCGAGCCTCACTACCAGGTGCTCTACACCGGCCCGCACGGGTTGGTGGCGCACGAGTGCATCATCGACACCCGTCCGTTCAAGGCGACGGCTGGAGTGGACGTGGAGGACATCGCCAAGCGGATCATCGACTACGGGTTCCATCCGCCGACGGTCTCGTTCCCGGTGGCCGGCACACTCATGATCGAGCCGACTGAGAGCGAGTCGAAGGAGGAGCTGGATCGGTTCTGCGACGCGATGATCGCGATCCGCGAGGAGATTCGCGAGGTCGAAGAGGGCCGCGCCGACCGGGAGCAGAACCTCCTCATCAACGCTCCCCACACGCTGGAGCAGGTGATCGCCGACGGCTGGAATCGTCCCTATCCGCGGGAGCGCGCGGCCTATCCGTCGCGCGCGGTCCGGGAGCACAAGGTGTGGCCGACGGTGGGGCGGATCGACAGCGCGTTCGGCGATCGAAATCTGGTGTGCGTGTGCCCTGCAGTGGAGGAGTATGAATAGGGGAGGTCGGACGACAGGGCGATAGGACGATCAGGCGATAGGA
>Ga0308176_10000659_pt1 | contig 21738 bp, 19 predicted proteins | sample PhyCR2_3_FD_203890 | JGI IMG/M metagenome (GOLD analysis project Ga0308176, IMG submission 203890) | Soil microbial communities from UC Gill Tract Community Farm, Albany, California, United States - DLSLS.C.R2 | ecosystem: Environmental > Terrestrial > Soil > Agricultural land | place: USA... | reverse complement strand
GACGGCGCTTGCCCGGTCGCCCAGCTGGGACGCACACCTCCTCGTCGCCGGAAGCGGAGCGGAACTCGATCGGTGGCGGGCAAAGGCCAGTGACGACAGGCTGGACGAACGGATTACGTTCCTTGGATACCGGACGGACGTGCCTGCTCTGATCGCAGCGGCTGACGTGATGGTGCACCCCGTTCGATATGAAGCCTACGGTCTGGCGGTGCACGAAGCAATCTGCTCCGGCGTTCCCGCCATCGTGTCCGCGTGCGCCGGCATTGCCGAGCGATTTCCGACTGGGCTTGCTCCCTTGCTCCTCGATGATCCCGACAGTGCGGCCGACCTGTGTGCCCGGTTACGGCAATGGCGCGACGCGGCTGACGACTTCAAACGTCAGACCCGGGCGTTTGGTGCGACCCTGAGAGCACGTAGCTGGGATGACATGGCGCGCGAAATCGCCGACCTTCCCGCATCGTGATGCACGCCGGGTTCGTTGCCGTAGACGCTTGCTGGGTATGCGGCAATGACCAGCTCACGCGCGAACACGACGCCATTCTCGATCTCGAGCTGTATCGCGATCAGCACCCGGAGATGGCCGCGTATTCCGGCGAAACGGTATGGTTTCGCCGCTGTGCGGCGTGTGGATTCGCACAGCCCGAGCGGCTACCCGCGCTGCCAGGGTTCTTCGACCTGCTCTACGATCAGCTCTGGTCACCCGACTGGGTGCAGCACGAATTCGAGAGCAGCTACAAAGACTTCATCTTTCACACCATTCTCAACGGTCTCGACAAGCGATTGGTTGGCCGGCGCCGCCTGCTGGACATCGGTGCGCATGCCGGACGCTTCATGCACCTCGCACGAAGCGCGGGCTGGACGCCCGAGGGCATTGAGCTGAATCCGAGAACCGCCGCGTTTGCCGCACTGCGCACCGGGCTGCCCGTCCATTCGGTGAATGTCGAGCGCTTACCGCTCGCGGCGGCGAACTATGGGGCGATTTCCCTGATTGACGTCCTCGAACATGTGCCCGATCCACTGACGCTGCTGTCTCGCGTCGAGGCAGCGCTCGAAGCCGGCGGATGGGTGGCAGTGAAAGTGCCTTCCGGACCTGCCCAGCGACGGAAAGAACGCCTGCGCGCGCGTCTTCATCGAGGCTACCGTCCCCGTCTCGCCGACAATCTCGTTCACGTGAATCATTTTTCGCCGACCGCGCTCCGGGGCGCTCTCGAACGCACTGGCTTTCGACAGGTGACGATTGAAATCGCGCCGCCCGAACTTCCTCCCGCGCGAACTTACAAAGACGCCAGTGCGAATCTGGTCCGCCGATCGCTCTATTACGGCGGCCGGCTGCTGCCTCGCAGCGTCGAGACGCCACTGGCGTTGAACCTTCTCGCCTTTGGCCAAAAGCCGGCATGATGGCTGACCAGATACGCGCCCCGTTTGCGTTGTCCGTCGTCATCCCGACCTTCAACAACGAGATGATGCTGCGGCGCACACTCGAGTGCTGGCAGCGGCACGCGCACTCGTCGGCCATCGAGGTCATCGTCGTCGAAGACGGATGTCGTGACGGGACCGCGAAGTTTCTCGCCGAGGCGGTCAGGACGCCGTGGGGTCGCGACCATCTCCGCTGGATGCACATGGACGATGCGCACGAGTTGCGGTGTACGAATGCGGGATTCAGCGCCGCGCGCGGCACGCTCGTGATGGCGTGGCAGGACGACATGTTCCTGAAGGCGCGCTGGCTGGTCGAGGAGCTGACGACCATTTTCAGCCGCCATCGTGACGTCGGCCTGCTTGGATTGAGCCGCGGCCTTGACATGTTTCCGGTCGAGGATCCAATCGAGCGCTGGGAAGACCTGCAGGACTGGCGGCGGCTGAAGAGCACGATCGGTCCGTTTCCGTGGAACTGGCTGCGGCTACAAGAGGTGGACAGCACGATCAGGCCGTGGGTCATTCGGCGGGAGTGTCTCGAACGCGTCGGACTTCTCGACGAGGCGTTTGTGCCGACCGAATGGGACGAAGCCGATCTGGCGTTCCGCGTGCGCGCCGCGGGATGGAAGGTGGCCACCTGCGGGTACGAGCGGCTCGGCGCGTATCACCACATTGGCAGCAGCACCCTTGGTACGCTCTCCGATGCATACAAGGCCAGGGTCCTCCGGAACGGGCGCTTGTTCCACGAGCGGTGGCATTCGGAAATCCGTCGCAGTCACGATCGCAAGCGCGCGACGTGGGTCCGTCCGATGACGATCGAAGGCTGGGCCATTACCGGAATCCGCGCGCTTCGTGCCGTCCCCCGGCGCCTGGCCGATCGGCGGACCTGACGTGCGATGAGAAGTCCTGCCTACGTTGCCGTGCAGCGCGTGTATGCAGCAGGACTGCGCGCGCGGTACTCACGCACCGGAATGCCCTGGCGAGTGCACGACCAGATCGTCCGGATCGACCCTGGTGTTCGCCATCTCGTGCCGCACGTCTCCGAAGAGGCGCTGTTCGCGTTTTTGAAACAGCATGTCGCGCCAGGAGACGTGGTGTTGGACGTCGGATCGTTCCTTGGAATTTACGCCGTGCTCGAAGCCCGTTTTGCCGGCCCCCGCGGGCGTGTCGTCGCACTCGAGCCAACCGCGTGGAGTGCGTCGTTGGCCCGCAGCCACTTCGCATTCAATGCAGACCCGGCGGCCGCGCCTATCGTTCTGCTCGAAGCGGCCGCGGGGGAGCGTCGAGAACAGGCCGCGTGGTATGAGTACGACGAGCCGTACGTCAACGCGCTCGCTCCCGCGGTCGATGTCGCCGGCCGGGCAACCACACGGACCGTTGAAGTCGTCACGATTGATGATGTGTGCGATCGGCTGAAGATTCGTCCAACCTTCATCCGCATGGATGTGCAGGGCGCTGAGTTTCAGGCCCTGGCAGGCGCACGTCGTACGATTGCGAGCGCCGGTGCAACCCTGACGATCGTTGCGGAAATGCATCCGCAATGCTGGCCGTCTTTCGGGTGCGACGAGGCCCAGGCGCGGCGGACCATTGACGACCTCGGCCTCTCCCCATCGCCGCTCGATCCCAGCGGGAAGCTGTTCGCTCGCGACGGACACATCGTCCTGCGACCTCGGTCCGTATGAAGATCCTCGTTGCGCAAGATGCATTGCATTCGGAAGGAGGCGTGGAGTCCTACCTGGCGGCAATCATCCCGGCGCTGCGCGCACGCGGACACTCGGTTGGCATGCTGTTCGTTCGACGGGGGACGAACCCACAGCGGGCCGGGGCTATCGACGGTCCGTGCGTCGCCATCGACCCCGAACGCATCGAACGCGCTTTCACGGAACTGAAGGCGTGGCAGCCGGATGTGTGCTTCTCCAACAACATGGCGCCGTTGAACGTCGAACGGCGGTTGCTCGACGAATGGCCGGTCGTCAAATTCATGCACGCGTACTTCGGCACGTGTATCAGCGCGCTGAAGATGCACCAGTTTCCGGCCAGTGTCGCGTGCACGCGAACGCTGGGACCCGCGTGTCTCGCGTTGTACGGACCCCGACGGTGCGGTGCGCTCAGGCCGTCGCCTTTTGTGAACGGATATCGATGGGCGCGATCGCAGCAGAAGCTGCTGAAGCGTTATACGGGTGTCATCGTCGCCAGCGATCACATGGCGGAGGAGTACGCGAGGCACGGAGCGCCCGAGAATCGGCTCTCGACCGTGCCCCTGTTTCCGTCGCTTCCTGTGGCAGCCGAACGGCGCGACACCGGCGACACGATCCTGTTTCTCGGACGAATGACGTCGCTGAAAGGTGGCGACATCCTCATACGCGCAGTCGCGTGCGCGGCCGCGAATCTCGGACGGCCCATCCGCCTGGTCATGGGCGGGGATGGTCCGCAGCGAACCGAATGGCAGCACCTGGCGCAGCGCGAACGGGTCGACGCCGAGTTTCCAGGGTGGCTGGACGCGGCGCGCCGGATTGACGCGCTGGCAGAGGCATCGACGCTTGGTGTTCCAAGCCTCTGGCCGGAGCCGTTCGGCCTGGTGGGGCTCGAGGCCGCTGCGAGGGGCGTTCCGGCAGTGGCATTCGACACCGGCGGCATCCGCCAGTGGTTGACGCATGGCGTCAGCGGCTTGCTCGTGCCTCCTGCCGGCAGTTACCGCGCGATGGCCACTGCGCTGGTTACGGTCCTGGACGATCGGACGCTGCGCGATCGCTTGAGCCGCGGTGCCCTGACGGCCGCGACCGCTATGTCGATGGATGCCCACGCGCAGGCGCTGGAACGCGTGCTCGTAGGCGCGGCGCACGAGCGCTCATCGCACAAAATGGCGGCGGCGCACGCATGAGTACGCGTTGGCACATCGTGACTCCCGAGTTACCACCCGACTGTGGGGGAGTGGGAGACTACACCGTCCAGGTCGCGGAGTCGCTGGTGGAACGTGGCGATGCCGTCACCCTGTATGTTCCTCCGACCCGGACGCCACGCGTGGCGCGCGGCCGCGAGGTCATCATGCTCGCCGATCGGTTCGGCGCCGAATCGATGCGCCAGCTCGCATCGCATCTGGACAGCGACCGTAATCCGGCCAGCCGTCTGCTCGTCCAATATGTGCCGGCGGTGTTTGGCCGCCGCGGTACCAACCTGCCATTCTGCCGATGGCTGCTATCGCGACGGCATGCAGGCACAGATGTGCGCGTGATGTTTCACGAGCCGTACCTGTATCTCCACTGGCGGCCCGATCACATCGTGACGGCGTTCACTCAGCGCGCGATGGCGGCGATCCTCCTCGACGCGGCAAGTCATTTGTACCTGTCGACGGATACCTGGCGGCGCTACCTGACGCGGCTTCGCCCCGGTGCTCTCCGTAAGGCGGTGACCCTCCCGATCCCTTCTGCGATTCCACGGGTGGACGCCGCGCAGGCCGTGCAGGCGATTCGTAGCAGGTCACTTGGCGGCGCCGCGTATCTCGTCGGTCATTTCGGGTCCTATGGCGACCACATTGCGCCGCTGCTGCGAGATGTGTTCAAAGACCTGCTCTCGTCTGACCGCCGGATCGCAGGTTTGTGCACAGGATCCGGAAGCGATCTTTTTGTCCGTGGCATGATCGCCAGATACCCAGACCTGCGCGGCCGCGTCGTCGCATCTGGACGCGCATCGGCGGACGATATCTCCGTCCAGCTTCAGGCGTGCGACGTGCTGATGCAGCCCTACCCTGATGGCGTGACCACGCGCCGCACCTCCGTGATGGCCGGTCTGGCCAATGCATGCGCCGTCGCGACGACGTTGGGAAAGCTGACCGAGAACGTGTGGCAAGCGGCCGGTTGTGTCGCGATGGCGCCCGCGCGCGACACCGCCGCACTGGCGCACGTCGTCCGCGAGCTGCTGGGGGACAGTCCGGCACGAGAGCAGTTACGAAAACAGTCGCTGACGGCCTACGACACGTATTTTGCGCTGCGACACACGATTCACGCTCTGCGGTCCGAATGCGCCGAGCCGTCGGCGATGCAACCCGTTTTCTAGCATGAAAGAATCGATCCCCCGGGTGACCGTCGGCATTACGACTCGTAACCGTCCTGAGTCGCTGCGCCGATGCGTCGACTCGCTGCGTCACATCGAACACCTCGAGCCTGAGGTCCTGGTGTTCGACGATGCATCGGATGTTCCTGCTGCGGAGGTATTGCGATCCACTGCGCGCGTTCGCATCATCCGTGATGATCGCGGCCCCGGGAACATCGTGGGTCGAAATGCGCTGATGGCGGCCGCATCCGCCGACGCGGTGTTACTGCTCGACGATGATGCGGCATTGATCGACGGCGTCGGTGTCGAGCAGGCACTGACGATCGTCCAATCCGACCGTCAGGTTGCTGCCGTGGCATTCGCGCAGGCGAACATCGATGGCTCGGCGTGGCCGCAACACATGCAGCCGGGACGAGGGGAGTCGCCGCGCTACGTTCCGGCGTTCATCGGGTTCGCGCATCTGCTGAACCGCCGAGTGTTTCGCGACCTCGGCGGGTATCGCGAGCGCTTCGTGTTCTACGGAGAAGAAAAAGAATACTGCCTGCGGCTCCTTGATCGAGGGTATCGAGTCGTCTACTTGCCGGGCGCACTGGTGGTACACGCACAGGACGCAGCCGGCAGGACGCCGCAGCGTTATCTGCGCTACGTGACGCGAAACGATTGTCTTCATGCCTTGTACAACGAGCCGGTCTGGCGCGCCGTCTGGCTCGTCCCCGCGCGGCTGGCGCTGTATTTCAGGATGCGCTCACGTTGGGGAATCGAGGATCCATCAGGGTTGAAATGGATCGTCTCTGAGCTCGCCGCCAATGCTGGTGCTGCGCTGCGATCTCGCAAGCCGGTGTCCCGGCGCACCATTGCGGCGTGGCGACGGCTGCGTGACGAAACTGCGCCGTACTCGCCATCACCTGCCCTTGCGGTGCCTCTTGCAACGGGGAACGCTGACTGAAAAGGCTGCTGACGATCGGCCACTCGTATGTGGTCGCGCAGAATCGACGGCTTGCGCACGAGATGGCTGTGCAAGGCGAGGGCGACTGGGAAGTCACGGCCGTGGCGCCGGCGCGGCTTCAAGGTGACCTGCGGCACATCGAACTGGAGCCAATCGCTGACGAGTCCTGTTCGGTCGTTCGGATCGACATGCGATTCGGGTCGCATCCGCACGTACGGATGTACGGCAGCCAACTTTCATCGATCCTGCGCCAGCGATGGGATCTCGTACATCTGTGGGAAGAGCCGTACGTGATCGCGGCAGGGCAGGTCGCGCGCGGCGTCCAGGCGGGTGTGCGATTTGTTCCCGCCACGTTCCAGAACATTTCGAAGCGGTATCCGATTCCGACCGCCTTCGTGGAACGTCACGTGATGAAGCGCGCTGACGGCTGGATCGCCTTCGGACAGACCGTCAGGGACGCGCTGCACGGACGCCCTGGATACAGCGACAAGCCCGTGCGCGTGTTGAGTCCCGGCGTCGATACAAAAACGTTTCGTCCCGATCCGATCGCGCGGGCGCGCATCAGGCGCGGATTGGGATGGGAATCCGACCAGCCTGTCGTGGGGTTCGCCGGCCGCTTCGTCCAGGAAAAGGGAATCGACACCTTGCTTCATGCTTTCGCGCATTCGACCCGCCGGTGGAATGCCGTGTTTGTTGGCGGTGGCCCGTTGGCCCCGGCACTCGAGTCGCTTCGCTTGCAGCACCCTTCGCGTGTTCGCATCGTTCGGGACGTCGGCCACGATGAAATGCCCACGTATTTGCGGGCGATGGATCTGCTGTGCGCGCCAAGCCGAACGACGGCGCGGTGGAGGGAGCAATTTGGCCGGATGTTAATCGAGGCGATGGCGTGTGGCGTCCCGGTGGTCGGCAGTAGTAGCGGCGAGATTCCTCACGTCCTCGCGGACGCCGGCGTCAAAATTCCTGAAGACGACTGCGCGCTGTGGACGGAAACGATCGACCGCGTTTGCGGCGACGCGGCGATGCGAGCCGACCTTGCGCATCGCGGGCTCGACAGGGCGCGCACGGAGTTTGCGTGGCCTATCGTCGCACGCCGGCATCTGGACTTCTTCGCGGAGGTCCTGGCGCAATGAAGCGGTTGCGTGTAGCCCTTCTCGCCGATTACCTCGAAGAGGGATGGCCGAGCATGGATCTCGTCGCCGAGATGCTGCTCGACCGGCTCAATCGCGAGCATGCGGCGACGATGGAGGTGACGTTGATTCGACCGTCGCTTCCAAGGCGGCTATCGCGGGTGTCGCGTCAGAAGCTCGCGTTTGGCGTGGACCGCGTCGCAGGACGGCTATGGGATTACCCGCGGTTCGCCTCGGCGCTCCGCGAGCGCTTCGATCTCTTTCACGTCGTCGATCACAGCTATGCACAGCTGGTTCACGAACTGCCGGGCGATCGGACGATCGTCACCTGCCACGATCTCGATACGTTCCGCAGCGTTCTCGAACCAGATCGCGAGCCTCGTAGTGCCCCGTTCAGGTTGATGACGCGGCGGATCCTTGACGGGTTGCGTAAAGCTGGTCACGTCGCCTGCGATACCGAAGCGACGCGGACGCTGCTGATCGAACGCGCTCGGTTCAACGAGAACCGAACCAGCGTCGTGCACAACGGTCTGCATCCAAGCTTCACGACCGTTCATGAAGCTGCCGCAGATCGAGAGGCGGCGCGCTTGCTGGGGCCGAGCCGCGCGTCGATTGACATTCTTCACGTAGGCAGCGCGATCGCCCGCAAGCGGCTGGACGTGTTGATCCGGATCATGGCGGAACTCGGCGGCCGCATTCGCCTGGTCCGTGTCGGCGGTGCCTTCACCGGCGAGCAATCAGCTCTGGCCAGAGATCTTGGCGTGACCGTCGCCGTCCTGCCGTATCTGGACCGCGCCACGCTCGCCGCGATCTACCGTCGCAGCGCACTCCTGGTGATGCCATCGGAACGCGAAGGTTTCGGCCTGCCGCTTCTTGAATCGCTTGCCTGTGGAACGCCGGTCATCGCCAGCGACATCGCCGCGCTTCGAGAGGTCGGTGGTGACGCGGTGACCTACTGTGCGGTTGGCGACGTTGAGGCATGGACCAACGCCATTCGCGCCTTGCTCGATGAGCGCGAGCGGCGGCCGGCGGAGTGGGCGGCACGGCAGGAACAGGGCGTCCGGCGCGCGGACGCGTTCAGCTGGTCGAAGTACGCCGGCGAAATCGCCTTGCTGTACGCGCGCATCGTGAACGGGGCGACCGCGCCGTGCTGAGAGTCCTGCACGTCGGGAAGTACTACCCGCCCGTGCCTGGGGGCATGGAACGCATCGTCGAAATGCTCTGCCGCGTGACGCGCGGCAGGCTCGACAGCCGGGTGCTCGCCTTCGATCGCGGGCGATCGACAAAGAACGATGTCGTCGACGGCGTTCAGGTGACGCGCGTCGGCACGCTGGGTCAGGCCGGGTCGGTGCCGATCGCCCCGAACTTCGCCTCGCATCTGAACCGAACGGATGCGGACGTGATGATCGTCCACGAGCCCAACCCGTGGGCGCTGCTGTCGCTGATCCTCGCTCCACCCCGGATTCCTTTTGGCATCTGGTTTCACAGCGACGTCGTTCGTCCCGACCTGCAATATCGTTTGTTCTACGCGCCGATCGCCCGCCCTGCCTACGATCGCGCTCGTCGCTTCGTAGTCTCGTCGCCAGCTCTGGCTGCCATGTCGCCTGCGCTCTCCCGGTACTCGGGCAAGACAGCGGTGATCCCGTTCGGCATCGATCCCGTGCCCTGGTCGATCGACCCGGTGACACGCCAGCGTGCTGATGCGATTCGCCTGGCTGTCAACAAACCGATTGCCTTGTTTCTGGGCCGGCTCGTTGCCTACAAGGGCGTCGACGTCCTCATCAAAGCGGCTTCTGCGCTCAACATTCACGTTGTCGTAGCCGGAGACGGCCCGATGCGCAGCTCGTGGATGGCTGAAGCGTCGCAGCGAAAAGACCGCGCGACCTTCGAGTTTCCTGGCGCTCCGTCCGACGACGATGTGAAGGCGTGGATGCATGCGGCCGATGTGCTGGTGCTGCCCTCGATCACTCGCGCCGAAGCGTTCGGCGTAGTGCAACTCGAAGCAATGGCCAGCGGAACACCGGTCATCAGCACTAACGTGCCATCGGGCGTGCCCTGGGTAAACCGCGACGGCGAAACCGGCCTGGTCGTGCCGCCGGGAGACGTTTTCGCCCTGCGGCGCGCACTGGAAACGCTGATAGCGGACGCGCCACTCCGGTGTCGACTCGGCGCCGCCGGCGCCGCCCGTGTGCGATCGGAGTTCACGCTGGACCGAATGGCCGACCGATTCGTCACGCTGTGCGAAGAGATCGCGAGCACGCGGTGAAACGCGTCTTCGATGCGGCGCTTGCGGCGGCCGGATTAGCGATTTCCCTGCCGGCCTGGATACTCGCGGCGCTGGCGATCAAGCTCGAGGACGGCGGTTCAATTTTCTATAGCCAGGATCGCGTGGGACGCGACGGCCGTGTCTTTCGCGCGCTGAAGTTCCGCTCAATGCACGAAGATGCAGAACACACGACCGGCCCGCTGCAAGCGCGTGCCGGCGACGGACGCGTGACCCGCGTCGGTCGAGTGATGCGCGCGACCGCGCTGGACGAGTTGCCGCAGCTGTGGAACATCCTGCGCGGGGACATGAGCTTCGTTGGTCCCCGTGCGCTGCGGCCCGGCGAAATCGAGATCGAAGGCGGTGCACCGGTGCCGCTCGAGGCCGTGCGCGGATACGCCGATCGCATTGTCGTGCGGCCGGGACTGACTGGCGTCGCCCAGGTCTTCGCGCCTCGCGACATTTCACGGCGCAGCAAGTTTCGCTACGACAGACTCTACATTCAGCGGCGATCGTTCGGTCTGGATATGCGTTTGATTCTGCTGTCGTTTTGGATAAGCTTCCGAGGCACATGGGAATCCCGGGACCGCAAGTACTGACGCCCGAGCGGCGTGACGTGATCGTTGTGGGCGGCGGTCCCGCGGGGCTCCTTGCGGCGCGCGATCTCGCAGCCGCGGGCTTCAGTACGCTCGTCGTGGAGGAACACGACACCATCGGTGTGCCGGTTCACTGCACCGGCGTTCTCGGGATGGACGCGTTCGACGAACTCGACCTCCCTCGGCACACCATTCTGCACACGGCACATGCAGCGCGGTTCATCTCAGCCGACGGATCGTCGATCCTGATCGATCACGACCGCGTCCGCGCCGCGGTCATCGACCGCGGGGACTTCGACGCGGCACTTGCCGCGAGTGCGGCTGCGGCCGGCGCGGAGATTCACGCCGGATGCCGAGTGCGACAGGTTGACGTCGACACCCACGGCGTAAACGTCTCGACCAGCGCCGGCTCTCTGCTCGGGCGCGCCTGCGTCATTGCCTGCGGCGCAAACTATCGATTCAACCGGCGTCTCGGCCTCGGACTGCCGCGACTGTTCGTGCACAGCGCGCAACGCGAGGTCCCCTTTCCCTCCGCCGATCACGTCGAGGTCTATCTCGGACGAACCATCGCCGCTGGAGGATTTGGGTGGTTGGTGCCGTTTCGACGCGGCGGTCAGCCTTATGCGCGAGTCGGCGTCATGTGCGAAGCGCGGCCTCGCGCCGCATTCAAAGAACTGGCGGCCTGCATCGACAGCCGGTTCGGTGTCTCGACGCCCTGGTCCGAGCCGCGCGTCAAAGTGTTGCCGCTGGCGCCGGTAACACGGACGTGGTCGCGTCGCGTGCTTGCCGTCGGCGACGCTGCCGGATTGGTGAAGGCAACGACAGGAGGCGGGATTTACTTCGGCCTTCTGAGTGGCCGGATCGCCGCGGAGGTGCTTTCTGGCGCCCTGCGTGACGATCGCCTCGCGGGTACACATCTTCGCGAGTACGAGCGGCGATGGCGGGCACGACTGTGGCCGGAGATTCGCGCCGGTCTTGCCTTCCGCGCGATCGCCAGCCGCCTGAGCGATCGAACGATCGATCGGGTCGTCGAGCTGGCACGTGTGGACGGCATCGTACCGCTGCTGAAGCAGACCGCTGACTTCAACTGGCACGGCGCGGCGGCCCGGTCGCTTCTTCGCCACCCCTCGTTTCGACGGATCGTGTTCGACTCGATCTGGAGCTGAACCGATCTCCGGTTGTCCCGCCCGGCGCTTCAGATGAATGCCCCACCGGCCGATAAACCAGATGTGACTACTTCCTCGCAATTGCTGGAGCAGGGGCACTATGCCCGGAAACAAATCTTCAGCAGGAACGCGATCGTCGCCTGGAGCCACCGCCGCCGCTTTGCGCTGGCGCGCGAGCTCGCCTCGGCAGGCGCCGGCGGGGCGCTGCTCGATTACGGCTGTGGCGACGGAACCTTCATCGCACTCGCTCACGATCTGTTTCGCGAAACGACAGGCACTGACGTGGACCTCGAGCAGCTGCGAGACTGCGAGAGACGGCTCGCGGGCGACGACGTGCGCTTCTCGTCGATCGAGGAACTGCATGACCGGTCGCACAGCGGCTACTACGATGCCGTGATGTGCATGGAGGTGCTGGAGCACTGTCCATCTGACGTACAGCCGCGTGTTCTTGCAGATCTCGAGCGTCTCGTTCGTCCCCACGGTGTGGTGGTGATCAGCGTGCCGATCGAGATCGGTCCGACCCTCGCGCTGAAGCAGGCGGTTCGAGCGATGGCGGCCGCGACCGGGCTGACTGAGTACCAGACGCGCGAGCGTTATCGGATTGCGGAGTTCATGCGCATGCTGCTCGCTCGCGAAGGTTCGCAGATCGAGCGGTCGGCGACGATTAGCATCAACGCGCAGGGCGACACGGTGCGATATCACGGCCACAAGGGTTTCAACTGGCGATTGCTTGCCCGCCTGATCGACAATGTGTTCGTCGTCGAACGTCGGCTCTACTCCCCAGTTCCCCTGACCAGGCGCTGGCTCAACAGTCAGGTGTGGTTTGTCTGTCGAAAGCGTTGAAACGGCGTTTAAGAAACCGGCTTGGCTGATTCCGGATCATCAAAGATCGGCCGCACGCTGCGGGGGTTCTGCGGGAGCATTTCGCTGGCCTTGGGCCGAAACCACTCCGAAAGACGAATCATTTTCCCGCGCTGACTCTGCACGACGTCCTGCAGTTGCTGCAGGATTGGCAGCGTTTCCGCCAGCGTCGAGACGACGCCAACACCGCGATCCATCGCGTGCTGCTGCATGGCGGGACTGGGATCGCGAAGCATCAGCAGCGCCTTGGTGGGGCCGGCGCCGATGATCTCGGCACAATTGACGAACTGATCGTCAATGGCGAGATCGAGTCTCAGCGCATTCGCCAGATCACCGCGGGAGCCGGGGACCGTGAGCACCGCCGGCAGATAGAAACCCTGCTGCTCCAGCCACCATTGCGTCTGGAACTGGACGCTGTCGCCACCGCTGGCCGGCCGCTTGGTAAGAAAACACACCTCCCACCGGTGCGCCCGGGCGAGGGCGTAGAGCCTGGCGATTTCCGCCGGCTCGTACCCACGCAGCGTCATCCACCAATTCGGGCGCCGCGCGATGTGATTCCACACCCGATCGATGTCGACGTGGGTGAGGCTCGCCTCGCCCACCGCATCGGATACCACTTCCCGGCGGAGACACTCGCGCGCCGTTTCCCGGAAGGCATTCCGGAAGTCGGCGAGCACGCCGTCGATGTCGATCCCAAGCCTCAGCGCCATCGGCGAATAAAAATACTCTGTTCCGGCCTATCGCTCATAGGAAACGATGGCGGCCAGTACGGCGGCCAGCGCCGCGTTTGCCGGCATCACCAGTCCCGTTTCCCAGAGGCTCTGCAGCGCGACGGCGAGCAGGCCGCAGGCAGCTCCGGCCCGTATCGAGTGGGCACCTGTCGCGTCGGATCCGAGACGACGCGAGATTGTTCGCGCCAGCGCGGCGATCAGCGCCATCAACAGGGCGAACCCGATGATCCCCCCTTCCGCGGCAACCTGCAGGTAGTGATTGTGCGCCTGATTGAATTGCAGCGTCCGGTCCCCGCGCTGGTAGGACAACATCGCCGTTTGATAGGTGCCCATCCCCGTCCCGGTCAACCAGAAGTCTCTGATGATCGGCAGCGTATCGGTCCAGATCCGCAGGCGATCGCGGACGCCCGTTCCGGACTCGCTGAAGCGTCCGACGAGAGCGGGAACGTCAACGCGCGCAAGTGCCAACCCTACCACCACGGCGAGCACGCCGAGCGCCCACCACGCACGCCGGACATTGTTCCCCGGCCGTTGCGCTGCGACACAAACAACCGCCGCGACCGTGAGCGAGAGAATGCCCGACCTCGACATCGACACCATGAGTGCGGCGATCATCAGGGTGCCTGCGGCGGCCAGCCAGATCGTCCGGCCGTCAGCCATTCTCGCGAGCCTCGTGCGCGTGCTGACAAACGGAGCGGCAGCGGTGTCCGCTGGCGCGGCGCGCGCGATGATGTAGCCGAAGCACAGGGGCGCCGCCATGATCACCCATGTTGCGAAGTGGTTCCGGTTGACGAAGGGTCCAAACGGGAGAGGCCCTTCATATTCAGTACGAAATCGCCAGTAGATGAACCGGCCGGCGGAGGCCGCCTGCGCGAGTGCGAGAACAGAAAAAGCAAACCCGATCGCGCTCGCGCCTCGCACCGTCTGGCGCAATCCACCCTCGGTGACGATCGCGCGTGCGGCGAAGAAGATGGCGACCGTTCCGATCGCGATCGCTGCCGACCACAGTGTTGAGGTCGCATCAATAGACAGGCTCATCCACGACGGCGTCAACGCAGTCAGCGCAAGGTCCTGGCGGACGGTCACCGCCTGCGGCGACAAAAGGGAAACCATGTGCGATGGAATCGGGATCGCTTGCAAGAGGATGGCGACCGGTAGCAGCAGAGCGATCGGGTCGAGCACCCGTAACGTGGCATCGGCGGCGATCCGGGGTGTCATGACGACGGCCAGCAGAACGGAGGAGGCCGCGAACACGATCGCGGCGAAAGCCGACCGGCCGCCGAATGCCGCCAGCGTCCAGAAGAGGATCAGGATGAGGGCCGCGCTGCCGCGGCCGGGCCGGGCGCGCTCACGCGGCAGGCGTGGCACTCCCGTAATAGCTCTTGTAGTTGTATCCGTAATAGCGCGCGTAATAGTACTTGTTACGGTCGAAGTCGACACGATTCAACACCACGCCGATGGACCGCGGCTTTCCCGAGCGTAGCGTTGCCAGCGCGCGTTCTGCATGCACTCGTCGCGTCATCTCGGAACCCACGACGAAGACGACCGCTGAGACGTGCCCCGCGATGACGACCGCATCGGTCACGGCAAGTACCGGCGGCGTATCGAGCAGAATCCAGTCGAAGGGTCCGTGCGACAGGTTCTCGAGAAAACCCTTCATGCGATCCGAGGCAAGCAGCTCCGACGGGTTGGGCGGAGTCTTTCCGGCGGTAATCACGAACAGATTTGGCTCGGCGGTGCGCTGAACGGCCTCGCGCACGCGACACTGTCCGACCAGCAGTTGCGACAGGCCGCTTTCGTTGTGGACGCCCATGATCTGATGCACGCCGGGTCTTCGCATGTCTGCATCGATGAGCAGTACGCGCGATCCGCCCAAGGCCAGCGCGGTGGCCAGATTGCACGCGGTCGTGGTCTTGCCCTCGAGCGGCTGGCTGCTGGTGACGGCGATCACGCGTGCCTGTCCGGCGCCGGCGGTAAAAACGAGTGAGGTGCGCAGCGACCGAAATGCTTCGCCGAAGTCGTGCGGGACGGTCTCCGACAGCAGCGGCACGCGGTTGCCGCGGATAGCGGGCACGAGTCCAAGAAGCGGCAGCCCCAGGCGCTTGGACACATCCTCCGGTGTCTTCACCGTATCGTCGAGATACTCGATGCCAAACGCCAGCCCGAACGCGACGAGCAGCCCGGCCATCATGGCGGTGAACCATTCACGCCGCGTGTTCGGCGAGAACGGCGCGCCGGGCACTTCGGCCCGGTCCATCACCTGGACGTTGTTCGATCGGCTGTTGCTCACCACCTGCAGTTCTTTTTGCTGCTGCAGCAGCGACTGCCACAGCTGGCGATCGCTGTCGGCCTGACGCTGGAGAACGAGATAGCCGCCGCTCTTCCGCTCCAAATCCATGGCCTCGTTCTTCTGCTGGTCGAGCGAGGCGGTAAAGCTTCGCTCCTGCGCGACGGCGGTTTCGTAGTCGTTCTTGACGCTCTCGATGACCCGCGCCCGCTGCGCGAGCAGCGTCTCGCGCGCGTTCTTGATCTGCAGATCAATCTTCTGCATCTCCGGATGGCTCGGCAGATACCGCGCCGAGAGCCGCGCCCGTTCGGCCATCAAATCGGTCAGCCGATTCTTGGCTTCGACCACACCGGGACTTGCGGCGACGACAGGAAATCCGTCGGCAGCATCCGAGGCCGGGTCGATCCCTTTCAGCTGGTGGTAGGTGGCCTCCTTCTGCAGCCGCTCCGTGCGCTGCCGGGTCACCGTTTCGTTCAACGCGTTCAGTCGCGCGACGGTGATGTTCTGCCGGTCGCCGAGCGACAGCGCATTGCGCGCCTCACGGTACTCAGTCAGGGCCGCTTCGGCGTCGGTCACCTTCTTTTCCTGCTTCGCGACCTCCTCGTTCAGCCAGCGCAAATTCTTCTGATACGTCCCGAGACGAAGTTCCAGGTTCTGCGCCGTGTACTCCTCGGCGAGGGTGTTGGCCGCCGTCGCGGCGAATTGCGGATCGGATGATTCGTAGATGATCTCGACCAGCCGGGTCTTGGCTTCCGGTGCGATCCGCACCCCGCCGAGGAACTGATTGATGACCCCGGCTTCCGCTGCTTCTTCATCGGGACTCGGCGGCTCGATCGATGGCTTCGCGGGCGGCCGGCCGAGCAACGATTGCACCGTCAGGCTCACTGTGTGCCGTGCGCTGGAAATCATCGCGCCGATGCCCTTGCGCCGTGGTGCGCTGGCGCTGAACAACGGATGGTTCTGCAGCTGCAGCCGGTGAACGACGCGCTTCGCCAGGCCGCGACTTCGCAGAATGCTGTACTGCGTATTGAAGTAGGGGTCGCTGTCCTGCCAGAACGCCGGATCGTTCGCGTTCAGATTGCCGACGGCCACGCTGCGCTCGTCTTGAATCATCACGCGCGAGCTGGTTCGGTACATCGGGATTTCCGAGTACGTCTGCAGCATCATGACGCCAACCACGATGACAAATGCCGCGCCGGCGAGGCGGCGGTGCTTGAAAACCGCCGCCAGGCGATCGAGCAGATGAACAGGCTGCGAGCTCCCCGGCGCAGGCAGCGACGGGACGTCCAGGGTCGGCGCGGACGCGGCGGGAAGGTCCTGGGCCTCGAACATCAGGGGATGTGCACTTTCATTGCGGGCTGATCGGCCGCGACTGCTGCGTGCTCACGGTGGCCGGTGAGGATTGCGTGCCGGTGCCGAGCGCCGTCACGCCCACACTCGAGGCGACCGCGATCACGCCGGCGGCCGTATTCGAAAACAGGGCTCCGTACCACGATCGACGCGACGGCAGGCGAACAAGCGTTGAGACCGTCTCGCCGCCTTCGACACGAATTCCCGGGCCCACCGCGAGAACTTTGCCGCTGTCCGACAGCAGTTCGACGACGTAGAAGCCGCGGCGTATCGCGGGAAACACGAATTGACCGCTGCTCGAGGATTCCGCGGCGGACACGACACGACCGGTCAGTGTGTCCAATAATCGAAGCGCCGCTTTCGGCAACGGAGTGTTGTCGCTGTTCCACGCGACACCCTGGACGACCGCCAGTGGTTCGCGCGCGGGACTCACCCCGACCGAGAGCGCACATGCGAGCGCAGTCAACACGAGCAAGCGCACGGCGGCGTAGCCAGACCCATCACTGGGGCTCATCGCACCCTCGTTGAGGCGAGCCGAGTAGCTGAGCTGTGGGGATGCTTACTTTAGTAATGTAGTGCAGTCAGCCAGCCTGAACAAGCACGAAACGCCAAAAACACATTCATTTCACACATTTCGCTGCCTTCGCCCGCGCTCCTTCGTGGGACTGCGTCGTCGCGCATCGCTTCACCGTCGTGGATGTCGAGGGCGTAAAGAATCTATACAGCCGCAGCCGCAGGCGGTGTGCTCACTTTTTCCCAGCAATGATCTTGAATGCACCGTAAGCGCAGCGGTGCGCATACAGCGCCGGAAGCAGAACGATGCTCCGGGAGCCCAGATGATAGGCGTCGAGCATGTAACGCGGACTTGGCAAGAGCACTTCTCGTAGCAGCCGCATCCGAGGACGCCATTGAGGGAGCGCCCTGACATTCCACAGCAACTCGTCATGCCAGCGGCGGCGCGGCCGAAGATAAACGCTGGCTGGTTCCGATATGGTGGAGGAGGTCAGGATGTCGAGGACGTCTGACGGCACCCGAGTATTGCAATGTTCCGCCGCGAGCGAGAGCTGCCGTTTGCAGATCGCGGCCATCCGCGTGTGGACAGCCAGTCGCGCGAACCGCAGAAGCTCGCGGTGGGAAAGTCGTCGGACCAGCAAATGGATATCGCACATCCAGAGAAGCCGTGGCTCATTTCCGTGATGCATCACGGGATGAATACACGCGAGCAGCAGGGCGTGAGGGCCGCATCCGGTGCGCGCGTGCGATCCCAGCGCCGGTATCGGCACGGCTTCGGCGCTGAGTTCAGAGTAGGTCAGCACGTCGGCAAAGAGCGTTTGCGTGCTGATTTTCCAGTGCACGTCGAACACGTGTTCGACGCCGAGCGGGTCAATCTTCGAGAGCTGGAACTGACAGAACACATGCTCGCCGCCGGTCATCAGCGGCTCGCGATAACCAAGGCATGTCATGACGTCACGCGCGATCTCGACCCGATCGCGCGGAATCAGGAGGTCGGTATCGACCGATGGCCGAATCGCCGGGGCCTCATACACCGTTCGGGCAAGCGCTGCGCCTTTGAGCAGGACAGGAAAGACTCCGTGTGTCGCGAGTGCGTCGAGGACACACGTGATTTCACGCGCACGCACCAGTTCGATGGCCGCCGCCGCCCGCACCCGCTGCTCGAGCGCGAGGCATACGGTATCCGGCCAATCGCTCCGCTCTGCGCCTCGGGTCAACTGGAAGTGGACGAGTCCTGAAATTTCCAGTTCCGCGCAGACGTCCAGCACGGTCTCAGGGTCGGCGTTGACGTTCTCCCACCGCGGTGTGTCCCCGCGAACGACGGCGGCAACCCAGGGTATGGATGTCATGGACGTGCAAATACGAGCGCCCTGATGGTGCCGTCGCCGGCGCGAGACACGACCCGCAGGTGCGCCGCCGCGGCTTCCCGCTCGAGCTCGTTCTCCTCGAACACATGCGTAAACGAGAATGACGGGCGGCTCGTGCGATTGTCCCAAACGACGTCGCCGGGCTCGATCCGCCAGTCAGAACGCGAGAGGATTCCTGCCCATCGGCCAAGACGCGTCAGGCCGGCACGCGGCCGTCGCGTCGGCGCGGCAAAGCTCACGATGACGTGCCCGCCAGGAGTGAGAAGGGAGGCGGCTTTCGCCAGTGCAGCGATTCGTGTTCTCCCCATGGCAACCGTCGCGTAGCAGCAATAGGAAAAGACGACGACGTCGAACGTGCCGGCCACCATGATGTCTTCGAAAAATCCGTGGATCAAGGGTGCCGACATTCCGCGCGCCTGCAGAAGACGCTCGGCGACCGCCAGGCCGCTGCGGCTTGGATCGACTCCGGTCACACGACATCCTCGTTCGACGAGCGGCAGCAGATCGCGTCCGCTTCCGCAGCCGACGAGCAGCACGTCAGCGCCTGGCATGATGAAGCGTTCCACGTACTCGCGCTCCCAGGGCAAGAACCCGATCTCTGGCGATCCGTGCGTGTCATAGAACGCATCCCACGTCTGTTGCGATTCACGCTTGATGTCGTCGATCCGGCGCATCCCGGCCCCGAGATAGCCCGTGACTCGCGAGAAGCCATCCGCCATCCGGCCCGTGTGAAACAGCAGCTGCGCGATCGCGGATCGCAAGGGCATGCCTTAGCCGGTCGGCTGCGCCAGGTCGGCCAGGAGCGCGTCACGTAACCACGTCATCTCTGCCTTCGCGCGGCGATACGACAACGAGGTGATCGGGATCTCGCGCACGACGCTGGTCGCAAACTCGAATTGCCGTCGAAGCCGCGGCGCCTCCGAAGGATAGTGGCCCGCCGTGTGGGCGAGCAGTCGTGGAAGCGCGTGTGAGGGCGAGAGGCGTTGAAACATCGCGCGCTGCCCGTGAGCGCTATCATTTTCCAGCAGGTAGAGTGCGCGGACCGGAGCTGGTCGGGATGCCATGTCTGTCTGATCCACGGCAACGATCGATTTGGTGGTCGATGGGTTCATCGGCACGCCGCGCTGTCCCGCACCGAGTATGTGATCCGACATCTCCTGGTACAGCTTGAGGCGCGGCGGACCGGGTTGCGCCAGCCACGTGCCGCGATCGCGAGTGAGGATCAACATGTCGTCGGTCACGAGCTTGCATCCGCCGCGCATCAGCAGGGCCGCCAGCGTGGATTTTCCATCACCGCTGTTGCCCAGAAACGCGGCGACGCCATGTTCGGTCATGACCGCGGTCGCGTGCAGCGGTTCCCATCCGAGCCGCACCATCGAGAAAGAAAGCGCATCGACCAGCAAATACGCCAACAGTGCTTCGTCTTCAATCGGCTGCAGCGTCTGGGCGTAAATCCGGCGAGCGTCGGGAGTGACCAGGAATTCGAACAGCCCGCTCCACCGTCGATAGGCGGAACCGTCCGGCAGCGCCGCGTATTGCGCCCACTGCCCCGCTTGTGCCCTGGGAACGTACGAGGCTCCCCGTGCGAGCGCCTCCCCGTCGTCTTCGACGAACTCGACATCCCATTCCTCATCAACGGCCGCAACTCCATCGACGCGCCAAGGGGTGCGCACCCGGATGCCATAGAGGTGATGGACGACCGGCGAGCCGCGTGGAATGGCGTCACCCATGGACCACACTGAGCTCTCGTTCGAGTCGATCGATTTGGCCGGCTGGCGCGAGGAACTGGCGAAGCCACAGCTCCATGCCACACAGCTCGAGGAGCCGGTTGGCCCAAATGGCATTCTCGGACGCGCGAATGTTCTGTCTCCATTCGGCGAGAAGGCGCCAGAGAACCGGCCCGTCGACATAGCCGTATTGGACCGCCAACGATGAGGATCCCAGCACGTCGGTGATTTGCTCGAAGTCGAGTTCGATGCTGCGATTGGCGAGGTGCGTGAACTCTCCCTTGCCGCGGCGATCGACGATCGCGTCAGGAACCAGTCCGCGCATGGCCGCGCGCATCAGTCCGCGCGGTACGCCCGCGTGCGACTGGATGTCGCCAGGAATGCTCATCAGGAATTGCACGAGATCGCAGTCGAGGTATGGAAAGGCGACATCCAGGCCGCGCATGGCGGCGACCCGGCAATTCCACTCCAGGCATTGCACGTGATACACGCGTCGCGCCTGCTGATAGATCGCCCACGCATGGCTGCTCCCCCGCGGGCGCGGCAAACGGGCCGCTTCAAATCGGTGGCGCAGGAGTTTCCGGAATCGATCTGTGTACCATTCGGCGCGCCACGCGCCCTCAGCGCGCCGACGGACGTGACGCACTGCACGAAGGCAGGGGGAGGGAAGGTGTCGCGCCGTCAAATCTCTCGCGCATCGCGCCACGAGACCGCGCCGAGTCACTCCCCATGCGGTCGCGTGCGACCTCACGGTGTGCCACCGCCCTGAACGGCACAAATCTACCAGGTAGGAGGACTCGAACAGCACCTGGTCACCCCAGTGCCCGGTGAGCAATCGGCCGGCGCCCCGCTCGCGGGCCCGGCGGTACATCGCCTGACGCTGCGACGCCAGCGCCTCGGTCAGCGGGGATTCGGCATGTCGCACCTCGTCGGCGGCGAACTCCATGAACCCCGCGCGCTGTGGAATTCGCTCGATCGTCGCCTCGCAGGCCTGCTCGAGCGCGCGAACGAAGCATTCCTCGTCAGACGCACTCTGCGGCGCACCCTGGTAGTTGAGCGCGAAGAGCGAGGGACAGTGCGCCGTGCCCTCGTGCATCAGCCGCGACGCGATCGCAAAAATGTATGAGGAGTCGAGGCCGCCACTGACCGATATGGCCACCGGTCTTTTCTGACGCAGCCGATTCCGGACGGACTTCACGACCGTCTGATGAAACGCGTCGACGTACTCGGGGAACGTCGAAAACCGTGTGCGCCGCCCGGTATCGAATTCAAAGTAGCGGCGCGTCGTGGTGCCGCGCGGGGTCACGGTGAGGACATGCGCTGGCGGCAGCGAATGGATGT
>Ga0308176_10000658_pt1 | contig 21740 bp, 11 predicted proteins | sample PhyCR2_3_FD_203890 | JGI IMG/M metagenome (GOLD analysis project Ga0308176, IMG submission 203890) | Soil microbial communities from UC Gill Tract Community Farm, Albany, California, United States - DLSLS.C.R2 | ecosystem: Environmental > Terrestrial > Soil > Agricultural land | place: USA... | reverse complement strand
AGACCGGCAACCAGCTGTCGCGCTGGGGCGATTACAGCTCGATGAACATCGACCCGAGCGACGACTGCACGTTCTGGTACACGCAGGAGTACATGGCCGCGACCGGCTCGTTCAACTGGCACACCCGTATCGGTAACTTCAAGTTTGCCAACTGCGGCGTGATCGTCAACGACTTCAGCATCACGCCGGTCCCGACGACACGGACGATCGCAGACGGCACGAGCACGACCTACGCGATCAACACCGCGAAGCTATCGGGCACCGCGGAGTCCATCGCGCTGAAGGTCACCGGACTTCCGGCCGGCGTTACCGGGACGTTCAACCCGACGAGCGTGACCGCGGGCGCCAGCTCGACCCTCACCGTGACCGTCCCCGCCGGCACCACCGCGAGCACGTCGACGCTCACGATCACCGGGACCGCGCCGTCGAAGACCCACACCACGACGGTCTCGCTCACGATCACCAACGCCAACCAGCCGCCGACCGTCACGATCACCTCGCCGACCAACGGCTCGACCGTGAGCGGCACCATCACGGTGTCCGCGAACGCGACCGACGCCGACGGCACCGTGGCGAGCGTCAGGTTCGACCTGCCCGACGGCACCAGCGTCACCGACACCACCGCACCGTTCGCGACCACGTTCGCCACCACCAAGGTCGCCAATGGTAGCGCCGTGTTCAAGGCGACCGCGACCGACAACCTGGGCGCGACCGCGACCGCGACCGTGACCGTGACCGTGAACAACGTCAACCAGGCGCCGACCGTCACGTTCACCTCGCCGACCAACGGCCAGACCGTCAGCGGCACCATCACGGTGTCCGCGAACGCGACGGACGCCGACGGCACCGTGGCGAGCGTGCGGTTCGACCTGCCCGACGGCACCAGCGTCACCGACACGGCCGCGCCGTTCACGACCACGTTCGACACCACGAAGGTCGCTAATTCCAGCAGCGTCGTGTTCAAGGCGACCGCGACCGACAACGTGGGCGCGACCGCGACCGCGACCGTGACCGTGACCGTGAACAACGTCGCTGCCAACCAGGCGCCGACCGTCACGTTCACCTCGCCGACCAACGGCCAGACCGTGAGCGGCACCATCACGGTGTCCGCGAACGCGACCGACGCCGACGGTACCGTCGCGAGCGTCAAGTTCACCCTGCCCGATGGCACGACCGTGACCGACACCACGGCGCCGTTCTCGACCACGTTCGACACCACGAAGGTCACCGATGGCAGCCGGGTGTTCACCGCGGTCGCGACCGACAACCAAGGCGCGACCGGCACCACGAGCGTGACCGTGACCGTGGCCAACGGCAACGCCGACTGCCTCAACAACACGTTCGCCGCGACGGACGTGCCCAAGGCGATCCCGGACAACAACGCCACCGGTATCACGTCCACGATCCCGGTCGTCGGCAACGGCAACGTGGCGGCGTTCACGCTGTCGCTCAACATCACGCACCCGTTCCGCGGCGACCTCTTGGTCACGCTGACCTCCCCCGCAGGCTTGACGGCCACGGTTTTTAACGGCGCCCTGAACGACTCGACGGACAACATCGTCCTCGTCGACAAGTCGAGCACCGTGTTCAACGGCGAGGTCGGGGCCGGCAACTGGAAGCTCAAGGTGGTGGATCGCCAGGCCCAAGACGTCGGTACGCTCAACTCGTGGTCGATCCATATCCTGGGGAACTGCGTCCACTGGTCGGGCTCGGCGACGCCGAACCTGCCGACGATCGACAACGGCACGGCGTGCAGCAGCCTGAACGTGGCCACGACGGGCGGCGACTCGGCAGCGGCCAAGCTCGATTTCGCGGGCAACCACACGTTCTGCTCGAGCCTGGCCGGCACGCTGGCGCACAACGGCACGACCTTGCAGGTGTTCGGGGCCGGCGCGATCAACGTGAGGGGGCCCTGTACGTTCAACTTCACCAAGGTCGTGGTGCCCGGGTTCACCGGTGACTCGTCAGGGACCTGGACGTTCTGTCTCATCGACACCGATGCGGGAGGTGACACGGGTAAGCTCAATTCCTGGGCCGTGCACGACTAACCAGCGTCGCACGTAGCGACCACCTCGACCCACGGCCCGCGCAAGCGGTGACCGCTGGCGTCGAGGTTTTGTTATTTCGGCCACAACATGTCAGGCCGACTCGACCGGCGTGCGCGAACAACTTCGGCGCGGCTCGGGCTTGGGATCGCGGCGGCGATTCCTGCACCGGTCTCGCCGGTACGACGGCCCGTGGCGATGCCGCGCCCCGTGCAGCCAAGGGCGTCAACCACGCCGTGAATATATCGGCGCAGCAACCACGAAGGAGATCTGCTTATACATGTGCTTGCTACTCACGGCAGACAGTTAAGTGTTTTAATTACTCTATGAAGCGGTGGTGGTTGCGGGGGATGGTTCAACGAGCGGCAAGGATCAGGTTAAGGAGAACTTAGTGATTAAGACTCACTACAAAGCCTTCTGAGGGCTGGTACTCGCGTCGGTGAAGCAGGTAGCTATCGCCGCGCTTGTACCCTTTGGAGGCACGATGATGTTGCGAACGCGAGTTTGGCTCTCAGGTCTGCTGGCGACGATGGTCGTATCTTGCGCCACCGGCGCACCCGACGTGGACACGAAGGTCACGGTCATCAAACCCGACGCCCAGGACGTGTCGCGGCCGCTGAGCGAGCTGGCGAAGATCCCGGTTCCGGAAGTGTTCGGCCTCCGCGCCCACGAGGCGGAGCCGGCCCGGCCGATCCCGCACATGCACGGCCAGGCGGCGGCCCAGGGGCCCGATCCGGTCGTCCAGACCGAGCTCGGCACCGGCCCCAACATCCCGACCCCCACCACCACCTTCGAGGGGATGGGCTCCGGCCTGGCCGGCTTCACGGTGGCGTCGGCGCCGCCCGACACCGATGGCGACGTCGGCCCCAACCACTACGTCCAGATCGTGAACTCCTCGGTCACGGTGTTCAGCAAGACGGGCACCAAGCTGCTCGGCCCGATCGCGACCAACACGCTGTGGAACGGGTTCAACGGCGCGTGCGCCACCACCAACGATGGTGATGGCACCGTGCGCTACGACCGGATGGCGGACCGCTGGGTCATCGCCCAGTTCTCGGTCAACGGCGGCAACGGCCCGTTCTTCCAGTGCGTCGCGGTCTCGACGACGCCGGATCCGACCGGCAGCTTCAACCGCTTCCAGTTCACGTTCGACGGCTTCAACGACTATCCCAAGATGGGCCTGTGGCCGGATGGCTACTACTTCACGTTCAACATGTTCCCGAACAACACGTTCGCGGGCGCCCGGGCGTGCGTGTTCGATCGCGCGAAGATGCTGGTCAACGGCGCGGCGACGGAGCAGTGCTTCAACACCAGCTCCGCCATCGGTGGCCTGCTCGCCTCGGATCTCGACGGCGCGACGCTGCCACCCGCCGGGGAGCCGAACTTCCTCATGGCGCTCGATACCAACGCCCTGGACTTCTTCAAGCTCCATGTCGACTTCACCACGCCCGCCAACTCGACGTTCTCGGGACCGACCACGATCCCGGTCGCGTCGTTCTCCCAGCTGTGCGCCGGCGGGACCTGCGTCAAGCAGCCCGGGACGACCCAGCAGCTCGACTCGCTCGCCGATCGCCTGATGAACCGCCTCGTCTACCGAAATTTCGGCGATCACGAAGCCCTGCTCGTCTCGCACGCGGTCACCGCCGGCACCGGCGGCGGCGTCCGGTTCTACGAGCTGCGCACCCCGAACACCACCCCGACCATCTTCCAGCAGGGGACGTTCGCGCCCGACGCGTCGTTCCGCTGGATGAGCAGCATGGCGTTCGACCAGGCCGGCGACATCGCGATGGGATACGCGGTCGCGAGCGGGACCATCAACCCGAGCATCCGCTACACCGGCCGGCTCACGACCGACGCCCTCGGGACGATGGGCCAGGGCGAGGCGACGCTCATCGCGGGCACCGGCGCGCAGACCGGCAACATGCTGTCGCGCTGGGGCGATTACAGCTCGATGAACATCGACCCGAGCGACGACTGCACGTTCTGGTACACGCAGGAGTACATGGGCGCGAGTGGCTCGTTCAACTGGCACACCCGCGTCGGCAACTTCAAGTTTGCCAACTGCGGCGCCGTGGTGGTCAACGACTTCAGCATCACCCCGAACCCGACGACGCGGACGATCGCGGCCGGCACGAGCACGACCTACGCGATCAACACCGCTGTCCTGTCGGGCGCCGCGCAGACCATCAACCTGACGGTCGCGGGGCTCCCGACGGGCGTCACCGGGACCTTCAGCCCGACGAGCGTGACCGCGGGCGGCAGCTCGACGCTGACCGTGACCGTGCCCGCCGGCACGGCCGCCAGCACGACGCAGTTCACGATCACCGGGACCGGCACGAACAAGACCCACACCGCCAGCGCCTCGCTCACCATCACGAACAACAACCAGCCGCCGACGGTCTCGATCACGTCGCCGACCAACGGCTCGACCGTGAAGGGCACCATCACGGTGTCCGCGACCGCGACGGACGCCGACGGCACCGTGGCGAGCGTCAGGTTCGATCTGCCCGACGGCACGAGCGTCACCGACACCACCGCGCCGTTCTCGACCACGTTCGACACCACGAAGGTCGCCGATGCCGGCGGCATCGTGTTCAAGGCGACCGCGACCGACAACCAGGGCGCGACCGCGACCACCAGCGTGACCGTGACCGTGGCCAACGGCAACGCCGTCTGCCTCAACAACACGTTCAGCGCGACCGACGTGCCCAAGGCGATCCCGGACAACAACACCACCGGTATCACCTCGTCGATCCCGGTCGTCGGGAACGGCACCGTGGCGTCGCTGTCGCTGTCGCTCAACATCACCCACACCTTCATCGGGGACCTCGTGGTCACGCTGACGTCGCCGGGCGGCACCTCCTTCGTGGTCTCCAACCGTGCGGGTGGCGCGACGGCCAACCTCGTCATCACCAACCAGGCGATCACCACGTTCAACGGTCAGGCCGCGGCCGGTACGTGGAAGCTCAAGGTGCAGGATCTCGCGGCCGCCGACACCGGCACGCTCAACTCGTGGTCGCTCAAGATCGTGGGTAACTGCACCACGGTCGTCCACTTCTCGGGCTCGGCGACCCCGAACCTGCCGACGATCGACAACGGCACGGCGTGCACCAGCCTGAACGTGGCCACGACGGGCGGCGACTCGTCGGTCGCCAAGCTCGATATCTCGGGCACCCACACCTTCTGCTCGATCCTCCGCGGCACGCTGGCGCACAACGGCACGACCGTGACGGCGTTCCCGACCGCCACGTTCCCTCAAGGGTCCTGCACGTTCAGCTTCACCAACCGCTCGGTGCCCGGGCTGTCGGGTGATTCGTCGGGCACCTGGACGCTGTGTATCGTCGACACCGATGCGTTCGGTGACACGGGTACGCTCAATACCTGGTCCGTGCACGACTAACGATCGTCGCGTGTAGCGACCACCTCGACGTCACGGCCCGCGCAAGCGTGACCGCTGGCTGGCGCCAGCGGCGTCGTGTTCAAGGCGACCGCGACCGACAACCAGGGCGCGACCGCCACCACGAGCGTGACCGTGACCGTGACCGTGGCCAACGGGTAACGCCCTCATGCCCGAGCAAGGCCTACGGCGTGGCGGTCGTCGGTAACGGCAGCGTAGCGTCGCGAGCGCTCGAGGTCGTACTTTCGGCCGTAAATCGCCTGGGGCTGACTTGACCGGCGCGGCGCGGCAGGTCGAGGATTCGCCGATGTTCACGGGTCGCGGTCACGTCGTACGCTGCGCGCTCCTGGCCGCGGCGCTGCTTGGTCTCGGTTGTCGCGGCGAGAAGGAGCGTGAGGGTGAGGCCAAGGCGCCGGCGCCGGCGGACGAGAAGCTCGCCTGGCCGGCGATCGACGAACCGTCGCTGATCACGCTGATCGCGACCGAGGGGTTCCAGCTCGGCACGCCGATCCCCCTGGCGATCACGCCCGACGGCGCGGTGCTGTTCCGGCGCAGCCAGGCCCGCGATCCGAGCGCCGACCTCTACCAGCTCGATCCGGCCGGCAAGACGACGACCCTGGCGACGGCCGCGGCGCTGCTCGGCACGGCCCCGGTGGCAGCAGCCGAGCGCGCCCGCGCAACGCGCGGCATCGAGGCGATCGAGGTCTCCGACGACGGCGCGCGCGTGCTGATCCCGCTCGCCGGGCATGTGTTCGTGATCGAGCGGGCGACCGGGACCTCGCGCGAGCTCGTGATCGGCGCCCACCGCGATCCGCACCTATCGCCGGACGGCAAGCAGGTGGCGTTTGTCCGCGATGGCGATCTCTGGGTCGCGCCCGTTGGTGCGCCCGGGGCGCCAGGCCAGGCGCAACCGACCCGCCTGACCCAGCACCCGCCCGATCGCGAGTACGCCACCGCGGAGGCCGTCGCGCCCGAGCTCGGGCGCCGGCGCGGCTACTGGTGGTCGCCCGACAGCCAGTCGATCGTGTTCCAGCGCACCGACGCCCGCGCCGTCGAGACGCTCTACCTCGGCGATGCCCGGCACCCGGAACAGGCGCCGGCCGCGGTGAAGCTGCCGCGCAGCGGCAAGGCCAACGCGATCGTCGATCTGGGACTGGTCTCGGTCCGCGGCGGGACGCCGCGCTGGATCACCTGGGAGCTCACACGCTTTCCGTACCTCGCGCGGGTGATCTGGCCGGCCAAGGGGCCGCTGACGCTGGTCGTCGTCGGCCGCGAACAGACCCTGGTCTCCGTGCTGGCCGTGGATCCCACGAGCCTCGCCACGCGCTCGCTCCTCGTCGACAAGGATCCGGCGTGGATCAATGTCGCGCCCGAGCCGCTGCGCTGGCTGCCCGACGGCTCGGGCTTCCTCTGGATGAGCGAGACCACCGGCGCATGGGCCCTCGAGCACTACGCCGCCGATGGGACTCACGTGGGACCGGTGGTGACCGCGGACGTCGGCTTGCGGCGCATCGTCGAGCTGTCGCCCGACGGGCACGACCTCGTCATCGAGGCGACGATCGATCCACGCGAGCAGCACGTCCTGCGCATCGCGCTCCCCAGCGCCACCCCGGCGGCCACCCCGGCCGCGGCGGTCCCCAAGGATCTGACGTCCGGCGGCGGCGTCCACAGCGCCCGGAGCGGCTACGGGGTCGTCGTCATCACCTCGGCCAATCGCGCCGGTGGCCGGAGCGTCACCGTGGTGCGCACCGATGGCTCGCGCACCGAGCTGCCGTCGGTCGCCGAGCATCCCAAGCTCGCCCCCACGACCAAGTTCGAGGCCGTCACGCTCGACGATCACATCCAGGACACCGCGGTCACCCGGCCACACAACCTCGAGCCCAAGGTGCGCTACCCGGTCCTCTTGCTCCTCGATGGCGCGCCCGGCAGCAAGGCCCTCCTCGACGCGAGCGATACCTACCTGCTCGATCAATGGTACGCCGACGCCGGCTTCATCGTCGTGCGGACCGATGGGCGCGGGACCCGCGGTCACGATCGCCTGTGGGAGCGAGCGATCGCGGGCGACATGCTCACCCTGCCGATGAACGATCAGATCGGCGCGCTCAAGGTCCTCGGGGCGCAGTTCCCGGAGCTCGATCGCGACCGGGTGGGCGTGTTCGGCGACGCCGGCTTCGGCGGCTTCCTCGCCGCGCTCGCGGTGCTGCTCCACCCCGACGCGTTCGCCGCCGCGATCGCCGTGTCCCCGATCACCGACTGGGAGCTGCTCCCCACGGCCTACGCGGAGCGCTACATGAAGACCCCGGCCATGAACGGCGAGGCCTACCGCCGGACCAACGCGTCGGCCTACGCGGAGCAGCTGAAGCGACCGCTCCTGATCCTGCAGGGGGTCACCGATGAGCGCATCCACTTCGCGCACACGCTCGCGCTCCTCGAGGCGCTGTATGCCGCCGGCAAGCACGTCGAGGTCGGGACGCTGCCGGCAAGCCCCGACGTCAAGCTCGATCTCGCCGGCCAGAAGCTCGGGCTCGACTTTCTGCGCGAGCACCTCGGACCACCGGTGCGGCCCGCGGTGATGCCGGCGCCCCGGTCCGAAGAGGAGGAGGAGGAAGAGGAGCGCGAGCGCGCCAAGGGCAAGCCAGCCGGCGACAAGGACAAGGGCGACAAGGACCACAAGGATAGAGACCACCACTGATCGCGAGAGGCGCATGAGCTCGAGGAAGTGCGCGCGCTGACCTTCCTTCAGGGCGACGGCCAGCTTCGCGGTCACGCCCCGCGCCCAGGAGTCCCAGCAAGATGAGCCGCTCGGCCTCCGGCAAGCCGAGCGCGAATGCCCGCCGGGCGCGCTCGGCCGCGGCCTCGGTATCACCTGCGCACAGCGCTTGCTCCGCGGCCTGGAAGTAGAACCGCCGGGCCCGGGCTGGCTCCTGGCCTCGCTCGTAGTGGTGGGCGAGCACCATCGGATCGGTCTCGCCCTGCTGCTCCAACCACGCGGCCGCCAACCGGTGGCCGAGGATCCGATCAGCACGACCGGAAGCAGGCGTTGCTCGCCCCGGGTCAGCGCGGGCGCCCGTGTGCGTGATGGCCGAGAGCGCCTGATCTCCGGGTTCACGCCCAGCGCGGTGAGCGCCGCCGTCACCGCCGCGCCGTCGCGTGGCCGCTGCTTCGGCTGCTTGGCGAGCATCCGTTCGATCAGCACCTTGAGCCCCGCGGGTACGCAAGGCTCGTCGTGCATGCGCAACGGCGCCGTGTCGAACAGGAGCTTGTCGATCACCGCGATCGGGTGCTCGAACGCGAAGGGCGCCTGTCCGGTCAGGCATTCGAACAGGACGCAGCCGAGCGAGAACACGTCGGCCGCCGGCGTGAGCTCCGCCCCGGGGCGGGCAACGCAGGATTTGCGCGAAATCGCCGGCTGTGCCGTCCGTGTGTGAATCGCTACCACGCCCGCGCGGTTGAACTCGCGCCATCGCGGCGCTTCCGATCCCTTCGTGTGCTCGCGTGCGGGCGCCGGCGCCAGCGCAGCCGCGCGCCGGCTAGCCGCGATCTTCTCCGATCCACAGCCGTGCGAGCGCCAAGGTGCGGACATTCTCGGGCAGGTCTTCGAGGAAGCGCCGCCGCCAGGTGAGATCGCCGATCTTGGCCGCCTGGATGCCCAGCCGATCGCACGCCACCGACAGCGCCCTTCTGGCACCGGCATGGTCGCCCGTGGCCTCGAGGGCCTCGACATGAACGAGCCGGGCGTAGGCCCCGCGAAACCCGAAGGCTCCCAGCGCCTCGTATTGCTGCATGGCGTCCGCGGCGGCGGCGAGCGCCTCGGCGGCGCGGCCCTGCGCGAGGTACGCCGCGGCCAGGGTCGCCGTTGCCGCCATGTGGTCCAGCGGCTGGAACGTCAACAACTCCAGAGCGGTGCGCGCCTCCCGCTCGGCGGCTGCGAATTCGCCGCGCCGGACGAGCACGTCGGCGAGGACCCGGCGTCCCTGACCCTCGTACATCCGGAGCCCTCGCGCCTGCCATGCCGCGAGGTTCTGGCTGACCACCTCGTAGGCCTCTTCGAGCGCTCCCCGATCGGCCAGCGTCCCCGCGAGGCAGAACAGGTGAAGCGGCGCGCTGGGGCCGTACGGTCCTCCCCCCAGGACGACGCTGCGTAGCTCGCGCTCGGCTTCCTCGAGCGCACCGAGGAACCACAGGTTCATGCCCAGCATCACCTGAGCGAGCACCGTGCTCTGCCGGTGGTTGGCCTCGCGAAAGCTCGCCCAGGCGGCCTCGGCATGCTGGCGCCCGGCCCAGGGATCCTCGTGCGACCAGGGATCGATGATCGTGTGGACCAGGTGCATCCAGCCTCGCGCCATCGGCTCGTGGGCCGCGACCGGCTCGACGATCACGTGAACCCGCTGGACGCATTCTTCGACGAGGGCGAACCGCCCCCAGCGGCTCAGGAGGAAGCTCCCGAGGTTGATGACCCCGGCGATGCCCATGACGGCCTCGGGGGCGGGCTCGACGGTCAGCACGAGGCGCATGAGCTCGATCAAGACAGCGTTCGGACCCTCCCGCGTCGCGACAGCCAGCTTCGCGACCATCCCCCTGGACCAGGATTCGCTGCCCGGGGCCGCCAGACGCATCACCTGTTCACCGCAGCGAGCCGCGTCTTCCCATTCGTTGCGCCAGACGTGAACCTCTGCGAGGAGGCCCAGCAGGATGACCCGCTCGGTACCCACGAGGCCCAGCGCGAGCGCCCGCTGGGCACGCTCGACGGAGGCGCCCGTATCGCCCGCCCGCATCGCCCGCTCCGCCGCCTGGAAATAGCACCTCCCGGCCGCGACCGAGTCCTCGCCTCGATCGTAGTGCTGGGCCAGCACCATCGGGTCGCTCTCGCCCTGCTGCTCCAGCCACGCGGCCGCCAACCGGTGCCCGAGGATCCGATCGGCCTCCGTCAGCATCGCGTAGGCCCCCTCGCGCAGGAGCGCGTGGCGGAAGCAGAGCTCCTCCCGGCCTGCAAACCGGCTGTCCGGCCGGCGGACCAGTAACTCCCGCTCCACCAGGGCGCCCAGCAGGGTGTGGATCGCGGACGCCGGCAGCGCGCCACCCAGGAGCGCCGCCACGCCGTCTGGCCAGAACACCTCGCCGAACACGCTCGCCGCCCGCAGCAGCCGCCGCTCCTCGTCGAGGAGCCTACCCAGCCGGGCCTGCACCATGGCCACCACGGTCTCCGGCAACGCATCGCCCTTGCGCTCGGCCACCGCCCGGATCAGCTCCTCCAGATAGAACGGATTGCCCTCGGCCTGCGCGACCAGACGCGCGATCGTGTCCGGCCCGACTTCTTCGCCGAGCGCCTGTCGCACCAGCCGCTCGCTCGCCGACCGCGTCAACTCACGGAGCCTGATCTCCTGTGAGCCCCGCTCGGACCATAGCTGCGGGAACTGCTTGTGCACCTCCGGACGCGCCAGCGCCAGCACCATCCAGCGCCGTTCCTTGAGGCTGCGCAGCGCCGCGTCGACGAAGCGCACGGTGGGTAGATCCCCCCAGTGCAGATCCTCGAGCACGAGCAGGACCGGGTGGGCCGCGCACTCGGCCGCGAGGAAGTCTTCCGCGGCCCGGCGCATCTGCTCGCTCATGATCGCCGGCTCGTGGCGTGCGGCCCGCAGCGGCGCGCTGTCGCCGTCCGGGAACGGCGTGCTGAGCAGCTCGCCGAGGAACTCGGTGATGCGTCGCCGCTCGGGCTCCGGCACGGATCGCGCCACGCGGGCCCGGAGGGTGTCCTGCCGGGTGACGAGCAACTCGCCGTCACGCAGCCCCAGGGCGCCCTGGAGCGCCTGGCGGAGCATCCCGAAGGCCGAGCCGCCACGCAGCGGGTCGCCCCTGCCGATCCAGAACACGACCCCTGCGTGACGCGCCTTGATCAGGGTCATGAGCTCGGCGACGAGGCGCGACTTGCCCATCCCGGCCGGCGCCGTCACCAGCACCGCCTGGGCGGTCGACTCGCCGGCGCAGTCGGCGAACAGCCCCGCGAGGCTGGCCAGCTCCCGGTCGCGGCCCACACACGAGGTCGGGCGCCCCAGCAGCCGGCGCGTGCCCGTGGTCACCTCCCGCTCGCCGTGCAGCTCGAAGCCGGTCTCCCCCTCGCGAACCTCGAAGCGGCCATCGAGCAGACCCGCGGTGACGTCATCGACCACGACCGGCGGTGGGTCGCCGTGGTCGTTGTCTCGGCCTGGTCGCGACGGTGCCCCGACGCGCCGCGCGAGCATGCTCGCCGCCCGGTCGACGGCCTCCCTCGCGGGCACCCGCGCGGTCCCCTCGCCGCGGCCCATCGCCAGGGCCATGGGCCTCCCCGACGCCTCGGCGCGCAAGGCAAGGGCACAGCGGGCCGAGAGCACCGCTTGATCGGTGGCGACGTGCGTGCCGCTGATGGTCACCACCACCGACCCGTCGGTCCGCACCTCGAGGTGTCCGCCGTGCAGCACCGCCGCCCGGCCCAGCCTCGCGAGCGCCTCCAGATCATCGGCCTCGGCGGTCACCCGCGGATCCGCGGCAGCCGTGCCGCCGGTGTCCTCGTGAACCGGCGCGCGGGCGATCAGGACGATCGAGAGCAGGCGCTGCTCGCTCCGCGTCAAGGACGGCATCGGCGCGCGCCACGGCGGCGGGAGCTGGCCCTCCCTTTCGACGCGAAGCGCCGCGAGCGCGGCCTTCACGGCCTCTCCGTCGCGCGGGCGCTGCTCCGGATCGGTGGCGAGCATTCGATCGATCAGCGCCTCGAGCTCCGGGGGCGCATCGGGGTGGAGGTGGGTGAGCGGCCCGCGATCGCCCAGGATCTTTTCCATCACCGCCATCGGGTGATCACCCGCGAAGGCCGGCTTCCCGGTCAGACACTCGAACAGCACGCAGCCGAGCGAGAACACGTCGGCCGCCGGCGTGAGGTGCTCCCGGTTGCGCGCTTGCTCGGGAGCCATGTAGCCCATGGTCCCCACCATCGCGCCCGTCTGGGTGAGAGCGGTCCAATCGCCCAGCCGGGCGATCCCGAAATCGAGCACCTTGCTGTGACCGAACTCTCCGCGCGCCAGGAACGCGCCGCGCACCAGGAAGACGTTACCGGGCTTGAGGTCGCGGTGGATGATGCCGCGCGCGTGGGCCGCCGCCATGGCCTCGGCGACGTCCCGGCCGATCGAGAGGCTCTCTCGCACCGAGAGCGGCCGCGTGCGCAGGCGCGCCGCGAGATCTTCGCCGTCGAGCCACTCCATGACGAGGTAGGGCTGGCCCAGGGGCGCCACGGCGTGGTCGATGTAGCGAACGATGTTCGGGTGATCGAGCTCGGCCAGCATGCGGGCCTCGCGCTCGAAGCGCACCAGCTGATCGGGCTGCGACACCCGCAGGACCTTGACGGCGACCTGCTGGCCGGAGCTCAGGTCTCGGCCCTGGAATACCTCCCCCATCCCACCCGAACCGGCGAGCCGCTCCAGCTGCAACTTGCCGCCAAGTATGGTCCCAACGGTCAGCACGGGGAGATACTCACGCGGATTGCATGGAGCGCAGGCGCCGGAAGATCGCGAGAGAGAGCGGAAAATCGAACAGGCTCATGGTCCCCTGCAGCATTCACGATCCACGGCGACGACACGGCCCACGCAGGAATTGCGTCCGGTGACCGGACACGAGACATTGCGACCGGATCCGTGCGCCACTTCGACTTTACAGGAACCCAGAGCACGCCGGTAGCAAGACCTCCTCGCAGTGCCTTGCGGCAGCGCCCGGGGACCCAACGATTGCGCTTCGCTCGGGTTTGCGGGCGCCGGCGTTCCCGGCTCTTGCCGACCGCGCTGAGCTCCGGTCCTCGGATCCGGAGTGCCATCGACGCCGCGCGACGTCCCATGGAGAGCGCTTCGTTCCCTACTTCTGCGGCACCAGGATGACGTCCTGCGTGAGATCGGCATCAAGATTGATATCGAGCACCTGGCTCACATAGCCCCGGTGCCGCAGCTTCACCACGTGCTTGGCCGGATCGGCCGCGATCGTCTCATCGAACGGCGTGTGGCCGAGCTTTTTTCCATCGAGCCAGACGGTCGCGTCCGCCGGGTGCGTCATGATCCGCACGCGAACCGTGGCCGGCGCCAGCGGCGAGACAGGTGGCGGTGGCGGTGGCGCCGGGGCCGGGGCCACCGGTGGGGTACGTGCGGAGACCGGCGCGCTCACCGGCAACGCGGAAGATTCAGCCGCGGCACTCCACGACCCCTGCGTCACGACGAAGCCAGCCGCGCCCAGGGCGCCCACGAGCGCGATCCCGCCGATCCAGCGTAGCCGGGGCGACCTTCGCGTCTGGGCCAGGAGGTTCGCGCCGATCGTCGGATGTTGCAGCGCGGGCTGGTCGGCCGCGGGCTGGTCGGCCGCGGGCTTGCCAGCCACGAACGGCAGGGTCACAGGGTCCTCGGGCATGAGGCCCTCCGCCGCTGGCTTTGCGACCACGACCGGAAGCGGCATGGGTGGCGTTATCACCGCCGCGAACGAATCGCTGCCGCCCTCGCTGAAGGCCTCGGCGACCTCCGTCGCCGCGCGCAGCTTGCGCGGCTGTGGCCTGGCGGCGGGCGCCGGGGTCGACGCCGGCCGCGTCGCCGCCTCCCCCGTCTCGAGGCTCGCGTTCTCGGCGCGCATCGCCGCGAGTAGCTCCAGCGGATCTCGCCGCACCGTGGCGTCCTGATCGAACGGCGCCCATTCGATCGCCGGATCCGACGTCCGCGACGGCGGGCGCGGGTTGGCCCCGGGCGCACGCGGGTCGTACAGCTGCGCCATCACCTCCATCACCGCGGCGTCGCCGAGCACGAAGTGGAGCCGATGCCCGAGCGCGCAGAGCGCGCAGCGCATCGCTTCGGCGGTCGGAAACCGCTCGCGCGGCTCGACCTGCAGCGCCTTCAGCACGATCGCCTCGACCTCGGGCTGATAGTCGGCGACCAGCTGCGACGGCGGCACCAGCTTGCCGGCCTTGATCCGTTGCATCGTCGCGAGATCGGTCGTATCGCGAAACGCCCGGTGCAAGGTCGAGAGCTCGTAGAGCAGGATGCCCAGCGAGAACACGTCGGTGCGCGCGTCGACGTCGTGGCCCGCCACCTGCTCCGGCGACAGATAGCCGACCTTGCCTTTGACAAAGCCGGTCTGCGTCTTGGTCGCGCGGTTCACCGCCATCGCGATGCCGAAGTCGATCAGCTTCACCGCGCCGTCGTGTCCGATCATCACGTTCGACGGCGTGACGTCGCGGTGCACGATGCCGAGCGGGATCCCGCTCGCGTCCTTGCGGGTATGCGTGTAGTGAAGGCCATTCGCGGCGGCCGAGACCACGGTCAGCGTGAAGTCGAGCGGCAACACCACGCCGAGCTGGTTCGCGCGCTCCCACACGTCGTGCGCGCTGTATCCGTCGACATAGTCGAGCACGATGTAGTGCTGGCCGGCGTCATCGCACCCGACCTCGAACACGCTCGCGATGTGCTGGTGATGCAGGAGGCCGAGCAGGCGGGCCTCATCGAGGAACATCGCGATCGCCGGATCGCTCGCGGTGTCGACCGGCACCTCGAGGGTCTTGATCACCACCTTGCGCTCGAACCCGCCGGGCCCGGTGAGCTTCCCGAGGTAGATCCGGCCCATGCCACCCGCGGCGAGGGCGGTGATCAGATCGTAGCGACCGATGCGGGTCGGGGTCCGCGCCACGAGTCATCGTAACGGCTTGCGCCGGGGCTGGGTACCGGATCCCGTGCCCGATGATCCGCGTGAGCGCGAATACGACGAACACTCATGTAGGTCAGTCCCGCCGCCGGTGACCTGAGGAGTATTCGCGTGCGAGTCACCATGCTTGTCGCGGCAGGATCGCCGCGGCGCCGCGCGCGCGGGACCGCTACTCGACGCCGCGCGGCGACAGCGCGGGCGAGCACGCGAGCACGCCGTCGACGATCGCGAGCGCGGTCGACGTCAGATCGGCGAACGCGTCGGCCCCCACCACGTCGCGCGCGGCCGGATAGACGATCACCAGCGCGTCGAACAGCTCGATCACGAGATCGCGGCGGCCCGCCTGGTCCAGCGTCGCGCCGAACCCGGCGGCGCACAGCTCGGTCACGGCAAGCTTGTCGCCGTACACCCGCCAGTTTTCGGGCAGCGTGATGTCGAGCGCGGCGGCCGACAGGGTCCTGGGCATCTCGGCAGGGTACGAGCTCGGCATCCCGAGGCCCCCGCGCGCGAGCTTCGCGATCGAGCTCGCGCGGTCGATCATGTCGTCGTCGAACAGGTCATCGCCCCGGCCCGCGCGCTTGAACAGCGCGTGCGGAAACGTGCGGTCGACCTCGCATACCACGACGCTGACCGTCCCGCCTATCCGGAACGGCGGCTCGACCGGCAGGTAGGCCCACTCGCCGCGCCGCTCGCGCAGCGTCTCCAGATCGAACGCGGTGACGTCGAGATCGTGCCTGCCGCGCGACAGCGCGCCGTGCACCACCCGGGTCTCGAACCCACCCTCGGCGAGCGCCCACAGCGCGGTGCGCTGCAGGCTCGACGGCAAGTGCGTCAGATCGCCGACCGGGACCAGGCCGGACGCATCGGCGGCGGCTTCCTGGTGCCGGCGACGGAAGCTCCCGCGGCTGACGAGGAACGCGGCGCCCGCGGCGAGCCCACCGAAGAAGTACCAGTCCGGCACCCCGGGACCGTAGCACCCATCAGCAAGCCGTGGAGGCCACCGCCGGACGCTCGATCTCAGCGCCCTCAGCGCCCGGCGTGGCCCACGCGGGCGGCCATCGCGCGCTCGTGATCCAGGAGCCAGCGCTTCATGGCGAGGCCCCCGGCATAGCCGGTGAGCTCGCCGTTCGACCCGATCAGGCGATGGCACGGCACGATGATCGCGATCGGGTTCTGCCCGTTCGCCGCTCCCACCGCCCGGGACGCCGCCGGCCGGCCGATCGAACGCGCGAGCTCGTGGTAGCTGCGCGTTTCACCGACCTGGATCCGCAGGAGCGCTCCCCAGACCAGCGCTTGAAACCCGGTCCCGCGCGGCCGGAGCGGCAGATCGAACACGTGGCGCTGCCCCGCAAAATACTCCGCCAGCTGGGCTGCCGCGCACGCGAGCACGTCCCCACGTCGCGCGACGCCCGGCGGCGCGGGTCGCGCCGGCAAGTACAGCCCGACCAGCTCGTCGGCCGCGGCATATAACCGCAACGCCCCGAGCGGCGATGACATCGTCATCATGGTCAACATCGGGCCATCCATGTGCCGTCGAGCACATCATGAATACGGCACATGGCAGGCAATGCGCCAGTCCAGGTATGTTCACCAGGCTGATCGGACTACACCCACCAACGCACCAGGGCCCATGAAGTCCCGTCGGTGACGCGTCGTACCTGTTCTGATAGGGTACGTGTCGTGAAGACGATCGGCCTGTTCGTGCTCCCGATCGTCGCGGCGTGCGGCCGCATGGGCTTCGACCCCGGCTCGGGATCGAATGCCACTCCGGACGCGCCGCCCGACCACCTGACCTGCGGCGCGCCGGCCCAGTTCTCGGTTGGGGCCACCACATCGCACGTCTCCGCAGCCACGACGCCGACCGGCTACAACGTCTTCACGGTCGATGGCACCGGCAACGTGGCCGGCTTCATCTACGAGTTCCAGACCGGCACGCTCACCCAGCAGGCCGGCGATGTGCTGCTGATGTCGAACGCGACCGGTCCCGTCGGGTCGCTCGCGCTCGGCGATCAGAGCATCCTGGCGGTGCCTTACGGGCGACCCAGCGCCACCGGCACCGCGCTGCTCCCGCTCGACGCCCAGCTGACCATGCGTGCCCAGCCGGCCAGGCAAGACGGCTGGTTCGGCAGCGTCAGCGCGCTCGCCCCGACGCCTGGGGGCGGCCAAGCGTTCCTCGGACAGCTGGCGAACGGCGAGGTCGATGCCAAGCTCGTCTCGCCGCTCGGCGTCGATCAGGGCGCCGCTCACCCCGTGATCGGCGCGGCCGAGGGCGTCAGCCTGCCGACGATCCTGCCGATCCCCGCCGGCTTCCTGGTGGCCTGGGAGGCCGATTCGCCGTCGCCGAACGCGGTGCGCGCCGAGGTCCTCGATCCCCAGCTCGCGATCACGACGCCGCCCACCACGATGAGCTTCGACATGCAGTTCGACTCCGAGATCCCGCGCGTGGCGTACTCGGCGACCTCCGATACCTACGCGTTCACCTGGATGGAGAAGACCTCCATGGGCGATCAGGTCTGGCTCAGCCTGCGCAACGGCAGCCTGGGCGAGACCCAGCACCGCATGCTCGGCGACGGATACGCCCCGGCGATCGTGGCCGGCGATCACGATTTCCTGGTCGTATGGGAGAATGGCTCGCAACTCGACGGCGCGCGGGTCACCGCGGATGGCAAGATCACCCTGGTGAGCATCATGGGCAGCGGTGGCAAGTTCGCCGCCTGGGACCTCGTCGTGCACAACGGCCAGCCCGCGGTCGTCTGGGTGGAGGCCAACGGCACCGGGCCCAACCTGCGACTCGATCCGCTGTGTAACTAGGCAGGTCTACGTACGCGGCGCTTCGGCGTCCGCCGGCTCGCTGATCATGCCGGCCAGCGGGACGGCGACCCATGCGTCGTCACGGCCCGACGCCAGGGCGACCAGCTGCGCGCGCGCGCTGGGATCGAATGATTGCCACTCCTCCGCGGTCAGCAGGAACCCCGCGAGTGCAATGTCCGACTTCATGCTTGCCACCTTCATCGCCGGCCCGAGCCGGGGCAAGTTTTTGCGACGCGGGCGTGCCAGGCGCGTGGTAGATGCTGGCAGTGGCGCGCGAAGTGACCCACCGGTACGTCGATCCGCTGGCGCAGGTCTGGCTCACGGCCGCGCGCCGGATCGGCCTTGACATCGTGCGCACCCCCGACGCCTACGCGGCCACCGACGGCCGCGGCACCCTCGCGATCGGAACCGACGCCACGCTCGACCCGGACGACAGCCTCGCCCAGATGATCTTCCACGAGCTATGCCACTCGCTGGTCGAAGGTGAGCAGGCGTTCGCGCGCCCCGACTGGGGGATGGACAACACCGGCCCCGACCATGACTGGCGCGAGCACGCCTGCCTGCGCCTCCAGTGGGTGCTCGCCGGCCGCCACGGCCTGGGCGCCGTGTTCGCACCGACCACCGAGTTCCGCGCGTTCTGGGATCAGCTCGCCGGCGACGTGCTCGCCGACCGCGCCGATCCCTCCGTGCCGGCGGCGATCGCCGGGCTCCGGCGGGTCGGCCAGCCGCCGTGGGCCCCGGCGCTCGAACAGGCGCTCGCGGCCACCGCGCAGATCGCCCAGACCGCCGCCCGGTTCGCCGAACCCACCGCGGGCAGCGATGGCCCGCGCTCCCTCTGGCTGAGCGTGACGCCGCCGCCCCCGCCCCACCCGACCGGCTTACCGGCCAGGGCCGCGACCACCGACGCTGCCACCTGCGGCGCGTGTGCGTGGCGCCACCAGGCACGCTGCCGGCAGGCGAACGCGAAGATCGATCCGGCGTGGCCGGCGTGCGAGCGCTTCGAGGCCGCGCTCGACTGTCAGACCTGCGGCGCGTGCTGCCGCGCGGCGTATCACTCCGTCGAGGTCGCGCGCCGCGATCCAGCCGTCAAGGCTCACCCCGAGCTGATCGTCGATCGCGGCAGCTACCTCGAGGTTCGCCGCGCGGGCGACCGCTGCGCGGCCCTCGAGGGCGGCGTCATCGAGCACGGCACCACCACGCGCTATCACTGCTCGATCTACGACGACCGTCCCCGGACCTGCCGCGACTTCACCCTCGGCTCCGCGCACTGCCTGACCGCGCGCCGCCGCGTCGGCCTGTCGCTCTAGCTCGCGGATAGGCGCTGCAGGCCACGGCTGCGGCCGTCGCGGGCGCGACAACGCTGGGAATCGCTACGGCCTGCAGCGTTTCCGCTGGGTCTCGCGGCGCTAACCCCCGGGTCGCGGTCGGCTCCGAAATCCTTTTCACCGCAGCCGACGACTAAGGCTGCGCGCCATCAGGCGCGCGGAACCCGAACCCGGAAGGAGAACGATCCATGAAGACTTCTATATTTGCCACATTGCTCTCGATGACCGTCTGTATCGGCATCTCAGCGTGCGTGGCCGGAGAACCTGCAGATGACGCGGACCCGTCGACATCGGAACAGCAGCAGGATGTCGACGTCTGCCCCGCGGCCTTTGGGTGCGTCCTGACAGCGGCCCGGGACGGTAACTCCTGGCTCATCGACACATGCATTTCCGTGCTGTGCACGGCGCAGGCCCAATAGCCGGGGAGCATCACCCTCTCTAACCGCCCGCGCCCGGCGGCTTGCTGGGGCCCGGTTGGGTCGCCGTGCGGGGACGGGCCGGCTGCGGCATCACGGGCGGCTGCGCGAGCGCGGGCGGCTGCAGGGTCGCGGGGGGTAACGCCGCAGCGATGCGCGGGCCGGCGAGGCCCTGGAGCGTCGCGGCGAGGTCGACCCCGAGCAGCTGCTTGAGCTGCTCCGAGGTGACCGCTGCCTTGACCGCGAAGTTCGAGCCGTTCGCGGCGAGCTCGCGATCGATCACGGTGAGCTTGTCGATCGGCATCTCGCCGACCGTGCTCATCATCGTCTCGACCAGGCGCGACAGCTTCTGGGCGACGAAGATCTGCCGCGCGCTGTCGCCGGCCTTGGCCCAGGTCGCGCCGAGCGAGCGGATCGCCGTCGCGGTCGCCTTGCCCTCTTCGGTGATCTTCGAGGCGGCGCCGCGCGCCGTGGCGATGAGCTTGGCCTTGTTGGCCTCCGCCGGCTTGACCTTGTCGGCGATCAGCTGGAACCGGACCTGCGCGAGCCGGGCGCGCTGGACGTCGACCTCGGCCTTGGCCTTGGCGACCAGGGCCTGGACCTGGCCCTTGGACTCGGCGATCAGCGCGCCCTTGCGGGTCTGCGCCTCGGCGACCCGCCGCGCGCCCTCGGCGCGGGCCATCGAGATCTCGGCCTCGATCTTGGCGATCTCCTGGGTCTCGTAGTTCGACGCCGCGTTCTGCGCCGACAGCGCATGGTTCTCGGCCTCTGCGACCCGCGACTTCTTGAGTAGCTCCGCGGTCTGCTTGCGGCCGATCGAGTCGAGGTAGCCCTTGTCGTCGGACACGTGCTGGACCTTCAGCGTGTCGAGCTCGAGGCCGAGCCGGGCGAGATCGTGATCGGCCTCGTGGAGCAGCTCGCCCGCGAACTTCTCGCGATCCTGGTTGACCTCCTCGGGCGTCAGCGTCGACAGGACGCCGCGCAGGTTGCCTTCGAGCGTCTCGCGCGCGACCGCCATGATCTGCTCGCGCGTCATGCCGAGGAACCGCTCGACGGCGTTGGCGAGCTGCGCTTCCTTGCTCGAGACCTTGACGTTCGCGACGCCCTGCACGTTGAGCGGGATGCCGCCGCGCGAGTACGCGCCCTGGACCCGCAGCTCGATGATCATGTTGGTGAGATCCATCCGATCGACGACCTCGATCAGCGGGATCTTGACGCCGCGGCCACCCTGCACCACGCGGTAGCCGATCACGCGCTCGTCGCCCGGGATCTTGCGATGGGCGCCCGAGAAGATCAGCACCGCGTTGGGCGGGCAGATATAGATGATGCGCGAGATGATGATCGAGATCAGGACGAAGGCGCCGGCGAGGCCGATCGCACCGACGAGCAGTAGGTTCTGCATGGCGACTCCTAGCTCCGCACCGGGTTGGGGGACGTCGACGACGTGCCCGTGATGACCTTCGCGATATCGACGCCGAGGGTCCGGGTGACCTGCTCGAACAGGGCCGCCATCGTCGCGGGGTAGGCCGCCGCGTACGCCGGGATCGTCTTGCCGTCGCCGCCGTCGATCAGGTTGACCTCCTCGACCTTGATCCGGGTCGCCGCCTTCGCGACGTCGCCGAAGATCTGATCGAGGTGCTGGAGCACGAACATGTCCATCGCGCGCCCGCCGCTGTCGTGCCAGGCCGAGGCGACCTCCGCGAGCGACGCGGCCATCGCCTCACCGTCGGCGGCGATCGACGCGGCCTGCCCGGCGGCGGCCAGCTCGCGGATCTGGGCGTCGACCTCGGCGGGGATCGTGACCTCGGCCGCCAGGCGCAGCTGCTCGAGCTCGCCGCGGATCTGCTGGAGCGCCAGCTCGGCCTCGGCGCGGGCCTGCTGGCCGGCGGCCTCGGCGCGGACCTCCTCGCCGCGCGCCTCGGCGTCGACCTCGGCCTTGATCTGGCGCAGCTCGTTGCCCTTGCGCTGGACCGACGCCTTGGCGTTGGTCATCGCGACCTCGCCGCGGGCGCGCGCCGCCGCCTCCGACTGCTCGGCGGCCCGCGCCGCGTCA
>Ga0308176_10000657_pt1 | contig 21762 bp, 11 predicted proteins | sample PhyCR2_3_FD_203890 | JGI IMG/M metagenome (GOLD analysis project Ga0308176, IMG submission 203890) | Soil microbial communities from UC Gill Tract Community Farm, Albany, California, United States - DLSLS.C.R2 | ecosystem: Environmental > Terrestrial > Soil > Agricultural land | place: USA... | reverse complement strand
TGCCGGCTCTTGGTCCGCTCCGAGCTTCGGGTCCACAAGCTGTAACGCCCAGAGGTATGGGGAGAGTTCGTCGGTTCTCGACCGAGCCCGAGCACCGGTCCGTCGCCTCGCGTCACGTGGCGTTCCGGTGAGCAACAGAAGGTGCTTGACGCGTGCTGCAAGTTTGTCGGCTGCGTCTCGTTGTTTCCTGTTCAGGAGATGTGACTCGTCAATCACAAGCAAGTCCAAGGGCAGTTCAGTGACTGCCTCGAGCGCCGCATGATCGGTCACGATCGGGCGCCCGGGTTCCGCTGCATCAAGGACGTCGTGAACTCCTTCAGTGTCGGCTACAAGGATGCGCGGAAGACCCTCATACCAGCCGCCCTTCACCCGGCGCTCAGCTCTCCTCTGAAACTCAAAACACCATTGTGGCACCAACGCGCGCGGAGCAGCCACCAGGCTGCAGAGCTGCGGGTCCTGCGCGCGAAGCGCAGACCAGATCATGATCGCCTCGATTGTTTTCCCGAGTCCCACCTCATCGGTCAGGAGGTGCCGGATCGAAGGGCTAGTGAGTACCTGCTCAACGGCTGCGATCTGGTGGGGGAGCAGTGAGACGTCCACCCAAGTGGCTCCGCCAAGTCCGTCGCGCTCACAGATCGCAAGGAATCGCTCGAGAGCCCATAGCAGGCGCAAGCGCGCCGAACTGTCACTGCGCAGGCCTGTGGATAGGGTCGACAAGACCCCATCGATCGCCCCAGGAGCTGGTGCGCTCGAGAGCAGCGGCCACAATTCCCCGCTTGGTACCCCCCGAAGCACGCCACGAGCCGTGCGAACGCGATATGTGCGCCCCTCGTCAGCGCTGTCGAGCACTACGCCGAGGCTGCCGCCTCGTCCAACACGGACGCCGGTTCCATTCGACAATTCTTGTCGGATGAACTGCCGAACGCGAGGAGCGCTTCCATTCTCCAGCTGAACTTGAAGCGGCCCGCCGCCGGGCGATTCAACGACATGAGCCCACTGGAGTACCGGCACAGCCAGCTCTTCGCCGAACGGCGGGGATTGGACGATGCCGAGATCACCCATCGACGCGCTCGCGAACTCGTTCCATGGCGCTCGGTAGCGAACGAGTCACTTCGACGAAGTCGAGGGGGACGACCTCGACGTTGAGTCCTGCGCCGTTGGCTAGAACATCGGCGAGGTCAGAGTCGACTGGCGTCCCCACGCTGAAGGGGTGCGCGAGCGCGGGGACTATCAAGCGCCCATCCCCACGCCGTACGCCAATCGGCGCAATGGGCGCATTCTCTTCGTTGGCAATTGGCGTATCCCGAAGAACTGTCGCGCGTGTCAAGGTCGTCAACCAGTCGTTGACAACGGCATAAGCAGCGGCCTGCCGAGACGGAAGCAGGGTCGCCGCCACACCACTCTGCGCAGCGTTGACCAGGTCAAGCGCAAGCCAGCGATCGAAGAGTGGGTGCTCGAAGCTGTTCTTGAAGCTGAGCAAGCAACCATAGCAGGCGCGATCGCAGGGCGCCGACGGAGCTCGACCTCCAACCGTCGCGTGCGAGAGGATCGCGCGACAATTATCGAGGATCTCGGAGATTCTGCGCTGAGCCTCAACTACGTAGCCGGCGCCTCCGGCAAGTTGGTCATAGAGGAACACCTCAAGGGCACGCGGCTCTGGTCCGAGCGGCGTGAAGCCTCGACGATAACCGCCAATCACTTCGTTGGGTTCTATCTCGAGGGTCACGCACGTGGCGGCGGCGAGAGCTTCGGTAAGTGACGTGAGTGCCATGCGGAAGACGGGATGGCGCTGAGCCAGGTCTTGGCCAACTGGGAGCACGAATCGGACAACCAGAACGTCCGTGCGGAAACTCGTACCCAAGCGGATGATTTCAAACTGTGGGCGCGAGCACGGTTGGACATTGCCGCGCGGCCCTGGCTCGGGGCGGTTGTGCCCATCGCGTCCGCTCAGCTTGCTCTCGATTGCCGGCTCGATCATGCCGCACGAGCGACACACGCGAAATCCGTGGTCTCGCAAACCGTGATTGGTAACAATCAACTCGCGATCATCAGCGCGACCGAGGTGCGTGAAGATTCCAACCGCATCGTCAACGCCGTGCCACTCACCGGTTGGTGGACTCGGTGCTGCGAGAACAGCGCGGCCGGCACGCGCAGTGTCTGCGTAGTCAGGCTCTGTGCTCGGTCGCCAAGTCATCGGGTGTGCAAACCCAGGCGGCCTCATCCACGCAAGTGCGTCCCCAGACCCGAACTCGGCGTCGCCACAAGACGGACACGGGTTCCCAGCACCGCCCGCTCGATCGTTGAAGAGGTCGGTGTGCTGGCAGGCCGCGCAGGCCCTCACATAGCGCATCCGTTGAAACGCTGTATTCAGGGCATCGGGTATGGGAGAGAAGAGCGCACCAGGAGCCCACGCGCGACCGTCAATGAACACTGACTTGCCCGGGGCATATTCAGAGAGCGCGATGCTCAGGTTTCGCTGAGGCGAGTACCGAAGCTTGTTTCTCGCCGCCGATCCGGCCCCAAGGGCATTGGTGGCCTCGAAGACGTAGAAGCCCACCAGATCCGTTGGAAAGGCGTACTTGGGGAGTACGCCTTCATAGAGCAACCGGTCCAGCAGTCGTTCAGCATGCGAGACGTCAGTGTCCTCTACGTCGACATCTTCCACCCCGACCACGTCGTCGTCCTCGACCATCGCCTCCGCCGCCTCTTCTCCTACGGCGCGCGTCAACGCACTTATCAGTTGATCGTCAAACGTCGCAACGAGTTCACCCCGCCCCTCCACCTCCTGCGGAAGCCATCGTTCCAGGGCTGCGACGAGCGCGGCTTTCTCTTCCGTGTTCGCCAACCAGGTACGGAGACCGGCGAGACTGATCCGGCCCGAGCCGTTTGCAAATTCGCTCACCGTCCCTAGAGACCCGTAGAGATTGGCGTCAGCAGGGCTTGGGTCTTCGCTTGGAAGAATCCGAGCAGCGAGGTAGCGCTGGAGCACGTACGCGTTGATATGCCTACGCGTGATCCAGCGATTGGAGAGGTTCAATTGGGGATCTGGAACAGGATCCTTAACAAGCTTTTGAGGATTCTCGTAGAAATGTTGATTGTGACCATCCTGGTCCGCGTACGCGATCACGGTGGCAACGCCGCTCCCCCGCCGCCCGGCGCGCCCCGCACGCTGCTGATAGTTCGCTCGTCCAGGCGGCATGTTCCGGAGCGCAACACCTGACAGCGAACCGATATCGATTCCGATCTCCATCGTCGTAGTGCAACTCAAGACATCAACGACCGAGCGCATCCCGTCTGCGGTGGCTGCTGTGATGTCCTGGAACGCCAACTCGTATCGCTCGGCCCGATTGTGTACGTCGCCACTCTGGCCCGTGAGTTGCGCTGAGTGCTCACGCGCGACGAGCGGTTGCGCCAGAAGAGGCTCAGGGTCCGAAAGGTTGAGCACCGCCTTTCGATAGAAGCCCTTGCGTGCGAGGAATTGCCCACGAGCCGGCTCTACCTCGACTCGGTGCAATTGATCCTTGGCCCCACAGTGAACGCAGACATTTACGGGTGCGACGCTCTGAACGCGCGAGCAACGTGCGCAACGAACCCAGCCCACGAGGTCGCCCACTGGGTTGCCGAGTTGGACCGTGATCCTCGCAGCCGAAAGCGTTCCTTGGACACCATCACCTTCGCAGAACAGACTTCGGAGTTGGGGCAGCCACTCCATCTTGAACACGTTGACACCATTGCGGCCGTCAATCGCCTGAAGAACCGGCTCGAACGAACGGAAGAGCCCGCTCGCGCCCAGGCCTGCGAGCCACCTCGTCTTCGACTCAAGTTGATCTGCAGGGTAGAGATCGCACCCTTGTCGTTCGAGGAACAGGCCAAGCCACAGATCCACCACGGCGCGCCGCTGCTCCTCGCCAATGCCTCCGAGCGCGAGTCGCGGTACGAGTTCGCGCAGCTGCTTTGTTCTATGCGTCCCAAACACGACTATCCTTGCGAGCCCCAGCGCCTGAAGTCCTGTGTGCTTGTCGCGGATGACCTGCAGCAGGATGCTGGCGATTGGGGCAGGCGGGACTTTGCGCTCAAGTTCCTGAAGTAACTCCGGGTCGTATTCGGAGTCGCGAAGCTCTCTCGCCAACTCGAGGTTCCGTGAGATGTCGAGGTCAAACCGTTCGTCCGTGGCGCGAAGCTCAATGCCTGCGTCGATGGCCCCCATGAGGAGTGCAGCATATGCAGCGCTAAGCGGCCGAGGGTGGCCTGCCTGCTGCAGAACCTGAAAGCCACGAAGCAGCATTGGACGTGCGCTATCGCGTAGGGCTGAACGTCCCAGTTCGGCTGCGAGGCGCGCGGCCTTCTGCCGCCCATCGGAGAAGATGAGTACCTTCCGGCCCCGTAGCGGCGTCTCCCGCTTTAAGAATGCAGGTTTCTCCGCGCGTGCCGGTTGCCGCATCAACTGCTCGTGCACCAACGCGTAGAAAGGCTCCTGCCCGGAGGTCTGATGATCTTCCACAGGACTCTGTCGGATTCGAGCACCACGCGCCGGGCCTGGGCCGGTAGGCTTTTGGGTGTCGTCATCGTTGTCCCCGCAGACGCCACAACGGAAGAATGGTCGACCATTCTCATCGGGGCGTTCGCCACGCGGCTCGTCGATCCGATACAGACCGACCCGTCGGACCCGCGATTGCGCGGGTGGTGCGTCTCGCACAACCGCGCCGGTACCGAGTTCAAGGTCCACAACCTCGCAAAGGTTCCCCTGTGCTCGGTCAACTTCAAGTAGCAGATCGATCGGGAGGAGTTGTGCGGCTTGATCGCCGCCGAGGCCGATGGCGCCAGCACCTTGCGACCAAATGAACGACGGCGCACGGACATTCGAGCCGTACCCTCGCGCGTAGGCCGTACCGCAAGAGCGACAGGTAAATAACTCGAACACGCGTGCGCGGCAGTGTTCGCAGCTGTCCCGCGGCTGCGGAAACAGAACTCCTCCAACTCCGCTGCGTTCTGCCTCGCTTAGCCCTCCGCATTGTGGATTGAGGCAGATCCATAGCCCCGGTAGACCTCGATGGAACGAATGGATGCGGCTCGGCAGCAAGTTCGAGCCGCCATCGTGAGTGCGCGCGAACGCACAGAGCGCGACGAGCACCTCGGTCGCTCGTCGACATTCTGCGTCACCTGTGACGTCAGGGAATAGAATGCGCGAGAGATCGTCGATCTTGAACGCTTCGCGCTGAGTCCGCTCGACCAACTCCCGCCGGATGGGCAGCCGCTCCAGCGACGCGAAGACTGCGCGCTCAAGCGCGAGGGGCTGTGATGTATCCACCGCCAATGGATCAACACCGAGATGTCGCAGTAACGGGCTCAAGAACTCGAGGCGGTCTTGTGCGCTCCGGGCGCAATAGAACGCGGGCAGGTCTACGCCGCCGAAGGCGAGCGCTTGCTCCGAGGTGCCGGTCTTGCCGCCATCGACGATCTCAAGCCGGCCTGGGATGGTGACGAAGGTGCTCGACGACACGCCTACGAGTTGCGCAGCGAACTCGGCAGCGCGCAACCCTGACTGAAAGCTCGCGCTGGTAACGGCGATCTTAATCTGGCTACGCCGGGCAGGCTCGCTAATGCCAAGTCGTTCGAACAGGCGCCGGACAAGCAGCGCTACCTCTGTCCCCTGTGCGCCACGATAGAGGTGAGCCTCGTCGAGCACCAGGAACATCGACTGATCACGGTGCTTGTCTAGATACTCGCGCGTCTGCTCGAAGATCTGCCGCTCTACTGGGCGCAGCAGCATGTACTCGAGCATGGAGTAGTTCGTGATCAGGACATCGGGCGCCGCACCGAACCGACCAGGTCGCCCTTCCACGCGGTAACCGTAGAACTCATGACGCGCGATCAATTCGCGGTCATCGGGTTGCGTGTGGAGCCGGTCCTGCCAGTACCGCGTGCCATACTCCGCGCCGCCAAACCACTCGTGCAATTGCGGCTTGGAGGGCCAACGCCCCCGTGCCCGTAGCGCGTCGAAGAGCAGATGCGCGTCATGATCACCGGCGACGGCGCGCTTGAACACCGTGTCCATGTAGAAGTCCTTGAACCCTTTCATGCGCGCACCATCGCCCTCGGCCGAGAAGTCGCGCAGCCCCGAGAAGGGAGTCCTTCCGGTGTACTGGCCGAATCGCGCCGGCCTTTGCGCCGCGTCCTTGAACACTCGTGCAACATCGTCGTCGCCGAGCAGGAGACGGAGACGACCAAGTTGGTCGTTGACCAGGGCGTTCATTGGATACAACAGCAGCGCTCGCACCGCTGGCACGTTGAACGATGCCGGCGTCGAGATGGCCTCGCGCAACAGGCGTAAGAGGATCGGAATCGTGAAGCACTCGGTCTTGCCGGATCCCGTCCCCGTGAAGACCACGATGTTTCGGCCGCCGAGCAGCGCTTCCACAGCGGTGAGTTGGTGCTCGTACGGCGGGTCATACATAAGCGCCTGATCGCGCGCCGCGAGCACTTTGATCAGATCGCCAATCTGTTGGCGTTCTGCGTCGGCGAAGCCGGCGAGGACATCAGCGTAACGGCGCCCCTTTGCATAGACGCGCGTCGACTCAATGTAAGCGGGCTGCCGCAGGATTGCGGGAGCGTCAAGCAAGAGACGCCTCTGCCTAAGCAGCTTTGGATCAGAAATGTGGTAGGTCGCTTCGATGTAGTCGCGCAGCCTCTCATGTAGCGCCTCGATAGCTTCTACAAGCACGACACACCTCCCCTTCGTGGTAGCAGCGACATCAGCCTCGCTCGATCTCGACGAAGAGCACGGACTTCATCGTTTCGGTGACCAAATCGAAGGCAGCCTTTGTAGTAAACGCATCCACGCGCAGCGCCCCCCGACTGCGCGGGCGCGGGCACCCAAGCGAGAGCATGCGCTCCAGCCAGGATGGAGGCGGAAAGTACAGGAAGACCTCATTGGTGCTGACGACGGCGCGAAAACGGTGTCCACCTCCACCAACCGCGAGGTGGGAGAGAGCAGCCGCGACGCGTAGCCATTGGTCCCTAGCCTCGACAGCTTGACCTTCGATCTTGCAGGCGGTGATCAGCTCGCCATCGCCATCGCTGAGGACATAGTAGCCCATCACGCCCACCGAATCAGCGACGCGAGCGGCGAGCCACCGCTGGCTTCGCAGGAGAGCTTCGAGCCGCCCGAGATCCGGGCCGCGGAGACGCCCACGGAAATACGGCGCCTGGGTGGACGGATCGAAGAACTCGAACTCGCTTAGGGTCTCCCGTGCGCAAGGCTTTGCGCGCTCTGAGAAGAGGCCGACGATCAAATCGGCGGTACTAGGTACTGGCGATCGCACCCAGGTGGATCGACCCACCTCGCGGATTCCGCGCCACACAAGCTCATCGGCGAGTTCGTCAGAGGTCTGGTCTGGAGCAACCGGAAGCCAGCGAACTCGACCCCGAACCTCGACTCGATCGAGGAGCTTCACCGGCAACATCGGACGCCCGTCGTAGCTGCCCCCGAAGAGCATGAACTCCTGAGCGTCAGCTGTTAGCCGAACGAACGTTGGGGTCGCCGGCTCGACCATGACCCGAGCTCGGGGGGCGGGCTGCCGGAGAACGAGATCACCGATGGATAGCAGGGCCTCGAGTTCGGTCTCGATGAGAGCCCGCGGCTCCTCGTTTGGTGCCGCCTCTGGGAGCAGCGGACCCATCAAATCCATCGTCTCCGACAGAAGCCGCGCGCGTTGGTGCGTGCCACGTCGCATTACAAGTTGTCGAAGGACAGCCGCGAGCAATCCGGTGTCAATGTCAGCGGAGGGGTCGCTGCGTACGGCGTCCCGCGCCGCGACAAGCAACTCGTTCCTCGTGGTCGATCCTATCACTCTCGCACCCCCTCCCTGACCATCACAAAAGGCACCCGAGCCCAGAGTAGCGAGCGCATCGGGCTGACATGACCGTCCGCACCCTCGCGACGACGCGACTTCGCTCGCGCCATCTGAGGCCGGCTTGGAGGCCGCTTCTTCACGGCGCCCGCACCTCGCTAAGCGACGACGCTGCCCGCGTCGCAGGTCGATCGGAGACCGGACACCGTTGGCGCAGGGGGCGGGTACATGCCGCGCACACGCCGGTTTCCATGCAGTCTTGTGCAAGCACGCGGCGATTTGCCGAGCTCATGAAGAGATACATCGCCTGTTGGACGAGCCGCGGATTGAACGACTGCACGGACGGGGAAAACGCGGCGAGGTCGATCTTTCTCGCGATGTCGATCAGGAACTCGCGGCGCGCTTCGTAGGTGCCCATCCCGGCGTAGCCGATGGAGGTCATGAAGAGGTCGACGTTGCTGTCGATAACGACAAACCGAGTCCACTCGACTCCAGCCGACCACGGTGCGGGGCCAATATCAGGATTCGTTAGCGCCGAAAGGAACATCGCGGCGATCTTGTGGCTCACGCGCCATATGCGAGTCACCACCGTCTCAAGCTCAGTTGCACGCTCTGCCGGAGACTCGTGATCTTGCAACACGCGTGCGTAGAGTTCGCTGAGTCCGTCTACAGCAAGTTCGCGCAGCAATAGTGCTGCGGAGGTCGGAAACTTGCCAAAGTGACCGTAGCGCTTCAACGCAACGGTGTGTCGCTTGAGATGGCATTCCAATTCGGGATGCGTCCGGCAGGTGCCGCGCCCTTCGGAGTCCTTCGCCAGATCACAAGATCGGTGGAGAAGTTCCGAGTTCTTTAGCTTCGAACATGAAGACTCATCGACCATCGACAACAAGCGACGGGGAGCCATGATCTCCCGCGCGACCGATCGGTCCATGCTTTGAAGAATTCGCGCGATTTGCACGTCCTGCCGACGCTGGAACATGATCATCGCGACAAGGACACGATGCAGCGCATCCGAGTCGCCGGCAGCGAACCGCTCCGCCGTGGTTGCGAAGTCCCCGACGCGGCGTTTATCGAAGAACATCCGAGGCAAACCCGGGTCCTCGGAGGTTCCAAAGTGCGTTCTAAAGTACCATCCGACTACCGATTCGCTGACGCGAACCTGTGAGCGGGACGCCTTCATTTGTGCTTACGTTCGTGGTGAGGGGTCGTACGAACTAGCACATAAGGGGAGTGTTGCTGGTTCCGAACGAAGCCCTCGTATTTCTGTAGATGGGCAACCGTTTGAATGATGTGGGCGGCCTTGGGGCCGGATGGCGAACCTACCAGCGCGCGAGCGACTGCCTTCTGATGATCAGCTTCCTTGTTGTGCAGGAAGATCTGCGTTGCAAGGTTTCCGGCCAAGTTCTCTCTGATATCACCTGGGAACTGCGTCCCGAGCGCGATCCCGATCCCGAATGCGCGTCCCTCTCGCGCGAGTTCTTGCAACCGTTCGCTGTCCTTGACGCGCCATGCCTCATCGAACACGAGGACGCGCCGTAACTCTCGCGGTTGATCCCCACGCAGTACGTAGCCGTGCAGGCGCACAATCATGAACTCAGCGACCGCAGCTTTGACTTGATTATTCGGGAGGCTGTGAAGGTCGAGGACGACGCGATCATTGATGAGTTCCTCGAACGTCGTCGTCACCCCGTCCGAACTGGGGAACAGACCGAGATCGAAGAGAGGCGACAGACGATTCAGAAGAGGCTCGTTCTTTTCGTCACTCTCCAGTTGCTTCACGATATCGTCAAACGCAGGCTCCGTCTTGACATCCGCGACTCGGCATCGAGCCTTTGGATCGATGCCGACAGCCTCGTAGGCGTGGACCATCGCCTTCTTTAGGCGCGCCTGCTGCTGTTCGCCGAGCCCGAAGATTCGACGAAAGATGTCGGTGAGCGTATGGATCTGCGTGATCGGTTGCGATTCGCCACGCTCATCGGGAATCAGCGAGAGCGGGTTGAATGGAACCCCCCCACGACTGACGTCATATACGCGCAAACCGGCCGGCTTACTGAACTCCGGATCCGCATAGTCATTCTTGAAGTCGAAGATACACAGCGGGTATCCGAAGTCGGCGACATCATGAACGACTGCGCGGAGGACCTGCGTCTTGCCTGCTCCAGAGTCACCCGTCACGAGGATTCCGAAGTTGTTGAGCGGCGCGTCAGCGCGATGCGGTTCCCAATAGATGCCGCCTCCGGAGCTACTCTCACCGATGAGGATCCGCGGGTCAGCACGCTTTCCCTTCGGCTTGTCTAGATTCGGTGGTCGCGGTTGGGGTTGGGCGTCCGATGTCAGCTTCTTGGACTTGCCACCGCGCTTGACATCGTTTTTCCCCTTCGCGTCGTTTGGCTGTGGTTCGGGTGCGGGCGGGTCTTCTGCGATCCGAGGCCCGGCGCTCTTCGCCTTTGATTTGGTTCCCTTCCCTCCGCTGCCCGCGTCGCCGCTACTACCGTCCGGCCCAGAGTCCGCCCCCCCGCCTCTTTCGGCGCCGGGACCAGCAGCCTCGGTCTCGACGATATCCACAATTCCCAAACGGTTGTCGGCAGGCGTCTTGAAGCGCTTGGGGCTGATAGGGAACACCTCCGCCGTCTTGCTCTCGATCGTCAAACGAAAGATGAGCCCCTCAATGGTGGAGGCGCCGGACTCGAAGAGTTCGGTCAGGAGTGTTACAAGCCGGCCTCTTCGATCGCGGGTGTAGGGCCGCGATGCAACGGCTCTATAGAGGTGATCGCGGAGGATGTCTTGACGTGCGCGGTCGAGTTGCGAGAGCGCGTTCGCGGGTGTTGTAAGCAACTTCTGAAGGATCTTGATCGTCTGGTCGACCTGGATCGCCGCTTTCCCTTCGACGGCTGAGCCTTTGATCGTAAGGCCTCCGGAGTCATCTTGATACGCCTTCACCTCGACCGCATCGACCACGACGCCTGCGTTGCCAAGCCTCACCGCGACGAGGTCGCCGTGTCGGTTGTCGCTGTTAGCGTGGCCGAGAACCCACCTCCGGCTCATCGCGTCGTCGAGCGAGATCATTAGCGCATCTGGATACGTGCGCTCATACCATCGAGCCGCCGCGATCACTCCGAGTGTACCCTTTGCCACTCGCGGCTCGATCAGTGTTCCGTCACTCATACGCGCCAGCGCTAGCAGCGCTTCTCCGCTGAGCCGCTGCACCTGATCGAAGGTGCGTGTCACCGTCGCATGGTTCGAAATCAGCCCCGCTTGTCGCACCGCCTCCACAACGAGTTCACGGATCGTGTCGGGCTTTGCGGTAAACGTGACGATATCGCGGCCTCCATCGGACCGCCAATCCAAGCGCATCGCATTGTCGAGGTTCAGCGTAGGCTCAAGGGACTGATCGACAACCGTGCACCATACTGTCCCCTTGGCGAGTTCACTCAACTCCTTTGACCACGCGCTCGCGCCTGACCGGCGACCAACGAAGTCGCTGGTCGGCATGTCGAACGCTTCGCAGAAGAGCGAGTGGTAAGTATGAAACGGCGCGCCTTCGCCGGCCACGATCACGTCAAGCCGATCGTCAAACTCGTCGTACTTGTACGCGCGAGGAACCACGAGCGGAGACAGCGCCGGTGGGGCTGTGATGCCGATACGCAACGGCGTTCCGTTGCCCGGCTGAAACACCACCGTGAGATGGGCTGGGCTCGCCGCCAGTTCATCCGCGATTTGCTGCGCGGTCTTCGTGCCCACGACGACCGAGATCGAGCCGCCCCAATCGTGGATGTTGCGCGAGATGTCTTCGAGATCTTCGTCTTCTTCGTCGGTGGCGTCGATGGACGGCCGCGTCCGAAACACGGTCGCGTGTATCGTTACGGGACGATCATCCCCAAATGGGGAGTCCATCTCGGCGAGTTCTTCCAACGTGCCCGTGATTGTTAGCGGATCAACGAGCGCGATACGGAACCCGAAGGCCGCGTGAGGCATGAGGCGCAGAAAGCGCTGAGCAACCTTCGCGAGCGGGCGCGCGCGAAACTTACCCAGGTTCCGGGCGCTCGGTTCTGTAAATAGTGGCAGCGCTCCGAAGGAGCCAACACACACAAACGGTTGCGAGCGGGAAATGCCAGCTTCCGTAATGAACGGCGTCAGGAGCACGCTCGGACTTACCGGGGGTGGCTCGGAAACCAGGTCCTTCAGGATGTCTGCGCCAAGATCCTTCAACTCCTTGCCGCGGTCCTGCAGTAGTTTCGCGAGGGTCGACCATCGCCAAAGGTGGAATGGGTGCGTTGGTGCAGCGATGACAACGGTTTCGTGTGCGGTGCGGACAAACAGGAGATCCAGCACCAGCGCTCGCGCCAGGAGTCGCTTCGCCGGATCGAACGATCCGCGCTGCCTCAAGACATCGGCAGTCTGCTTGATCGCCGCCAGTGCGTCGTCGTAGGCGCCCAGCAACTTGTCGACCTTTGCCGCAAGGTTGTCGTCACCCGCTAGTGCCATGAGCGGGTGGTCGGAAAGTTGGCCTTGGCTTGGGAGGACTGCCGCGCGCGCCACGGCATAACGGTCCCACTTCTGAAGCACGTCCTTCTCAACCCAACCTTGCCCGACCGCTCTCTCGAGCAACGTCCGGACGTTGTCGGCCGATGCTGGCTTGAACGGCAAGACCTCCGCTTCGTCCGAAGCCAGCAACTTGAGCGCGCTTACGTAGTCCTTGGCAGCAGGTGCCGAGACGATGCCACCCCAGGTGTCGTCAGTGAGCGTTCGCGCAAACGCTGTCGCCATCTGTCGCGTCCCGGTCTTCAACCGAGGCAGCACGCGCCGGGTACCAACGTTGATCTCCTCTGGTTCGATCTCCCCGTCGGGATCGGGATCGAGTTCGTTCTTGAACCGCTTCGCTGCCGCTTTCACCCCTCGTCCACTATCTTCGATGAGGAGATCAACAGCGAGAACGTCCCCCTCTAGTTTCTGTCGCTTTGGCCCAGGAGGACCCGGTGGTTTTTCATCCTCAATGCCCTTGAGCACCTTGGCAACGCTATCGACGTCAAGCGCGGCGAGATGCTCTCTGCTCGCGTTCGCCTCAAAATTGAGGATCTCTCTTGCGCAGGTCTTCAGCCTTTCATCGTCACCCAACTCGATAACGCGAATGACGTTTGCTCGGTCTCGCTTGCCAAGCGAGCGTAGGCGATCCACGAGATCCAGGTTGCGGCCAATCGCTGCGTTCGCGCCTCGCAGGCCCTTGCTTGAAAACAGTGATTCGTCCTGTAGCAGGCCGAGCCGCCAAACCTCGGCGGGCTCAACTTCCATCAGGACTGCTTGCGTACGGCCTTTTCCGCTCAACTCGGATAACAACGCGAGCACGGAATCCAACGCGAATAGGTCCGGTCGCTTTCCGATCGCCTTCCAAAACGCATCCCGCTCGGGGTTTGGGAGGAGCGCCATGGCCCGTTTCACAGTCTCGGCGCGCAGGGCCTCCGGCCCTAGCAGCGGCACAGCCGAGCGGAGCGAATTGAGCTTGGGCGCCGAGCCGAGAACAAGCGTAACGAATGGCGTCCCTTCACGAGCCACAAGGTCGTTCCGCCACCGGTTCGCCTCCATCGGATCGGTCGTCAACTCTAGTTTCGACGGCGCCTTGCCGGGAGACTTCGAAAGCCCTAGGACTGCAATGCGCACCGGCCGTTCCACCTTGCGCCCGAGTTGCGCCAGGAACGCTGCAGGATCAAGCGCGGGCATGTGTTCAACGAAGACTCCCAGGGTGCCTTTTTTTTCGACACGCGCGGCGCAGAGGTCCGCTGTCATCTCCGCGGTTAGGGAGCGCTGATCAACCGGCATAACCATCTCCAACGAACGTCACGTTGTCTGCGAAGCGACGCGCTAATCCCATGCCCGCCAGCAACTCGACGAATGCGGACGTGTTCTCCGCGAGCAGCGAAGGGTCCAACTCCAAGGCATTCTCCTTCAGAAGCTCGGCATCTCCGTCATCGCCGCGTCGTCCGCCAACGACGAGCCCGAACGTTCGCCAGAGTTGCTCGAGGAAGTCTTCTAGCGGGATGAGCGTTCTTGGCGGAACACACGTCCGCACAAGTAGATCGAGGATGGCCACGCTCGGCCGAACACGCTTTTGTCGAGCATTCCCCTCGAAGTGCGGATAGAGGAGCCCTGTCTTGCAGGCGAGGTTCTGCAGGAAGCTACGGGGGCCGCCCGACTCGTACTCCCTCATGTAGGACCGCACCAACGCGTAGGCCATCAGTTGTGCGGAATCATCTTTCCCGTATCGCCGCTTTGCTGCTTCGAAGTCTGCGGCGCGTTCGTCAAGTACCTCACTGTCAGCGTCAGGGAGGCCGCCGGACTTGCCTGCGAGTTCGACGGTGCGCAAGACGCGGCGGGCTGATCTGCCATCGATCGGCAACTCGTCGATCGTCTCGCCGCCACCGATGGGCTTCTTCCCCGCGAGGCGTTCGGCCTCCTTCTTGATAAGCCACTCCTCAAACTTCGTCTGCATCCGACCGATCGAGCGCTCGCTGGTGACGGCCAGGCCACTTCGCTTCTCTCCAGAGACCGCGATGAGCAGCGGCGTTCGCTTTTCGAGATTGCCGTCCGCGGCGAGTGCGTTGGCGTGGGCATACGTAGCGATGCAAACAAAGTGAACGATGTGTTCGAGCGTGCGAAGCCGATTACCCTGCTGCTCCTCGTGCGCCGCGAGGATTCGCGCCGCGTCTTGGAAGCGGCGCAGGCAAGCCTGGTGATGCCTCCGCTTGAGCGCCTTGTCGACGCTATCCCGCTTCACGACACTCTTGCCGTCCCTTGGCAGCAACGGCCACATTACCGTGGTGAGCGGATCGTCTGGTCGATCGACGTGAACCGCTTGTTCAAGGATGCGCGCGAGGTCGCCGTCGCCAGAGCGAAGGAGCGATGCACCAAACTCGCCGAGGTGCCGATCATTTGGTGACCGCGAAACCATCTCGCGACACGTCAATGTAAGTGCGCTGAACTCGGCTTTCGGGAAGACGGCGTTGTCAGCCGATAGCAACCCACGCGAGTACCTGCGTGCCTTATCGAACTCGGCGGCACCATTCTCGTAGGCCTTGAACGTCTGGCGTTGGCTGTCCTTGACCATTCGTTGGTAGCTTCGCGACTCATCGGGAACCTTGTTCGCCCCGAAGGGGACAAGAAACTCAACGATCGGCGAGATGTCGTAATACTCGCCAGTGATCGCTCGAACCAATCCGTTCGCGACGTGTACGGGCTTGATGGAGCCGCTGGCCGGGCGCCATCCGACCTCGTCATCGTAGACCGTGTCGAGGACTTCGCCGATCTTCATTTCCTCACGTACTTTCGATCGTTCAGATCGACGCTGATCGAGATATTCGCGCCGGTGTCGATGTCTACGAAGCGCACGTCAGCTACGCGACTTGCGCCGCCAGCCTTCGCGGCGACCTTCGCAAGCCGGTCATAGAAGGCGGCGATCCGCGCTCCAGGCTCGCCACTTCGAAACGTCGACGGCATCCCTCGCTCGGCGGCAAGCAACGCCGCGAGCAACGATCGATCGATTCGGAGTCCGAGTTCTGGCGCATCCCCCCTCCTGCAGAGGATGACGTGATCGGGATGGAACTCCGGAAAGGCCTCCGCGAGATCTGAACGCAACTTTGGCGCGAGGATCTCGAGTTCACTCGATGCGACATGCCAGCGAGCCGCGGCATAGCGCGTTGTACGAGCGTCATATCGGTGGGTAACCCAGAGATCCAGAACGACCCCCTTTTCCTCGTCGCGATCGAAGAACCGGTTCAGGAGCCGCACGACCTGCGATGCACTCGCGCGCTCGGGATCAGCGAGCTCGCGCAGTGCCTTATCGACGTCGGAGCCAGCGTCTTTTAGGATCGCCTCCCCGTGGCGATGCTCGAAGAACGCGCGTCGCTTCTTCGTCTCGAACGCCGCCCGTCTATCGTCGAGAGCACCGTGCTCGTGATTCTCGTCGCCGCTGGGCAAGAGCCAGCCCGAAGCTGCCTCGGCGTTTCTCCACAGCTGATCGTCGAGGACTGGAGCCGTATGGACGGCGGGATCGAGCGTACGTACGGCGTCGAACAACGGGCCGACTCCGTCAACGAATGCATTCTCCGCGTAGCTGTGCGGCGCGGCCTTGCCGTCCTTGACGAGTTCGCAGTCTTTGTCGCCCCACACGAGAAACGAGATGTAGCCGAACAGATCCCTCATCGTTGCATGATGGCCTGACTTCGCGACGAGGCTCAGCAGCGTAACGAGGCGATCAACGACAATGCCCTCGCTCATCCTTGCGACGTTCTGAAAGCCGTCGCAGCGCACCTTCGGGCAACCGGCGCACGGTGCCGAGAGCGAAACGATCTTCTCGATCGCAGCCTTCACCACGGCCGACGCCAGGTTGTTCCGAAGGTTGAGGTCCAGGACAGCGATGCGTGGCTCGTCGTTATCAGGCTCGTGTCTGTAGACGAATGGCGTCAGCAGCTGGCGATGCACTTCGGCCGCCCAAGCTGTGCCCTTTGCTTCGTTGAGCAGCGTTACGAGAGTTCCCTCATTGATCGCGATGACGCAGCCGGTCTTGCGCTTTTGTGATTGCTCCACGAGTTTGATCAAAGCGACGTCTGCGAGTTCGTTCGCATCGAGGCAGAGTTCGACCTTGGCGGCGCGCAGCTCCGGTTCTAATTTCTTGATCAGGTGCGTCTTGCCGTCACCGGGATTGCCAGTGACGAAGATGATCTGGCCCTTGAGCGCGCGGGTTCGAACCCACTGGTCAACCTCCGTCTCAATGTGCAATTGATCGACCGTCTTTGGGTCATGGTGATCAGCGCACGACGAGAGGTTTCGATACAGGCCCTGAACGAGTTCGACCTTGGTGTGCTTCGTCATGAACACTCTCCCCCGCACGGCCGGGCTTGGTTCGGGTTCTGGAGGCCCGGTAACAAACAGGTCAAGTTGTGGCCCCGGCGGGATCAACTCTGCGCGCACACTCGCGGGCCCTTGTTGTGCGACCTTCACGAGCACATCGCCGTTGTTGATGCGCATGGAAAGCCACCGCTGGGACCAGGCTGCAGCCACTGCGTCGAAGCCGGGCGATTTCGCGCGAGGCTCCTTGTTCATCGTCAAGGCACGCGTGGCGCCTTCGTAGAGTTCGATGCCGTAGACGATGCGCGGCGCGCTGTGGCGAAGGATGGCGTTCGCGTCTAGTCCAAGGTCCTCGAGACCCTCGCGCACTTGACGTAGGCGCGGACTGTTTCCCTCGCCGAACACGTTGTTCACGTTGCGTCCACCTCGAAACTCCACGGACACCGACCTAAGAGCGGAGACCGTCGGCTCGCTGAGGTGGACGGTTCCATATCCCTCGGTTCTGCCGAGTTCCTTCCATTCCAGACGGACGGGGCCGCGTTCGCCGGCGACATCGATCCGGAGGCGGTTGTATTGGCTCGCGGCGACTCCATACAGGCTCGTTGTAGTGAGCGCGCAGACCTCAGGAGTTCGGACGATTGATCGGCCGGCCATCTTCGACGCGATCTCGCTCGACTGCTCTCGGTACTTGTGGCGGTAGAAGCCACGGATGTCTGCGCTCGCGAGCGCGAGAGCCATCAACTTGCCGGCCAGGAGTTCCCGGTACGGACTGACGGCACCGCATACATTCACGTCCAATAGCCGACTGGCGAGGCCCACTTTCCGTATCTCGCGCATGGCGACCGCAACGGCACGGCGAAAAATGTCGCGCTGAAGCATCGCGGTCACCGCATCCCCCGTCGGAGAGAGGTTTAAGATCCGCTCTGCGAACAGGATGTCTGCGAGGGTCTTCGCACGCTTCCGCACAAATAGTGCGGAGTCACCCGCAACTCGCCAGTCAGTTTCACCGTCGGCGGTTTGAGGATCGCATCGCATCGATGCGACCGGCAGCCCTTTTTCGACACGACGCTGACGCTCGCGCAGCTCTTCCTCGCGCTCAGCGTCGGCAGCGCTCGCCAATGCGAAGAGTGCCTCTTCAAGCTTCTCACCCTTTAGCCGTCCGCATCGCGCGAGGAGATCGGCGGATCGGATTTGTTCCCGCGCCTCGGCGAGTGCTTCCAAGCAGGCCGGACGAAGATCCTTCCAGCAGATCGGCTCAGCTGTAAGTCGTCGCAGCACCGCATCATGTGTCCAACCGATCCACTCATCGCGTACGCGGAGTTGAGGAATCGCGTTCGCGACGGCCGCGATGGCCATGACCGGAGCGAATGGCCGCGCCGAGTTCCGGATCAGCACGTACAAGGAACGGCCCGGCGTCGGTCGGTACTCCAGTGACCAGGTGTGGCGAAAGTATCGCCAGACATCCATCAGTGGCAGATCAGTGTAGGGGCACCGATATTCAGCAGTAGCGAGATGCAGCGTAGGACGCACGACGCCATCGAGCGCCGCAACCCGCGCGGAGTCCTTCAGCTGAGCGACGCGCTCCAACTCGGCTGCCAACGTCGCACCGTTGTCGACGAGATCGGCGATCGATACCCGTTGCCCCTTGAACGAGCGCGGCGTTTCGACGCGGCGAAGGAATGCGCGCACCGCGGGGTCCGAAAGCTGAGCAGCCCGTGCCGCCAACAGAGGTGCCCGCAGGCGACGCTTCACCTCATGAAGATCCTCGCCCGGAAGTGCCTCCGCGCGAGGGGCGGCAAGCCACAGGCTTTCTTCAGCAACGTCGACGCTCCAGCCAAGGCGTAGCAGATCGCTCAGTAGGAGCGCCGTGGCGTGGATCGATCGGTTGGGAGCGTCATCGACGCGTGAGGCGTCCGTTGCCACGCGGCGCAACGCGCGGGCCAATTCCTCGCCACGGTGGGTCTCGACGAGGTGGAGGATCGCCTTGAGCGCTCGCGTCGGGATCCGCGGCATGAACCGCGTCGGGGCGCTGAGCTCGCTCTTTGCAGCTTTGGGGGCGTCACCACCAGGTCTCAGTGCGACACCAAGCGCACGGCTAGTCACGTCACCCTCGGGACAGCTTTCAAGGTGCTGACGGTGATCCAGCGCTCGCATCCTAAGTTCATGAAAACGTACCCAATGGGCCTGACAATCGGCCCGCTCCACCTTGCCCTGGTCACGGACATATGGCGGCGCAGTCTATCGCAAGCCCCTGTTAACATGGAAGGACTAGGCGCAGGTTCCGTGTTGGTCGCCGGTGGTCCGGCAAGCCGACGATAGACCCTGAGGTTGCGAACCCAAGCGCAACGAGCGTCTTCGACACCCATTGCTTCCATGGGGGGTACCTCGGCGACCTCGGGATCGCACGCGACGTGCTTCGCTACAAGCGTCGCGGACTCCGTCGTCGATTTGGCAGCGCTGCGCGTGGTGCCGACGTCCGGCTTGTGCTCCCAGTCCCGAGAGCTTATGGGAGCCGGGTCTCCACGCGCCGCACGATCTCGACGAGATGATCCGAGCTGCACAGCGCCGTGCTTCCTGGCTGATCCGTCTCGAACACCGAGAGGGAGAGGCCGCGGCCTGTCCTCCTTCCTCTCGCCTGCCCACGCCACTTGGTCCCAGCTGCTCGCCATGTCGGTCCTCCGCGCCGACGGCCGCTTCCGCCTGAGCCAGAACGGCGCGGTCGGCCTGTCGCAGTGGGACTCGACCCGCGTGCCCACCCGCTTCGAGCCGTTCCGCAGCGCCCTCGCCGAGGCCGACGGCCACGTCTCGGTCGAGGCCGTCCTCGCACGCGTCGAGGCTCACTACGGCGAGCGCCCAACGCGTGCCACCCTGGCCGGCTTCGCGATGAGCTGCGGGGTCGGCCTCGACGGCGAGTGGATTACGCGCAAGAGAGGCGGCGAAGCATGAACCGGCACGTACGAACCCGCCCTTCTGTGCCACGGCAAGCTCGAAAACGGTGACCCGAGCCCGATCACAACTGCCCCGGCACCTACGGCTTCAACGCCCCGGCGAACGACCCGAGCTGATGCGAGTACCGGATTCGGCGGAAACCGGCGACCCGAGCGTGCCGCTTCTGCATAGAGTTCGGAGCAACCGAGATCTCGGTGACACCTCGGATGGGGCGATGCCCTCGGTTACCGCAGCGAACGGTCCGCGCTGATCTCGGGCGGCGGACCTTCACCACGTCGAACACGTAGGCGTTGTCGTCGTAGATGATTACGAGGCCGTCGAAGTGTTGGCGCGTGCGGAAGGGCAGCGGGACCACCGCTCGGGGATTCGAGCCGAGGGTCTCGACCCACCACTGAAATTCGTCGTGTTTTGGGATCGTTCTCGCCAGGTAGTTTTTCGCCATATCCCCAAAGTACCTCGGATCCGACCTTGCGATGGGTACATTCTGGGCATAGCAACTCCGGCGAAGGGATACCACCAGCACCACCTCCCACGCGTGGTGGAGGGGCTGTTCGTGGATCCTGGCCAGGCCGTACGCGCAACACCCCTCCGCCTTCCCAGCGCCATCCTGCCGACGCTGTCCGCGGACACCGCGCGCGATCTCGAGTTCACTTGCTTGGACCTCGTCCAGGTCGCACCGTGAACCCGCCGGACGACTGGGCATGGGCCGTGCTCTCCGACGTCGGCCGGTACGACTAAGGCGAACGGAACCCGAAGACGACTCGTAGCGCGGGGTCATCGCGCCTCGACCCTGCCGGGGCAAGGAATCACCTACCAGTCAGGAATGGCGGACGCCGTTCAGCGCGATCGGTCATGGGTCGAAAACTGGCGTTGCCTCTTGGCATAAGAACCTGAGCACCAAGCACCCGGTCGACATTCGTGCAGCCGGTCACCGCTGAGCGCAGCGTGAACCTCGCGCGGCTCTTGCGTACCCGTCGCTGGTGACTTGCTCGCGACGAACCGCGTGCCCCGACGGCACCAACGTATCGCTTCACCACCACCAAGGAGACCCTCATGAATCTTCAACGACTTCGGACCGTGCTCGGCAAGGGCACCCAGCACCTCGGCGACATCGTGTTCTGGCAACTCGCAGACGCCCGCGTGGACCGGTCGACGCTCGAGTCGCTCTGGCGCGACGCGGGCCTCGATGCCGCGCTGCTCCCTGAGGAGCCCACCGCCGAGCGCGCGCTCAAGCAGGCCGTGCGCGAGGCTCAGGTAGGTCAACGGGACCGGCTGATCCGGCTCGGGCTCGACAGCGAGGCCGAGATCGTCTTCGCCATCGTGCGCGAGCACCGCGACGACGCGGGCAACGTGACGTATGTGCAGGAAGCCCGCGTGCGCCTCGATCGCGCGAGCGAGGCGCTCACCAGCGACGTGGCCTCGCACGACATCACTCGAGCCGTGCTCGCGGGGTTCCGCACGTTGCGGACCACGCACACGGCCGACGATGTCAGGCGCGCGATCGTGAAGGCGCTCGGCAAGTGGGCGGCGGTGACGCTGCGCGACGGCGGCGGCATCTACTGGGTGCCGTCGGTCTACGCCGCCGAGCTGCGGCGTCTTCAGGGAGCCGTCGAGAAGATCGGGACGTCCCGTGTCCACGTCCTGCCAGTGCACGAGAGCCAGGACGCCAACCGCGCGCTCGGCGCGATCGCCACGGCGTCGCTCGAGGCCGAGCTGGCAGAGCTCCAGGCCGAGATCGCGGCGTTCGTGTCGATGCCGCCCGAGCGGACCTCGACCCTGACCCGCCGGCTCGAGGCATTCGCGGCGCTGCGCGAGCGCGCCAAGCTCTACCGCAGCGTTCTCGCAATCACCGTGACCGATCTCGACCGGCAGCTCGACGAGATGTCGGCGAGGGTCGAGGGGATGATCCACCAGAAGGCCGCGTAGCCAACCCGTCACCAGCAACCACATCAACCACATGGAGGGCGATCTCGGAAACGAGGTCGCCCTTCGCCTTTCCGGAGGTTCGTCATGCACAAGCAGATCAATCAGCTTCGCGCCAGCCTGATGGCGCAGTTCCCCGAGCGCAAGGACGTCATCGATGGCTCCCTCGCGGCGGTGCGCGCCGGCGAGCACGGGCTCCTGA
>Ga0308176_10000656_pt1 | contig 21764 bp, 21 predicted proteins | sample PhyCR2_3_FD_203890 | JGI IMG/M metagenome (GOLD analysis project Ga0308176, IMG submission 203890) | Soil microbial communities from UC Gill Tract Community Farm, Albany, California, United States - DLSLS.C.R2 | ecosystem: Environmental > Terrestrial > Soil > Agricultural land | place: USA... | reverse complement strand
ATGATTGCTCATTGCAGTCTCCTCCTACTTCTGGACCACGGATTCGGGAGCCAGGCTGGCGAGCCACAGGAGCGTGATCACGCGCGGGTTGGCCTGACGGGGGAAGGCGGGATCGGCGAGGGTGCCGCGCAGGATGCCCCGCGTGGCGTCCGACATGGCGCCGGCGAATAGCAACTGATTGACGCGGTCGAGAAGGGCGTCGTCGCTCGTCACCTGCGGCGACTGGAACGGCGCCAGATTGAGAATCAATTGGCTGGCCGGCCCGCCCGCGCCGAGAATCCCCTTCAGGTAGTTGCCGGCGCCGACGACCGTCGTCTCGGTGGCGATCTGGAATTCGGGCGAGACCAGCCCCGACTGCGCGATCTCCCCCGGCAGCGCGTAGCCGGGCTCGAAGAAGTTGAACACCGTGGGCGAGCGCAGCGGGGTCTGGCCGGTGCTCTTCCCCGGCTGATCGAACGAGCGGGCGAAGCGCCAGCGGCCGAGGCGCGGCTTGGCGTCGAGGGTACGCAGCAGCCCGGCGACGCGTACCACCGGCTCGCGCAGGTGCCCCTCGTCCGGACGCGTGGCGAGCGACGCCGCCCGCGCCTCGTAGTCGAGGAGAATGGCCCGCAGCACCGCCTTGAGATCGCCGCGCACCCCGGCGCCGTTGTTGGCGAACGCCTGCCCGCAGCGGTAGACATAGCCCGGGCTGGGATTGCCGGTCACCAGCTTCTGGATCAGGCCGCGGCAGAAGAACGGGCCGGCGTTGGGGTGGTTGAAGATGAGGTCGAGCGCCTGCTGGAGATCAGTATGCGGGCTCTGCCCCGCCGGCAGGACGTTGCCGTCGAGCAGCGTCTTCGCGTCGGTGTCGTGGTACAGCGTCCAGGACTCCATGGGGACGCGGAAGTTGCGCTCGGGACGGAAGAACTTCCGCGGATCGCCCTGGTTCTGGCCCCCCAGCGTCCAGCCGGTGAAGGCGCGGGCGACCGCCTTCACCACGTCCTGGTCGTAGGTCGGGATCGGCTGATTGGTGGCGTCCAGGCGGAGCGTGCCGTCCGGGTGGAGCTCGTAGAGGCCGATCGAGAACAGTTGCAGGATCTCGCGGGCGTAGTTCTCGTTGGGATTGACCCCGAGCTGCGGGATCGACTTGCTGCTCCCGGCCATGTTGAGGTAGATCCCCATCGCCGGGCTGAGCGTCACCCCTTCCAGCAGATCGCGGAAATTGCCGAAGCTTTTCCCCGCCAGCAGATCGAGATACGACGCCAGGGCCTCCGGATTGTTGCGCAGCACGGCGTTCTGGTCGGAGACCACGAACAGCTCGGAGAGGGCGAAGGCGACCCGCTGGCGGAGCTGGTCGGGCCCCTGCACGGCCTGGGCGAAGAAGGACTCCCGCACCAGCCCGGGGCTGGGCTGCTCCCCGGACGAGGCCAGCAGTTGATCGTAGGTCGCGAGATGGGAGACGGCAGGCATCGCGAATTGCTCGTTGAGCCAGCTCGCGAAGCCCTTCTGCTGGAGGGCCTCGACCTCGCCGGGCCGCGGCCCGTAGGTCGCCTGGAAGAGGAAGCGGGCGGCGTCCTGGGAGGTGGGCGGTCCCCCGGGGAGGGCCGGCGGCGGGGGTGGCGGCGTGAAGGTCTGGCTGCCGCTCGTCTGGCGGAAGTACCCCTTGATCTCCCCCGACGGGAAGGCCGCCGTGTGGAGATTGAGATAGCACCCGCCGTCCCGCAGCGAGGAGAGGATCTTCGCCGTGTCATAGGTCCCGACCGGCTGGATCCGCCAGACCCGCGAGCCGTCGGCCTGCGGCGTTGTGGTGTCGAGATCGAAGAGGATCGCGCCGTCCGGGCCGTGGATGTGCTGGCTGGTGATCGGACCCGTGAGGCCGGAGTACGAGTAGCGCAGCACCGCCGCGCTCTGGTCCTTGGTCAAGGTCAGGCTCGCCGAGCCGGACCCCGAGCTGGCCGCGCCGACCTGGGGAGTGAGCGACGCCAGGAAGAGCGTGCCGCCGGCCTCCGAGGGAGGAGGCGGCGCGTTGACCTTGTAGACGCCGGAGGTGGTGGGGCTCGCCCGGAACCCGCTCTTGAAGGCGATCGCCTTGAGGGTGGCGGTGGCGCCGAGCGTGACCGGGCCCTTGTAGAGCGGGCTCTTCTGGCGCGACGGGCTGGACCCGTCCGTCGAGTAGTAGATCGTCGTCCCGGACGTCTTCGACGTGATCGTGACCGTCACCGGCCCCGAGAACGTCCCTGGAGCGGGAGCGAAGGCCGGCGCCTTCGCGATCGTGACCCCGCGCGCCAACCCCGGCATCATCAATTCGAGAAAAACGCCGAGAAGAACCCCCAGCATCCCTGCGCATCGCCGTGCCGTCATGCCGCCCTCCTTGATGTCGCGCCCCGGTCCGGGTGCCGTCTGGGGGTTGGAACCCCCAGGTCGGAGGTTTCCTGCGGGTCCGAAGATAGCAATATGTCGACGGTCGCGTATGTACCGTCTCAGGACTCCGAAGTTACCGGATTGGGACCAACACCCTCGTATTTATACCTCTCCGGAGGATAAACACGACCGTGTTTATCTCCCAGGGCGTCCCATGAGGATGCCTGGAGTCAGCCCCGCAGGGGGCGGCAGGAAGTAGCCGAAAAAGCTCGCGCGAAAACCATCCCCCCAAGTCGCTGAGATCGTAGTCCTCGACGATTCCGTTGGGGGATTGGAGATCGTAGGGCACTCTTCAGATCCTCCTACTCAGTGGCATGACTCAACTCCCTGCCCTCCTCACGGCCCCGCCGCCTCATCCTCCCACTCCCCCTCCCCCGCCCGCTTCCGCAGCTCGGCCCCGTGCGCCTCCAGCGCTACACGCACGGGCGCGAAGCCGGGGAGCTCGCGGACGGCGGCGAGGTCGGGGTCCGTGGTGAGCAGCTCGGTGCGCACAAAGGTTTTATCGCCGAGGGTGCCGAGGAGCTTCAGGGCGCGGGCGGAGTCGCCGGAGACGGCCGCCAGGCAGGCCTCGTTGTAGACCGGAATCCAGGAGCTCGGGCGCCGGTGGGCGGCCTTGGCGAAGAGGTCGGCCGCGGCTTTCGCGTCCCCGGCGTGGCGGGCGGAGTTTCCCGCCTGCACCAGGGCGGCGAAGTCGGCCGGCTCCACGGCCAGGGTCTTGCGGTAATTTTCGAGCGCCTTCGCGTAGTCCCCCCGCTCGTAGTAGAGGTCGGCCAGGCGGCGGTAGACGCGGGGGAAGCCCGGATCGGCGGCGATCGCCTGGCGGTAGAGGGCTTCGGCCTTCCGGGGATCGTCGCGCAGGGCGGCGATCATCCCCAGATTGCTGATCGCCTCGACGAAGCCGGGCGTGATCTCCAGGGCCCGCCGGTAGGAGCGCTCGGCGGCGTCCAGGTCGTCGTCGAGGAGGCTCAGGGTGCCCAGCATGGCGTGCACCCGCGCCTGCTTGGGATCGAGCGCGAGCGAATGCAGGTACTCCTGACGCGCCGCGAGGAGATCCCCCTGGCGGGTCTTCACCAGCGCCAGGATGTTGACCGCCGTGACGTTGTTGGGCGTCACGGCGAGGAGCTCGCGGAGCAGCCGCTCGCTCTCGTCCCACTTGTCCTGCTGGGCGAGGTGCCGGGCGTCCTCCAGCTTGGTGTAGAGGACCATGCCGTCCTTGGGATCGATCCCCTGCATCGCCTGCCGGGTGTTGCGCGGCGCGAGATAGCCCAGGGCCTGGAGGCTCTCCAGGGTCTCCTTGTCCATGGGGCTCTTCTGCGGATTGAGGGCGCGCCGCTGGCTGTCGTCGAGGACCGCCTGCAGCTCGCGGTCGAGCCGGGCGCCGCGCCGGGCCTCCGCCGGATAGAGGTTCTTGAGCTCCCGCCGGTCGTGCACGAGGTCGTAGACCTCTGGCTTCGGCGCCCGGATCCACTTGTAGCCCCCGTGCCGGACCCCGAAGAGCGGCGCCATGCCGAAGCCCACCTCGGAGAGCAGCGACTCCGAATACTGCGGCAGGTCCGGCGGCGGCTCCGCGCCCGCGAGGGCCGGGAGGAGGTTCGTCCCCTGGATCTCCTTCCCCCCCGGAAGCTTCAGGGCGGCGAGGATCGTGGGCACCAGGTCGACCGTGCGCACCGGTCCCTCGTAGACCTTGCCCCGCGGCAGCCCGCGCGGGAAGCGCAGGAGGAGCGGCACCCGCACCGTGGCGTCGTAGACGAAGACGGCGTGGGTCTTTTCGCCGTGCTCGCCCAGGCTCTCCCCATGGTCGGCGGTGACGACGACCAGGGTGTCGTCGAGGACCCCGAGCTTCTCGAGCTCGTCGAGGACCCGGCCCACCGAGCGGTCGAGCACCCCGATCTCGGCGTCGTAGGCGGACGGCGCGAGGACGCGCTCCGCGCTGGTGAGACGGTAGGGCTGGTGGGCGTCGAAGAGGTGCATCCAGAGGAAGAAGGGCTTCCGGCTCTTGGGGCTCCCCTCCTTGGCCCAGCGGTCCAGCCAGGCGGCGGCCCGCGCCGCGGTCTTCGGCCCGGGCCGGGAGCGGATCATGAAGAGCTTCGCCTCGTCCTCGCTCCAGAGGTCGTCGTCGTAGCCGTCGAAGCCTTGAGCCAGGCCGTAGCGCCGGTTCAGCACCAGGGCGGAGACGAAGGCCTGGGTGCGGTAGCCCTTCGCCTTCAGCCGCTCGGCGAGGGTGACGGCGTCGTCCCCCAGCGCGTAGGTGCCGTTGTCGCGCACGCCGTGGGCCGGCGGGTAGAGGCCGGTCAGGATCGTCGAGTGCGAGGGGAGGGTGATCGGCGCGGCGGTGACGGCGTTGGCGCAGCGCACCCCCTCCCGGGCCAGCCGGTCGAGGCGCGGCGTCTGGGCGAGGGGGAAGCCGTAGCAGCCGATGTGGTCGGCCCGCGTGGTGTCCAGGGTAACGAGGAGGACGTTGGGCGCCGGCCGCGAGCAGCCGCAGGCGGCCAAGACCAGCAGGGCCAGGGCGGGCTTTCCCAGGCCGCGGAAAGACGCGGAAGAAGACCTACTCCAAGCACGGGGCATTGAGGTACTATACCGGGCATTCATTGATCCGTTTGTGATCTCGGACTCCCGCCCGCATTCTATAAGCGGGCGGTACCGGAGGAGAGGAGAGCCCCAGAATGACCCAGAAGCCCCTGGCGTTCCTGACGCTGGCCCTGCTCACCGCGGCCGCCGCCTCGGCGGACGTCTCGCTGGTGGAACGCAAGTCGCTCGCCCACGACTTCCCGACCAAGGCGAAACCGGAGCACGTGAACCGCGGAGCCCACAACCGCGCGACCGGCTCCCAGGCCCTGATCGACAATTCGGGCGTCAAATACTTCATCAACACGAACATCACCTTCTCGACCTCGAGCTCGGCCTCGGGCGCGATGTCGGAGGCCAGCTACACCCACGCGGTGGCCGCCACGACCCTGAACGGCGGCACCACGAGCTCCACGCTCAACGATGCCTACGACGGCTACAACACGCTGTGCCTGAGCCTCAACAACACCGTCGCCACCTGCGAGACGGGCAATGCCAACTTCGTCATCTACAACAAGAACGGCCCGGCGACGACGGAGTGCACGGGGGCCACCTCCGGGGTCAACCGCCAGGTGGTGTTCCCGGTCCAGAACGTGGCCAGCCTCAACGTCAACATGTGGCGCAAGGTGTACGTCCCGGACAACGACTCCTACGCCCGCTGGCTCAACTACTTCCAGAACACGGGCGCCACGCCGGTGACGCTCACCGCGGTGATCGCCAACAACCTGGGCTCGGACTCGAACACCGTCATCGTCACCAGCTCGAACGGCAACGCGACCGCCGAGACGACCGACACCTGGGTCACGACCTTCCAGAACTACAGCGGCACGACGTCGTCGGACCCCCGTCTGGGTCACGTCTTCCAGGGCGCGGGGGCGGCCGTCCAGCTCGCCGGCATCAACTTCGCGAACGGCGACGACAACCCCTACTGGGGCTACACCTTCACGCTCCAGCCGGGTGAGACCAAGATCATCGCGAACTTCGCCGTCGTCCAGCCCAGCAAGGCGGCCGCCGCGGCGAAGTCGGCTCAGCTCTCCGCCCTCCTGACCAACGGGCTCGCGTGCACGACCGCGGCGGAGCAGACGCAGATCGCGAACTTCATCTCCGCGGTTCCGATCTTCCAGGTCCCGACCCTGAACGACGCCGGGCTCGTCGCCCTCATCCTGGGCCTCGCCCTGGCCGCGATGAAGCTCCTCGTGCGCCGTCGCCGCACCGTCTAGCTTCGCCTCGATCCAAGGGGCGGCCCTTGTGGCCGCCCCCGCCTCTCGATCCTCCAGCGCCCTGCGATAGCATGCCGGCATGAGCGACCGGCCCGCCGGCTCCCCCACCCTCCTCACTCCCTTGACCCTCCGCGGCGTGACGCTCCGCAACCGGATCGTCATGTCCCCCATGTGCCAGTACAGCGCCGAGGAGGGGATGTGCAACGACTGGCATCTGGTCCATCTCGGCAGCCGGGCGGTGGGCGGAGCGGCGCTGATCGTGGTGGAGGCCACGGCGGTCACCCGCGACGGCCGGATCTCTCCGGCGGATATGGGGATCTGGAGCGACGCGCACGTCGAGCCGCTGGCCCGCGTCGCGCGGTTCGTCCACGATCAGGGGGCGGTGGCAGGTATCCAACTGGCTCACGCGGGACGCAAGGCCAGCACCCTGCCGCCCTGGAAGGGTGGCGGTCCGATCCTGAAGGCTGAGGAGGGGGGCTGGACCGTGGTGAGCGCCAGCCCCATCCCGTTCGCCGAGGGGAGCCCGGTGCCGGTGCCCCTGGACGAGGTGGGGATCGAGGCGGTGGTGGACGCCTTCGAGGCCGCCGCCCGGCGCTCCCTGGCGGCGGGGTTCCGGGTGATCGAGATCCACGCGGCCCATGGCTATCTGCTCCATCAGTTCCTCTCGCCGCTGAGCAATCGGCGGCAAGACCGCTATGGCGGCAGCCTGGAGAACCGGATGCGCCTGACGCTACGGGTGGCCGAGCGGGTGCGCGGGGCGATGCCGGAGGAGCTGCCGCTCTTCGTGCGGATCTCGGCGACCGACTGGGCCGAGGAGGGCTGGGACATCGAGCAGTCCGTCGAGCTCGCGAAGCGGCTCAAGGCGATCGGTGTGGACCTGATCGACGCCTCTTCCGGCGGGACTCTGCCGAGGGTGAGGATTCCGGTCGGCCCCGGCTATCAAGTGCCGTTCGCCCGGCGGATCCGCCAGGAAGCGGGCATCCGGACCGGCGCCGTCGGGATGATCACCGAGCCGTTGCAGGCCGAGGAGATCCTCCGCAACGGCGACGCCGACCTAATCTTCCTCGCCCGGGAGCTCCTGCGGAACCCTTATTGGGTGCAAAAGGCCGAACGCGAGCTTGGGCTCCCGGTCGCCTTACCGGTGCAGTACGAGCGGGCACGATAAGGGCTTCTGCGGCGCGTGCCACCCAAATCCGTCGCAATGCGCGGAGACTACGCGACGCCTGGCGATACTACGCGACAGATAACGGTAGATTGCGACGACTAGGCGTAGTACGCAACGCCTAGCACTACTACGCATCCTCGTATCGACACATCACGACGCCTAAAGGTACTTCACGACGGATAAGGATCGATCGCGACGCCTGACAGCACTACGAGACGCCGCACCCTTCCATTGCAACGCCTATGGCCAGTACGCGACGGATGACCGTACATTGCAACGGATAACAAGCGTACGCGACGCCTATGGGTTTTACGCGACAGATAACGGCAGATTGCGACGCCTAAGGCGGCTACGCGACGTCGTGCTCTTATCCAAGAGAGCTTCTACCGCGCGTCCGGCGCCGCCGGCACGGCAAACCGCCGCGCCGACCTCTCCTTCGCCTTCACGGCCTCGGTCTCCCGGTCGCGGGGAGGCGCCTGAGTCACCAGCGAGGCGAGCAGGGTGTGGGCGGCCTCGGAGATCTGCTCCACGGCGGCCTCGAAGGCGGCTTCGTTCGCCTTGGAGGGGCGGGTGAAGCCGCTGATCTTCCGCACGAACTGCAGGGAGGCGTCGCGGACCTCCCCCTCGGTGACCGGCGGGTCGAAGTTGAAGAGGGGCTTGATGTTTCTGCACATGGGGGTCCGGCCTCCGCCGCGCTGGTGTAGTCTGAGGACGCGGCAGGCTGATTATCCCGCAGGAGGCCCTTATGTCCATCCGTCCGGTCAAACGGCTCGTCCGCTCCAAGCCCACGCTCGAAGGGGCCGGCGTGCACCTGCGCCGCGCCTTCGGCTTCGGCGATCCGTCCGAATTCGACCCGTTCCTCCTCCTCGACGACTTCCGCAACGACATCCCGGAGGATTATCTGGCCGGCTTCCCCTGGCACCCCCACCGCGGGATCGAGACCATCACCTACGTCCTCGCCGGCACCGTGGAGCACGGCGACAGCCTGGGCAACCGCGGCGCCATCGGCGCGGGGGACGTGCAGTGGATGACCGCCGGGCGCGGCATCATCCACCAGGAGATGCCCAAGGGTGACCCGGCCGGCCGGATGCACGGCTTCCAGCTCTGGGGGAACCTCCCGTCGTCGCTCAAGATGACGGCACCGCGCTATCAGGAGGTGAAGGCGCCGGACATCCCGGAGGTCACGGACGACGACGGCACCCACGTCCGGGTGGTCTGCGGCAGCTTCTGGGGCCACACGGGCCCGGTGGACGGCATCGCCGCCGATCCGGTCTACCTCGACGTGTCGCTGCCCCCCGGCCACCGCAAGTCCCTCCCCGTGGAGACGACCCGCCACGCCTTCGCCTATGTGTTCGCGGGGTCCGGGAAGTTCTGCAACGCCTCGGGCCCGCTGGCGGTGCCGACCGAGGGGGTCGGCTGGGCGGATACGGCGCCTCCCGCGGAGGCTGAGGACCGCTCGCTGGTGCTCTTCGACCGCGGCGACGAGGTCACGGTGCAGGCCGGCGAGGAGGGGATCCGCTTCCTGCTGGTGTCGGGCAAACCGCTCGCGGAGCCCGTGGCCTGGTACGGGCCGATCGTGATGAACACGCAGGAGCAGCTTCAGCGGGCTTTCGAGGAGCTCCAGGAGGGGACGTTTTTGAATCCGGCGGGGCGGTAGAAGATCGAATCAGGCCTGCGGCTTGCTGAGGTGAGGCTCCAGAATCTCCGCCGCAATCTGAGCGACCGCGCGAAAATGGGGGTCTGTGGTCAGCAGGACAGAGCCATACTGCATAGCGCTGGCGGCAATCCAGACATCGTTTACCGGGATCGGGGTACCCGCTCGCCGCAAGGAATCGAGAATCAGCGCGTAACGCTCGGCCGTCTCCTCTTCAACCAGGACGACCTCGACTCGGGGGGAGGCCAGAAACTGCGCCAGCCCGGCAAGGTTTTCCGCGAGCCGGGTACCTTTGAGGAAGCCGCCCCGCAGCTCTCCCAGCACGATCGGACTGACCTGAATTTCTGATGCTTCCCGAATTCGGTGCTGAATTTGCGGATGGCCACGCCTGAAGGCGGAGTAGGCAGAGGTGTCGAGGAGGATCCGGCTCACTCCCAAAGCTCCGGATCGATCCTCCGCTGCTCGGCCAGGGCGGTATCGAAAGCCGCCGCCTCCTCTTCGGACCAGGTCCCGGCGAGGTGATCGAGATCGTAATGGAGCTCGCGGCTGGTCGAGGTCCGTTGCTCCGCGGCCTCCTCCAGCATGCGGAGAACCGTCCTGTTGAGACTCAGGCCTTCCTTATCCGCCCGTTGCTGAATGACCTCTTGAAGCTTGGGGGGGATATTGCGTAAGGTAATGGCAGTCATCGAAGACTCCTAGGGACCTTCACGGACGGCTGCATCACTTAGTGCAGCAGAATGCATCATACCATGGCGCTCCCTACTCCACCCCAAAATCCACATCCCGGTCGATCTGCGCCAGCAACGCCCTGTCCTCCCGCCAATCGGGCTCCAGGCGGACGTTGAGCTCCAGGTAGACGCGGCGGCCGAGGTATTCCTCCAGGTCGAGGCGGGCGGCGGTGCCGATGGCCTTGATCATCGACCCCTGTTTGCCGACGACGATCCCCTTCTGCCCGGGACGGTCGACCAGGATCGAGGCGTAGATGCGGAGGATCTCTCCCTCCGCGGGCTCCTCCCAGCGCTCCAGGACGACGGCGGTCGAGAACGGCAGCTCGTCGGTGGTCAGCTCCAGCACCTTCTCGCGGATGCGCTCGGTCACCAGGAAGCGCTCGGGGTGGATGGTCAGCAGCTCGGGGTCGAACAGCGGCTCCCCTTCCGGCAAGAGGTTCCAGAGGACGTCGAGCAGGCGGTCGCAGTTCTCGCCCGTGGAGGCACTGATCGGCACGATCTCCTGGAACAGCCCGGTCTTGGCGTACTGCTCGATGCGCGGCAGCAGGTTCGGCTTCCTCACCCGGTCGGCCTTGTTGAGGACCAGCACCCGCGGCTCCTTGGCCTTGCCGGCCAGGTCGAGCACGTAGGCGTCCCCCTTGCCGAACTTCTCGGCGGCGTCCACCAGCAGGCAGCTCACGTCGGCGTCGTTCATCGCGTCGAGAGCGTAGCGCACCATCTGGCGGTTGAGCCGGTGGAGCGGCTTGTGGATGCCGGGGGTGTCGTAGAAGACCATCTGCCCGCGCTCGCCGGAGAGGATGCCGACGATCCGGTGGCGGGTCGTCTGCGGCTTGTCGGAGACGATGGCGAGCTTCTCCTCCAGCAGGCGGTTCATCAGGGTCGACTTGCCGGCGTTGGGCCGGCCGACCAGCGCGACGGTTCCGGACTTGGGCATCAGGCTTCCGCCTCCCGGGCCTCTTCCGCGGCGCCGGTCTTCTCGACGCGCACGGTCTGGATGCGGCGGTCGGCGACCGCCTCGACGGTGAAGCGGAGGCCGTGGCTCTCCACCGTCTCCCCCACCTGGGGCACGGAGCCGAGGACGCTGAAGATCAGGCCGGCGATGGTCTCGTACTCCGGATCCTCGATCTCCACCCCGAACAGATCGTCGAGCAGCTCGATGTGGGCGCGGCCGTCGAGCCGGTAGGCGCCGTTCTCCAGCGGCTCCAGCTCGGCCGCCAGCGCCTCGTGCTCGTCCATGATCTCGCCCACGATCTCTTCCAGCAGGTCCTCGACCGTCACCAGGCCGGCCGTGCCGCCGTACTCGTCCACCACGAGGGCCACCTGCTGGAAGCGTGCCTGAAGCTCCTTGAACAGCTCGCCCAGCGGCTTGGTCTCGGGGATGAACAGCGGCGGCTTCAGCAGGTCGCGGACGGCCAGCGGCTCGGGCGAGCGCAGGGCCCGCAGCACGTCGCGGATGTGGAGGATTCCGATGATGTGGTCGATCGAGTCCTCGTAGACGGGGATGCGCGAGTGGCCGGATTCGACGAAGCGGTCGGCCAGCACGTCGAGGGGGGACTCGACGGGGGCGCAGACCATGTCGATGCGCGGCGTCATCACGCTGCGCGCCTGGGTGTCGCCGAAGCCGACGATCCCCCACAGCCACTCCCCTTCCTGCGGCTCCAGGATCCCCTCCCGGGTGCCGACGTCGATGAAGGCCTCGATCTCCTCGTCGGAGGCGGCGTCGTCCTCCCCCTCTTCATGGCGCTCGAAGGCCTCGGAGGGGACGAAGGGGGCGATCAGCCGCACCAGCGGCGAGAGCAGCCAGAGGGCGGCGCGGTAGACGCGGGTCAGCGCCCGCAGGGCCCGCTCGGGGTCCTGGCCGACCAGCGCCCGGTTGACCGCCTCGGTGGCGGCGATGAGGACGAGGACCACGCCGAAGGCCCAGAGCATCGGATGGGCGCGCCCGAAGCGGATCAGGCTGCCGGTGAGGATGGCGGCGAGGACGATCGGCAGCGTCCGCGAGAGGAGCGACAGCAGGTAGCGGAAGACCCCGAAGCGGACGGGCACCTCGAAGACCTTGCGCAGCGAGCCCCCCGCCTCCTCGGCCCAGTGGCGCAGGCGGATGGGGCCGCTCCGCTCCAGCAGGGCGGAGAGGGTGGCGGCGGTCATCGCCACCGGGGTGAGCAGCACGAAGGCCCAGAGGAGGAGGCCCGGCGAGAGCCCCGGCGCGGTCTCAGGCATCGGGCCCCTCGATCCCGTCGCCGATCCATCGCTTCCGCAGGCGGCGCTCCAGCCGCTCCATCTCCCCCTGGTCGGTCTCGTGGTCGTGGCCCAGGCAGTGGAGGATACCGTGCAGCAGCAGGACCTTGAGCTCGCGGTCGACGCCGTGGCCGGCCGCCGCGGCCTGGCGGCGGGCGGCGGGGACGGAGATCAGGATGTCCCCCAGATACCCCTTCCCCTCATCGGCCTCGTCTCCCGGAAACGATAGGACGTCGGTGGTCTTGTCCTTGCCCCGGAATTGGCGGTTGGTGAGGCGCATGGCGCGGTCCCCCACGAAGCGCACGCCGAGCCCCTCGGCCTCCGGGGCGAGCGCCGCCACCACCGGCGCGAGCCAGGGCAGCAGCCGGCGCGTGCCGGCTTCCGGGTAATGGTTGGGATTGAGCAGGACGATCTCGGTCATGAGGCCTGGCGGATGGCCTTCTTCTCTCGTTTGGGAACGGCGTTGAAGTCGAAGCCCGGGTAGTCGATCCGCTGGTGGAAGATGTTCGAGAGCACCCGCTGGAACGACTCCGAGACGGTGCGCAGGTCCGCCAGGGTGAGGTCCGTATGGTCGAGCTGCCCGTCCTGCAGGCAGTCGTCGACGATGGTGCGGATCAGGCCGCGGATCTTGACCGTCGACGGCTCGACCAGGGTGCGGCTCGCCGCCTCGACGGCGTCGGCGATCATCAGCACCCCCATCACCTTGCTCTGGGGCTCGGGGCCCGGGTAGCGGTACTTCTCCTCGGCGACGTCGGTGGCATCCAGGTCCTTCTGCTCCTGGGCCTTGCTGTAGAAGAACTTGATCAGCCGCGTGCCGTGGTGCTGCAGGATGGCGTCCTCGATCACCCGCGGCAGGTTGTTCTGGCGGGCCAGCTCGAGGCCGTCCTTGACGTGGTTGATCAGGATCAGCGCGCTCATCGAGGGGAGCAGCTTGTCATGCCGGTTGTGCCCGGGGCGCTGGTTCTCGACGAAGTAGTCGGGGCGCAGCACCTTGCCGACGTCGTGGTAGAGGCCGGCCGTGTAGGCGAGCACCGGATCGGCGCCGATCGCCTCGCACCCCTCCTTGGCGAGGTTGGCCACCATCAGGGAGTGCTGGAAGGTGCCGGGCGCCTCGAAGGCCAGCCGGCGCAGCAGCGGCAGGTTGGTGTTCGACAGCTCGACCAATTTGATGTCGGTGGTGATCCCCAGCGCCCATTCGAGGATCGGCAGGGAGAAGCTGGCGGCGGCGGTGACGAGCAGCCCGCCGGCCAGGGCGCAGACGAGGTCGAACCCCACCTGCATGGGGCCGCGGGGCACCGCGGCGAAGGCGGTCAGGATGAGCACCATCATCAGGTTGATCGCCCCGACGACCAGCCCCACCCGGACCATCACCAGCCGGTGGCGGAATTGATAGAGCTCCAGCATCGAGATCGCCCCGAGGGAGCCGGCGAGGCTGTAGAAGACCACCCAGAGCGCCTCGCCGTCGCCGGTTAGGCGGGCGGCGAGCACCGAGAAGAGCAGCGACGTCAGCAGGGCGACGTTGCGCCCGAAGAGCAGCATCGCCACCAGGGCCACGGAGGCGAACGGGATGGCGTAGGCGTAGCTGTGGGCCGAGCTGAACGGCGGCGATTCGAAGGCCACGGAGAGGGCGTTGGCCACCACGAAGCAGAACCTCACCGCCAGCAGCGAGGCGAGGAGGACGAGGAGGGTCTCGGAGAAGAGCCGCTCGCGGCCGTGGTTGGCCACCCGGTCGTGCCGCTCGCCGAGCCAGACCACCGCGGCCACCAGCGCGAGCAGGGCCAGGGAGGCGGCGAGCGGCGGGATCTGGCGGGTGAGCTGCCGTTCCCCCCGCATCTGCTCGATGATGCGGGCGTGGGCCGGATCGATCAGGTCCCCCTTGCGGACGATCACCTGCCCCTGGCGGATCTGGTTCAAGACCTGGCCGACGCCCGCCGCCGCCGCGTCCTGGCGCATCAGCGTCTCGCTGCGGTTGAGCGAGAGGTTGGGCGGCGCGTTGTCGACCAGCAGGTCGACCAGGATCCGCCGCTCCTGGGCGGTGTAGCCCCCCCAGCTCCGCACCTCGGACTCGAAGAAGTCGCGCACCTCGGCGGGATAGCCGATGTGCTCGAAGAGGTCGAGGTGGATCCGCTCGGAGCCGTTGGCGAGGTTGCGCAGGGAGACCCCGCGCAGGCGGTTCTCGAGCAGCAGGTCCTTGTTGGCCACCACGCCGCGGCGCAGCGCCTGGGCGAGGGCGCCGCGCAGGCGGTCCTCCAGGTCGGGCGAGAAGCTCTTGCGCGCCAGCAGCTCCACCTCCTCCTCGGTGAGCTTGAGGGCGCCCGGCGGCTGCGGGCCCGCGGTGAGCGCGCGGACGGTCTCCTCGCGCGCCGCCTCTCCGGCCTTCTCTCCCGCCAACAGGCGCCGCCCCTGGGCGAAGAGCTGGGCCACCTGCATGTCGTGCTCCGAGACGGCGCCGGGATCGAGGTCGTAGACGGGGAGCACGGCGTCGCGGGCCTCGCGCTGCTTCTTGCGGGTCGCCTCGTCGTCATTGAGGAGCAGGTCGCGCGAGGCCGCGTAGTCGCGGTCGGCGATGGTGCCCGCCTGCGCCCGGCTCGTGAAGTGGAAGGCCCCGGGGAGCAGGCACCAGGTGCCGAGCACCAGGAAGGCCCCCAGCCAGAGCCAGGGCATCTCGACGGCGCGCTCCCAGAGGTCGCGCGGGCGGGTCCGCCTGCGCAGGCGGATCGTCCCGGTGACGGGCCGGAGGTCGGGTACGGCCGAGGGTTCGTTGTCGCGAGCCATGGCTCGGATCACACGTCCGCCGCGGAGGGCTTATCCCCCGCGGCTCATGCGGGCGGGCTGCCTCCCGCCGGGATGGCGGTCTGCGCGGCCTGCTGCCGGGCGGCGCGCGCCTCCGCCTCGCGTTCGCTCTTGCGCTTCTCGTAGGCATCGTACGCCGTCACGATCTTCTGTACCAGCGCGTGGCGGACGACGTCCTTCTGGTCGAAATAGAAGAACTTGATCCCCTCGACTCCCGAGAGCACCTCCTGCGCCTCGCGCAGGCCCGAGGTCCGACCCTGCGGCAGGTCGACCTGGGTGACGTCGCCGTTGATCACCGCCTTGGAGTTGAAGCCGATGCGGGTGAGGAACATCTTCATCTGCTCGGGGGTGGTGTTCTGGGCCTCGTCGAGGATGATGAAGCTGTCGTTGAGCGTCCGGCCGCGCATGAAGGCGATCGGCGCGATCTCGATGATACCCCGCTCCATCATCCGCCCGACCTTCTCGAAGCCGATGATGTCGTGGAGGGCGTCGTGGAGGGGGCGCAGGTATGGGTTGACCTTCTCGACCAGGTCGCCGGGGAGGAAGCCGAGCTTCTCCCCCGCCTCGACCGCCGGCCGGGCCAGGATGATCCGCCGCACCCGCTTCTCCAGCAGGGCGGCGGCGGCCATCGCCACCGCGAGGTAGGTCTTGCCGGTGCCGGCCGGGCCGATCGAGATCACGATGTCGTGGTCGATCATCGACTGCAGGTAGAGCTGCTGCTTGTAGGTGCGGGGCGCCACCAGCCGGCGCACCGAGGCGAGCATCCCCTCGGGCAGGAAGAACTCGACGAGCGAGGTCTCGGGGGACTCGGCGGCGATCCGGATGGCCGTGTTCACGTCGCCGGGCTTGAAGCGGTACCCCTTCTCGGTGACGGCGGAGAGCTCGGAGAGCAGCCGCTCCACCACCTGGACCCCCGCGGGGTCGCCGTTGATGTGGAGCTCGTTGCCGCGGGCGGCCAGGGTGACCCCGAACGTCCGCTCGATCCGCCGCAGGTTTTCGTCCTGGGTGCCGAAGAGGGTGTCGAGCCCTTCCTCGGCCAGAGTGACTTGAGTCATCTTGTTTGGTTTCTCGAACGAACCGGCGAAACGAGCGCGAGCATGGCGATTGGGGTCCCCTCCGGTTCGCTGTAGGTGGCTCCGGGCCGGCCATGAGGGCCGTCCCGAAGGGCACCAAGCATAACAGAGTCGGAGGCTGGGCTAATCCCGCCCCTACTTCTTCCCATAATCGTAGAACCCCCGCCCGCTCTTCTTCCCCAGGCGGCCGGCGGTGACCATCTGCTTGAGGAGCGGCGGCGGCGCGAAGCGCCTCTCGCGGTACTCCTCGAACATAATGTTGGCGATGTAGTAGGTGGTGTCCAGCCCCACGAAGTCGAGCAGGGTGAAGGGGCCCATGGGGTAGCCGCAGCCGAGCTGCATCCCCTTGTCGATGTCCTCGACGCTCCCCACCCCCTCCTCCAGGGCGCGGATGGCGTCGAGCAGGTAGGGGACCAGCAGGCGGTTGACGATGAACCCCGAGTTGTCGCTGGCGGCGATCGGCTCCTTGCCGAGCGAGCGGGCGAATTCGAAGGCGCGCTCGTAGGACTCCTCCGAGGTGAGCAGGGTGCGCACCACCTCGACCAGCTTCATCACCGGCACCGGATTGAAGAAGTGGAGCCCCACGACCTGCTCCGGCCGGTGGGTGAACATGGCGATCTGGGTCATGGTGAGCGAGGAGGTGTTGCTGGCGAACAGGGCGTCCTTCTTCACCACCTCGTCGAGGGCGGAGAAGATCCGCTTCTTCTCCTCCAGGTTCTCCACGATCGCCTCGATCACGATGTCGCAGTCGGCGAGGTCCTCCAGCTTCACGGTGCCGGAGAGGCGGGCCACCGCCTCGTCGCGCGCCGAGGCCTCCAGCTTGCCGCGCTCCACCGCCTTGCCCAGCGAGCCGCCGATCTTCTGGATCCCCTTCTCCACCAGCTCCCCGGTGACCTCGCGCACCACGGTCTCATACCCCGAACGGGCGGCCACCTCGGCGATGCCGGAGCCCATCAGGCCGCAGCCGAGCACGCCCACCTTCTTGATCTTCTTCATGCGATCCCTCCTATCTGGAATCTCTTGGATGGTCTTCTTCGGTCTCCTCGACGATCTCCCGCCCCTCGCCCCCCTCGATCCGGGAGAGGCGCAGGACCCGCGCTCCCGGCACGGCGTACGGGAGCCGCTCCGCCCACTCCACCACCTTGACCCCCGGCCCGGCCAGGAGCTCCTCCAGGCCGAGCGCCGCCGTCTCTTCCGGAGCAAGTCTATAGAGGTCGACGTGCACCAGCCGTCCGCCGCTCCCCCGGTGCTCGCGGATCAGGGTGAAGGTGGGGGACTGGACCTCACCGCCTCCAAGCCCCAACGCCTCCCCGATCCCCCGGGTGAGCACGGTCTTGCCCGCCCCGAGATCGCCCGAGAGGAGGAGGACGCCGTCCGGCGCCAGCTCACGGCCGATCTCGCGGCCGAGGGCTTGAGTCTCCTCCGCGCTGTGGGTTACCCAACGCTTCATCGTTCTCAGCGGCGGTGCGGATGCCTGCCGTGCCCGCGCCGCGGGCCCCGGCCCTGGGAATGATCGTGCTCGTGCTCGTGCTCGTCCTCTCCACCCTTGAGCGCGGCCAGGGCGGCGGGGAGGATCTCGATCAGGTCGCCCGCGGCGAGAGCCATCTCCCCCAGCCGGGAGGCGGCGAGGTCCCCCGCCAGGCCGTGCAGATAGACGCCCAGCACGGCCGCGTCGAGCGCGTCGAGCCCCTGCGCCAGCAGGCCGGCGATCAGGCCGGTGAGCACGTCGCCGGTGCCGCCGGTCGCCATGCCGGGGTTCCCCGTGGGATTGACGAACACCGCCGTGCCCGAGGCGACCAGGGTCATGTGCCCCTTGAGGATCACGATCGCGCCCGTCTCCTCGGCCGCGCCGCGGGCCGCGGCGATGCGGTCCTCCTGGATCTGGGCGGTCGAGATCCCCAGCAGCCGGCCCAGCTCTCCGGGGTGCGGCGTCAGGATCGTCTCCGCCCGGCGGCCGGCGAGGTCGGCGGCCTTCCCCGCGAAGGCGTTGATCCCGTCGGCGTCGAGCACCAGCGGCAGCGGGCATTCGAGCGCGATGCGGCGGATGGCGGCCACGGTCGAGATCTCCTGGCCCAAGCCGGGCCCCAGCGCCAGCGCGGCCTTCCCTTCCGCCGCCTCCAGCACGGCCTCGGCGGCGCGCTCGGCGAGATGGCCGGAGGCGCCCACCGGCAGGGAGAGGGTCATCGACTCGATCGAGCCGAGGTCGACCGTCTGCAGGATCGGCTCCGGCACCGCCGCCGTCACCAGCCCCGCGCCGGCGCGCACGGCGGCGCGGGCGGCGAGGATGCAGGCGCCGGACTTGCCAGGGGAGCCGGCGACGATCAGGGCGTGCCCGTAGTCCCCCTTGTGGGAATCGGGATCGCGCTCCGGGATCAGCTCGGCCAGCTCCTCGCCCACCAGGAGGTGGAGATCCCCCGCCTCCTCCTCGACGTCCTCCACCAGCCGCGGCGGAATGCCCAGATCGGTCACCGCCATCTCCCCCACCGCATCGGCGGCGGGCGGGAAGACGTGCGCCACCTTGGGCGCCGCGAAGGTGACCGTGAGGTCGGCCTCGACGTGGGGGCCGATCGGCTGCGCCTCGCTCCCCGAGAGGCCGCTCGGCAGGTCGACCGCCACGCAGGGGATCGGCAGGTCGTTGATCGCCTCCACCGCGTCGGCGAACAGCCCTTCGAGCGGCCGGGTGAGCCCGGTGCCGAAGAGGGCGTCCACCACCAGGTCGCACTCGGCGGCGGCCTCGGCGGCCCCCGCGAGGTCGGCCGGCGAGGCGACCTCCATCACCACCAGCTCGGACTTGCGGCAGATCGAGAGCTGGATGGCGGCGTCGTTCGAGAGCGGGCGTCCGCCGGCGACCAGGAAGATCCGTACCTCCCAGCCGCGCACCGAGAGATGGCGGGCGACCGCCAGGCCGTCCCCTCCATTGTTGCCCGGACCGCAGAAGACCGCCGCCGACTCCGCCTCGCCGAACGACTCTCCGATCGCCTCGACGACGCCGATGGCGGCGTTCTCCATCAGCACCAGACTGGGGATCCCCAGCTCCTCGATGGCGGCGCGGTCGACCTCGCGCATGGCTTCGGCGGTGAGAATCCTCATGCGACCACCCTTTCGATTTTGGATTTTGGATTTTGGATTTCGGATTGGAGATAGCCCAGGGAGGCGAGGAGGGCGTGGGTGCGCGGGCAGCCGAGATCGCCGTCGCCGGCCATGCGGGCGGCGAGGCGGCGGAGGTCCTCGGGGGTGTCCACGTCCGACGCCTCGGGGAGGAGCTCGACGGCGAGACCCAGCTCCCGGCAGCGGTCGAGGGTCGCGGCGAACACCCGACCGGTGCTCCAGGCGATCTCCTCGAACAGCCGCGGCGCCACGGCTCCAGCGCGCAGGGCGATCAGATAGTAGCCGCCGTCCTCCGCCGGCCCCAGCACCACGTCGGCGCCGGATTCGACCCGCTCGAACGCCTGGTGCACCCTCTCCAGCGGCAGCGTGGGGTGATCGCTCCCCAGGGCCATGACCGCCCCGGCCTCCGCCGCCGCGCCGGAGAGCGCCCGGTAGAGCCGCTCCCCCAGATCGCGCCCCTCCTGGCGGACGCCGGGCAGGGGTCCGGACGGGACCGCCTCCTCCGGATCGAGCGCCCAGGCGAGCCGCAGCTCAATATCCTCCCGCAGCCCCTCCCGCAGCCGGTCGAGCAGGTCCTCCAGGAACGCCGTATGGAGCGCCGCCGCCTGGGCGGGAGTAAGATCGCCGATGAGCCGGGTCTTCACCCGGCCTTCCCGGGCCGGCTTGGTGAACAACAGGAGAAGGCGGCGGGCGGACACGGGGCGGGATTGTATAGGAAAGGCAGCGCCGCCTGCCCGCAAGACGACGAGCGGAGAGAGACCGCCCTGAAGGGGCGGAATTTGAATAGCCTGGGGTTTCAACCCCAGGCGGGACGATGCCGGGCCTTTCCCAACCCCGAAGAGGTGGCCGGCCGGTGGAGGAACGGCCGCCCCTTCAGGGCTTGGGAATCTTCTGGGCTCGCGCACCTGGGGTTGAAACCCCAGGCTATTCAAATTCCGCCCCTCCAGGGCGGTCCCCCACCCGACCAGACATGAATCTTCTCACCCTCCTCACCGACTTCGGCGCCGCCGATTATTACGTCGCCGCCGTCAAGGGCACCGTCCTCCGGCTGGCGCCGGGGACGGCGCTGGTGGACGTCTCGCACGAGGTGCCGCCGGGGGACGTCGAGACCGCCTCGTTCCTGCTCCGGGCGGCGGCGCCCTCGTTTCCGGAGGGGACGGTCCATCTGGCGGTGGTCGACCCGGGGGTGGGGAGCGGCCGTCGCATCCTGGCGGTCCGCGCCGATTCCGGAATTTTCGTGGCTCCGGACAACGGCCTGCTTGACCCCTTTCTGGACGGCGCGGAGGTCCGCTCGGTGGAGCGGGAAGACCTTTTTCTGCAAGGACCGGGACAGACCTTTCACGGCCGGGACCGCTTCGCGCCCACCGCGGCCTGGCTCCTGCGCGGCGAGGGGCTGGCGCGGCTCGGTCCCGTGATCCCGGACCCGGTGCGGCTGCCCGCCTCCCCTCCGCTCCGGGTGCCGGGCAGGATCTCGGGACGGGTGATCCACGTCGACCGCTACGGCAACCTGGTGACCGACATCCCCGCCGGCTGGCTCCCCCCCGGGCCCTGCCGGGCCACCCTAGGGGGAGAGACCGGGGGAAAGGCCACCTCGCGGCGGGCCGGCCATTACGCCGAGATCCCGCCGGGTGAGGCGGCGATGATCCCCGGATCGCTGGGCACGGTCGAGCTGTCGCTGAACGGCGAGGACCTCGCCCGGGCCTGGAAAATCGCCCGGGGGGCCGCGGTGGAGATCACCTGGAACGAATCTTGAACGGTACCATCCTGGGATGGCTGGCCGTGTAACGTCGCGGTTACAATTCCATCCGGCCGAGATACAATAAGTCGCCCTGTGCCCCCAGACCTTGGAAGGAGCGTGTGGAAATGAGTAAGTGGGAGTACAAAATCATCAACATCCGTAGCGAGAACTACCGTCTCGATCCGAACTCCGCGACGCAGCTCAACCAGCTTGGGGAAGAGGGGTGGGAGCTCGTTTCCATCACCTCCGTCAACTTCAAGACCGGAGCGACCGACAACATCGCGATGGTCTTCAAGCGTCCGGTCGCGGGCTAGAGCCCTGGGGCGACGGGGCGGCCTCGCGAGGGGCCGCCGGTCCAAACCTACTTCTTGAGCCTCTTCCGCTTGCGCCGTCCGCGCCCGAGCGCTACCGCGAATCCAGCCGCGCCCGCCGCCAAGGCCATCAGCAAATACTTCTTTTTCGGCAGGACCCCCACCTCGGTCTTCACCGCGACGCGCACCTCGGCGAGGCGCAGCTCGGCCTCGCGGCGGCTCTCTTCCAGGCGGCGCTGGGCCTCGAGCCGCGCCTCCTCCAGACGGTCGCTCATGGCAGATTCCTCCCCAGCGGATCCTGATCGTCGAGCGTGGCCGGCTCGACGTCCAGCGTCTGCGGGCGGGCGAGGAGGCCGTGCTGCCACCAGTCGAGGTGGCTGTCGACCCGCCGCCGCACGGTCTCGACGGGGCTCTCGACCTTGCGCAGGCGGTTGAGGCCGAGCCGCCCCAGGATCGCCATGGCGATCAGGAACAGCGCCAGCACGATCAGCGCCGCCCCCCACCAGGGCATCCAGATGTGGAGCAGCGCGATGAGCGCGAAGAGCAGCAGGCCGACGGTCCAGAACAGCAGAACGGCGGCGGCGCCGAACAGCCCGAGGGCCATCCCGAGCTGCCGGCCCGACCGCGAGAGGTCGTCCTGCAGAGTGGCCAGCTCCGCCCGCCAGACCTCCAGCAGCGCCTCACCCAGCGAGCGGAACAGATCGATCCATGGTTGCATCCCGCGCCCCCCTGAGAAGCCCTAGACTCCGCCGACCTTCAGCGAACGGC
>Ga0308176_10000655_pt1 | contig 21774 bp, 21 predicted proteins | sample PhyCR2_3_FD_203890 | JGI IMG/M metagenome (GOLD analysis project Ga0308176, IMG submission 203890) | Soil microbial communities from UC Gill Tract Community Farm, Albany, California, United States - DLSLS.C.R2 | ecosystem: Environmental > Terrestrial > Soil > Agricultural land | place: USA... | reverse complement strand
GTACCGGCTGGCCAAATATCTCCTCACCACCTACGCGGGCTCGGGGAAGACCTTCATCCTGCAGAACTGGGAGGGGGACCACCTCCTGCGCGAGGGGCTGGCCGAGGGGGCCGATCCCGATCCGGTTCGCATCCAGGGGATGATCGACTGGTGGAACGCCCGCCAGGACGGCGTGGCGCGGGCCCGCCGGGAGGCCGGATCGCGCGGCGTCCAGGTGCTCCACGCGGCCGAGGTGAACCTCCTCGCCGACGCCATGGCCGGCAAGGTGACGGCGACCAACAACGTCGTCCCCTACACCCACTGCGACCTCTACTCCTACTCCACCTGGGACATCGGCTTCACCCCGGGTGAGCTCACCCGGGCGCTCGACTATCTGGAGTCGAAGGCGCCGGACAACAAGCTGTTCGGCCGCTACAACCTCTACCTGGGCGAGTACGGCATGGCCAAGGACCACGGGGCCCCCGAGGGGCAGCGGTTCGAGCGCGTCCGGGAGCTGATGGAGGCGGCGCTCGGCTGGGGGGTGCGCTACGCGGTCTACTGGGAGGTCTATTGCAACGAGGCGCTCCAGACCTACACCGGCCGGCCGGACAATCAGGATCTGCGGGGTTTCTGGCTGGTCCGCCCGGACGGCGAGAAGGCGCCCGCCTGGAATTCGCTGGCCTCCCAGCTCCCGGCGGCGCTGCGCCGGGTGGCCCTGAGCGGCGTTTCGAATCAATACTTTTCGGTCGACCCGCAAGGGGACGGCGCGGTGGGCGCCCGGCGCTGGGTGCGCGGCGGCTTCTGGGAGACCTTCACGCTCAAGGACTGGAACGGCGGCGCGCTGGCCGACGGCGACGAGGTGAGCCTCCAGGCCCACGACGGGCTCTATCTGAGCGTCGATCCCGGCTCCGGCGGTCAGCTCTATGCCCGCGCCTCCACCGCCGGCCCGGCCGAGCGCTTCGTGATCCACAAGATCGGCGGCGCCGGTCCCATCGTGACGGGGGATTCGATCACCCTGGAGGTCCACTCCGGCCGCTACCTCGGAGCCGAGGTGCGAGGACAGGGGGCGATCCGCGCCCTGCGCTACATCCCCGGCCCGGCCGAGGTGTTCCGCTATCTGGCGCAGGGGGAGTAGCTCCCCCGCCGCTCAGCTCCTGCCGGGGACCACGTAGAAGAGGATCGCGAAGAAATGCAGGGTGCTGCCGGCGAGGACGAACGCGTGCCAGACCGCGTGGTGGTACGGCAGCCGCCGCCAGACGTAGAAAAGGACGCCCGAGGTATAGGCGATTCCCCCGAGGACCAGCAGGACCAGTCCGCCGTGCGCCACCGCCGCGGTGAGGGGGCCGAGGGCGATCACCACCAGCCATCCCATGCACAGGTAGAGCACCAGCGACAGGACGCGGAAGCGCCCCATGGCGGCCACCTTGAGCGTGATCCCCAGAATGGCCAGCCCCCACACCAGGCCGAAGAGCGTCCACCCCCAGGGGCCGCGCAGGCTGACGAGGGTCAGCGGCGTATAGGTCCCCGCGATCAGCAGGTAGATGGCCGAATGGTCGAGCACCCGCAGGACGCGCTTGGCGCGGGGGTGAGGGACGCCGTGGTAGAGGGTGGAGGTGAGATAGAGCAGGATCAGCGTGAAACCGTAGACCGCCGAGGCCAGGATGTCCCACTCATCGCCCGTCCGGCGGGCGGTCAGGACGAGCGCGATCAGCCCGGCGATGCTGAGGGCGACCCCGAGCCCGTGGATGGCGCTGTGCGCGATCTCCTCGCGGACCGAGTAGGTCTTGGCGTCCGGCAAAGCGCTCATGAGCGGATTGTAATCGAAGGATGTACCATCCCAGCCCATGACCGTGCATTCCATCCTCTTTTGGACCGCCGTCTCGTTCGCCCTGGCCCCGCTGGCCGCCGCGGCCCCCGCTCCCGGGGAGGAGCGGCAGGAGCAGCGCCTCGACGCCGCCACCGCCGGGCGCTTCGCCAGCCTGGCGCTCGCCTGCGTTCACAAGGAGTATCCGAACAAGATCGCCCACGCGCTCAACGGCGACGCCGATGTGAAGCCCCCGCGGCTGCTCACTCCGGCCTTCTACGGCTGCTACGACTGGCACTCGGCGGTGCACGGGCACTGGCTGCTGGCGCGGCTGGCGCGGAAGTTTCCCGATGCCCCCTTCGCCGCCAAGACCCGGGCCGCCCTGGAGCAGAGCCTGACGCCGGAGAACATCGCGGCCGAGGTGAGATACATGCAGGGGGAGGGACGGGCGACCTTCGAGCGCCCCTACGGCCTCGCTTGGCTGCTCCAGCTCTCGGCGGAGCTCCACGAGTGGGACGATCCCCAGGCGCGCCGCTGGGCCGCGGCCCTGGACCCGCTGGCCGGCGCGGCGCTCGGCCGGCTGCGGACCTGGCTCCCCAAGCTCTCCCATCCCATCCGCATCGGCGAGCACAACCAGACCGCCTTCTCCCTGGGCCTGATGATCGACTGGGCCCGCGGCACGGGCGACCGCGGCGCCCAAGTCCTTTTCGAGGCGCGAGCCCGCGAGCTCTACCTCAGGGACCGCGCCTGCCCGCTCGACTACGAGCCCTCGGGGGAGGACTTCCTCTCCCCCTGCCTCGCGGAGGCCGATCTGATGCGGCGCATCCTGCCCGCCGCCGAGTACGCGGCGTGGCTCTCGGCGTTCCTGCCGCAGATCGGGGGCAAGGACTGGCTCGTTCCGGGGGTGGTGACCGATCCGAGCGACGGCAAGCTCGCCCATCTGGACGGCCTGAATCTCTCCCGGGCCTGGATGCTCGAAGGGATCGCCGCCAGCCTGCCGCCGGGCGACGAGCGCCTCCCCGCCCTGCGCGCCGCCGCCGCGGCCCACCGCGAATCCGGCCTCGCCGCGGTGACCGGCGAGCACTACGAAGGGGGCCACTGGCTGGGCAGCTTCGCGACCTATTTGATGACGGGACGGGGGTTGCCGCGGTAGGGATCAGCCTTCATGAAGTCGGTCCATCCGAGCGGTGAACGAGGCGATCTCGGCACGAAGAGATTCAAAGGTCTCTTCACAATGCAGAACCAAGGGCCGCATCTTCTCCCAGTGGAGCTGAAACGAATAGGAATTACGGAAAACGTGCCGGAACTGGAGGTAGGATTGCAATCGTTCGCTCAGCTCACCGGAGATCACGGACGGCCGGCTGTCGCGGCTGCCCTCCACCTGGACGAGAAGGCGGCGATGCCACCCCTCTCCTTTATCGATCCCTCCGTCGATCTCGATCGCGATTCTGCGGAAGATGTTTTCGATTCCGGTGTAGAACGAGTGCAAGAGAGCTGCGAGGGCGGAAAGCTCGATGTCGTTCGGAGCCTGGACGCGTGATCTCTCCAGCAGCGGTTGATGGATGGCCAGGAGACGTTCAAGCTGAGATTCTTCGACGGCGATCTGCTCTTTGAGATCAGGCCACACGCCGCAGGACCCCTTTGGTCTTGAGATATTCGGTGAATGGGCTGGCGTCGTCGAGGTCCACCAGGTCCACGGAACGGTCGAAGAGGTTCTCCAGGCGCGCGAGAGTGGAGAAAAACCGCTCGGGAGGCAACCCCGCCACGGCCAGATCCAGATCGGATCCTTCATGGGCCCGGCCGGCAGCCACCGACCCGAACACATAGACCTCCCGTGCCCCCTCCTCGGTCAGGAGAGCCGCCCCTCGCGTCAAGAGCTCCTTGATCCGGTCGTCCATGGGATCACCTCACCTCCAGACCTTCATCATACGGCCGCATCCTGGCCGAGGCGGTCATCCAGGAGGCACGTGGGATCGGATACGCCCGCATGCGCCTGGACACCGTGCCGTCCATGGACCGGGCGCGAGGTCTCTACCATGCCCTGGGATTTCGGGAGATCCAGCCCTACCGGTACAACCCGGTCCCCGGCACGGCCTTCCTGGAGCTCCCCCTCAGTTGAACGCCAGCCCCCCCGTGCTGCCGCGCGGCCCCATCCGCTGCCCCACGATCGACTCGAGGAAGGCGCGGTCACCGGGGCTGATGCGCAGGAACTCGACGCCGACCTGATGCTCGGTCGGGCTCTTGCGGATCTCGTAGACCACGCGGCTGTCGGTCTTCAGGACCCGCCCCTGGACGGCGATCGAGAGCTCCATCAGCGAGCCGAAGCCGAGCGACTCCTCGCTGACGAACATGCACCCGCCCGGACCGATGATCCGCGTGCGGGCGAACTCCTCGAAGGGCTGGACGCCGAGCAGGCGCACCATCACGGCGTGCTCGGCCTGGACACGGGGAAAACGCCGGATCTTGGGACGGGGCTGCATCAGGGACCTCCTTCGAGCTTCGACGACGTGCCCCTATTTTAGCCAGAAAATAGACGAGGATCAATATCCTCAGCCGCGGAGACGGTGCTTGAGGCGCACGAGCACCCCCCGCAGCCGCCAGGCGCGGGTCCCCTCCATGAAGGCCATCTCCGCCCGCAGGGTGGCGAGCTCCTGCTGGAGCGCTCGCAGGGCCTGCCGCTCGGGCTCGACCGAGGCCGCCAGGAGATCGATGTCGCGCTGCAGCCGGTCGCGCGATTCCCGCAGAGCCCGGGCGTCCGCGGCCAGGAGGTCGGCCTGGCTCTGGAGGCGGTCGCGCGAATCCCGCAGGGCGGCGGCGCCCGCGGAGACGGCGGCGAACTGCTCTTTGGCGACCAGGAGGACGGCCGCGAAATGCTCGGCGTAGAAGTCGCGGTGTTTGCGGTAGACGTAGGCGCAGAGCCGGCGCCAGAGCCCCTCGCTCTCGGCGCGGTCGAGCATCGAGCCCGGCCGGACGCGGTATTCGAAAGCGATCTCCGGCACGTGGCGGAACCTCCACCCCCGCGCCAGGGCGGCGATCCAGAATTCCCAGTCTTCCCAGGAATTCATCGCCGGATCGTAGCCCCCGCAGCTCTCCCACACCTCCCGCCGGTAGACGGCGCAGGCGTCGATGGTGTTGGTCCACAGCAGGAGGGCGGGATCGAATTCCTCATGGGAGATCCGGCCGGAGCGGAGGCCGAAGTCGATCCGGTCACCATAGGCGATCGCCACTGGCGGGTCTTCGTCCAGGACGCGGAGCGACGCGGCGATCCCCGCCGGCACCAGCCGGTTGTCCGCGTCCAGAGGGAGGATGTACCGCCCCCGGGCCTCCCGGATCCCCCGGTTGCGCGCCGCCGAGAGGCCGGCGTTGGGCTGACTGAGGACCGGATAGCCGGCGTCGCGGAGGATCTGGAGGACCTCGCGGGTGCGCGGCTGCCGCGAGCCGTCGTCGACCACGAGGATCTCGCTGCGCTCGGGGGCGCTCCGCTCGGCGCTCGCCAGCGCCTCCACCAGGAGCTCCCCATGCTCGTAGCAGGGGATCACCACCGAGAGGTCGACGGGGCCCTCCGGCCGCCAGCGGGCCCCCTGGAGCGGCGAGGCGCTCCAGAGGCCGGTGGCCGGCAGCTCGGCCGCGGCGTCGAGGCCGGCGAGCACCTCCGCGCAGCGGGGGGAGGTGGCGGCCACCAGAGAGACCAGGGGGTCCCGCGGCTCCAGGGAGCGGAAGAGGTCACGGTCGAGCACCGTCTCCAGCGGTTCGCCGGCCACGGCCAGGCCGAGCCTCTCCCGCAGCAGGGGGGCGAGCCGCGCGGGGTCCCGCAGCAGCGCGTTGACGCTCACCAGCAGCGAGCGGTCCGGGTGCCGGTGGTGGAAGCCCAGCAGATGACGGTTGTAGAAGGTCCAGATGGGATAGGCCCACTCCGGATTGCGCAGGAAGACGTCCGCGCCCAGCCGCTGCATCGAGTCGAAGACCTCCCAGGGGAGGCGGTAGAGCAGGAGGTAGAGGGGGCGCTCCTCCAAGATCTCGTCCCAGAAGTCGAGGAGAAGGGTGGTCCGCGGGTCCTTCCACCCCCAGATCCCGCCCCCTCCGGCCCGGCCGGCGGCGAGGGCGCGGGCCTCTCCGGCGTAGCGGGCGAGGACGCCGCGGTCGAGCCGCTCGCTCTCGGTCCACCCCCAGTCCCGATGCCCGGGCTCCTCCACCGTGGCGTCGCGCAGGATGCGCCCGTGCAGCTCGACGAAGCCGGTATCCTCGAAATACCCCCGGGGGTTGCGGCGGTCGGCGGGGATGAGCCGGTCCCCCATGTGAATCCCCAGCGTCGACAGATAGGAGGCCACGAGCGAGGTGCCCGAGCGGTGCATCCCGGTGATGACCACGGGACGGGACGGAGAGTTGGACGCGGAAGGCATGGGCGGATCGCGAGCGCGGCGCATAGGATACCCGACCTGGGCCCCGCCGCCACCGGTAGGAACCGGCATGAAGTAGAATGCCGGCCTTCCTTATGGCTGAATTCTCGACCCGCAAGAAGATCGCGTTCTCGCTCATCCTGCTCGCCTTCCTCTGGGGGATGGCCGAGCTCGCCTGCCTGGTGGGGCTGTGGGCCCTCAAGCGCTACAAGAACCTGGAGTATCAGCCGAAGGTGGTCGAGGACCTCAACGACAAGCACAAGGGGATCCTCGCCGCCCAGATCGCCGACACCTCCTCCTACATGGTCTTCGACCCCGAGCTGGGTTGGACGATCCGCCCCAACGGCAACAAGCCCCAGTACCGGGCGAACAGCAAGGGGCTTCGCGCCACCCGGGAGTACGATCTCAACCCTCCTCCGGGGAAGGTCCGCGTGGCCGCCTTCGGCGACTCCTTCACCCACGCCAGCGGCGTGCCGACCGGCTTCACCTGGGAGGAGAAGCTGGAGGAGATGGTCCCCGGCTACGAGGTGATCAACTTCGGCATCCCCGGCTCGGACCCCGGGCAGGGGCTCCTGCGCTACCGCCGCGAGGGGATTCAGTACCACCCCGCGATCGTGCTGATCGGCATGATGTCGGAGAACATCAACCGGATGGTCAACGTCTTCCGGCCGTTCTATTTCCCGCGCAGCGGCATCCCGTTCACCAAGCCGCGCTTCGCGATCGAGGGCGGCAAGCTGGTGTTGATCGAAAATCCGATCAAGAGCATCGACCAGTACAAGGAGCTGCTGAGCGATCCCGAGAAATGGCTGCCGCGCCTGGGCGAGCACGATTATTTCTATCAGCGCAACAACCAGCGCAGCCGCTTCGATTTCCTCCCCTCGGTGCGCTTCGCGCACATGGTCCGGGTGCAGTTTTTCGATCAGCCGACCTTCACCCCCGGCGGCTTCTACAACCCCCGCTCGGAGGCCTATCAGGTGTCGTTCCGGGTGCTCGACCAGTTCTATCGCGAGGCCCTCGGTCACGGCTCGCTGCCGGTCATCGTCCTCTTCCCCCAGCGCCGCGAGGTGAAGGAGCGCCACAACCACCGGCAGGTCACCTATCAGCCGCTGCTCGACGAGCTGCGGCGCCGCGGCTACCGCGTGATCGATCTGGCCGACGGTTTCGAGAAGTACGATCCCGAGGCCGACATGGCGCACAAGAACTTCCTCCACTACCCCAAGGCCGGCAATCTGATGACGGCGGAGTGGATCCGCGACGTCCTGACCCAGCAGGGGCTCACCACGCCGGAAGGGGTGCGGACGGCGCTCAAGGCCACGAAGGTTCCTGAGCTGTAAAAGTTACATAGCCTGCGAAGGGGCCCCGTAGGGCTGGAAAGGGGCCCAAAAACGTCGAGCGGGGGCCGGACCTTCGCCCGGAGCCCCCGCCGTCGGAGATGCTTTGAGGAAAGCGGCTTCAGCGCACCGCGCCACGCCGGAACAGGTTGACGATGGCGAGAAGGATGACCGAGCCCAGCAGCGAGACCAGCAGGGCCGGGAGGCTGAAGTCCCCCGAGGTGATGTTGCCCGTCCCGAACAGCGGAGCCAGAAGGAAGCCCGCGAGCAGCGCGCCGACGATGCCGACGACGATGTTGAGGAGAACACCCTGCTGGGCATTCGTCCGCATCACGATGCTGGCGATCCACCCGATGAGGCCACCGACGATCAGGATGAGAATAAGGTTAATCATGACGATCCTCCTTTACGTTGGTTTAACTTCCTTTTCTCTCCCGGCTCTCATAGATAGCAACTGCCGTGCCATGAACGCCCCGGCCGGGCCGGCGTAGAATGGCGCCACCCTGGAGGGAACCCTTTGGAAGAGCCGACCCCGCCCCCGCCGCCCGAGCCCCTGGAGCCGCCATCCGTGGTGGCGGAATTGCCCCGCCTGCCACCCCCTCCCCCACCTTCGCCGGTCCGCGTGGCCGTGGACCTCACCGTCCCGGTGTTGCGCGCGGCGCTCTACCTGATCGTCTACGTCCTCATCCAGTACGCCGAGATCCTGGGGATGATCGCTTTCGCCCGCCTGTCGGGGGAGGACCTGTTCCGCCCGGGAGGGGTGGGGCGCTCCAGCGAATTCTTCCTGGCGCTGACCGTGCTCACCATCCCGCTGCAGATCGCGGTGACCTGGCTGTTCGTCCATTTCCTCGACCGCCGCCCGATGGCCAGCATCGGCCTCCGCCGGCCGGAGGGGGGATCGGGAGCGGCGTGGCGCCAGCTCGTGACCGCCCCGCTCGGAGCCGTGGCGGTTCTGGGGGCCTGGCTGGCGCTGGTGCTGGCCCTCCCCGCCTCCCTGGCCGCGGTCCACTACGGCGGATTCAGCCCGGACCTCTCCCCGGGACCGGCCTGGTGGCCGCTGCCGCCCTACCTGCTGCTCTTAGGCCTGCTGGCCGGCTTCATCCTTCAGGGAGGATTGGAGGAGCTGATCATCCGTGGCTACGTCTACCATACGCTGCGCGAGCGCTGGCGCCCGTGGATCTCCGCGCTCGGCTCCTCGGTGCTCTTCGCCGCCCTCCACCTCAACAATCCGGACGTCTCCGTCTCCGCCCTGCTCAACATCGTGCTCGCCGGCATGGTCCTGGCCGCCCTGGTCGAGCGCACCGGCAGCCTGTGGAGCGCCACCCTCGCCCATGGCGCCTGGAACTTCGCGGTCGCCTGCCTGCTCTCGGTGCCGGTGAGCGGCGTGCAGATCTTCCATCTCCTGAACGTCACGATCAGCGGCAAACCGGCCCTCACCGGCGACGGCTTCGGCCCCGAGGGGAGCTGGCTGCTGACCCTGATCGGCATCGTGCTGACGGCCTTCCTCTGGCGGGGGCTGTGGCGGCGGCCGAGCGAGCGGGGGGCCGCGGCGGCCCGGCTGTCAGCTCCAGAGGACAGAATTTCGCCCGTGTCCTCCTGAATCGTCCCTCCCGGAGGACGGCCCGGACGCCCTCCCCAGGAAACCGGAATGGCGTACCCTTTGCAGAAAGAGTCTCTGACTTTCTCAATATTTTCCCCGGGAGGGATGACGATGATGAAGCTCCTGGCGCTTTCGAGCCTCCTCCTGGTTCCGGCCCGGGTGCCGGCGCGCGCCGCCACTCCCCCCGCCGCGCCGGGCTTCGGCGAGGCGCTGGAGGTCAACGTCGTCAACGTGGACGTCTATGCGATCGACAAGGACGGCCACCGGGTCACCGGCCTCGGCAAGGACGACTTCGAGCTCTTCGAGGACGGGAAGAAGGTCGCGGTCTCCAACTTCGAGGCGGTGGCGGGGGGCTCGTCCCGTTCCGCGGACCCCGGGGCTCCTCACGCGGCCGGCGACGCGCCGCGGGACGAGCTGAGCCTGGTGGTCTATTTCGACGACTTCAACATCCGCCCCGCCCACCGCGCCCGGGCCGTGCGCCAGCTCCGCGAGCTCCTCACCCGGCAGCTCGATCCGGGGATCCGGGTGATGCTGGTCACCGACGACCCGGGGCTGCACGTCCGCTTCCCGTTCACTCGCGACCCGGCCGTCATCGCCACGGGCCTCCAGGAGATCGAGTCCCTGCCGGCCCACGGCGACCAGATCGACCGCGACAGCAAGCAGGCTTTCGAAGAGTCCATGGACCTTCAGAAGATCTCCCTGGCCGATCCCATCGATCCGGTCCCCTGTCCGCAGAACATCGTGACCCCGGCACGCACCTTCGCCGGAGCCCGGCGCCAGGAGGTCCTGCGGACGCTCCGCGCGCTGACGGTGATGGTCAACTCGCTCTCAGGCGTGCCCGGCCGCAAGGCGCTGCTCCACGTCAGCGACGGCATTCCGCTCAATCCCGGCGAGGAGATCTTCCAGTTCCTGCTCGAGCTGTGCGGCGGCAGCGGGACCTCGGGGATCGGGGACACTCCCAAGCCCCGGAATCCCACGGGGAGCAAATTCGGGCCCGACAAGCTCGACCCCGACACCGTCTACGACTCGCTCTCCCTGGGCCCCAAGTCCTATCAGGCCGCGTCGCAGGCCATGCTGGACGCCCAAACCTTCAGCGTCGGCAAGGAGCTGCAGGCGCTGGCGGCGCACGCCAACGCCCAGCGGGTGACCCTCTACACGCTGCAGGCTTCGGGGCTGGAGGCTCCGTTCGCCGCCCCGGCGGGCAGCGGCCCCGAGGACCGCCTGTTCCAATTCGCCTCGATCGGGACCTCTCTGCGGATGAACCACCGGGAGCCGCTCCAGCTCCTGGCGGACGCCACCGGCGGGCGCGCGATCCTCGACACCAACGACTTCCTGCCCGACCTCGCCCGCATGCGGGAGGACCTCGACAGCTTCTACTCGCTCGGCTTCACGCCGGCCCACACCGGCGACGGCCGCGAGCACAAGATCGAGGTGCGCGCCAGGCGGCCGGGCCTCCGCCTGCGCTACCGCCAGAGCTACCGCGACAAGCCGGCGCTCGAGAAGGTGGTGGACCGCACGCTGGCGGCCCTCTTCTACGGCAGCGAGGACAATCCGCTGGCCATCACCACCGAGGTGGGCGAGCCCGCGCCGGTGGAGGGCGGCCAGTACGCGGTGCCGGTCCGCCTCAAGATCCCGCTCTTCAAGCTGGCCATCCTGAGCCAGCAGGACCAGGTCTACACAGGGAAGCTCCGCATCCTGGTGGCGGTCCGCGACGAGGTGGGCTCGGCCCCCGTGCGCCAGGTCGAGGTGCCGCTCAACATCCCGCGCAAAGAGGTGCTGAGCGCTCTCGGCCAGTACTACATCTACACCCTGACGCTGAAGCTGAGGCCCGGCCTCCAGCATGTCGCCGTCGCCGTGCGCGACGAGATCGCCACCACCACCTCGTACCTGAGTCGGCCGGTGACCGTCAACGCCACCGCCTCGGCGTCCCATCCATAAGGAAGAAAGCCTGGAACGATGAACAAGCTGTCTCCGCTCGCGGCCGCCGCCCTGCTGCTCTCGGCCCCCCTGTCCGCCGCCGCCCCCCCTCCCGCCCCGCCGAGCTTCGGCGAGACCGTGGAGGTCAACGTCGTCAACGTCGACGTCTACGTGACGGACAAGAACGGCCACCGGGTCGGCGGCCTGAAGAAGGGGGACTTCGAGGTCCTGGAGGACGGCAAGACGGTGGCCGTCAGCAACTTCGAGGAGCTCTCCCCCGCGCGTCCGGCCGTCCGGGAAACCTCCCCCGCGGCTCCGCTGGCGCCGGGGGCTCCCGCCGCCGCCGCGGCCCCGGCGGAAGCCACCGATCCCCAGCGGCAGCTCTCGCTGGTGGTATTCGTGGACAACCTGCACATCCGGCCGCAGAACCGCGCCCGGGCCGTGGAGCAGATCCGCAAGTTCCTGGCCCAGAGCGTGCGGCCGGGCGACCGCGTCATGCTCGCCACCTACGACAACAACCTGCGGGTGCGCCGCGCCTTCACCGGCGACCGGCAGGCGGTCGACGCCACGCTGGGCGAGATCGAGCGCCTCCCCTCCTACGGCCTGCAGGAGGATTCGGCCCGGCGGGAGGCCTACCGGACGATGCTCGACCTCAACTCGATCCACAAATGCGGCGCCGAGATCATCAAGCCGGTGGAGGGCTACGCCGAGCAGACCCGCGCCGACGCGCTGCGCACGGTCGGCGCGCTGACGGTGACGATCAACTCCCTCTCGGGGGTCCCCGGCCACAAGGCCCTCCTCTTCGTCAGCGACGGCATCTCGGTCACCCCCGGCGAGGAGCTCTTCGAGGCGGCCAGCGAGCTCTGCGGCGGCTCGGCCGCGACCGGCATCTCCACCAAGGACGACTCCCCGGAGGGCCCGCACGCCGACGCCATCCAGGACGCGGCCGGCGCCAAGTACTCCCCCGAGCAGGCCGCCCTCGACGCCCAGAAATACAGCGTCGCCAAGCGCTTCGAGGACCTCGCCGCGCACGCCAGCGCCAACCGGGTCACCTTCTACACCCTCCAGGCGAGCGGGCTCCAGACCACGGCCAGCGCGGAGGCGGACGTCAACGAGCGGCTGCTCCAGTCCAGCTTCGTCCAGCAGATCCAGACCACCAACCTCAAGGGGTCGCTCACCGCCCTGGCCGTGGACACCGGCGGGCGGGCGATGCTCGACGCCAACGACTTCCTCCCCGAGCTGGCGCGCATGCAGGAGGATTTCGAGAGCTACTACTCGCTGGGCTACACCCCGGCCCACAACGGCGACGGGCGGGACCACAGGATCGAGGTGAAGCTGAAGCGGCCGGGCCTCAAGGTGCGCTACCGCCAGACCTACCGCGACAAGCCGGTGCTGGAGAAGATGGCCGACCGCACGCTCGCGGCGCTCTTCCACGGCTTCGAGGAGAACCCGCTGGAGATCCAGATCGAGATCGGCGATCCGTCGCCGGCCGGGGACGGGCAGTACTCGGTGCCCGTCCGCCTCCGCATCCCCCTCTTCAAGCTGGCCATCCTGAACCAGCAGGAGACCTATCAGGGGAAGCTCCGCCTCCTGGTGGCGACGCGCGACGACAACGGGGGGGCCTCCCCCGTGCGCCAGGTCGAGGTGCCGCTCAACATCCCCCGCAAGGAGGTGCTGAGCGCGCTCGGCCAGTACTACCTCTATACGCTGACCCTCAAGATGAAGCCCGGCGCCCAGCACGTCGCCGTGGCCGTGCGCGACGAGATCGCCGCCACGACCTCCTACCTGGCCCGGCCGGTCACGGTGGGGGCGGTGGCGGTGAGCCGCTAGGCGGTCGCCAGGATGATCTTGCCGAAGGCGCCACCCCGCTCCAGCGCCTTGTAGGCCTCGGCAGCCCGCTCCAGGGGGAAGACGCGGTCGACCACCGGGCGGAGGCGGCCGTCGAGCAGCCGGGGGAGGGCGAAGGCGGCGAAGTCGGCGGTCAGCCGCGCCTTCTCCTCCCGCGGGCGGGCGCGCAGGAGCGAGCCGATCACCTTGAGCCGCCGGCTGAGGATCAGCCCGAGGTCCACCTCCGCCTTGCGGCTCCCCACCGTCCCCACCACCACCAGCCGCCCGCGGCTGGCGAGAGCGGCGAGATGGCTGCCGAATTCCGGCCCCGCCGTGTAGTCGATCACCAGGTCGGCCCCCCGGCCGTGGGTCGCCTCCTTGACCTGCCCCGCCAGGTTGGCCCCTTCCAGGCAGACCTCGTCGACCCCGAAGTCGCGCAGCAGCTCCAGCCGCTCCCGGCTGCGGCCGGCGGCGAGCACACGCGCCCCCAGCTCGCGGGCGAGCTGCACGGTGAAGCTCCCCATGCCGCCGGTGGCGCCGGTCACCAGCACCGTCTCCCCCGCCTGGAGCCCCCCCTCCACCACCAGGTTCGCCCAGGAGGTGAGCGCCGCCTCGGGTGTCGCGGCCCCCTCGGCGAAGCTGAGGTTGTCCGGCAGCGGCATGAGCTGCCCGATGGGAATGGCGGCGCGGGTGGCCTGCGCGCCGCCCCCCACCAGGGCCATCACCCGGGTGCCCGGCTGCCAGGGGCTCCCCTTCTCCCCCTCGAGCACGACGCCCGCGCATTCGAGCCCCGGCACGTCGCTCTCCCCCGCGGGAGGCGGATAGTTGCCGCGCATCTGATGGAGGTCGGCGTGATTGAGGCCCGCGGCCTCGACGGCGACGAAGACCTCCCCCGGTTCCGGGATCGGATCGGGGAGCTCGCCGGCGATGGGTGTGGGATGGCTGGGATCGGCGGGTAGGATGGCGCGCACGGCGCCATCCTACCGCAGGAGGGACGGGCTAATGCGTGCCGATCGGCCGCACCTTCGGGATCGGCACCGGGTCGGGGTTGGCGGGCTCGACCGCCTCCGGCTTCATCGCCTTGGCCCGCTCGCTCAGGCCCAGCGCGCCCTCTTCCAGCCAGGCGTGTTTGCCGTCGAGCACCCGCAGGGCCACCTTGTACTTGCGGACGTCGTCGTTGGCCCACAGCTCGTGGAAGAGCTGGACCACCTTGCGGCGCGCGCCCCGGCAGAAGAGGTCGGCCAGCTCGGCGGCATTGGCCGCGTCCTTGTGGCCGGCCTGCTCCATGGCGTGCGCGCGGGTCACCGAGGCCGCCATCGCGAACATCTCGTTGGCGATGTCCACCAGCCGGAAGAGGAACGCCTGCTTGTTCTGCAGCTTCCCCTGATGGACGATCATGCCGTGGAAGATCTGGCGCGACAGCCGCCGGGTGTTGCGCTCCACGAACCGCAGATGGGTGGCCAGCGCCCCGAACTCGTTGTAGCGCGGCCACTGCCCCCAACCCAGCCAGCGGGTGGGGTACCACGACGCGTAGAAGGCGGACATCTTCGGCAGCTCGGAGAGCTTCTCGGCCACGCTCTTCTCGGGATCGATCATTGCCCCGGCCACCTGCAGGTGCTTGTCCACCGCCTCGCGGGCCATGAACAGGTGCATGATCTCGGACGACCCCTCGAAGATCTTGTTGATGCGATAGTCCCGCATCAACTGCTCGACCGGGATCGGCGCCTCGCCGCGCGCCTTGAGCGAGGTGGCGGTCTCATAGCCCCGGCCGCCGCGGATCTGCATCGTGTCGTCCACGATCTCCCAGGTGCGGTCCGAGTTCCACTCCTTGCAGGCCGCCGCCTCCAGGCGGATGTCGTAGCCGCCGCGGTCGGACATCTCGGTGGCCAGCGCCACGATCGACTCCATGGCGAAGGTGGTGGCCGCCATGTCGGCGATCAGATGGGCGATCGCCTCGTGCTTGCCGACCGGCCGGCCCCACTGCACCCGCTCGCTGGCCCAGGTGCGGCAGATCTCCAGGCAGAGCTTGGAGGTGCCCACCGAGCCGTTGGGGATCGACAGGCGGCCGTCGTTGAGGGTGGTGAGGGCGATCTTCAGCCCCCTCCCCTCCTCGCCGATCAGGTTCTCGGCGGGGATGCGGACGTTCTTGAACGAGATCACGGCGTTGGCGAGCGCCCGCAACCCCATGAAATGGCAGCGGTGCTCGACCTTCACCCCCGGCCAGTTGGCCTCGACCACGAAGGCGCTGATCTTCTTCGACTTCGGATCGCGCGCCATCACCACCAGCAGCTTGGCGATGGTGCCGTTGGTGCACCAGAGCTTCTCGCCGTTGAGGATGTAGTCCCCCTCGGGGGTCTTCTCGGCGGTGGTCTGCACGCGCGCCGGATCGGAGCCGACCTGCGGCTCGGTCAGCGCGAAAGCCGAGATGTCCCCCGCGGCGCAGCGCGGCAGGTACTTCTTCTTCAGCGCGTCCGAGCCGAACAGCTTGAGCGGCTGCGGCACGCCGATCGACTGGTGGGCCGAGAGCAGCGCCGAGAGGTTGCCGTCGATCGAGCCCAGGAGCTGCATGACCTTCTGGTACTCGACATTGGTGAACCCCAGGCCGCCGTACTTCTTCGGGATCTTCATGCCGAACGCGCCCAGCTTGCGCAGCCCCTCGACCACCTGCTCGGGGTACTCGCCGGTCGTGTCGATCTCCACCGGGTCCACCTGGTCGCGCAAGAACTCCCTGATGGCGTTGTAGAAGGCGGCGAACTCGGGCCGCTCCTCCGCCGGCAGCGGGTACGGGTGGATCAGGTCGAGACGGAAATTGCCGAGGAACATCTCCCGCAGGAAGCTCGGCTGCTTCCACTCGGTCTCGCGGGAGGCTTCCGCCACCTTCCTGGATTCAAGCTCGCTGATCTGCTCCAGCTCCTTCGACATGGGTCTCTCCCTTTTTGCTTGGCTTGGGTGGGCCGGCCCCGAAGGGCCTTTATGCCGCACTGCGACGATGATACCAGCCATTCACCCCCAATGCCAACCACCTCTTGGGGGAGGTAGTGCTACTTCTAAAGGCGGGTTTCGCCGCACTGCGGCTCACCGGTCGCTGGAATGTTGCAAGAGGGTTGCCGAAGGGGGACCAGGGGGCGGGCGGTCCCGGGCCGGGTGGCCCGGGACCCTTTCACTTACGGGCAGCAGCTCCGGAAGTTGTTGTAGCTGGACTCGGTGCACTTCAGCGCGGTGGTGAGCGCCCGGCCGGAGATGTCCCGCAGGTACTCCTCCTGGATCTCGAGCAGGCCGGACGGATGCTCGGGGAGCTGAGCGGCCTCCTCCGGGGTCAGGCTGGCGCGGTACAGGGGATCTTTCCAGGCGCGGACGGCGTCGATCTTCTTCATCAGAGGACCTCCTTTGGGCTGGTTTGCGCCTCCACGGCGGCAAACGCTCCACTATTCTCAGTGACGCCCGCGCCCGAATGGGGGACATCGCCGGGCGGCCCGAGGCTCTCCTTTCACTTCGGGCAGCAGGGCCGGTAGTTGCTGTAGCTGAACTCGGTGCACGTTTCAGCGGTGGTGAGCACCCGGCCGGAAATGCTCCGCAGATCGCGCTCGTCGATCTCCAGCAGGCCGGACGGATGATCCGGGAGCTGGGCCGCTTCCTCGAGGCTCAGGCTGGCCCGGTACAGAGGGTCTTTCCAGGCGCGGACGGCATCGACCTTTTTCATCAGAGACCTCCTTTGGGCTGGTTTGCGCCTCCACGGCGGCAAACACTTCACTCTCTCAGTGACCCTTGAGCCCGGATCGGGGACATCCCGCCTTGCCGCGAAGCTGTCGCTTGACGGCTTATAACGCCTCGGCCGCGACCGCCTCCCCCACCGTCACCCTGCGGAGCGTGGGCACGGCGGGCGGCTAGGCGGCGGCCTTCACCTACGGCCTGGCCCGCTCGGTGGTCTACACCCGGCAGGGGAACCCGGCCTGGGCCGGCCAGGAGCGCGACGGCGTCAGCCCCAAGCGCTCGGACGACCTCTTCTTCCGCGCCGCCGGTGCTGACGGCCAACATGCACACCGACTCCGCGACCTCGCCCGGCTCGGACGCCATCCTGGCCCTCGGCACAGGCGCGGGGGGTGCCGGTCGTCTCGGCCAAACAGATGCTGACCTGGACCGACGGCCGCAATTCGGGCGGCGCCTATTTCGTGGGAATAGCTACCTTCACATGTGACTACCGATTTATATCGTTGACACTGAAGCACCAAGCGCAGGATACTTTTTAAGTGTCTGTAGGTCGATCCAGTCACTGCGACTCGGGAAAGGTTAGCCATGGACGAATATACTGGCTACATCCGCGACTATGTTCAAGCAGCGACGGAGTCTTCAGCGAGATCACGCCGTATTCTTGTGCTGCTTCTTATCGCGAGCATTCTTGTCTTCATCGCATTTTGGAACCAGTGCGATTCAAGCTGGGCACGCACTCACGTGCAATGGGCCGAGGAGATTGAGACACTTATCCGGCAAAGGCAGGATCAAGCTCTCCCCAAACAATTGAGTGACAAACAAAAGCGCATCCTGGCCAGAGCAGAGGACTACCACATAGAAAACACCGGTGACGCCCAGCACTTTCATGAGCATCTTCTCGATCTAATGGCCGAAAGAATTATTTATGTTCGAATCCCCATCCTTGGGATAGAATTCGACATTAACGATCTAGGTATTTTCAGCGGCATAACATTGACCGTGCTTTTACTGTGGTGTCGCTTTTCTCTATGGCACGAAAAGCGCAACCTCGAGCTATGCATGAATGAGTCGACATCCGAAAATCGGAAAAGTGTATACAGATACCTGGCCATGAGACAACTGCTCACAATTCCGCCCAAGCTTGCGGATGAGCCGCCTACGAAAATATGGGGCTTTCTGGTGCTTGTTCTCTTTTGCCTTCCGGCGCTCGTCTACAGTCTCGTAGTCGGCGACGATGTCTTGTTTTCGGGTGGTTTGCCCAAGATGAAAGGACTGGCCACCGAGCTCATTTGCGAAATCCTGTTTCTTGTCGTTATCGTGGCACTGACATCTCTCTGCGTGCAATTACTCCTTGCTATTCATGAAACGTGGGGGAGGTTCGTGGAGGACGTTCGCCCGCCACGGCCATAGATGTTCTTACCCTGATCGAACGGGTACCGGGCTCCCGTCGAACATCGTAGTATCAGCGGGCATGAAGCTCGCGCTCCCCCTCTGCCTCCTCCTCCTCGCCGCCCCCGTCCTCGCCGACCGGGTCCGCATCCTGGCGACCGACCGGCAGGCCGCGGAGGCGCGGGTGGAGATGGTCCTGTCAGCCCGGGAGGAGATCCTCGCCTCGGCGTTCATCTTCGGGGACGACCCGTTCACCCTCACCAGCCTCGGCCTGCTGCGCGATGCCGCCCGCCGGGGGGTACGGGTCCGATTGATCGTGGACGCCCAGTGGAACCGGATTCCGCGCGCCGTCCAGGCCCATCTGAACGCCGAGGGGATCGAGATCCGCGAGTACCACCCCTTCCGCCTCGACCGGCCGCTCTGGGAGCCCTACCCCGGCGTCCCGCGGAGGAAGGTTTGGAAGCTGCGCCTGTTGCGGTTGCTGGCGCCGGTGGTGCGGGGGCAGCTCTGAGCGGCACGGCGGGTTATGATTCGGCCCATGAGCAGCCCGACCCAGCCGACCGCCTTCGAGGAGGTGCTATCCGCGCTTCCTCTGCTCCACCCGACGCCCCGCTCCTGGGCGGAGCTGGCGGCTTCGCGCCTGCCCGAGTTCCTGGCCGATCACGCGGTCTGCGAGCAGCAGGTCGCGGTATACGCCCTGTCGCTCGCCGGCCACTATCCCGAGGACGCCGAGCTCGTGGAGCGCGCCGCGGCGCTGGCGGCCGAGGAGGTGCAGCACTTCCGGCGGGTGGTGGCGATCCTGAGAAAGCGGGGCTGGCCTCTCGGGGGACGGCGGAGGAATCCCTGGGCGCAGGCCTTGAGGTCGCAGATCGCCTCCGGCCGCGAGCCCTGGACGAAGGTCGACCGCCTGCTGTTCGGCGCCATGATCGAGGCGCGGAGCTGCGAGCGGTTCACCCGTCTCCTGGAGGTCGTCGAGGATCAGGACCGGGAGGTCGCGCATCTCTTGGCCGACCTCGGCCCCGCCGAGCGCCGACACTGGGAGCTCTTTCACCGGCTCGCCGGCCGGGAGATTGACGCGGAGGCTCTCGCGGTCCGCTTCCAGCGCTGGAGGGAATTCGAGGCCGATCTCGCGCGCGGGCTCGGGGTTTCTCCGGCCGTTCACGGGTGAGCTTTCATCAACATGAAGCCGAGCCTGTGGTCCTCCGAGAAAAGACTGCTCACAAAATGAGTCTTGGGGCACGCAGGGCGATCAGGACGGCCTTTCACCCTATGAGGATAGGATCGTCTCGAGCTCATCCACGAGCGGCGGCAGGTCCGGAGTCAGAATCTGCCAGAGAATGTCAAAATCCACCTGATCGTAGCCATGAATCAGGCGATTGCGAAGGTTGACCAGTTGGATCCAGGGAATCTGGGGGTACCTTGCACGATCTTCTTGAGGCACCCGGCCAGCAGCCTCGCCGAGGATCTCCAGCAGACGGACCAGTGCCAGGTTGAGCATCCGATCGGTATCCAGGTCTGCGCGAGCTCGATCGCGGACCATGTCCATCGCCTCGCGCCCGTAGTCGTGCATCTGGCGAAGGCTCACCCCGGTCTCACGCCTGGGCATACTGAACCTCGGCTTCCGCCAAAACCTGATCGCGGAAATACGGGCTGAGGAAACCAGGGGTGTTCAGGTCCACCTTCCGGCCCAAAATCCGCGAGAGCTCCTCCTCGATCGAAAAAAAGGTGAGACCAGGCACGTAACCGGGCTCGAACTCCACCAGGACGTCGACATCGCTCTCCGGCCCGAAATCGTTCCGGAGAACGGAGCCGAAGAACGCCAGCCTGCGGATGTGGTGGCGGCGGCAGAAGTCCACGATCTTCTGCCGATCGACGAAAATCCTCGCGGCCATAGGCTCCTCCCGGACCATCGTACCATCGGCGCCGGAAAGCCAAGCTTCGCCGCTACAGCGGCCTACTCCCCCCGCAACGCGTCCAGCGGATCGACGTCCAGGGCCCGGCGGGCCGGCATGTAGCTCGCCAGGGCGGCGATCGCGGCGAGCACGAGGGAGATGAGGCCGAAGCTCACCGGATCGTTGGGGCTGATGTTGTAGAGCGTGCCGGCCACCACCCGCGAGGCTCCGAACGCCAGGGGGAGCCCCAGGCCGATGCCGAAGAGGGCGAGGAGCATCCCCTGGCGCAGGACCAGGCCGACCACGTCCCCCTCCTGGGCCCCCAGCGCCACCCGCACGCCGATCTCCCGCACCCGCTGGCTCACCGAGTAGGAGAGCACGCCGTAGACGCCGATCGCGGCGAGGAAGAGGGCGATACCGCCGAAGACCGTGAACATGCCGCCCAGGAAGCGGAACTCCCAGATGCCGTGCTGCCGGACCTGTTCCAGGGTGTAGACGTCGAAGACCGGCAGGTTGGGATCGGAGGCGCGGATCTGACGCCGGGCCCCGGCCACGATCTGCAAGGGGTGGGAGCGGGTCCGGATCGTCAAGCCCGTGTTGCGCGACGCCTGATAGGGATAGGGCAGGAACGCGCTCGGCTGCAGGTCGCCGTCGATGTTTTCGCTCTTGAAGTCGGGAATGACGCCGATCACCGAAATCCATTCCACCGTCTTCTCGTCGATCAGTTGGAAGCGCCGTCCCATCGGGTCCTGGCCGGGCCAGAGCTTGGCGGCGAGCTTCTGGTTGACCAGGGCGACGTGGGAGCGCGAGGTCCCCTCGGCATCGGTGAAGCTCCGGCCGCTGACCGGCTTGAGGCCGATCGTCCGGAGGAAGTGCGGCCCCACGCCGGCCCAGAAGATGTTGGGCTCCTCGCCGCGCGGGAAGCTCTTTCCCTCGACGGCGATCCGCCCGCCCCCTCCCCCATCCCCCAGCGGAACGTTGTTCGAAGCCGAGGCGGCCTCGACGCCGGGGAGGGTTTCGATCCGCCGCACCACGTCCTCCACCCGGCGGCTCATGTCCTCGTCCTTCTCGTAGCGTCCCGCCGGGAGGTAGATCCGCATCGTCATCACGTGGGCCGTGCTCAGGCCCCCGCCGTCGTCCTGGATCTTGAGGAAGCTGCGCACGAACAGCGAGGCGCTGACCAGCAGGGCCAGAGACAGGGCGACCTGGGCCACCACGAGCGCGCTCCGCAGCCGGTTGCGCCGCAGGCTGCCGCCCGCCCCGCGCCCCCCCTCCTTCAAGGTCTCCTGGAGGTCGGTCTTCAGCGCCTGAAAGGCGGGAGCGAGGCCGAAGAGGAGCCCGGTCACCACGGCGATCCCGAAGGTATAGAGGAGCACCGTGCCGTCGATGGTGAATTTCATCCAGTAGGGGACCGGATTGTCGGCCGGGATCGAGATCTCGATCCAGCGGATGCCCCAGTAGGCGAAGGCGATGCCCAGGAGCCCGCCCAGCAGGCCGATCACCACGCTCTCGGTGAGGAATTGCCGGAGCAGGCGCAGGCGGCCGGCGCCGAACGCGGAGCGCACCGCCACCTCCCGTTGCCGCACCGTGGCCCGCGCCAGCAGGAGGTTCGCCACGTTCGAGCAGGCGATCAGGAGGACGCAGATCACCGCTCCCAGCATCGTGAGGACGATCAGGCGAATCTTCGAGCCGCCGAAGTCCTCACGCAGCAGCCGGACGTTGCCGCTCCATCCCAGGTGCGTGTCCGGGGACTGCGCCGCGATCCGCTCGACGAAGGCCTTCACCTCGGCTCCAGCCCGCTCGACGCTCACCCCCGGCCTCAGCCGGCCGAGGACGGCCAGGTTGCGCTCGGAGCGCGGGCTGTCGTGCACGAAGGGCTCGAGCGGCGTCCAGGCGAGCTGGTTTTCGGGGAACTTGAAGCCCGGCGGCA
>Ga0308176_10000654_pt1 | contig 21805 bp, 16 predicted proteins | sample PhyCR2_3_FD_203890 | JGI IMG/M metagenome (GOLD analysis project Ga0308176, IMG submission 203890) | Soil microbial communities from UC Gill Tract Community Farm, Albany, California, United States - DLSLS.C.R2 | ecosystem: Environmental > Terrestrial > Soil > Agricultural land | place: USA... | reverse complement strand
CCACACAACCCACACCGAGCACCATCACAGCAGCGAGAGTAGAAATGCGGAGGAACATACGAGCGCTACCTTTCGCCCGGATCCGTTTCGGGCGCTCTGGTAGATGCCGCGGCCCGCGATTTGTGTCAGGCCCGGGTCAAGAAATGTGGGCTTTGCCCAGTGCCTTGAAAACTGGAGGGTTTCCTGGCCGGCCCGGTTACCTGGCGGGGCGCCGCGACAGGCCGCGCGCCCACTCGTCCATGGTCTCGAGGGTCTCGAGCGCCCGCGGGGGAGCCTTGTGCTCCATCTTCTCGCGCAGCGCCTTTCGCGCGCGGTGCAGCCGGGTCCGGATCGTCGCGGCCGGCATCTCGAACACCTCGGCGAGATCGGCGATCTCCATGTCCTCCCAGTAATGCAGCTCGAGCAGCGTCTGTTGCTCGACGGGGAGCTGGCGGAGCACCTCGAGCAGGTGCTGGTGCTCCTGGTTGCGGGCGATCCGGGTGCCCGGCGTCGAGATCAGCTCGGCGATCGACGACAGCTCGAAGTCGAGGCGCGCGCCGTCGCGCTGGCGGCCGCGCAGCACACGGTACAGCTCGTGCCGCGCGATCGTGAACAGGTAGGTCCTGAAGCTCGACTCCTTGCGGAACTGATCGCGCGCGCGCAAGCAGGCGAGGAAGGTCGACTGCACGAGCTCGTCGGCGTCGGCCTCACACTTGGTCTCGAAGAACCCGTAGATGCTGTCGAAGTGGCGCTGGAACAGCGCCTGGCCCGCATCGGCATCGCCGTTGCGCCACTGATCGAGCAGCTCGAGGTCGCTGGGCTCGGTCATGGCGGCCAGCTCGCCCGGCCGGTCACTTGAAGTTGTCCTTCCAGGCGCGGACGGCCGCGAACACGCTGACCGGATCACCGGCGGCGCCCCGGCGCTTCGCGGCGTCGGTGACCTTCGGCTCGGCGCTGCGCAGGAACGGATTGGTCGCGCGTTCGGCGGCGATCGTCGACGGCGTCGACGGGGTCGCGAGCGACTTCGCACGCTCGGCCACGGCCGCGTTGTCGGGCTCGACCGCGGACGCGAACCGCAGGTTCGACGCGGTGTACTCGTGCCCGAAGTAGACCTTGGTTTCGGGCGGCAGCGCGGCGAGCCGCATCAGCGACGCGTGCATCATCGCCGGGTCACCTTCGAACACGCGGCCGCAGCCACCGCCGAACAGCGTGTCGCCGGTGAACGCGCAGCCCTCGACGACGAAGGTGATCGCGCCGAGGGTGTGGCCGGGGTTGTGGATGCAGCGGGCGCGCAAGGTTCCGAGCGTGACCTCGTCGCCATCGTCGACCGTACGCGTCACGTGCGGGGTGCGCGGCGCGTCCTTGACCCCGACGACGACCTCGAGGCCGGGCCGCCTGGCGACCAGCTCGGGGATGCCGCCGACGTGATCGTGGTGGTGGTGGGTGGCCCAGATCGCCTTGAGCTGCACGTTCTCACGCACGAGCGCGGCCTCCACCGGGGGCGCTTCTCCCGGATCGACGACGGCGCACTGGCCATCGCCATCGATCACGAGATACGCGAAGTTGTCCTTGAGGCACGGTACCGCGACGACCCTCATACGGTCGTTCTACCGCGTTTCGTCCACCCAGATCGACGGTTCGGCGGCCCGTGTCTTTCGAACCCCCGGCCCAGGGGCTACCGTGACCTGCATGACGATGACGGCGATGGTCATGCGAGAGCACGGCGGGCCGGAGGTCCTTCACCTCGAGCAGCGGGACCTCCCCGTGCCCGGGCCGCGCGAGGTGCGGGTCCGCGTGCGAGCGGTGGCGCTCAATCACCTCGACCTCTGGACGCGCCGTGGCGGACCGGCGTTCAAGCTCGAGTTCCCGCACCAGCTCGGCGCGGACATCGCCGGTGTCGTGGACGCGGTGGGGCCGGGCACGACCGCAACGGTCGGGGCGAAGACCGTCGTCTCGCCGGGGCTGTCGTGCGGCCGCTGCGAGGCGTGCCTCGGCGGCCATGACAACCTGTGCCGGTTCTACTCGATCCTGGGCGAGCACAAGCAGGGCGGCTACGCCGAGTACATCGTCGTCCCCGAGGTCAACCTCGCGCCGTACCCCGAGCGCCTGGACTTCCCCCACGCGGCCTCGGCGATCCTGCCGTTCTTGACCGCCTGGCAGATGGTCGTCCACAAGGCGCGGGTCGCGCCGGGCGACACCGTGCTCGTGCACGGCGCGGGCTCGGGGATCGGCGTCGCGGCGATCCAGATCGCGAAGCTGTACGGCGCGCGCGTGATCGCGACCGCCGGGACCGACGACAAGGCCGCGCGCGGCAAGGCGCTCGGCGCCGAGGTCGTCATCAACTACACGAAGGCGGACTTCGCCGCCGAGTGCCGCGCCCTGACCGGCAAGCGCGGGGTCGACGTGGTGATCGAGCACGTGGGCGGCGAGGTGTTCGCCCACAGCATTCGCGCGGTCAAGAATGGCGGGCGCATCGTGACGTGCGGCGCGACGGCGGGCTTTCACCCCGCGATCGATCTACGCCACATCTTCTTCCGGCAGATCGAGGTGCTCGGTTCGACGATGGGCAGCAAGGCGGACCTGCTCGCGGTGCTGTCGCATGTCGCCGCCGGGCGGCTCGAGCCGGTCGTCCACCAGGTGTTACCGCTGGCCGAGGCCGCCGCCGCTCACCGCCTGCTCGAGGCGCGTGCGGCGTTCGGCAAGGTCGTCCTCGAGCCGTGACGGCGGCCCCAGCGCGCCGGTCCGTGGGAGTTCCGGCGAGACACCCCACGGGACGGGGCGCTTGTCACGAGTCGGCGTCGTCGTCGCGGGAACTGGCGACCGGGTCGAGGGCGATGCCGTAGCGCTCGACCATCCGGCGCAGCTGCGTGCGATGCAGCCCGAGCGAGCGCGCGGTAGCCGCGACGTTTCCGGCGTTGGCGCGCAGCGACTCCTCGATGCGCATGCGCCACTCGGCATCGTCGCGCTGGACGCGCTTGCGGGCGCCCTCCGAGAGCGGGGCGGCGTGGGCGCCCGATGAGATCGAGCGGGGGTCGGGCATGGCATGACCGAACACGCTGCCCGCCGTCGCGGGGAGGTGGTTCGCGGCGATGCGATTGCCATCGACCTGCGCGGCCTGCGCGGCGGTTCGGATCTCGGAGAGCAGCTCGCGCACGTTGCCCGGCCACGGGCGGAGCAGGCACTGCTCGACGAGCGAGACGTGCGGCTTGGCCATCGTCGACAGCTTGGCCAGCTCTTGCGCGATGAGCGCGGGGATCTCCTCGGGCCGGTTGCGCAGCGCCGGCAGCGTGACCGCCGGCCGGCCCACGCGGAAGTACAGATCCTCGCGCAGCGTGCCGGCGGACACGAGCGCGCGCAGGTCCTTGTTCGTGGCCGAGCAGAACGTGAAGTCGACCTTGCGCGGCTTCGACGCGCCGAGCGACAGCACCTCCTTGGACTCGAGCACGCGCAGGAGCTTGGCCTGGACCTGCAGGTCGAGCTCGGCGATCTCGTCGAGGAACAGCGTGCTGCCGTCGGCCTCCTGGATGTAGCCGGGAGCGTCGGCCTCCGCGCCCGAGTAGGCGCCGCGCTTGGCGCCGAACAGCAGGCGCTCGGCGATCGCGTGGGGGATGGCGGCGCAGTTGACGGCCACGAGTGGCTTCCCTCCGCGGGCGCTCGCGCGATGAAACGCCTGCGCGACGCCCTCCTTGCCGGTGCCGCTCTCGCCGCGCACGTGCAGCGTCGTGCCGCTCTGCGCGGCGCGCGCGGCTTCCTCGAGGACGGCCTGCATCGCCGGCCCGCGCACGAAGCCGTCGACGGTGTGCACGCCCGCGCGCTCGAACGGCCGGACGTCGGCGCACGGCACCAGGAGCGAGTCGCCGATGCGGATGACCCGCTGGACCACCGTCGGGATGCGCGGCGTGATCGGCTCGCCGTCGACGAAGGTGCCGTTCTGGCTGCCGAGATCGGTGACGATGCAACGCCCGCCCTCGAACACCACCAGCGCGTGCCGGCGCGAGACGCGGCCGTCCTCGACCTTGCCGGGGCCGGCGTCGCTGCGGCCGATCTCGAGCGGGCCCGACGCGAGCGTCATGATGCGCGCGCGGGGCACGCCGCCCGAGAACACCACGATGACGCCCGGGACGGCTTCGTCGTCGCGACCGTCGCGCTGGCTGGTGATGCTGGGGGGGAGGGTCCGGGAATCCACGCGGCGGCGCCGAATATACTCGCGTGGGTGCCATGGCCGGTATGTCGCCAGAGGTAGCAGGTGTGCCAGGTGATCAGCGGCACGTGCCTCGAGGTGCCCTGGGGCAGAGCGGGTCGCCGGTAGCTGGCTGCTATCGTCCGAACGTATTGAAGCAGGGAAAGAAAATGGCGATACGTATGTTTTGAGATAGCCGGCAGGCTGCTGGTTCATCCGAGTATCGGCGCTCCGTGAGTACCGTCTACGGTAAGCCCGGCCACGTGTTCCAACGTATGTGAAGATCCTACCCTCACCCTGCCAGGTGAAGGCGCGGTCCGCCGTCGGCGAACGGAGGGCGATGGGCGCGGCCTGAGACCTCGCCGACCTCCTCGACGCGGCCATCGGGCTCCCTGCTGGCAGCGGGTCACGGCAGGCCGTCGGTGATGGCGTGGGCAACGTCCGGTCCGCCGGTAGCGGAAACGGTGGTGCGGGCCTCGCGCACGGCCGCGAGCGTCGCAGATGACGTGATCGCCTCGGCGATACGTTCGCAAGGCCGCCTCGGCGGGCACGGTCGTCGCGGGGTCGGCGATGACGGGCCGGTACCTCGCGGGGGATGGCACATGTGCCAGGCGATCAGCGGCACGTGCCACGGGCCAAGACCGTGACGTGACTGGATTCGACGCTCTCGGCGGGTGGTCTGCAGCTTGCTGAGGGAGAGAGCAAATGCAGATGGAAAACGTGAACGCTAGTAATCGTAGTTCTCTGGGTCGTCCTTTTGTTTCGGCAGGACGTAGTACTGGTGGTCGTGCTGCACCCGTAGAGCCTGCGGCATTGTCCTTCCCCGCTCCCGATCCGGATCGATGTGTGGATCCTGACAAAGACTGCCCGCAGCCGTGATCCCGGGTTTGTGGACTGACGGGTTGGTGACACCGGTCATCACCCTACCGGGCACTCACCCGCAACAATTCGGCTCGCAGCTTCGGCGCCTGGGAGAGCTGCGAATTGAGCTTCAGCGCCTGATCCACATGGGCGATGCCACGCTCGGCGATCGTTCGTGATCGCTGCGCCTTGGCGATCTCCAGGCAAACCTCGGCCGCGGCGAGCTGGGCGTCGGCAAACTGGCTGTCGATCGTGATCGCCTTTTCGGCGCTGGCGCGCGCCTGGTCCAGGAGTGCCGTCACTTCACCTCCGGTACGCGCTGCCCACGCGGCTTCCTGGAGTGCGAACCGTGCAGCCTCGATATAGAAGTCGATGGAGTCGGAGCGTAGTCGCAGGGCTTCCTCGCGCGCGGCGCGTCCTGCGACGATCGAACTCGTAGGATCGGCACCCTCGCGCAGCCGGAACTTCGCCTCCGCACCGGCGATGGCGAAGCGATCGAACCAGATCGTGAACGATCTTGGTTGGGCCGATTCGGAGCGGGCGAGATAGGCGCGCGCGTTTGCCAGCGCCGCGGTTGGATCACCCCCCGTATCGACGAGGTAGTGTGCGTGCGCGAGCTGGACCTGCGCCATGGTGTCGAGCGCCGCGTAGTAGTGGGGATCGATCGCGAGACAGCGCTCGCCGGCGTGGAGGGCGTGGTCGACGGCGGCTTCCGGATCAGCCCCGACTGCGAGGTCATGCTCCACGATCGTCACGTAGAGGTCGGCCTGGTTGGTCCACGCCTTGAGGTATTGTGGATCGAGCGTGGCCGCGCGCTCGTAGCTGCGCAGCGCCCCCTGATACTCGGGCATCGGGTCGCGACCGGCCTCATCGAGGCTGGTACCGAGGAAGCGATGCGCCATACCGAGGTGGCTATTGGCCTGCGGATCGTTGGGGTGAATCGCCAGCTCCTGGGCGAACTCGTCGCGCGCGCGGCTCCACCAGGAGGCCCCCTCGCCCTGGCCGTGGCCGTGGCCGTGGCTATACTCGTACGTTCCGAGGTAGTAGTGGACAATGCCGAGCCCATCCCAGGTGGCCGCGTCGCCTGGATCGAGCTTGACGGCGCGCGCCGCCGCCTGCTCGCTCTGGTCGAGCAATAGACGCTGTTGCTCGGGACTGACTTGCGTGAGTTTGCGTTTCTGGAGGAGCAGCACGTAGGCCTTGGTCGTGTAGGCCGCCGCGTCTTCGGGATCGGCGCGCAGGGCGAGGTCGATCACGTCGAGCGCGTGCGCGAGCGGCTCGCGGGGCTCGTTGGTCAGGCGGAAGCCGACCTCGGCGCGCTGTAGCCAGGTCTCAGCCGCTCGCTGATACAGCGATGCATCGCTGCAGGCAAACTCGCTCGCCTCCGCGTACAGCGCCGAAGCACGCTCGAGCGCTTCCTGCGCGGGGTCGTAGTCGCCGTGGTCGAGCGCTTTGATCGCGGTGCTATAGGCGGCGTCGGCGGCGAGCCTTCGTCCCTCGAACAGCCACGGCGCGCGCGCGGTGGTCGCGAGCGCGAGCTTCTCGGCGTTCGCGAAGTCACCACGATAGAATGCGATCTGCGCCTCGAGTAACTCGCTGTCGTCGCTGGCGCCGCGGCTCTGCTGGAGCTCGGCCAGCGCAGGCGTCAGATACTCCTCCACGAGTTCCTGATGGCGTCGGGCGAACCACCTCTTGTCGTCCGAATGACGCGCGTCCTCGAGGGCGCGATGATAGAGTTCACCAAGCGCGCGACCGAGCGCCGCGTGCAGCTCGGGAGTTTGCAGCAGGGCAGCGCGCGAGAGTTCGTCGTGGGCCTCGCGCCACTGGTGGAGCGCGAGGTAGCCACGGCCGAGCGCGTAGTGGATGAAGGCGTCACCCAGGTCGCCGAGATCATGGTGGGTCGCGGCGATGGCACGCATCTGTGCGCGGATATGTTCCAGGTCCTCGCGTGTGTTGTGTAGCGGTCGCTGATAGGCCGAGGTCAAGAACGATTCGATATCCTTGGCCTCCGAGCCAAGTTGTTGGGCCAGCCGCGTGCGCTCGTTGGTGCGTGCGCGCTCCGTGCGCGAGATCAGCCACGCGCGGACACCGAGCGACGCCACCGCGAGGATGATCACCAGCGACCAGGCGCCGAGGACCACCAGCGCGCGGCGGCGCCGGGCGTAGCGCCGCAGGCGCTGCCAGCGCGACAAGCGGCGGCCCAGGATCGGCTCGCCATCGAGGTAGCGCGTGAGATCATCGGCGAGCGCGCGCGCCGATGGGTAGCGCTGGGTCGGATCCTTGGCGAGGCACTTGAGCGCGATGGTCTCGAGATCGCCGGGCAGGCTCGCCACCCGGCTGCGCGGCGCCGGCGGATCGTCATGAATCACCTGTGCCAGCATCTGGGCCAGCGACGTGGTGGCGAACGGCGGCTGCCCGGTCAGCAGCTCGTACAAGGTGGCGCCGAGACTATAGACGTCGGAGCGGCGATCGATGGCATGAACGTCGCCGATCGCTTGCTCGGGCGACATGTAGGCCGGGGTGCCGATCACCGTGCCCGACTCGGTGAGGCTGGCCTCGATGGTCGCTTCGCGCGCCAGGCCGAAGTCCATGACGACGGCAAACCAGCGCCCATCGTCGGTGCGTTCGACCATGATGTTGGCCGGCTTGAGATCGCGGTGCACGATGCCGAGCCGGTGCGCCTCCTGGACCGCTACCGCCACGTCGCGCATCACGGCGACCTTCTCGTCGAGCGACATGCGCGCGGCGGCCTTGTGCAGCGGCTGGCCGTTGATGATTTGTAGTGCGATGTAAGCGCGGCCGGCGATCTCGCCGACTTCGTAGACGCGGCAGACGTTGGGGTGGTCGATGCGGGCCTGCGCGCGCGCTTCGCGGAGGAACCGCACCGTGAGGTTCGGATCGGCGCCGAGCAGGAACTTGATGGCGAGGGTGCGATCGAGGCGGCGATCTCGCGCCCGGTAGACCGAGCCCATGCCTCCCTTGCCGAGGAGCTCGAGGACCTCGTAGCGGTCCCATGTGGTGACCGGGGGAGCCGCGGCGGGCGTCAGCGGCTCGCCCGCGCCGTCGCGCGGCAGGGTCATGGCCGGCTGCGACGCCAGGGCGCGGATGGGATCTTCGGGCGGCAGGGTCATGGCCGGCTGCGACGCCAGGGCGCGGATGGCGCCTTCGAGCGGCAGGGTCTCGACGCCGCCGGTGCCCAAGTGCGACATGGCGAGGAGGGTACCTTTGAGAGGCAGGGTCTCGGCAGTGCCGACGTCCTCCTGCGACGGCGGTGCGTCGACGGTGCTTTCGAGGGCCAAGGTCTCGGTACTACCGATCTCCCGCTGCGACGACATTCCGCCGATGGTAGCAGAGCAGCGGCACATGCCGGGCTAATATGGGCTCGGGCGCAATACCCCGCTGGGCGAGCATGAGGCGCTCCTGGCGACGCGGATACGAAGTCGGCCGAGCCGAGCCGCTGGCACATGTGCCAGCCGACGGCCGGGATGTGTCAGCGGCTAACGCCGCGATGTGCTTGGCCATGTAGTTGACGCTGGATGGCCCGTGGTTTGCTGTCGTCGGGCATAGCCATGGAGGAAGTCGAAATGTCGATGAGCCAGGTGATGCCGTCGTCCTGTTCCGCATCGGCCATACCGGAGGGCGATGTCTCGGTTCCGCGTGAGGCGCTCGGCGAACGCCGTGCTGCCAAACCGAGACGTTGTGCGGCGATCGCCGTCGCCCTGGTCGTGCTGGTCGGGATCATCGAGGTCGTGCTCGGCATCGTTGTCTACCGTCGCATCTGGAGCGTCGGTCTCGCCATCGGGGTCGCGTGCGGAGGCATCCTGGCATTGGTGATCATCGATCTGTGGATTCGCCCGCGTTCCGACGATCAGGGCGCGGCACGGGTACGGCGATTCATGCCGCTGTGGTCGCTGGTTCCGTTCCTGTGTGCGCTGGGCGCGTCCGCGTGGGTGCACTTTCAGCAATGGGAAGTTGGCCTTCGCGACATTGGTGAGCTGTCGTGCGATCTGGCAAATAAATTGAATAAGCTGAATTCGGCGCCGGCGACCCCCGACATATGCAACATCACGCCCGGGAAGATCAAGATGCTCACGCCCGAGAAGATCGGGACGTTCACGTGCGAGCAGATCGAAGAGACGGTGGAGACCATGGTCACCCAGCGATTTCGCGGCCCCCGCCAGGATCCGAACGAAGCCGCCAAGTTCCGCGACCTGGCGCGCGTGGTTGGCCACGATCTCAAGCGCGCCGGTGGTGACCCCAACAAGGTGGTTGATCGGGCTCGCAGCGCCACGATGCTGGACTTCTGCGTCACGCTGGGGGCACAGGCGTTGTTCGTGCTGTGGATTCCGTTCCTCCTGATGATGTCGATGGCCCGGGCGAACCACAAGCTGACGATGCGTGGGTGGAGCAAACGCCAACCGCCTGCACCGGCAACGACACCTGCGTTACCCGCGGCGCGATGCGTAAACGAATCACTCGATCTGCGCGACAAGCGTATCCTCGCCGAGGATCAGCCATACTTTGTTCCCAGGCTGTGCTTCGGAACGCTGCTGGTCCTGGGGACGACGTACGTGTTTGCGCCGTTCGGGCTCAAAACGTCTTACATCATGTCGCTCGTGAGCGATCACGCCTTGCTGGGGCAGACGTCGTTTGCGCTGTGGTCCAACAACTTCGGCGCGGCCCCGGTGATGGTCGTCGGGTTCGTCGGGTTCTTGATCTACGCGCTGATCACCGCGACGCAGCGCTTCGTGCAGGACGACCTCGATGATCGTGCCCTCTTCGCGCTCTTGATCCGCGGCCTCGTGGTGGTCCTGCTCAGCTTCGCGCTGTCGTCTTCACCGATCAACGATGAAGTCTCTCGCTTGTTCGTGTTCATGGCCGGCGTGTTCCCATTGCGCGCGCTGGAGGCGATCGCCAAGCGCGTGAACATCACCGTCGATCCGGACTTCCCCTCGGATGGACCGGGCAGCTTCGATGGCATCCCGAGCCTCGATCCCGCGAAGGTATTCGCGCTGCGCGCCGCCGGCATCCAGTCGACCTACGACCTCGCCGCGATGCCGATCGAGGAGATCGTCGGCCGGGTTCGCATCGACCCTCGCGCGCTCGGGCGTGCCGTCGACCGGGCCATCCTGATCGACGCCATCGGCCCCAAGCTCACCGCCGACCTCGAGCCGTTTGCGATCACCTCCGCGACCGAGCTCGTCGCCGTGCAGTCGGCGATGCCTGAGGCCGTGACCGCGAAGCTGGGCGACGCGCCCAAGCGCGTCGCGGACCGGCTGGCGACGGATGCTCGCGTCGAGAAGATCCGCCAGTGGCTCGCCGGCGCGCAGGCCTGACCCAGAAGCCGACACATGTGCCAGCCCATGGCGGCACGTGCCAGCGACCAAGTTCGCGATGCGAAGTCGAAAAGGTACTAAGCGAAGGATCGCCGGTGGGCAATTCTCTATCATGACTGTTGTATTCGTTATGCCAGGAATTGAGGATGCTACTCGGAGATTCCCTTTTATCGAATGAATCCGCAAATGGCAAAGCTAATGGCGCGTGCCGCGACAGAAGGCAGCAATGTGCCTGAATGATGCTAGCGACGATGGTTTGCGGTTTATTGTAATATCGCTAAAGAAGGAGAATCGATGTCGACGTATCAATTGCTCGAAGTTGTTGCAATCGCGGTCATCTTTGCTATCTGGTGGAAGCGACGGCAACGCTTGATGTTAGCGCTGGTGTTGGTGCTGACACTGATGCTGATGCTACAGTTATTGTATGCGCATTTGTATGTAGATGTGCCAGCCGCAAAGTCGCCCAGGTATCTTCTTAGATGTTATGGTTCGAGCTGCGCTCCATGCCCGGAATGTTATTGCCCGAATGAAAAAGATTGCCCTAGCCACCCTGTTCCTCCGGATGCGAACTCCGCGCATTCTGGGGAGCCTTAGGTTTGATGACTCATGCACTACGCTATCGATCTGCAACGGATGCGTCGGGTGTACGACGTGATAGCATGATCGGGCTACGGTGCACGGAGTTGCAAAAGTGCTGCGCGTACGGTCTGGGCATCGGGAAAACGCGGGTTGAGTAGCAACACCTGATCCGCATAGGTGATTCCCCGGTCAATGACTGCGCGAGATCGCTGCACTGTCGCGATCTGTAAACATGCCTCGGCGGCAACGAGCTTGGCGTCAGGAAGCAGATTGTTGAATTCGATCGCCTTCTCGGCATCGGAGCGTGCTTTGGTGAGAATAGTCAAGGCTGGGTGCCCCGAATGCTGCATCCATGTGGCCTCGACAAGCGCCAGGCGCGCCGCCTCGACATAGATCAAGGCGGAATCTGGCGCTAGCCGGAGTGCGTTTGCCAATGCGGTGCGCCCTGTGGCAATTGACTTTGTTGGGTCGGTGTTCTGGTGAACTAGGAACGTGGTTTCTGTGTTGGAGGCGACGAGTCGAAGAAACCAGATCGACATGTGACCGGGATGAATGGTCTCATCGCGGTCAAGATACTTGTGCGCATTTACTAGCGGCTCGGTCGGATCGCCATTGATATTGACGAGGTGGTGTGCAAGCACGAGTTGGCCCCGAGCCAACGTGTCGAGTACTGGGTAGAAAGTTGGATCAAGCATCATGCACCGCTGGCCGGTATGCTGCGCGTTGTCGATGGCGGCTCGCGGATCGATCCCGATTGCGTCGTTGTGCTCCGCGATCGAGACGTAGAGCTCGGCTTGAGTGTAACAGGCTGGGATGTACTGTGGGGCGATCTCGGTCGCGCGCTCGTAGTTGTGGAGCGCCGCCTGATACTCAGGCATCGGGTCGCGCCCGGCGATGTCGAGATCGGCACCAAGCCAGCGATGTGCCGTGCCCAGGGCGTTGTTCGCTCGTAGACTGGCCGGTTGTATCGCCAGGGCCTTCTCAAATTCGTCGAGCGCGTGTTTCCACCATGGAGCGCCCTGGCCACTATGGTAGAATTCGTAATTGCCGCGGTTCAGATGAGCGGTGCCGAGAGAGATCCAGGTGTTAGCGTCGCTTCGATCGATCTCGACCGCGCGCTCAGCCGCCTTGGCGATCCGTTCAAGTAGAGGTCGCTGATCGGGTTGGCTGGCCAGCGCTGGTGTTCGAAACCAGCGCAAGAGCACGTACGATTGCGTAATATAGGTTGTTGCGTCGTCGGGGTCGGCCCGCTGCGCGCGATCCTCTATCACGGTAAGCGCCTGCTCTAGGTGCTCGCGAGGTGAACGGCCCTGACGAAAGTCAACCTCCGCTAGTTGCAGCCATGCTTGCGCGGTCGCCTCGTAGATCGATGCGTCGCTGCGTGCAATCTCACTCGCCTCGGTATACAGCGTTGTGGCACGCTCGAGGCCGGTGCGCGCAGCGTCAATGTTGCCATGGTCGAAGGCTGCGAGCGCCGCGCCGTAAGCAGCATCGGCAGCAAGCTTGCGTGCCTCTGGAAGCCCTGGCGAAGTTTCGGCGATAATAAGTGCTTGTTTCTCGGCAGTGGTGAAGTCACGGCGGTAGAGCGCGATCAGGGCGTCGAGCAACCCGGCATCCTCGCCTGAAGCTCTGCTCTGCTCAACCTCGGCTAGTGCTGGCACCAGGTATTGTTCTGTGAGTTCCTGCTGCCGCCGCGCAAACCACGCTTTGTCGTCGGGTTTTTCGGCCTGAGGGCGCACTTCCTCGAGCGCGCGGCGATAGAGCTCCCCGAGCGCACGGCCGCGCGCGGCGTGCAGCTCGGGCGTTTGCCGCCCCGCGGTCTTGGCGTGGCCAAGCTCGTCGGCGGCTTCCTGCCACTCGTGGAGCGCGAGGTGGCCGCGACCGAGTGCGTCGTGGATGGCGGCGGCGCCCAGATCGCCGAGATCGTGTTCCATGGCTGCGATCTTGGCCATGCGCTCGCGAATGTGCTGGCGGTCGATACGCGTATCGTGCAGCGGCCACTGATAGGCCTCGCGCAAGTAGCCCTCGATCTCCGTGGCCTCCCGGCCGAGCTGCTCGGCCAGTCGCGAGCTCTCCTCGGTGCGCGCGCGCTCCCGGCGCGAGATGAGCCACGCGCGTACGCCGAGCGCACCGACCGCGAGGACGATCGCCAGCGACCAGGCGCCGAGGATCACCAGCGCGCGGTGGCGCCGGGCGTACCGCCGGAGGCGCTGCCACCGCGACAGGCGGCGTCCGAGGATCGGCTCGCCATCGAGGTAGCGAGTGAGGTCATCGGCGAGAGCGCGCGCGGACGGGTAGCGCTGCGCCGGATCCTTGGCCAGGCACTTGAGCGCGATGGTCTCGAGATCGACGGGCAGGCTCGCCACCAGGCTACGCGGCGCCGGCGGATCGTCGTGGATCACCTGTGCCAGCACCTGTGCCAGCGACGTGCTGGCGAACGGCGGGTGCCCGGTCAGGAGCTCATAGAGGGTGGCGCCGAGGCTGTAGACATCGGACCGGCGGTCGACGGCGCGGAGGTCGCCGCGCGCTTGCTCGGGTGACATGTACGCTGGCGTGCCGAGCACGGCGCCCGATTCGGTGATGCCGGCCTCGACGGTTGCTTCTCGCGCCAGGCCGAAGTCCATGACGACGGGAAACACGCGCCCGTCCTCGGTTCGCTCGACCATGACGTTGGCCGGCTTCAGGTCGCGATGGACGATGCCGAGCCGGTGCGCTTCCTGGACCGCCACCGCGACGTCGCGCATCACGGCGATCTTCTCGTCGAGCGACATGCGGGCGGCGGCCTTGTGCAGCGGTTCGCCATGGATGAGCTGGAGGGCGATGTACGCGCGCCCGGAGACCTCGCCGACCTCGTAGACGCGACAGACGTTGGGGTGGTCGATGCGGGCCTGCGCGCGCGCCTCGCGTAGAAACCGCAGCGTGAGGTTCGGGTCGGCGCCGAGGAGAAGCTTGATGGCGAGGGTGCGATCGAGGCGGCGATCGCGCGCCCGGTAGACCGAGCCCATGCCGCCCTTGCCGAGCAGGTCGAGGACCTCGTAGCGATCCCACCTGCTGATAAGTGAATCGAGAGCGGACGACACGGGCACGGCCGCGTCTTCGAGCGCCGCCGTATCGGTGCCCGCGAGGTCGCCTTCGAGCGACAAAGTCTCGACGCTCGTGAGGTCGCGCTTCGACGGCATGGCCAACGATGCTACAGCCGCAGCCGTGGTACACGCTCCCGGAAGCTCAACCGTGAGGCGAAGCTCTGCGAAGTGAGCTCGCGGTGGCGTGCCGCTCGCGTCCTGGAAAGCCGGTCCCGGTTGGCTGCATGACGCGCCACGCTAGGGAGAAGGCGCTGGTGCAGGAGGGTTCCCCGGATTCGCGGTCCTGTTAAGGTGCGTTCGGCTTGGCCCTGTCCCGTCTGGTAACCCTCCACCATCGAGGCGCAACAATGTCGTCTGACCTGCCTGCTGAGCAGTACTTCGCCATGCTCCGGCGGATCTTCGCGGGGACGCCCGCCCTCAGCTTCGTCAAGCAGGAGCTCGAAGAGCTGGCGCCGGGGCGGGCGCAGATCGCGCTCCTGCCCGACGATCGCCACCTCAACGGTGGCGGGTGCATCCACGGGGGGCTGATCGCGACCGTGCTCGACAGCGTGGGCTGGTTTGCCTGCACCACGATGAGCGAGGGCTACTGGCTGTTCACCGCGGAGTTCAAGGTGAACTTCCTGGAGTTCGCCTCTGGTGAGCGGGTCATCGCCACCGGCGAGGTCTTGAAGAAGGGCAGCGAGCTGTTCCATACCCGGATGGACGCCAGGACCGAGGGGGGGAGGCACGTGGCGACGGCGCTGGGCACCTATACCCTCCTGCCGCGGAGGTTCCAGCCATGAGCGGAGCGGGAGCGTTGATCTTTGTCGAGGGCCCCGGACCTCGCCTTGCGTGTGAGGTGTTCGACGCGGGCCCGGACGCCCCGGCGCTCCTGTTCGCGCATGGCAACAGCAGCCATCGCGGGATCTGGCGGCCGGTCGCCAACTTGCTGCGTCACGAGCTGGAGCTCCGCGTCGTCCTCATCGACATGCGGGGACACGGCGACAGCGAGCACGTCCATCCCGCGGCCTATGACCCGGATGACCACGCGGGCGATCTGGCGCGGGTCGTCAGGCACCTGGCGTTGACCCGTTATGGCGTGGTCGGCCACTCGGCGGGAGCGCTGGCCGTGACCACCCTGGCGGCGCGCCTCGCCCGGAAGCAGCTGGTCGGGCCGGCGCCGTCGGCGCTGGTCTGGGTGGACATCGATCCCTGTGTTCCGGAGTGGCAAGTGGAATTCTTCCACCAGCGGGCCGACAGCGTGGGGCGGAGCTACTCCGATCTGGAGTCGGCGACTCGTTCGCTCATCCGGGGCATTCAGAAGACCAGCCCGAATATCTCCGAGGAGCTCCTGTGGGACTTCATTGCCACGGGCTTCCAGCAGACGCCCGAGGGGTGCAAGGTCAAGCTCGATCCGCAGACCTACACGACCTGGAACCCCGGGGACCTGCGGCCCATCCTGCCGCTCGTCGACATTCCCGCGCTGGTCATTCGCGCGGCGGACAGCGGCGTCTCGTCGGTGCAGGGCTTCGAGGAGCTCAAGGCCGGCTTTCCCCGGGCCCATGGCGAGGTGGTCGAGGGCGGGACCCACTTCGTGCCGCTCGACCACGCCGCGGAGGTCGCGCAGCTCATCGCGGGCTTCCTGCACCGCGAGCGCCTGGCCTGAACAGCTATGCAGTACACGCGGCGATCTCCCGGCGCACGTCGTACAAGGAGGTGAGCGGCCGTCCGGTGACGCCAGCGAACGAGCTGAAGATACGCTTGCGGAGCTGTTCGAGGCGCGTCGTCTCCTGGTTCAGCGCCAGGAAGTACGCGAACGCGTGATCGGGCATCTCGGTGTCCCTGGCGTCGCTGACGCCCGCGAGCGGGCCCTTGAAGATGTCCACCGGGTGCTTGATGGGCCGCTCCGGATCCGAAAGATAGACGTAGAGCGTCTCCAGCACGGAGGCCAGTTCGTTCGGGTGGCGCTGGAGGCGTCGCAGGAGGTAGAACCGGAAGTCCGCGGCGTGACGCGCCTCGTCCTGGCTGAGCCGCCGGAAGATGTCCTTGAGCACCGGCTCGGTCAGGTTCTGGGCGAAGAACGTATAGACATGGGTGAGGCTCAGCTCGGAGATGAGGTTGGTCGCGATGGTCGAGGCATGCGAGATCCCGTTGGGATACGCCTCGCGCATGGCGTTGACCTTCTTGTCATCGACGGGTTGCCCCACGCGCTCGAGCCAGGTGCGGAACGCGTAGTGATGGCGGATCTCCTCGAATGACCACAGCGACGCATAGGCGGAGAAGTCATAATCATCCTGGGTCTCGTTGAGGAACAGGTGCAAGGCCGCGATCGCGTTGCTCTCGCCAAAGGCGAGCGCCCGGGCAATCCGGATCTCCTCGTCTCGCACCGCATCCGGGTTGAGCTCATTCCAGGGGATATCCGCGAGCTCCCAGCGAACCTTGGCGTGTTGTTGAAAGATGTCGTAACTGTGCATGGTTGTCTCCTCAAAGCCGGATCTGGTAGCGCAGGGACTTGTCCGTCGGGTCCTGGATCTGGTGCCGCATGGCGTAACGCTTGAGCTTGCCGCTCGTGGTCCGGGCGATGGCGCCCTTGCGCACGAGCCGGATGTCCAGGCTCGCAAGGCCGAGGCCGCGGCGGACGGCCTTGCCGATGTTCTGGGCGAGATCCTCGAGGTCCCCGGGGGCGGTGCGTTCCGTCTCGGCCAGGCAGATGATGCGCTCCTCGCCGAGGGGGCCACCCACGAACGCCACGCAGCCACCCCGATGGACTCCCGGGAGGCCGCGAACCAAGGCCTCGATATCCTCGGGGTAATAACTCTCGCCCGCCTGCTTGAGCACCTCCTTGGACCTGCCGGCGATGTAGAGCCGGCCGTCCTTCACGTAGCCAAGGTCTCCCGTGCGTAGCCAGCCGTGCTGGATGACCTCCGCCGTGAGCATCGGATTGTCGTGGTAACCCCGCATGACCGCGTCGCCCCGCAGGCGGACCTCGCCCACCTGGTCCTCGCCCAGCGGAGCTCCCTCGGGCCCCGTGATGTGGAGCTCGAGCCCGTCCACCGGGCGCCCCAGGGCGACGACACCGCGCGCCCCGGTCGCGGCGCGGTCTACCCGGACGACCAGCCGATCGTTGCCGAGCGCGGCACGGTCCACCCAGTCCACGTGGATCGGCTCCCCCACCTCGGGAAAGGTTGCCGCGAGGACGACCTCGGCGAGCCCGTAGACGGGATACAGCGCGGTCGGGCGCAGCCCCGCGGGCGCGAACTTGTGGGCGAAGCGCTCCATCAGGTGAGCGTCCACGGCTTCCGCGCCGTTGACGGCGAGGCGCAGGCTGGACAGGTCGAGCGCCGCGACCTCCTCCGGCGTCAGGGCTTCACACAGATAGCCATAAGAGAAGTTGGGGCCGGTGTAGATGGTCGCCTTTACCCGGGAGAAGTAGGCCATCCAGTCGGCCGGGTTCTTGATGAACGACAGCGGCGACCACAGGTGGGCCCGGCAGCCGTTGAATAGACTCACCAGCAGGATTCCCACCAGCCCCATGTCGTGGAAGTGGGGCAGCCAGCCGCAGAAGACATCTTCGGAGTGAAACCCGCCGCTGGCGTCGATGGACCGGAGCGCCGCGATGGCATTGGCATGTGTGATGGTCACGCCCTTGGGCACGGACGTACTCCCGGAGGTGTACTGAATGAAGGCCACGTCTTCGGGGAAAGGCTCGATCGGCGCCGGTGCCTCCGGAGCAGCTCCCTCGGCGACCAGCGCCTCGCTGGACAGGAGCGTCAAGCCCTCGGGTAACCGCTGCTTTCCGGGTTCGAGCAGGGACGGTTCGAGGACCAGCCATTGAATATCCCCGGCCCGCAGGATGGGCGCGAGGCGCTGGAGGTGGGCGGCGAGCTCTCGGCCCGCCGAGAGCGCCAGGGGCACCGGGATGCCTCCTGCGCGCTGGATTCCGAAGAAGCTCGTGATGAAGTGCGGGCCTGTGTGGAGGAGGAGGCCCACGAGCTCGCCCTGCGGGAGTCCCCGGGCGCGCAGCCGTCGCGCCACGACCTCACTCCGGGCCAGGAGCTCGTCGTAGCTGAGGAATGCCCGCTGGACCGGATACGTGAATCCCCGGGCCGGAAAGGCCGCGGCGGTCGCACGCAGCGCGCCCACGAGCGTCGAAGCATGAGGGTGGGGCATCGCTCGCTCCTAGCTGGCGCGGACGGCCGTCACCCAGCTCGCCAGGGCCTGCGACCGGCCGGACGCCTGGCCGGCTCGATGAACCACGCGCACCAGCTCCTCGAAGGCGGACGTGTGGTCATAGCCGCCCGCGGCATCGGCGATCTCGAGCGACCATCGCCAGTAATTGTCGAGCTGCTCCGCGAGCGGCATCTTGAAGGCCCGCAGGGTCTCCTGGATGGCCGGCAGGCTGTCCGGCCCTAGATCCTCAATGTAGGTCTCCAGGAGATCCGCATAGAATGCGAAGTGTTTGGCCTCGTCCTTCTGGATCCGGTTGAGCAGGGCCTTGAGCACGGGCTCCTCCACCACGCGCCCGAGCATCTGGTAGTAGAGCTGGGTGGCTTTCTCCTGGATGACTGTGTACGTGAAGATTTGGACCGGCAGGGCTTGCGGGAACTGCCACGTTTTGCGACCTTCGCGGGCGAGCTCGGCGTGGAGGGAGCTCTCGTCCTGGATTCCAGCTTCCAGCTGGTAACGACTGAACATCTCTGCATGGCGATCCTCTTCGTGGGCCCAGCGCACGAAGAAACGGAATGCCTCCCGGTTGTGTAAGAGTTGCTCGAACGGCACGGACGCATCGATCGGAAAGTGGCCAAGCAGATCCTTCAGGTATCCGGGGATATGGTCCTCGATGAGGGTGACGAACCGGACCGCCGAGCGCTGTGGCTCCGTGAGGCGCTCCGCCTGGAGCTGGCCCCAGGCGATATCCGACGCACTCCACGACTGCGCCTCCCATCGTTCGATGTAGCCGGTGATCAATGGGCGTAAGCGCTCAGGCTGGATGTGCAGTTTTTGCATATGTCGTCTCTCGCCGTGTTTCGTTGTGTTTCGTCGTGTCCCGTTGCCACGCCGTACGGTGCTACCGGCGCTTCGAGCCGACCACCGCGTATTGCTTGCTGGTGTAACCCCAGGCAGCGTTGGAGATTTCAAAATACTTGAGCAGCCGCTCGGACAGGCCCGGCTCGATCCCATCGAGAGCCGCCCCGTTGCGCTCGGCGTTCTCGCTCCAGATCTCGATGGTCCTGTGGAAGGCGGCGGTGAGGTCCGTGAGGCCGCGGAGCGAGAACCCCGCGTCCTCGAAGTAACGAATATACTCCGAGACAGGGATGAGCTCGGCCCAGCCGAAGGTATCTTGCAGAACGAACGTCGTACCCGGGCGTGACTCGAACTCCCGCCGCTTGGCCGCATTGCAGAAGCAGGTCTCTGACAAGTAGGTAGAGCCGGTCGGCTTGAGCAGGGACCAGGCCGTGGCGAGCGCTCCGGGCTTGTCAGGGAAGTGGGTGATGGAGCCAATGAAGCTCACGCCATCGAACGTGCCCTGCGGGAGCGCGACCTCGTGGAGGTGGCCCACGACAATCCTGACCCGTTCGGCGATGCCCAGGTCCACCGCGCGGGCGCGGATATGTTCGGCCTGCCGAGGAGCGGGAGTGACCCCAACTACGTCACAGCTATACTCTTTTGCCAGGAAGCAGACAAAGCTCCCCCAGCCACAGCCGACATCGAGGACGCGCGACCCGGCTGTGACGCCCAGCTGCCCGGCGATGAACTGCATCTTCTTGTGCTGCGCCGTCTCCAGGCTTTCGTTACCGGTTGGAAACAACCCCGGGCTGTACTTCATCGACGAGTCGAGGAACAGCTGGAAGATACGGGGGTCTTGGTCGTAGTGGGTATTGGTGACCCCATGAGACCAACCTCCCTCTGAAGGCGGGGGGGCCGGTCGGCGTAGCGCCGTCACGGGGCTGCGGGCTCCACGACGAGCTTGCCGACCTCGGTCGCCAGTTCCTCAATGGTGTTCACCCGAAACACCACCTGGTCATCCAGGCGGACATCGAACGCCTTCTCGATGCTGGCGACGATCCGTAGAATCTTGATGGACTCGACCCCTGGCAAGTCACGAAGGCTGGTGTTCGGGGCGATGTCTCCGTCGGGGAGCTTCAGCGTGTTCTGGACGATCTGTTTGATGGCGTCTTTGAATGCCGTGGATTTCATGCAGCGGGAGAATTAGGTGGCATAGTCATCAATGTCAAGTGTCCACTTTGAACAAATTAGTAGTCATACACTCCCGTTGGAGAGAGGCTCTGTTTTAACGAGAATCCTGCAGATGTTGCAGGCAGCGATCGCCGCATTGACGCGACGCTCCTTGCGCCTCGCGGCGGTGTCGGAGAACCGATATCACACTCGGCCATGAACCAGATAGGGAATGGTGGGGCGAGCGGTTCTGTCCTGTCGGACCTATCGCGAAACCACTTGGCGGACGCCGCGCTCGAGCGTTGATAGATATCTGTTATCGTTGACAGTTTGCGGTCTGAAAGTATGGCGATGTAACCGCTATAGCGGACGCCACCGGGCATCGGCCGCGCGGTCGTGATGCGGCGCTCCTCGCTCCGGAGTGAGCCGCCCGACGCCGAAACAAAGACCGAAGCAGACGCCGAAGCTCCGGAGCGGCAACCGAAGGTTGCGTGGCTTCGACGCCACCGGCCGGCGCTCCTGCCCCGATAGGAGGTGCTTGCGGTCGGACATCGACCATCGATGCACCGGGCAGCTCCAGGTCGCTCGAACGGTAACCCGTGCGCGACCCTGCTTCGTGCTGTCACCGGTTGCCGGCGTCGCATCCGGAAGGACCCGTGCGAGCGGCGTGGGCCCGGTGGACCCGTCAGCCAGACGTTGCCGGCGCCTTTCCGGGACCCGACGGATCCTGGGGCGCGGGGGAATCGCTACGCGCCGCCGCCCTGCGGTTGCTGTCCCTGTCCCTGCGCCTGGCCTTGCCCACCGCCGCCGCCGAGCGACTGGATCCCGCTGGCGACGCCTTGAAGCCCGCCGCTGAGCAGGCCTTTCAGGATGCCGCCGTTGCCGACCTGCCCGTTCGCGATGGCGCCGCCCGCACCCTGGAGCGCGCCGCTGAGCAAGCCTGAGAGGATGGGGCCCAATCCGCCGCTGACCGCGTTCAGTTCGTCCGTGTGGATGGTCTCGAAACTCATGATGTTGATCTCCTTGGCGCCGTACCGTGCAGCGCCCGTGCCGCCGTGCGAGCGCGCTAGACCCCGGAAATCTCGTGCCTGTCGCAGGCCCAGGCGCAACCGGTGGTCGGCGAACCGTCGCGATCGGTAGACGGCGGCGGTCCACCGAGCGGGTAAACTTGCCCCTTTCCGGCGGCTACTTCGTGTCGTCGCTGGCGCCCTGCAGGCGGGTCTTCACGTTGGCGCCGCCGCCGAGGATCGTGAACACCACGCGCCGGTTCTGCGCGCGGCCTTCCTTCGTGTTGTTGTCGGCGATCGGCCGCTCCTCGCCAAAGCCGATCGGGGTCAGCCGGGACGGCTCGACGCCCTTGTTCACCAGGTACGTGGTGACGGACTCGGCGCGGCGCTGCGACAGCTTCAGGTTGTAGGCGTCCTCGCCCTGGCTATCGGTGTGGCCTTCGACCTGGATGCGGAGTTGCTCGTGCGTCTTGATCACCGCGGCGACGTTGTCGAGCAGCGCAAACGAGCGTGGCTCGATCTCGGCGCGGTCGGTCTTGAAGTAGACGCTCTCGAGGATCTCGAGCTTGTCGTCGGTGATCTTGACGAGCTGCTTCCTGGGGCAGCCCTGGTTCTCCGGCGGGC